>JACXTT010013380.1_pt1 | contig 10811 bp, 7 predicted proteins | sample 9270951 | NCBI WGS metagenome assembly JACXTT01 (sample SAMN15532306, study PRJNA645909) | rock metagenome | isolation source: weathered quartz diorite | place: Puerto Rico | collected 2017-06-21
CAGCCGCTTGGCCTCGCCCACGTCGACCCAGCGGACCGCCACCGTCTCGCGGCTCGCGGGCAAGCCGTCCTTGATCTTGGCGAACAAGAAGTAGTGCCGTAGCGCGCGCTTGGTCTCGAGCACCCCGAGGTGCGCGATCGGTTCGGCGAGCACGCCCGCCTCCTCTTCGATCTCGCGGATCGCCGCGTAGAGCGGCCCTTCGCCTGGGTCGATGAGCCCCTTGGGCCAGGTCCACCCGCTCGTGCCCTTCTTCATCTCGCGGCGCACGCGCACGAGCAGCACGTAGCCGGTGGCGGCGTCGACCACCACGCCGCCGGACGTCTGCCAGCCGCTCTTGCGCCGCCGCGAGCGTCGCTCGCGCACGCGCCAATCCATCGCCACGGCTGCCTGTCGGGCCAAAGCGATCGAACTATGCCAGCGTTGCCGCCGGCACTCCAAAAAGCCGGCGGCAAATTCCGGCGTGCGTCACATCACCGTGACGCAGCTGCCCTTCGACGGCGACATCGCCGGGGCCATGCAGGCCGCCGCCATGGTCGCGTCGAGGCAGATGCCGACGTTCACGCCCGGCCAGAACGGGCCGTTCGCGTCGCTCTTGGTGCACTTGCCGCCGGTGCCGCAGTCGCCGTCGTCGCAGCAGTACTTGGCGCATTTCTTCTGCGCGCAGCCCAGGCCGCCGCCGCAGAACGGGCCCTTCGAGTTGTCGCAAGCGCCGCACAGCTTGCCGTCGTTCGGCGGAGGGAAGCATTCGAAGGTGCCCATGTTCGACGCGTCGCACGCCTCGCCGGTCGCGCACGGGGCGTTGGTCACCGGGTTGCAGTGCGCCACGAAGGTGCCGCCGCCGCTGCTGGAGCTGTTCGACGCGCTGGCGGTGGTGCCCGAGCTCGTCGTCGTGGCGCTCGTCTTCGTGGTGCTGGCGATGCTCGAGCTGGTCTGCGTGCTCTGCTGCGAGCCGGTGCCGCCGGCGCCGCTCGCGCTCGAGACGGTGCTGGTGCCCGACACCTTCTTCACCGTGCATCCGTAAGCCGCCATGACCCCCGCACACGACACTGCTACCAACCAACGCGCGTTCATGAGTTGCTCCTCTTCGGCCGCCGGGTGTGACGGCGGGACCCAATTACTAAGGTTGTGCCTGTAAGACAAGGAAGGATTAGCGACTACCCCCACGTTTTGTCAATTCAAAACCAGGGAAAGCAGCGTTCCTGCGGGTAGTCCGGCTACAAAAACGCAACCCTGGCGCAAGCCGCGGCGCGTCATGGATGCACGCCGATCCACTTGCAGCCCCTCGTCGTGGGCGCACAACCGGGGTATACGCGCAGCCCCAGGGGAACCCATGAGCCAACGCAGCCTCAACGAAATCGCGTGCGACATCGTCTCGAACCACCGCGGCATCTTGGCCGCCGACGAGAGCACCTCGACCATCGCCAAGCGCTTCACCAGCATCGGCGTGGAGAACGTCGAAGAGAACCGCCGCGCTTACCGCGAGCTCTTGTTCACCACCAAGGGCGCGGGCGAGCACATCGGCGGCGTGATCCTGTTCGACGAGACCATCCGTCAGAAGACCAAGAACGGCAAGCCGTTCGTGCAGCTGCTCGCCGAGCAGAAGATCGTGCCGGGCATCAAGGTCGACAAGGGCACCAAGGGTCTGCCGTTCGCGCCCGGCGAGTCGATCACCGAGGGCCTCGACGGCCTACGCGAGCGCCTCAAGGAGTACGGCGAGCTCGGCGCGGAGTTCGCCAAGTGGCGCGCGGTCATCGCGATCGGCGCGGGAATTCCCAGCGATCACTGCCTGCGCACCAACGCGCACGCGCTCGCGCGTTACGCGGCGCTGTGCCAAGACACGGGCATCGTGCCGATCGTCGAGCCCGAGGTGCTGATGGACGGCGACCACGACATCGTGCGCTCGGCCGAGGTGACGCGCCGCACGCTCGAGCTCACCTTCGACGAGCTGTACCAGCAGCGCGTGCAGCTCGACGGCATGCTCCTCAAGCCGAACATGGTCATCCCCGGCGAAAAGTGCGCCAAGAAGGCGCGCGTCGAGGACGTCGCCGACGCCACGGTGATGGTGTTCAAGCAGTGCGTCCCGGCGGCCGTGCCGGGCATCGTGTTCCTGTCGGGCGGCCAGAGCGAGAAGGAAGCCACCGAGCACCTCAACGCCATGAACGCGCGCCACAAGAACCTGCCCTGGAAGCTGTCGTTCTCGTACGGGCGCGCCCTGCAGCAGTCGGCGCTCAAAGCGTGGTCGGGCAAGGACGCCAACGTGGACGCCGGTCAAAAGGCCTACGGCAAGCGCGCCAAGCTCAACGCCGCGGCCGCCGCCGGCAGCTATTCCGCCAGCATGGAAGGCTGACGGACACCGCCGCCGTTATGGCCAAGGTGTGACAGAAGACCGGCCGGCGGGCGCGTATCGTGCGCGTCGCCTATGTATCTGCTCGTTTGCGCCGCGGTCTTCGTCGTCACCTACCTCGTCAATTTGGTGATGGTCACGGTGTTCTACCACCGCGGCCTCGCCCACAAGGCGGTGACCCTGTCGCCGCGCGCCAAGCGCTTCGTCGCGGTCATGGGCAACTGGCTCACCGGCCTCGATCCCAAGGGCTGGGTGTGCATGCACCGGCTGCATCACGCGCACTCCGACACCGAGCTCGATCCGCACAGCCCGCGCCGCTGGGGCTTCTTCGGCGTGATGCTCGGGCAGCTGCGCTCCTACAAACAGGTGCTGCGCGGCATCGCCAAGAGGCAGGAGCCGTATGCGTCGATGGTCGAGGACATCGACTTCGACATCAGCTGGCTCAATCGCAAGCGCGTGTGGTATTTGCCGTACGTCGTGCACTTCGTCGTCGCGACGGCGCTCGGCGCGAGCGGCTTCGCGCTGCTCGGCGCGGCGTATTTTCTCGGCATGATGAGCCACCCGCTCGAGGGCTGGGCGGTGAACTCCTTCGGGCACGCCGTCGGCGGCCGCAACTTCGACACGCCCGACGACTCGCGCAACAACCACGTCGTCGCGTGGCTCATCTTCGGCGAGGGCTACCAGAACAACCACCACCGCTATCCGTCGTCCGCGAAGTTCTCGTACCGCTGGTGGGAAATCGATCCGGGCTACGGGCTGTGCCTGGCGCTGGAGCTCGTCGGGGTGGTGAAAATCGCCCGCCAGAAGCTCATCCCCAAGCCGGCGGCGGTGCCGGAAGTTGGCGAAACTGCTGCTGTAATTCGCTGAGCTGCCGAATTCGGGAACCGGCCCAGGGGGCCGCTGTCCGTACCTCCAACCTGAACGCGATTGGAGGATACCCCATGAACGGACACGACCCCATCTCGGCTGCTCGCCTCGCAGGCGCCCTTCCGCTCGAAGACAACCTCATCGATCACGCCGCGAGCGCGCGCGCCGCGAAGCTGGTCGGTGCCGAAGACGGCAACGCCGTCGAAGTGAAGATCGCCTGGGGCGACGCCGTCGTCCACGTCGGCGTCATCGCGCGCGACGCGAGCTTCTACATCGGCGACGCCGACGGCACCAAGAGCGCGGTCGACTTCGCCATGCCGGCCGACGCGATCGGCGGCGGGCGCGTGGCGCTGGTTCGCGACGGCATGGTGCAAATGCTCCCCGGCGCGACCGTCACCAAGACCGAGCGCGGCACGAAGCAAACCGTGGGCGCGCTCACCTTCGAGGTGGCCGTCGTGAAGCAAGAGTCGCGCGTGCGCGGCGGCTCGCGGCTCGCGGCGCTGATGAGCGGCGCGGTGCCCCACGTGTTCGGCGCGGCGCTCGCGTGCGCGGGCTTCCTCGGCGCGGTGGCGGGCTTCACGCCCGACCTGAACGCGACCAACGACGACGAGATCAGCGACGATCAGCGCTACCTGATGCAGCACTATCTGGCGCAGCCGGCCGAGCGCGAGCAAGACGCCACCGACGGCAAGAACGACGGCGCCGCGAGCGCAGCGGGCGGCCAAGGCCAGCGCGCCGACGCCACCGAGGGCAAGCTCGGCAAAGACACCGCGCCCGCCACCGGCGCGCGCTGGGGCAAGCAGGGCAACGCGCCGCGCGTCCAGCTGTCGAACGCGGAGCTGATGCACGAGGCCGCGACGTTCGGCGCGATCGGCCTGTTGATGGGCGGCAGCGACGATGAGGGCGCCACGGTGCCGTGGGCCAACGCCATGGCGGCGGCCGGCAACGATCCGCAGAACGGCAACGGCGGGCTGTGGGGCGACCGCATCGGCGACGACAACGGCTGGGGCCTCGGCCTCACCGGCATCGGCGAGGGCGGCGGTTGCAACGGCATGCCCTGCTGCGGCGCGGGCCTCGGCCTCGGGCCGATCGGCACCTACGGCCACGGCGGCGGCGGCGGCCTCGATCAGGGCTTCGGCCACGGCCCCGGCGGGCGCTTCAAGAAGGGCCACGAGAGCACGGGCCCGCGGCTCGCCATGTCGGCGCCGAGCAGCAGCGGACGCATTCCGCCCGAGGTCATCCAACGCATCATCCGCTCGAACTACGGCCGGTTCCGCGCCTGCTACGAGAACGGCTTGCACTCGAACCCCAACCTGCGCGGCGCGGTGAGCGTGCAGTTCATCATCGGCCGTGACGGCGCGGTGTCGAACGCCGGCGGCGGCGGCGACCTTCCGGATGCGGGCGTGGTGAGCTGCGTGACGCGCGGCTTCGGCGCGCTGCAGTTCCCGGCGCCGGACAGCGGCATCGTGCGGGTCGGTTACACGATCCAGTTCATCCCCGGAACGTGATTGCCGGGAGCGGCCGGCGCCGGTAGATCCGGCGCTGGTGGATGCTCGCGAAGTCAACGCCATCGCCGGATCCCTGAAGCTCAGCACGTGGGCCCGCGCTTTCGACTTGGCGCGGCCCGCGTGCTTGTTGGCGCTTTACGTGCTCGTGTGCGCGCGCGGCTATTGGCTGTTGGCGCCGCCGATCGCCTTCGTGTGTTTCCTGAGCGGCTTCGTCCTCACCCACGACGCCATGCACCACGCGCTCGGCTTGCCGAAGCTCGCCAACGAGGTCGTGCTCGCCCTGGCCGGCGCGCTGATGCTCAAGTCGGGTCACGGCCTGCGCGCGACGCACCTGCGCCACCACGGGCGGGTGCTGGAGCGCGACGATCCCGAAGGCGGCGTGGTGCACTGGACGCTGGGGCGCGTGCTGTGGGCGGGGCCCTTCGCGGTGCTCGGCAACCGCCGGCGCGCGATCGCGCTCGATCCGCGCAGCCGCGGCCTGCAGCTCTTGGAAACGCTCGGCAACGTGGCGGCGTTCGCGCTGATGGTGTGGATCGCGTGGGGTTGGCGCTCACCGGCCGGGCTCATCTACTTCGGCGCGGTGGTGCTGCTGTCGTCCACGTTGTCGCTGTGGGCCGCCTACCTGCCGCACGTCATGCACTCCGACCATCCGCTGATCCGCGTCGCGGCGTGGGGCGCGCATGCCTGGACGCCGGTGCTCAATTCGCTCGCCTACCACGATCTGCACCACCGTTGCCCGAAGGTCGCCACCGCGCTCTTGCCCGCGCTCGCCGCCAAGGTCGGGCCGGAGGTGGCCTTCGCCGATCACACCATCTACGACCCGAACGAATCGGGCGCGGTCAGTTGACCGGCGGATCGGTGACCAGGCGGATGGTGCGGGTCGGGCAATGCTTGGCGGCCTGCATGACCGCCTTGTAGAGGCTCTCGTCGGGCTGGCGCAGGAGCTTCACCTTGTGGTCGTCGCCCACGCCGAAGATCTCCGGCGCCTCGCCCACGCACACCGCGTGGCCTTGGCAGAGATCGCTGTCGAGCTCGATGCGCAGCTTCGGTTTGGCCGTGCCCTCGGCGCCGCTGAACGGGCACTTCGCTTCGCTCCCTCCCGCGCTTGCCGGGGAGGGCCGCGGAGCGGGCACGTAGGCGGCGGCGGCGGCTCGCTCCTTGCGACGGCGGTAGCGCACGCGGCACGGCTCGGTCGGGCCGACCACCAGGCCGTGGAAGTTCGAGCCGATGTCGCGGTCCACCATCTCGAACTCGTAGCGCCGCAAGAGCACCGCCAGGATGGCTTTGACCTGCAGGAACGCGAAGGCGTTGCCGAGGCACTTGTGCCGTCCGCCGCCGAACGGGATGTAGGCGAAGTCGCGCTTGTCCTCCTCGCGCGGCGGGTGAAAGCGATCGGGGTCGAAGCGCTCCGGATCGCGGAACAAGGTCGGAATGCGGTGCGCCACGGTGGGCGAGATCACCAGCCAAGTGCCCGGCTCGAAGCGGTAGCGCTTGTACTCCCAGGGCTGCTTCACCACCCGCACCAGCATGAACAGCGGCGGGTGCAGGCGCAGCGACTCCTTGACCGCGGCCTCGGTGAGGCCGATCTCGCGCAGCTTTTGGTAGCTGACGTGCGCGTCGCCGGCGAACACGTGGTCGAGCTCGCCCAGCACGCGCTCGTGGACGCCGCGGTTTTGCAAGAGCTCGATCATCGTCCAGGCGGTGGTGACGCTGGAGGTGTGGTGCCCCGCGAACATCGCGGCGAGCAGCATGCCGGTGATCTCGTGCTCCGAGAGGGCGGCGCCGCTCTGGTAGCGCGCGTCCATCAGGGTCTGCAAGAAGTCCTCGCCGGTGCGGCCCGAGCTCCTCCGCTCTTGGATGATCTCGGTGATCATCTCGACCAGGCGCACGCGCGCTTGGTCGCGCTTGCGGAACGAGGGGATGGGCAGCTGCGCGTTGATGTAGGCGAGCGGCGTCACGCCGCGCTCGAGGTCGTGGTACACGCGCGCGAACTCTTCGGTCATGCCGCCGCGGAACTCTTGGCCGAGCAGGCAGTGGCTCGAGGTGAAGTTGGTGAGCACGCGGCAGTAGTCGACGAAATCGACGATGCCCTCGTCGCCCCACGACGCGATGCTGTCCTCGACCTCGTGGAGGATGTTCTCGCCGTAGCTGCGCATGCGCTTGTCTTTGAGCGCCGGGAGCAGCATTTTCACCTGCTCGCTCATCTTCTCGGGCGGCGCGTCGTAGACGATGTCTTTGCCGAACACCGGCGTCATGATCTTGTAGGCCTCGGACGGCGACAGCTCGGCGTCGGGCGCGCGGAACACGGCCTCGTGCGCGTCGGGCCCGAACATCGCCACCATGTGCTTGTTGGCGACCTGGAACGCGGCGACCTCGCCCTGCTCGCGTTGCGCGCGCGCCAAGAGATCGATGGCCGAGCGCACGAACTCGACCGTGTGCCCGAGGATCGGAATGCCGCCGGACAGCTCCGGGATCTCGGCAAAACCGGCCGGTCGGCGCGGGGAGCGTCTCAAGAAAGCGGGGATCTGCAGGGTCATGGCACTCTCGACTCTCGACTCTGAGCTTTCGACTCTCAGTAGATGAACGGCACCATCTTGAAGCGGGCGCGCTGGCAGTATTGCGCCCAGAGCTCGCCGTATTTCTCGCGGCAGCGGCGGTCGTCGCGACCGGCGCGGTGCGACAACAGGCACACCAGCCACAACGGCAGGACGTAGGGCACGAGCGAGTGCGCGCCGTTGAGGAGCGTCCACGACAGGTAGACGCAGATCTCGCCGGTGTAGTTGAGCTTGCGCCCGATGCCCCAGAAGCCGCTGACCAGGATGCGGCCGCCGATGGTCTCGGCGGGGCGGCCCCAAATGGTCGCCTGCGGATCGCGTTTGAAGCGGTCCTTCTGGCTGTTGGCGCCGCGGAAGATCCACAGGCCGCACGCGAACAACAGCGGCAGCGCGTACGCCGCCGGCGGAAGCGGCTCGAGCCGGTCGACCAGGAACCAGCCGGTCACGCTGTAGCAGAACGGCACGAACGCGTAGTCACCCCACACCAGCATCCATCCGAACCGCTCGGACATGATGTCCCACGTGTAAATCATGCCGTATTCGAACTGGAAGTAGTTGAACACGTACACGAAGGTGAACGCCTGGTAGAAGAGCATCGCCTGCGAGAGGTGGCCGTATTTTTCCCACTGCGCGTAGGCGAACGACGCGTTGACGACCGCGAGCCCGATGAGCGACGGGCGGTAGCTGAACATCTTGAGGTCGACGCCCCACAAGCGCGGGTTCAGCTCGACCCCGTAATAGAGGTCTTTGACGACCCCCTCGGTCGGCGCGCCGGGCTTGTTCTTGCCCGCGAAATACAGGGCAAACGTCATCGCGAACGAGAATGCGTTCGCCGCGATGAAGATCGCCACGAAGTGCCGCTGCACCGGCGCGAGCGACAGCGCCCCCGCGTACGTCGCCGCCCCGATGCCTACCGCGAGCACGACGAACATCGCCAAGCCGTTGAGCCGGTACGCGACGCGCGATCCATCGGCGAGCTTGACGCCCTGCTCGCGCCGCCCGGGGACGGCGATCGACAGCACGAACAAGAGCGCGATGAACCCGAGGCACATCGCCGAGCCGCGCAACAGGGTCGCCGCGTCGAGCGCGCGCCACTGATCGAGAAACGAGATCATGACGAGGCCTGCTGCGAAACGCCTCGACTTCGGCCGCGGTACACGAGCTCCAAGCGCTCCTGCCGTCGCGTCTCGTACCTGCCGAGCGCCCACACTGGGAAGTAGGTGCGGTAGGCGACGTAATCGAGCAGCGCGGCGTGGAAGAACACGCCGGCCGGATCCTGTTTGGGGAACGAGCCGTCCGGGAGCTGCTTCGCCGCCAAGAAGTGCGCGGCGCGCTCGATCGCGTCCCAATCGGGGTCGTGCGCCTCGATGAGCGCCATGAGCGCCCACGAGGTCTGGATGACTTGGCTGTCGTGATCGTGATGGCGATCGTCGAGGCACGAGCTGTAGTGCTCGCCCCAGCCGCCGTCGACGCGCTGATGCGCGGTGAGCCAGCGGCACGCCTTGCGGATGGCCGGATCTTGCGGGCGCGCGCCCGCCGCGAGCAGACCGCGGATCCCGAACAGCGTGCCGTAGGTGAAGTGGATGCCCCAGTTGCCGCTCCACGCGCCATCCGGCCGTTGCAGCTGACGGATGCGCTGCCCGCCGCGCGCGATGGCGCGGTCGATCTCGTCGACCAGCACGTCCGGCACGCCGGGCGGGTATTCGGGCCCGCCCGACCAAATCACACGGCGCTCGCGGAAGCGTCGCAGCGCCGAGATGCACGACGCGGTGCACTCGACGTAGGAGTGCTCGGTCATCGAGTCGCCGAACATTTCCGCCGGGTTGAGCCACTCGAGCTTCAGCTCCACCTTGCGGCGCTCGTAGCTGCCGAACCCGCCGTCGCCGTTTTGGCACTGGAGCACGAACTTCGCGGCGGCGGTGAGCTCGTCTTCGGTGGCGCGCGCGCCGGGCGCGTCCATGAGCGCGAGCATGGCTTCGGCGGTGCAGTCGCTGACCGGCCAGCCGTGCCACACGCCCGCGAAACAGAACCCGCCGACCGGCTCGAGTCGGTAGTGATCGCGGTAGCCGCGCGCCTGCGCCTTCTTGATCTGTTGGCTGCGCAGGAAGGCTTCGCCGCGCTCGAGGGTGTGCGTGACGTCGAAGTGCGGCGCGGCCGCGGCCAGCGACTGCATCGCGAACGAGCTGTCCCAGGTGGCGCTGCGCGCGCCGGCCACGCGCAGGCCGGCGTGATCGTCCTCCCAAATCCAGCCCTCGAAATGCGCGCGTTGGCGCTTGAAGTCGGCGTCCTCGGGATCGTGGCGGTACAGCGCCAGCAAATTGAGGAGCCCGCTGACCGGCGAGATGCAGGTGTAGTCGCTCGAGCGCAGCTCGAAGCGGATGTGCTCGCGCAGCTCGGCGCGGGCGGCTTGGCGTTTTTCGCGCGTCGACGCCCGATCGACCCAGGTGAGCGCCTTGTACACGGCCTTGAGGGGCGCGCTGGGCGGCGAGAAGATCTCCGCCTCGCGGAGCGCGCCGCGCGCGGCTTCGAAGTCGACGGATTCGTATCCCAGCGGATAAAGCTCGTCGCGGAGCGCGCGCACGAGCCCGGCGTCGCGCGCCGGGAACGTCTCGCCGTAGAGGCTCGCCATGCCCAGGTAAATGAGCCGGGTGTGGCAGTAGTAGCGCGACGGGTGCGTCGGCAACCAGCGCGGCATGCCCCACAGCTCGGGCAGCACCGGGTTGACGCCGCGCCACTCGTAGAGGCCGAGCATCGCCAGCCAGAACTTTCCCCAGGTGGGGATCGCCACCACGCCGCCTTCGTCCGCGATGAAACGGCGGGCACGCACCAAGAGCGCATCCTCCGCGGCCACGCCGAGCAGGCGCGCCGCCACGTACACAAGCGTGGTCACGAACAAATACGGCTCGCTCAGCTCGTGCATGCCCCAGGCGCCGCTCGGCAGCTGCTCGTACGCGAACGCGCGCAAGATGCGGCCGCGCCGCTCGGCGCTCAGCTCGGTGCCGGTGAGGTGGCACATGATGGCGTATTGCGCGGCGAGCATCGGGCACCACACGTTCTCGCCCTCCCACGAGCCGTCGCCTTGCTGATCGCGCTCCAGGGCCCGCACCGCGCGCTCGAGCGCGATGGTCGGCTCGGCGGCGTGCTGCGCGCGTTGCTCGGCTTGCTTGACGCGCGCGGGATGCTCCACCACCTCGGCCTTGGCGCCGGCCGCGCGCAGCGCCCCGCCGTAGGCGCCGTCGGCGGTGAGCGCGTAGGGGCGCGGATCCGAGAAGCGCAGCGCGCCCGACAAGAGCCAGCGCGCGCGCGACGCGAGCTCGGACGCGACGCCGGCGACGTAGCGCCACTGGCCGCTTTGCACCGCTTGGCGCGCGAAGCCGCGCCCGCCGATGATGGTCGCCTTGAGGAACGAGTTGCCGAAGCCCAGCGGATGGTGGTCTTGGCACGCGAGGAACGCCATGGTGCGGCTGCCCTCGAACCGATCTGTCCGCCACACTTCGGACAACGGCCGGGGAATACCCCCCCCCCCCCCGCCGGGGG
>JACXTT010013381.1_pt1 | contig 10811 bp, 10 predicted proteins | sample 9270951 | NCBI WGS metagenome assembly JACXTT01 (sample SAMN15532306, study PRJNA645909) | rock metagenome | isolation source: weathered quartz diorite | place: Puerto Rico | collected 2017-06-21
CGGAACCGCCCGGCCGGGAGTGTGGAGGGCGAGGGCGTAGCGGACTTCCCCCCCGCGCCTGCGAAGCCCGCCCGCCACCGGTTCGGCGATCCAGGGCGACGATCCGGGGGGGTGGGCGCCGATCCCCACGGCTGGGCGCGCCTCGTGTTCGAGAGCCACGTCGCCCAGCGCGATTCCAACCGCGTGAACCGTGCGCGGATCGAGCGGAGGTTCGCCCGCCACTCCGCGGATGCCGTCCGTGCCAAAGAGCTGTTTAGCCATTGGGAGGTTCGGCGAAGTATTTGACGATGACTCGAGGGGGCTGCTTGAAACGGACGTGAGAGTCGCCGATGAACGCGTTGACGTGAAACTCGGCGTCGGCGGAAACGTTGGACAGGTCGATCATGTCGGTATCGGCTGCCTCGATGCGGTTCACGCGGCTCTCCGGACCCACGATCGCTACCGTCGGCGGAGTCACCACCAGTTGGAAACCCTCTTTCGCACTGCCGGAATGCCGCACCCGGACCGGAACGTCCCGCGAAACGCTAATCTCAAACCGGAAGCGTAGCTGCGCCGGAAAGGTGCGCTCGATCTTCATCCCCGGCGGAAGCTCGACGTTGCGCTCGTCGATATAGAAGGTGCGCTCTCCCGCCTGCCGGATTCCAGAGAAATCCAGCACCACCGGCGACCGCGACGTGGAGAAGCGCTTGATGTCCTCGCTCGAGCCGTGGAGATCCAACGAGACCGAGTCCACCGGCTCGGACGAGATCTCCAGCTTCGGCGCCAGGCCCTTGTATTCCAGAGGAACCGAGACGAACGCCGAAGTTGCCGCGTCGCGCGCAAAGCTGCTCCACAGAAAGACCGCCACCACGAGCGAGAAGATTTTCCAGCCGAGATTCTGCGTCCACTTTTTCACGGCCGGCTCACCTTCTGGATCGGAATCTCCTGCGATTCGCTGGGCAGCCGCATGCGGTTCTCCTGGTGGATGGCCCGCCAGGTCCGCGTGGCCGAGAAGTGCCGCATGATGCGGTCAGCCACTTCGGAGGAGTCCAGACCCACCTCGATCTCTCCGAACGCAGCCACCGAAACACGCCCCGTTTCCTCCGAGCAGACGATGGCCAGGCAGTCCGTCTCTTCGGTCACGCCGATACCCGCGCGGTGGCGCGTGCCCAGTTTGGTGGAAATGGCCGGATTCATGCTCAGCGGCAGAAAGCACGCCGCCGCGCTGATCCGGTCTTTCTGCACAATCACCGCGCCGTCGTGGAGCTTGGTGTCTTTATTGAAAATGGAGAGCAGCAGATCGCGGGAAATGTGGGCGTCCAGACGGACGCCGCTCTCGATGAACGTCCGCAGGCCGATGTCTCGCTCCAGCACGATGAGGGCGCCGGTGCGCTCCTGTGACAGCTTGCCGATTGCCAGTATGATCTCTTCCACGGCCTCGCGGCGCCGGAATGCGCGGTTGAAGAAGCGCTTCCGCCCGATGCGCGCCAGCGTACGCCGCATCTCCGACTGGAACAGGACGATCACCGCGATCGCCATGTACGGCATCACATCGGCCAGAATCGAATGCAGCAGCCGCAGGCCCAGCCAGGACGAAACCCTGTGGATGACGATGACAGTGAGGATGCCCGCCAGGATGTGTGCGGCACGGGTGCCGCGGACAATCATGATCAGTTCGTAAATCAGGAAGGAGACAATAAGGATGTCCACCACACCCGCGAAGGTGAGGCGAGGCAACCCCGGGATCTGTTGCGCAAAAATCGGCGGCATTGAAACGGCTCGAACAAACCCATCCCGAATATCTATTCTAGCTCAGGCCGGCTCCCGGCCGCTGCGGTTAAAATACTCAGGACGATGGATCGTCTCGCTGGCCAAGCGCCGCCCGCGTTACCCCTTCGGTCACCCACGCGGTTTCAGCGGACAACCTGTGGTTTTCGGCGCGCAACTCGGGGATCGCGATAGGATAGCGGGGCATGGGACCGGATGGAAGCCCGGGCTGGCGCCTCGGATTGCTGGCCGCTGTGGCGGCTGTTTTCCTTTGGTCGGGCATCGCTCCGCGGGACCGCTTTACCTGGCTGCTGGAAGTGTTTCCGGCAATCGTTGGCGGAATTATTCTGCTCGCCACGTACCGCCGTTTTCGATTCACCACCCTGGTCTACACGCTCATCGCGATTCACGCCGTAATTCTCATGATCGGCGGAAAATACACCTACGCCGAAGTCCCTTTGTTCAACTGGATCCGCGACACGTACGGCTTGGCGCGGAATCATTACGACCGCATCGGCCACTTCGCGCAAGGCTTCGTTCCGGCGATGATCGCCCGTGAACTGCTGCTCCGCAAGACGCCGTTGCGGCCGGGCGGATGGCTGTACACGGTCGTCGCCGGCTGCTGCCTCGGGTTAAGCGCGGCTTACGAGCTGGTGGAATGGTGGACGGCACTGGCGACGGGCGAAGCCGCAACGGCTTTCTTAGGAACGCAAGGCGACCCCTGGGACACGCAGTGGGATATGTTCATGGCTCTGATCGGCTCAAACGCGGCCCTGCTCACGCTGAGCCGCGTCCACGACCGCCAGTTGCGCGGTCTCCGCTGACCCGCCGCAAGAACAGACGTGGCTGAGACTCTCGGTCTGCCGTGCCTGAAGTCGCCCGGATATTTAGCCACCAATGGTGGCGCAGGCTTCAGCGTGGGCGGGCGGGGGCCGGTCACCAGGATCTGAAACCAGGCTTTTTTGAGTTGCTGGATTTGTTGTCCGCAAAGGTGGGGCAGGATTCATCCTGCCCAGGGCACGATGAATCCTGCCCTGTCCATAGAATCAGTATCTTGCGGGTGGGTTTCTGGAGAGCCTGCCGCGTCCCGACTCGTGCACTCTTTCGGAGGTCCACGTCGGCTCATCGAAACTCCTTGACCTCAGGAGTTTAGAAGACTCGTCTTTCGGCAACGCCACAGGCTGCGACAGCTCGTGGTTGGCAAATCGGCCGCAAAAATTCTCCACGATCGTCAGGGGGCCCCTGCCACGCCGCCCTGGCTCGGCGCAAATGCTCGTCTCCGGCTCGCCCCGCCTATGCGGAGCCACCGGCGATCAAGCTCCTACGCCGTGGAGAGGAAAGTGCCGGATTGAGGACATGTCCCCAACAGCATTTGCTATTCGAGATTCGCGAATATAGAATGACAACATGGCGTTGAAGCCCCAGGACGTTTACGTGGTTCTAAAGCTCGTTGCTGCCGGTTCGCGTCGCGCGCCATACTCACATCTCGCGCTGGAGTTGGTAATGAGCCCTTCTGAGGTGCATGCGTCTGTCAAGCGCGCTGAGAAGAGCCGGTTGCTCCACGGTCCCGGCTTGCAGAGTCGTCCAAGCATCGCGGCATTGGAAGAGTTTCTTTTGCATGGATTGAAGTATGCGTTTCCCGCCGAACATGGCGAACTCACTCGCGGTGTGGCGACGTCGTACGCCGCTGAGCCCCTTCGCAGCCAGATCTCACCCACTAGTGAACCAATCCCGGTCTGGCCGTATGCGGAGGGCAAGCAGCGCGGTTTCGCACTGGCGCCCTTGTATAAAACCGCGCCGGCTGCTGCCCTGCGGGACCAGGCTTTTTACGAGTACCTGGTTCTAGCGGATGCCTTGCGGGATGGTCGGGCTCGCGAACGAAAAATCGCCGAGGCTGAGCTGCATCGCCGGTTACGGGAGGCTAATGCTCGGTTCAAATCTTGAACAGCTTATCGCTACCGCCGAGCTCCTGCGGCCTTTGCTTGACGAACTCGTGTTTGTGGGAGGAGCGGTTACGGATCTGCTCATAACGGACGAGGCAGCTGGCCAACCGCGCACTACCCTCGATGTGGACGCCATCGCCGAGATAACCTCCTACGCGGAGTATGCAGCGTTTGGAGAACGCCTGCGTGCGCTCGGATTCACAGGAGACACAAGCGAAGGCGCGCCGCTCTGTAGATGGGTTCAGCGGGATAGGATTCTCGACGTGATGCCGCTCAATGAGAAAATCCTCGGTTTTTCCAACCGTTGGTATCGCGCAGCAATTGAAACGGCGACGGCCCGGCGTCTGTCGGAGGGCCTCGATATTAGAGTGGTAACGGCCCCATACTTCGTCGCCACAAAGCTGGAAGCCTTCAAGGGACGTGGCACACGTGATCTCTTCGGAAGCCATGATCTGGAGGATCTCGTGTCGGTTATCGATGGCCGCGCTTCCATCGTCGCTGAGATTCGTGCGGAGACACGAGAGCTTCGAGACTACATCCGGACCGAAATCAGCCGGCTACTGGCGATGCAAAGGTTTCTCGACGCCCTGTCCGGATGCTTGCTCCCGGATGCCGTAAGCCAGGCAAGAATCCGGATAGTGGTCCGGCGGCTGGAAGAACTCGCGACTCCGTAGCCGGAGCCACAGTCGCGCTCGAATGCTCGCAATGCCGGGTCTGCCCCCACTCCCATGCCTCACCCATCACCCTCGCAACACGCCCCGCACCACTTCGCCATGCACATCCGTCAGCCGCATGTCGCGGCCGCTGAACCGAAACGTCAGCCGCTTATGATCCAGCCCAAGCAGATGCAGCACCGTCGCGTGCAAATCGTGAATATGCCCCTTGCTCTCCACTGCGAAGTAGCCGTAGTCGTCCGTGGCCCCGTACACCGTCCCGCCCTTCACCCCGCCGCCGGCAAGGCACATCGTGAACCCGAACGGATTGTGATCCCGCCCGCTCGCTCCCTGCGACATCGGAGTCCGCCCGAACTCGGCGCCCCAGATCACCAGTGTCTGCTCCAGCAGCCCGCGCGACTTCAGATCCTTGATCAGCCCCGCCACCGGCTGGTCCGTCGCCTGCGCGTTCAGCGTGTGCCCCTTCTGCAGCTCCCCGTGCTGATCCCAGCGGTCGACGCCCTTGATCTTTGGCGTCAGGCACTCTACGAAGCGTACGCCGCGCTCCACCAGCCGCCGCGCCATCAGACACTGCCGCCCGAACCCCTCGGTCTCCTTCCGGTCCAGGCCGTACAGGCTCCTCGTCGCCTCCGACTCTCCGCGCAAATCGATCAGCTCCGGCACCGCCGTTTGCATTCGCGCCGCCAGTTCGTAATTCGCGATCGCCGCGTCGATCTCCGTTACCGACCCCAGCCGCTCCACCACGCCTCGGTTCAGGTTCCGCAGCAGCCCCAGCTTGGCCTGCTGAATATCGCCTGAGCTCTCCCGCGGCTCCACGTTTGCAATCGGCTTCGTGCCCGGACGGAACAGCGTCCCCTGATAAGCCGCCGGCAGAAACCCGCTCCCGAAATTGTCCGCGCCGCCCGCTGGAATCAGGCCATTGTCCAACACCACGAACCCCGGCAGGTTCTCGCTCTCGCTGCCGATCCCGTACGTGATCCAGGAGCCCATGCTCGGCCGCCCCTGCATCGAAAAGCCGGTATGCAGCATGTAATTCGCCGCCGTGTGCTCGGAGTTATCGGCCACCATCGACCGGATCACAGCCATCTCGTCTACGCAGGAAGCCATGTGCGGCAGCAGATCGCTGACCTCAATCCCGGACTGCCCGCGCTTGCGGAACTCCCACGGCGACGCCATCACGTTGCCGTTGTCGTTGAATTGCGTCGGCGGCGCCTTGATCTGGATCGGCTTGCCGTGCTCTCGCGCCAGCCTTGGTTTCGGATCGAACGTGTCCAGTTGCGACGGCCCGCCGTCCATATACAAGAAGATCACCGACTTCGCCTTACCCCGATAGTGCGTCGCCTCCACGCCCAGCGGATTCAGAGGGCGTCCCGTTGAAGCCTCCGCGTCATGAGCCGCCAGCCACGCCAGCGCCAGCCCGCCAAAGCCGTTCGCCGCGCCGCACAGCATTTCGCGCCGGGTCGTCAGTGCGATGCGATGTCTCATCGGATGTACATGAACTCCGTCGTATTGAACAACGCGTGCGCCAGGTGCGCCCAGGCGTTCTCCTTCGGATGCTGGGCCACCATCCATCGCACGAAGCCCAGCGCCTCGGCCGTCTCCGCCTGCCCCGGCGGACGCCCGAAAGCTTCCGCATACATCCGCGCGATCCGTGCCTCCGGATCGGCCTCCGCCGCCGTCACCCGCGCCGCCCATTTTTCCGCCTGCCCCTGCACGAATTCGCTGTTCATCAGGTAGAGCGCCTGCGACGCCACCGTCGACGACCCGCGCTTCCCGATGGTCGAAATCGGCTGCGGATAGTCGAACGTCAGAAACATATCGCTCAAGTAATTCCGCCGCACGTTCACGTAAACGCTCCGCCGCCCCGCCCCGTCGATCGGCCCGGACTTCGGTTTTCCACGCGGATCGCCGTCCATGTAAGGACTCACATACACCGGCACCGGCGGCCCATAGAGCGTACGGTCCAGCGTCCCCGCCACGGCCATAATCCCGTCGCGGATCGCTTCGGCCTCCAGCCGGACCACCGGCATGTGATGCAGCAGCGTGTTCCGCGGATCGACCTTCGCCGCCTCCGGCAGCGCCCGGCTGGACATGCGGTAGGCGCTCGTCAGCACCATCAGCCGGTGCAGCCGCTTCACGCTCCATCCGTTCTTCATGAAGTCCGCCGCCAGCCAGTCCAGCAGTTCCGGATTGGACGGCCGGTCGCCGGTCATCCCAAAGTTGTCCGCCGTCTCGACCAGCCCGCGCCCGAAATGATGCTGCCACGCGCGGTTCACCATCACCCGCGCCATCAGCATCGCCCCGTCCGCCAGCATGCGGTCCGCAAGCTGCTCCCGCCCGCTGCCGTGTTCGATCGCCGCCTGCGACTCGCCCGACAGCACGGTCAGAAAGCGTCTCGGCGCCACCGGCCCCAAATTCGAATAGCTGCCGCGCACATACACCCGGATGTCTTTCGGTCGGTCGTCCGCCGCCGCCAGCGCGAACGTTGATTCCGGGATCTCCGCCTCCAGGGCCGTCCGGCGGGCCAGCGCTTCCGGCGACGGCGGCGGCAGCGGAGAAGGCGTCACCGCCGGATCGGGTGGCGGCTGCTTTGAATCCGAAAAAACAATCTGGTCCACCGCGATGTAACCGTCGCGTTGCTGGTCGATCATGGCGAAATAAGCCAGGTTTCCCTGGCCCATCCGCGCGTCGATTGTCTTCCACCGGTACGCGTCGCCATCGCCCTTCACCACTCGCCCGCCGTTCGTGTACTCGTCAGCGAATAGCCGGAACTCGCTCGTGCCCGCCAGCCGCACGTGGATGAAGCGCTGCTTGATCACGAACTCCCGCGAGATCAGGATGCCCGTCAGCTTGTTCGAGACCGCTCCGGAATGCGCCACGCCCTGCACCGGCGCCTCGCCGAACGCGTATCCCGTCCTGGTCCACCCCGCAAAGCCCTTGTTGAAGTCGTCGAACAGTTCGTACGCCGGATCCTCCACACGCGCCTTCACCACCGGTAGCGGCGGAATTCCCAGCGCCCGGATCGCCGCCGCCTTCTCCCGGATCGCGGCGGCGGTTTCCGGCGGATCCACCACCGCCTGCCGCCGCCGCGTGGAATGGAAAACGCCGGCAAGCGCGTAGTAGTCCGACGTCGGAATTGGATCGAACTTGTGATCGTGGCACCGCGCGCAGGCCACCGTCAGCCCCAGAAAGGCTTTCCCGTACACGTCTACCTGGTTGTCGATCCGGTCCGCCAGCGCCTGCCACGTATCCACCGGTGTGTTGATCGTTTCACCCAGGTAGTGGAACCCGCTGGCCACGCCAAGGCCCGCTACCTGCTCGCGCACGAAGTGGTCGTACGGCATGTCGTCGTTGAACGCGCGAATCACCCAATCGCGGTAGCGCCACGCGTTTGGCTTGTCGACGTCGAACTCGTGCCCGTCCGTCTCGGCGTAGCGGACCAGGTCCAGCCAGTGCCGTCCCCACCGTTCGCCGTAATGTGGCGAAGCCAGCAGCCGCTCAACGGTTTTTTCATACGCGTCGGCCGAGCGGTCCGCCACGAACGCTTCCATCTCGGCCGACGACGGCGGCAGCCCGGTGAGATCGAAGGTCACCCGCCTCAGCAGCGTCCGCTTGTCCGCTGGCGGCGCCGGCGGCACACCCTTGAGCTCCAGCCGCGCCAGTAAAAACCGGTCGACCGGAGTCCGCACCCGCCCCGCCTGCTTCACTTCCGGCGGCGCTGACTCTTTCAGCGGCTGGAACGCCCAATGCTTCCGCGCCCGTTCGTAGTCGATCTTAGGCCCCGAAGCCGCGGGCGTTTCTTCCACACGCGGGTCCGGCGCGCCCATTTCGATCCACTTCGCAAAATCCGCGATTTCAGCATCGCTCAGCTTCCCTTGCGGCGGCATCTGCACCCGCGGATCGGTGTACCGGATCGCCCGCAGTAGCCGGCTGTGCTCCGGATCGCCCGCCGTCACCACTTTCTGCATTCCCGCGCGAGTGCCCAACCGCACCCCGCCCATCGGCTGCGCCACCTTCGGCCCATGGCACTCGTAGCACCGCCCCGCCAGCACTGGCCGTATCTTCTTCTCGAAGAATTCGATCTGCTCCGGAGAATGCTGCGGCCGCAATCGCGGCAACAAACCCCACGCTGAACAGCCGGTGCATACCCGCCACCAGCCCATCTTATCCCGTCCGGATGAAAACCCAATGTGGCGCAGACTTCAGTCTGCTGCGCCGAGACTCGTCTCGGCGCTTTTAGGAACGGGCTATTTTCTAGAAAGCCCGCGTCTTTCCTATTTTTGTGGCCTCAGCCACGAGCGATCCGACGCCCCCGCTGAAATTTTCCAGCCGAGGCCGCATCACAATCATTGGAAGACTGCTGCCGTCCGGGCACGATGTCAGCTACCATGCGATGTAGCGCTGCGTATGCCGTATGCCTATGACTTCAGACCCATCGACTTCCCTTGCTCCATCGCACCCTGGTTGTCGGTTCTTAACGGTCCGCAAGCCATCGACTTCTACAAATCGGCCTTCGGCGCGGTCGAAACGTATCTCCTCGACCTACCCGATGGAGGCGTAGTAGCTAGACTCTCCATCGGCGGCTCGGAATTCTGGGTGAGTGGCGAGTCTCCGCGACTCGGCAGCGAAACCCCTCCACTCGGCGGCGGTTCCGTTCGAATGATCCTCACCGTATCGAATCCCGACGCCGTATTCGCGCGAGCACTGGCCGTCGGCGCCACCCAGGTCTTCCCCGTGGGCGAGGCGCATGGTTGGCGATTAGGCCGCCTCGCCGACCCGTTCGGCCTTCACTGGGAAATCGGCCGTCCGCTGTGATCTCTAGCGCCGGCCAAGATTGCGTAATCACCGCCCCCTTCAGCACGATCTTCTCCCCGCGGACTTCCACGCCGCCCTCCGGCATCGCCGGGCCATCGTGATCACGCCCGCTGTGATCAAGAAAGTAGAGGGGCAGTCCCTCCGAGAAATTAATCGGACGGTCATTCGGATCCTGCCGTTGATGATGAATGTGGATGTGCGGTTCGCTGGTGTTACCGGAGTTGCCGCAGAAGCCGATCGGCTGTCCTTCCCTCACCCGATCCCCCGCGCCGACCAGGACGCTTCCCGGTTTCAGGTGCGCGATCAACAAAAAGGTCCCGCTCTCCAGCGCGAACTACAGCGTTCCCCAGCGGCTTCTGAAAATTCAGACTCAACTTGCCAGGCATCTGATCGGGCTCTCCGTCAATCGTGAAATGGATGCGCCCGGCTACCGGCGCCAGCACGGGTTTGCCATAACAGCCGAAGTCCCCCAGCCGCGCCGACCCGCTCATCGCCGGCTCGATGACCAGATCGTAAGCCCACCGCTGATCCGGCGTCGAGGCGTGATGGTTCACCTCGACGCGATCCCCGCCCCACACCACCCGCACCGGTCCGTCGGCGGGAATCCGAACGGTCGCCGAGGGAACGGTCGTCGCCTTCGATGCCGGGAACGTCATCGCCAGCAGCCCAAAGCTCCACAGCGCCGGCCATAGAGAGAATACCGCCAACCCGAACGCCGCCTGCATCGGCCGACTGAACCGCCGCTTCCGGATGGCGTGCGTCACGACCGCTAAAAGGGTGAGCGGTCCGATCAACTGCCCTGGGCTGACCACCGCGAGCCACCCAACCACGGCCCGCATCCCCCCGGAGAAAAGCAACGCCCACGAGACGGCAAGCGTTACCGCGAGCGCCGCCGCCGGAATCCATCGCAGGATGCGTCTTGGGACTACGCCCCGTCTTCCCATCCGAAGAGCCTCGCGATCTCGCTGTTGCCCGACCCCCGCGCCAGCTCCCGGAACGCTCGTCCCTTTGTGTCGCTCGCCCGGCGAAGCGAAGGAAACCGCTCCAGAAATCGCGCCACCCACCGCGCGTCTCCAAGCTGAATCGCAAACGCAACGTCGTCGAGTTCGATGGCCAGGTATCCGCCCATCTGCCGCAGTTACTCGATCGCCCACCCCGCCGGCGTCGCGCCAAACTCGCCATCCGTGCTGTTGATCTCCGAACCCCGTTCAAACAGCAGCCGCGCGACCTCGCGGTGCTCGTTCAGCGCAGCCCCAGGTTGGGCGCCGGGTTGAAAAATAGTAAAGCGCCGTAGCGCCGGACTCGTCGCGCTGCCTGGCCAACCCGCCGTTTGCGTCGAGCAGCGCCCTCACACGCTCCAAGTCGTCAAGCTCCACCGCCTGGATGAAATCCGCCAAGTCCCCCACCGATAAACCTCGTTCGCGCAGTCTGGAAACTTCTCACCCTCTCCCGCCGACACAACTCGGCGACCGGATCGCAAAGCAAGAAATGCTATCAGAATTTCTGCAGCCCCGCGCGGGTGTGCGACATAGAAGTGTAAATCAAGCCGCGCGGCGGGATTCCCAGTAAGTCTCGAAGCGACCATTGAGGCGGCAGCAGCGCAGGGCGATGATCGAGTTGGCGCCGCGGACGG
>JACXTT010013382.1_pt1 | contig 10809 bp, 12 predicted proteins | sample 9270951 | NCBI WGS metagenome assembly JACXTT01 (sample SAMN15532306, study PRJNA645909) | rock metagenome | isolation source: weathered quartz diorite | place: Puerto Rico | collected 2017-06-21
GTAAAACGCTCATACCGAGCACTTCATGGAAAGCTTTGATCAAGATATCGCGCAATTTTTTGTTTACCTCTTCCTCAGTCCAGAAGAAATTTTGCAAATCCTGCACCCATTCGAAATACGAAACCACCACGCCGCCGGCATTGGCGAGAATATCCGGAATCAAGAAAATTCCTTTCTCGTGGATGATCTTGTCGGCTTCCAGAGTCGTGGGGCCATTGGCGCCTTCGGCCAAGATTCGGCATTGCAAGCGCCCCGCGTTTTCGTTGGTAATCTGCATTTCCAGCGCGGCAGGCACCAGTATGTCGCACTTCAATTCCAGGATCTCGGCATTGGTCACCTTATCGCCGTAGGGGCAGCCCTCCAGACTATGATTTTTATTCGCCAATTCCATGAGTCGATCGACAGGCAATCCCTCGCCGTCGTAAAAACCGCCGGTTCTATCCGAGACCCCGATGATCTTTACCCCTGCGTTGGCAAGCTCTTTGACCACCACCGAGCCGACGTTGCCGAAACCTTGAACGGCCGCGGTGCATTTGCTGAGATCGATGCCCAGATGTTTTGCCGCTTCACTGATCGTATACACCACGCCTCGGCCCGTGGCGTCTCTTCTACCCAAGGTGCCGCCGATGTCCACAGGCTTGCCGGTCACCACCTCCGGCACCGCATGTCCTTTGTGCTGGGAATAGGTGTCCATAATCCACGCCATGACTTGTTCATTGGTTCCCATGTCCGGCGCGGGCACGTCTACGTCCGGCCCGATGAAATTGAGAATTTCCGCCGTATAGCGCCGGGTCATGGACTGGAGTTCATGACGCGAAAGCTCCGCCGGATCACACGCAACGCCGCCCTTGGCTCCTCCCAACGGCAAACCCACCAGAGAACATTTCCATGTCATCCACATCGCCAGCGCGGAAACCTCCCCGAGATTCACCGCAGGATGATAACGAATGCCCCCCTTGAACGGGCCCAACACGTCATTGTGCTGAACGCGGTATCCAGTGAAAACATTGACTCGGCCGTCGTCCATTCGGGTCGGCACACTCACGATCATCGCGCGGTCCGGCCGCCTTAATCGTTCCGCGACGTTTGCATCCAAGCTGAGCTTTGCAGCGGCAATGTCGAACTGCTGGACAGCCATTTCATTCGTCGGGCTGCGCCATTCAACGGTCGCCATGGATTTCCCATCCTCCTCAAATATATTTAGAGCCGGACCGCGCTGCCGCCTACCCTGGGGGCCAGTTCATATGACGGCCGCCTAGTAGATGATAATGCAGATGAAGTACTGTCTGCCCGGCGTCGGCGCCACAATTAACCACTACCCGAAAGCCTTTGTTGGCGATTCCTTGCTCCTGCGCCAGCTTTGCGGCCACACGAAAAATCTCGCCCACGAGAGGTCCATCGCTCGGCTCAAGATCCAAAAGCGAAGCGATATGTTTTCGCGGCACGATCAAGATATGAACTGGCGCCTTCGGACCAATGTCCTTAAAAGCGACGACAGATGGGTCTTCGTAAACCAATTCGCCCTTGACTTTCCCCTCTATGATGCCACAAAAGAGACAGTCCTTCATCGAACCTCCTCTCGTCGATCACTCTCAGAGCACTAAGACTTCCCAGCGGCTTGTTTGCTATCGCTTATCGTCCCCGCCCGATACTCGACCGGACGCAAAAATCTTGCCGGCCTTAATTTCCAACTGCACGCCCTGAAGCGACGCACCGACGCACGGACCCCAAACACACTCACCCGTCTTCGGTTCGTAAGTGGCGCCGTGATTCGCGCATATGAGATAACGGCTATCCTCGGTGAAAAACTGGTTGTCGACCCAATCCAGTGAGATGCCGACGTGACGGCAGCGATTCACGTAGGCGAAATACTCACCCTCAAAGTTGATCAACATCGCTTCGACGCTGTTACTCCCGCATCGCAGCTGAAACTTCTTGCTTTGGCCGTGAGCAAGCTCCCCCACGCGAGCGACAAATCTCTTGGGCGAACCCTTCTTCTCCTCGGTTGAAATTACCATCGAATCTCATTCGGCCAGGAACGAAATATCTCCCTTGGGGCAGTCCACCAATACCTCCCCATGATCTACCAGGAGCGGCAAGGGAAATAACGATTCGCCTTTGCACGGCCCCGCAATACAAAGGCCCGTATGAGGTTCATACAGCGCTCCGTGGGTGTAGCAAATCAAATAACGGCGGTCCTCGCTCAAGAACTCATCTCGAATGAAATCCAACGGCGTTGTCATGTGCCGGCAACGATTCACATAAGCAAAAAAATTGCCGCCCTGGTTGATCAAGAAAGCGTCAATGCGATATCGCTGGCAGATAAGCCAGAATTTTTTTACTGACCCGGGCGCCACTTCGTCGACCTTCGCGATCACCGTCCCGCCCGGTCGACGTTGTTCCTGCATGCGTCGTTTATCGCGCAGAAAGGTAATGCGCCGAATCACAAGTCCGCTGACATAAGCAACAAGAAAAAAAACCGAGAGATACAGCGTGATGGTCATGATCGTCGACGACAGCGTCTACTTGGAGTCCTTAGTTACGGCATCCCGAATTCGTTTTACTTCCTCTGCAGTTTGCCGGCCTGAGATTCCCATGACCTTCATGAGTTCCGTTGTCATTTCCGCAGTCACTTGGTCTTGAATGCTGCCTTTGCCATCGGGATCCGCCTTGAGAAAAGTGATGATTTTTTCTTTGGCCACGCCGGTGCGCTCTAGACCCGCCAGAAACTCCCCGTAACCCACGCGACCGCGGAGTTCATCAACGCAGGCCATCAGCTTTTTACAGTCCTGACACAAGCGCGCCCAAATGCCTGCCTTCTCACCGCAAAAGGCGCATGTCGACATTTTAAGCTTTACCTCGCACTCAGCCAGCTACTTCTTCTCTTCGAGACCTTTTGCCAGCAAACTTTGTAGGCCTTGCGCCAATCGGGCGTTAGCTGCAACCATGCCTCTAAGCCGCGGCTCTGCGCGATTGAACATCAACACTTTGCCGCTGCCGTCTAACACGGCTCCGCCTGCCTCCTCCACCAGTAATACTCCGGCGCAAATATCCCATTCGTGAATTGACCGAAAGGTCAGCGTGCCGTCGCCGTCGCCCCCCGCTACTTTCGCCAGACGGAATGCGATGCTTCCCACAGGTTGTATCTCGCAGCGATCGACAAAAACTTGGAACTTTCGTCGCGGTTCTGAACGGCTCACCAAGAGCAGTGCTCCGTCAATATCATGATGCGCAGTCACTCCGATCCTTTGATCATTTAAGTAGGCACCTTGCCCAGCCTCTCCCTTGTAAAAGCGATTCTCTGCCGGATTGAACACCACTGACACTTTGGGACGGCCATCTACTACAAAACCGATGGAAACGGCGAATTGGGAAATTCCTTCGATGAACTCCTTGGTGCCATCGATGGGATCGACGACCCAGATACGTGACAAACCCAATCGGTGAGAGCTGTCCTGGTCCTCTTCCGATAGCCAGCCATCCGCGGGAAATGTTTCCTGGATAATTTCGTGGATTTTGTGGTTGGCCTCGAGATCAGCCGAAGTTACAGGATTATTTTTGCTTTTCTCCTGAACGTCGAACTTGCCTCTAAACATGCCCATGACGATGGCGCCCGCTTCTCTAGCAGCACGCTCGGCAGTCTCCATTTCCTGGCTATACAAACGTTTCTCACTCATTGACAATCCTTATCATTTCGACATTGAAACCTTCCGTTGTGCCAACGGCGAGCGGATCGAGATTGAAAAACAAACCCACGAGCCTGCGGTCCGATCAAGCGATGGCCAACTGGCGCTCGTTGCCCTTCGTGGCTCCCGCCCGAATCATTTCTTCAACGGCTCGCTGAGAATCTCCAGGTTGAAGATTGACACCTCTCGTGGCATCTTCGAGTAAGACAACTTTGAATCCCTCCTTAAGACCATCCAACACGGTGTGCTTAACACAATAGTCGGTTGCCAAACCTCCCACAAAAATGCGCTCAATATCTCGCTGTCGCAACAGGTCAGATAATTTGACTCCCCTATCATCTCTCCCGAGAAAACCTGAATAGCCATCTTCATCCGAACCCATTCCGGCTGATACGATCACCGTCTCGGGCGGTAATTTCAAGTTCGGATGAAATTGCGAGCCCTTGCTCCCTTGGATACAGTGTGGCGGCCAAGGGCCACCACTGGTATTGAAATGACTTGTCTTCGCGGGGTGCCAATCGCGGGTCGCAAAGATCGGCAGCCCGGCTCGCATGAATTTATCGATATATCGATTCAACAGGGGAACAATCCTATCCCCCTCGGCAACAGGCAGGGCCCCGCCAGGACAAAAGTCGTTCTGCACATCGACAATGATAAGAGCGTCTTTAAGCTGCATCGATTTTAATTATAAAGGATGATACGGTCCTTGCAATCGCCGGCGGCCGCCACCGGTTGGGAGGGGCCAAGCCAAAAGATTTTTTACTTTGCTTTTTGGCATTTATCGGCTGCGCAGCGAGTTCATCAGGTCATAGAAACGGATGAAATTGTCTCACTACAGAGTTGGGCATTAATTATGGCAATCAAGGCAATTTTTTTCGACGCAGCGGGTACCCTGATTAAACCTTCGCGCCGGGTAGGTGAAAGCTATACGCTGGTAGCCCAAAAATACGGCGTTGAGGTGTCGCCAGCAGCGATCTCCGAGAGATTTCGCGCATGCTTCGACGCGGCTCCCCCGCTGGCCTTTCCTGGTGTAAGTGTGGCAGAAACCGCCAGGTTGGAGCGCGAGTGGTGGAAACAACTCGTCTGGCACATCTTTGAGCCGTGGCGTCCTTTTGAACAATTCGAGGAATACTTTGCCGAACTCTTTGACTACTTCGCTCAAGCCGAATCATGGGCGCTTTATCCGGAAGTTCCTGAGACACTATCGGCTCTCAAGGACCGGGGCCTGATTGTCGATGTCATCTCGAATTTCGATTCGCGGTTGATAAAAATTCTCCACGGCTTAGGCGCCGAGCACTGGTTTGAAGAAATTTTCATTTCCAGTCGTGTCGGTTACGCGAAACCAAATCGTCGGATATTCGAAGCCGCGTTGGAGAAACATGGGCTAAACGCCGGTGATGCCTTGCATGTTGGGGACAGCGAGAGGAATGATCTCGGCGGCGCGGCCAACGCCGGAGTAAAAGGTATATTGATAGACCGGAGCGGCAACGAGACGGGTCATGGGGCGCACGTTTCAACCTTGAAAGAGGTCCTCGGTTTTCTGGATAGTTCGAGCGAATAGGGGCGGCTCTCCGTGAGCATTCGCGCCTTGACACCGATAATCCGCTACGATACACGGCAGCTAACTTAAGGAGGATGGAATGATTACATCGAGCTGGCAAGAAGTTGAATCGGACGGCAGCAAGATGCGCATGCACATGAGCCTACCGGAGGGATCGGGACCATTTCCCGCCGTGGTTGCTATCCAGCATCAAGGGGGCGTGGATGAGTTCATGGAAAAAATGACCAAGCGGTTGGCCGAGGCGGGCTATTTGGCCGTCGCACCGGATCTCTACCATCGTGACGGGCCTGACTGCAAAGAAGACATCGTCACTAGGAGAACCCGCCTGCGGGATCGCACTATCATTACCGACGTCAACGCCGCGGTGAGTTTCCTGAAGCGCAATAATGCTGTCGACGGCCAGCGCTTGGGAATCATCGGCTTCTGTATGGGAGGCCGCGTAGTCTATCTTATGGCCGCCGCCAACCCAGATTTCGAAGCCGCCGTCGCCTACTATGCGGGGAATACCTTTCGCGCTTGGGGCCGCGATACCCCTTCCCCATTTGAGCGCACGGCGGAAGTTCACTGCCCGCTGCTCGGCCATTTCGGCGCAGACGACAAAAATCCGTCCCCCGAGGATATGCAGAAACTGGACGCCGAGCTCACTAAGTTCAACAAGCCGCATGAGTTCTACTCTTACTCCAACGCCGCCCACGCTTTCATGGACAGCACTAAAGAAAGCTATCGCCGTCACGCCGATGAGGCTTCTTGGCCGCGCACTTTGGATTTCTTCGAGCGCCATATCGGAGCTCCTGGAAATGTGAAGACCGCGGCCGCTCGTTAGGAGATTGCGATGGCCAGAGCGAAAATCACGATGGGCCTTCCCTATCATCCGCGCACCCGCGCGCTGATCGACGGCGAGATCGGCATCGACGGCTACGATCTCGGGATCACGCATGAGCCCACGCCCGGCGAACGCCACTATCGCTTTGCTCAGGGAGAGTGGGATGTCGGCGAATATTCCGCAGCCACGCTTCTGAGAACACGGGAGAAAGGCTTTCGCTATCTCGCATTGCCTATTTTTTTTGAGCGTGGACCGCGCCAGCGCAATATCTTCTATTGCGAGGGCAAACTGCAACATCCGAGCGAGCTCAAGGGGAAAAAAATCGGCTGCTTTCGTTACGGTGCCACAGCCGTAGTATGGGCCCGCGGTTTTCTGCTTGACGAGTATGGCCTCCAGACAACCGACATGAGCTGGTACGTATCCGGGCGCGAAGTTTTCATCGGACGCGAGCTCCCGGTTAAAGTCGAGCGACTCGATCCATCACCGCCTTTTGGACAGGAAAAATCTCACCTCTCCAAACTGCTCAGCCAAGGCGAGCTGCACGCGGCGCTGGTGGCGGGCGACCCGGGGTATCCGGGGCTTTTCGGTGGCGGGACCTTGCCTAAGGCCATGGCCGAATATCCCGGTGTCAAACCTTTATTCGACGATGTTGAAGACATCATTCGATGGGTGCGCGAGAAACGCATCTATCCGATCATCCACTTGGTGGCGATGAAAGAGGAATCGATAGAGAAATATCCCGACCTTCCGGCGAAGTTGATCGAAGCTTTTCGTGAAGCAAGAAAACTCGCCCACAAGCATCTGACTCCCGAGCAAATTGCCGGTCACGAAAAGGAAAAGGCGGCGTTGGGCGAAGACCCCTACGCTTATGTGCTCGGCGATACCGAAAAGCGAACCATGCAAGCCCTGGCTCGCTATCAGATTGAGCAAGGGCTTATCAAGGAGTCGCCGGCTCTGGAGAGTCTCTTCGTGCGCGAGGCCTTTACTTAGTTGTATAATGTCGGCCCTAAACCGTTCTCGTTCACCGCCGTGACTTTCCCTTGTGCGACAAGGGGTCTCCGGTAGCGCTCCTGCAAGCGCCGTCAACCTTCCCACTCTCGCCGTTCAACGGAGCGAATGACTTGAAAAAGAAGGACGATCCGCCGAAAAAAAGCCTTCCACGAGCTGCTCTGGAAGAGCGGCGCCGTATCTCCCGCGAACTCCACGACCGAGCGCTGCAAATGTTATCGACCGTGAGATTGCGGGCTGAGATATGCCGGCGCGAGCTCATGCACAATCCGCTGGCTCTGGAAAAAGAACTTCAGATTATAGAGGAGACCACCGAAAAAACCATTACGGAAATCCGCAATCTGCTTGTGGAAACGCAAAATTGGCGTGATCTTAAAGCAGGTTCTTTGGAGCGGAGGCTCAAGGAAGAACTGGACATTTTCCGCGCGCGCACGGGATTCAGGTTGGAATTTGCCTGCTCCATAAGGGTGCGCCATCTCCCCTACTACATCGAGCGAGAACTTTACTTCACCTTACGCGAAGGAATCCTCAATGCGGTCCGGCACGCGCGGGCCACAGAATTAAATCTGAGACTCACCCAAAGCAGCACGGGATACGAAGCAAAGCTGCGGGACAATGGCGTAGGATTTAGCCTATCTTCAGCGGAAGGAAGCGGTCACTACGGGCTCAAAGGCATGAGAGAAAGAATCCAAAAAATCGGCGGCGAGCTTACGATTGACACCGCTCCGGGAAACGGCACAGAAATATCTATTGCCATTCCGTTGCGGCAGAAATGACCGGGCGCCGCAGCCGGAGTGACCTTCTAAGTCATGTTAGCAAGCGCGTTCAGGTTTTCTCCCGTGACGCGAAAAACCGTCCATTCGCCCATCGGCGCCGCGCCCAGTTTCTTATAGAAGTTGATCGCCGGCTCATTCCAGTCCAGCACAGACCATTCCAACCGGCCGCAATCGCGTTCTTTGGCGAGTCGCGCGACGTACAAGAGCAGCGCTCGCCCGAAACCGCGCCTGCGAAACGATTCGTCGACGAAAAGATCCTCAATATAAATTCCCGGACGGCCCACGAACGTGGAATAGTTGTGGAAGAAAAGCGCAAAGCCCACGGGCTCTCGGGCAAAGTAGCCGATGGCAACTTCTGCCGTTCGCGCCCGGCCAAACAGAGTTTTGCGTAGTAGCTCTTCCGTGGCGATCACCTCATGCGACAAACGTTCGTAGTCGGCGAGCTTCTTGATAAATGCAAGAATGATGGGCACGTCGGCTTTGGTGGCGGATCGAATATGAAATCCTGGGATGTCGGTCGAAGATCGCATCTAACCTCCGCAAAGGGATTTTTGAGTTACTAAGTTCCGGCGCTGACGGTATAAATTGAAACGGGCCGGGGTGGCAACTAAATCTTCGTCTTCAGCGCTCGCCAAACACGCTCGGGAGTCAGTGGCACATCCGTCACCCGTATTCCGGTGGCCCGGGCCAAGGCATTTGCCGCCGAAGGTGCCACCGATAGAAGCCCCCCTTCGCCCATACCGCGGACGCCATAGGGTCCGGGACCATCCTGGTTTTCTATCAGCACCGTGTGAAACTCTTCCGGCACGTCATTAAAATTCGGCACGCGATAGTCGACGAGACCAGGGTTGAGTAACTGTCCGTTAGCATCGTAGATCATCTGTTCAAACAACGTGTGGCCAATTCCCATCATCGCCGCGCCCTCTTCCTGGCCAACGCAACCTTCGGGGTGAATTGCTTTGCCAACGTCGGCAACGGAAACGAGTCTTTTGATGCGCACCTGACCAGTCTCCTCATCGATGTCCAACTCCACCATGCCCATTCCTACTTCCCAGAACACCGGCAGCTGGTTGTCCGTAATATCGGGGCCAGTCTCGCCATGACCGATCAGCTCGCCGCCGGAACCTTTGCCGAAGCGCTGCTCTAGCGCTTCCTTGAAGGTAAGCCGTGCTTCGCCGCAGACCAACGCGCCATCCCGCAGCTGTATTTGGCCCGGCGGAACGTGAAATGCATCGGCGGCAATCTTGATCAATTGCTTTTTCAAATCCCGCGCCGCTTCTTGGACGGCATGGCCCATGCACGTCGTCGAACGGCTCGAACCTGTAGAGCTGTCATAGGGCGTGAACTTAGTATCCGCCCCCAAGATTCGAATCTGATCCAGTGCTACTGTCAACTCTTCGCCAGCAATCTGTGAAAGCACTGTCCGTACACCTTGTCCCATCTCGGTGCTGCCAGCGAGAACATTTACAATGCCGTCCGACTGGAGCCGTGCCATCGCAACCGATACCGGAGTCGCGCCGGCGTTGGTGACCGCGCAGGCGAGTCCCGCCGGTTTCCTAGTGGACTTCTTCCATTCGCTCGCTTGCATAAGCTTCTTCAAGCCCGAGTTGAGGTTCGCGTCGATGCCTTTGAGTCCGGGACGAAGCTCCTCGCCGCGCTTCAGAAGATTCTTAAGACGCAGTTTTGCAGGATCGATCCCCAACCGCGCCGCGGCGATATCGATCTGCGACTCTCCCGCGAAAATCACTTGCGGAGCGCCGATGGCGCGAAAAGAACCGGCGGAGCCGGAATTCGTGTAAAAAGAATAAGCGTTGGTTTTGATGTGGGGAATTCGATATGGTCCCAAAACCCGCGTCGCCGCGCGTATGGTTACCTGCGGGCCGTTATCGTCGTAAGCGCCCGTGTCGAGATAAATCTCCGCTTCGCGGGCCATGATCGTTCCGTCGTTTTTAAAGCCTGTCTTGATGCGCACTTTTGCCGCATGGCGTCGAACCGTCAGCATGGAATCGGCAACCGAATTGCAGATTCGCACAGGCGCCCTTGCCTTGCGCGCGAGAGCGACAACCAACGGCTCGAATTTGGTGTAAGACTTGCTCCCGTAGCCACCACCCAAGTAGGAGATGATCATTCGCACCCGGGAGATCGGCACGCGAAAAACTTTAGCAACATCGCCCCGCACTTGAAACGGATGTTGCGCCGAAGACCAAACCGTAATGGCTTCTTCGCCCCAGTGGGCGATGACCGAATGCGGTTCCATCGCATAGTGATAGACCATCGGAAACGTGAAGTTGTCCTCCACCACAACACCGGATTGGGCGAAGCCCTCTTGGATATTGCCGCGTTCGACCTTCTCATGGGTGCAAATATTACCGCTGTGACTCTCGTGAATCAGCGCCGCGCCGGCGGCGCGGGCGGCATCGATACCGACAACCGCCGGAAGCTCTTCATACTGCACATTGATCAGAGACGCAGCCTCATCGGCCATCGCCAGATCTGTCGCCGCGACAGCAGCCACAGGCTCGCCGGCGTAACGGACCGTTCCCATCGCGATGATCGGACGACCATTGTAAATCGGATTGAGATCGCCGATATCCGCCGCCGTCAAAACCGCCGCGACACCCGACACCGCCTCAGCCTTCGACGCATCGGTCGATAGAATTCGCGCATGGGGATAAGGACTGCGTAAAATTTTCCCATGAAGCATCCCGGGGACAACCAGATCAGCGAGAAATTTTGCCTTGCCCGTGACTTTCTCGACCCCGTCCACCCTGGGGACGCTGCGCCCCACGTATTTCAACTCGCGCTTCGTCATGAATTCTCCGCTACGGAAAAATTACTCTTTCGAAATTAACAAAGCCGCTTTAGTTCTGCAATAAAGCCCAAAGCCGCGCCGGATTGTCATTCCGAGGCGAAGCCTAGGAATCTCTTCTTCGATCCAGTCATAACGACCGACGC
>JACXTT010013383.1_pt1 | contig 10807 bp, 3 predicted proteins | sample 9270951 | NCBI WGS metagenome assembly JACXTT01 (sample SAMN15532306, study PRJNA645909) | rock metagenome | isolation source: weathered quartz diorite | place: Puerto Rico | collected 2017-06-21
TTAGTTGGGTACGTTGGCGGGGTGGCTGGCGATCATGCTTTTGCCCTGGCCAGCAGATTACGCGAAGCTGGTGTCAGCACCGTGGTTGATCTCGAGGGGCGCAAACTAAAAAAATCCCTGGCGATTGCCAATAGTCTTGGTGCGCGTTGTGCGTTGATAGTTGGCGACGACGAGATTGATAAAGGCAGCTACGTGCTCCGCGACATGACGACCGGCGAGCAAAGGAACCTGGGGGAAGACGATCTGATAGCGACATTGAAACACTGATTCTGTGTATGGTTCGAACCTAACTCATCACGCATCAATTGGGATTTATGCCTAGACTCGACAGCTTGGGAAGCTTAAAACGCAGTCATTATTCGGGCGATCTCAGACCGGAGCACGCGGGCGAGGTGGTCCGGCTGATGGGATGGGTCCACAAGCGCCGCGACTTCGGCCCGCTTACGTTCATAGACCTCCGCGACCGCGAGGGTATAGTTCAAGTCGTCTTCGACGAAGAGAAGAACGCAGACGCGCATCGCCGAGCCAAGGAGTTGCGTAACGAAAACGTCGTCGCAATCGTCGGCAAGGTGTTGATGCGCGACAAAGACAAGCTGAACCCGAACCTGAAGTCCGGACGCATAGAAGTAAAGGCGCTCGAGCTCTACATCCTCAACGATGCAAAGACACCGCCGTTCGAGATCGACGCAAGTAAGGCGAGCGAAGAGGTGCGGCTCAACTATCGGTATCTGGATCTTCGCCGCGAAAAGATGCAATACAACATTGGGCTGCGCCATCGGGCCGCGCTCGCTGTCCGGCGTTATTTAGACGAGCGCGGTTTCTATGAGATCGAGACGCCGATGCTGATCAAGACAACACCCGAGGGTGCGCGCGACTACATCGTCCCCAGCCGGCTACAGCCGGGGCGCTTTTACGCTCTTCCGCAGTCGCCTCAGATTTTCAAACAGCTCCTTATGATCGCCGGCTTTGACAAGTACTTTCAACTGGCGCATTGCTTCCGCGACGAGGACTTGCGAGCCGATCGCCAGCCTGAGTTCACTCAGATCGACATCGAGATGAGCTTTGTCAGGCCCGAAGACATTTTCAAAGTCATCGAGCCGCTGATGACCGAGCTCTCGCGGTTGATCGAAGTCAAGGTCGAGCTTCCCTTCCCCCGACTGACTTACGACGAGGCGATGCGTCGATACGGCACCGACAAACCCGATACCAGATTCGCCATGGAATTGATCGATGTGTCTCAGAGTCTCGCAGGCACCGATTTCACTCCCTATCGGGCTGCGCTCGACGCTGGCGGATGCGTGAAGGCCATCAACGCCGTCGGCTGTTCGAAGTACTCACGAAAGAATCTTGACGAGCTCACCGAGATCACACGCCGCTATGGAGCCGGAGGGATGGGCTGGATAAAGACGGCTGAGAGCGGCGAGATCACGTCCCCACTTTCAAAGGCGCTCGGCGATGACCACGTAGCGGAACTGACTCGGGCAGCCGGTTCCAAGGCAGGCGACTGTGTGCTGATTGTCGGAGGGAAGCGTTCGGCAGTGGCAGCATCGCTCAGCGCGCTGCGGATGGAGATCGCCGAACGCGAGGGCTTAATCGATCAGAGCAAGTTCAACTTCCTGTGGGTCACCGACTTCCCGATGTTCGAATATCACGAAGAAGACGGGCGCTATTATCCAATGCACCATCCGTTCACCAGCCCGCGCGAGGAAGATCTGGACAAGCTCGAATCAGATCCCGGTTCGGTCCTGGCAAAGGCCTACGACCTGGTGTTGAACGGCGTTGAATTGAGCAGCGGATCGATTCGAATCCACCAGCGCGAGACCCAGCGGCTGGTGTTCAAAGTCCTTGGGATGAGCGAAGACGAGGCACGTTCGAAGTTTGGGTTTTTGCTGGATGCGCTTGAGTACGGCACGCCTCCCCACGGAGGAATGGCCATAGGCTTCGACCGACTTGTGATGTTGCTGGCACGCGAGAAGTCGATACGTGAGGTCATCGCCTTCCCCAAGACGGCGAGTGCAATGGATCTGATGGCCGGGTCGCCGGGACCGGTTTCCGAAGAACAGTTGGCTGAGCTTCACATTCGGATCGTGGACTGATTCCGGCGCTCGCGGGACCACTGACGCCAAACATCAGCAACGCGTTTTTGTTAATAGGCTCCTCCGCGAGGGAGCGTTGAGAATCATTTGTGCTATTGACTCTCACCCTCGCGGTTTGTAGAATTCCGTCGCCTTCATACATCGAAGCAGTTCGAAGGCAATCCTCCAGGTATCTATGAGTTCTTGGGTGTGCACATAAGGCGAGCACCAAGACTCGTCTATTCAAGGCTTAAGCAGTGCGACGGCACTCTTCGAGTGCGGCCTGTTTGCAAGCGTGCTCGAAAGCCATCCGGCTCAGGCCTCAACTCGAAATCACTAACTCAACAAACGCTCACTCTGACGCTCACTGGTCAGGCGAGGAGGAATGGAGGCGAAATGTTTCGAAGCAGGACAAGGCGCAGCTTAAGGACGAGTTTGGTACTTGCAACGACGGTAATGATGCTGTGCAGCATCGTCGTCCGCGCGCAGGATACAACCAGTCTTTCAGGCGTGATCACCGACCCACAAGGCAAGGTGATCCAAAACGCAACGATAACCATCACCAATGCAGCCATCGGAGCTAGCCGGAACGCGAAAACCGGCGATGATGGCTCCTACCTTTTCACTCAGACCACACCGGGAACCTACAATGTCAGGGTTGAAGCGCCGGGCTTCAAGGCGACGGTCCGAGAGGGCGTTCAGCTTCTGATTAGAACGCCGACCACGCTGGACGTACAGCTCGAAGTGGGCGCGGTCAACGAAACAGTCTCGGTGACCGGGGGAGAGGCTAAGATCAACACTCAAGACGCGACGATGGGAAACGCGTTCACCGCTACCCAGATCACCAACCTTCCGCTCGAGGGCCGCAGCGTCGTTGCGTTGCTCAGCTTGCAACCGGGCGTTGTGTACCTTGGAGAAAACGTGAATCCGAATACGGATTCTCGCAGCGGCTCCGTCAACGGCGGCAAGAGCGATCAGGCGAATGTCACGCTGGATGGCGTCGACGTTAACGACCAGCAGACCGGCTTCGCGTTCAACAGCGTGCTCAGGATAACAACTGAGTCCGTCCAGGAATTCCGCGTCACCACCACCAGTCCTAACGCGGACCAGGGTCGTTCATCCGGAGCGCAGGTAACGTTAGCCACCAAGAGCGGCACGAACGCCTTCCACGGTTCGCTGTTCGAATCGCATCGCAACACGGTGACAACGGCAAATGACTTCTTCAACAACGCGGCCGGGAATTTCATTGCTACCGATCCTCAGGTTGTTTCCGGCGCCAAGAAGGTCGGCGATCCCAAGGTGCCGCGGGCAAAGCTGATCCGTAATGTATTCGGCGCTTCTTTCGGCGGACCGATCATGAAGGATCGCTTATTTTTCTTCATGAACTACGAAGGCCGGCGTGATGCAAGCGAGCTAAACGTTGCGCGCACCGTACCCTCAGAGAATCTGCGCAACGGGATCATCCAATACAAGAACAGGTCCGGGCAGATTGTGAGCCTCGGGGCAAGCGAAATCGCTGCCCTCGATCCTGCCCACATCGGGCTGAACCCCGCGGTGCTTGCGGTGTTCAAGCAATACCCATTGCCGAACGACAACACGCTAGGCAATGGCATCAATTTTCTCGGCTTTCGATTCACCTCTCCGATATCGGTGAAGTTTAATACGTACTTTGCTCGGTTCGACTACAACCTGTCGGAAAAGCACAACCTGTTCTGGCGGGGTAACCTTCAGAACGATAAGAGCACGGACGTTCAGCAATTCCCGGGCGGCGTGCCCACCTTCACCAACCTGAACAACAGCAAGGGGTACGCGGTCGGCGACAACTACTCTCTGACTCGATCCCTGACTAATAGCTTCCGCTACGGCTACACGAGGCAAGGTTTGGAAAGCGCCGGAGCTTCAACTTCAGCAGCGGTCAGTTTCAGGGGTCTCGACACCATTGAGCCGCTCACTCGCAGCAACGGGCGCATCACACCGGTGCACAACTTTGTTGACGACCTTGCGTGGATAAAAGGCGCGCATTCGCTGGGTTTCGGAACCAATATTCGGTTCATTCGAAACAACCGCTTTAACTTTACCAACTCGTTCCCCTCGGCAAGCACAAACGCGTCCTGGCTGCTAGGCACCGGCAGGAACCTTCGTCCCGCCGATATCGACACGACGACCGGCGTGGCTTTCAGCGATTCAATGATGGCTTTGCTCGGGATCGTTTCGCAAGGGAACGCACGCTACAATTTTGATCACACTGGCACGGCGTTGCCCGTGGGCGCGCCTGTCGTCAGGACCTTTGGGGCTGACGAGTACGAGTGGTACGGCCAGGACAGTTGGCGCATCAAGCCGAACCTGACGCTCAACTTCGGGTTGCGATACGGCCTCTACTCGCCTCCCTGGGAGACTCACGGCAATCAGGTTGCTCCCAGTATCAAGCTCGGTGACTGGTTCAACCTCCGCGGCGCGAACGCGGATAAGGGTCTGCCATCGAACGCGGCGCCGCCAATCTTCTACGACCTTGCGGGTCCGGCGAATGGGAAGCGCGGCTTCTACGATTGGGACAAGAACAACTTTGCGCCGCGCTTTTCGTTTGCGTACTCTCCCGGATTCACGACCGGGTTCTTGAGCAAGATCACCGGAGGCCCAGGCAAGACGGCGATACGCGGGGGTGGCAGCGTCGTATATGACCGAATCGGCGGAGGACTGGCGGTAACGTTTGACTCTGCCGGATCATTTGGCCTGTCAACTGCGTTGACCAACCCTTCGAGCTCACTCAGCCCGATCACAGCTCCGAGGTTCACCGGGTTCACCAACCTTCCGGCCGGGCTGTTGCCACCTCCTCCGGCTGTCGGGTTTCCGACGAAGTTCCCGGGCAAGGGCGAAAAAGGCAGCTTCGCGATCACGTTCGGGATGGATGACAACATCCGCACACCGTATTCGGTCGGCTTCAACTTCTCAATTCAGCGCGAGTTTCCGAAAAACTTCACACTAGAGGCAGCGTACGTCGGGCGCCAGGCTCGAAACGTGTTGATTCAGGACGATCTGGCGATGCCCGTCAACCTGACGGACCCGGCATCGAACACCACTTACTTTAAAGCAGCCCAGCAGTTGCTGGCGCTCAACGGAACCGCGATCGGGGGTGTGCCTAAGATCGCTTTCTTTGAGAACATCTTCCCTGGGATCTCGGTCACCGCAACTCAGTTGAATAACATTTATGGCGATGTGTTCGATTTCAATCCCGGGCTCGCGGGATCGACAAAACTGACTTCTTCGCAGGTAGCTTACTATCTGTACAACCAGGAATACGGGCCGGACTACACCAGCGCGCTATTCGACATAGACGTTGGCTGCACTCCTGCTTGCAGCAAGTTTGGATCGTATGCGTTCTTCAACGATCAGTTCTCGGCGCTGGCGGCGTGGCGCTCGATTCAGCCAATGAGCTATCACAGCTTCCAGTTGCTGCTCCGCAAACGGCTGTCGAGCGGCGTGCAGTTCGACTTCAACTACACGTTCTCCAAGTCGATAGATTGGGGATCTGGCGCCGAGCGCTCAGGAGGATTTGGCGGTGGGTTCATCGTCAACGCATGGTTCCCGAGGCAGAGGCAAGCGCCCTCTGACTTTGACCTCAGACATCAGGTCAACACGAACTTCATCGCCGAACTTCCGTTTGGCCATGGCAAGGCGATCGGCGGCCACGCTAACAAGTGGATCAACGGGTTCATCGGCGGCTGGCAGCTTTCAGGAATCGTGCGCTGGACTTCGGGGTTCGCCGTTGGCGTAGGCAACGGGCGGTTCTGGCCAACCAACTGGAACATCACCGGCTTCGCTTCGCGAAATGGTCCGACGCCGTTAACAGCCACGACCAAGAACGCGATCCCCATCTCGGGCAAGCCTGGCCCGAATCTGTTCCCAGACCCGGCGAAAGCAATCAAGGCTTACCAGAACACGGTCGTCGGGGACACGGGTGTGCGAAATGACCTGCGGGGCGATGGTTACTACTCGATGGACTCTGGACTCGGCAAAACCTGGAAGATGCCGTGGGAGAATCATCGGATAACGTTCCGATGGGAGACGTTTAACGTCACCAACTCGGTTCGCTTCGACGTGAACTCACTGACGCTCGACCTTGGGAACGCTGGAAACTTTGGGAAGTACTCATCCTCGCTGACCACTCCGCGAGTGATGCAGTTCATCCTGAATTACCAGTTCTAAATGACGGACAGTAAGCTCGAACCTTGTAAAAAGGGCGCCCTTTTGCTCTAGGGCTCGACTACAAAGTTTGCCGACGAGGTGGACTGAGTGACGCCGTCGCTGACGGTCACGCGGATCTCATACTGACCGGCAGGAAAACTATCGAAGGGGAACGATGTGAGATAGACGATGCGCCCGCTCGCGTCGGCAGGCGGTAGTTGGCCGCCGGCCTTAGACACAATCTTGGTGCCCTGGAGGATCTCTATGGTGGCAATGACCGGCGTGGTGGATCCCTTCACTCCGTACGCGCTGAAGTGAACGAGCAGGTTCTTATCCGCCGATTTGCGAAACACGCCACGCGCATTTGGCACGAAGTACGCCTGCCCTTCAAAATAGAGCGGGTGCAGAGAATCTTTTTTCTGTTCATCATTGAGCGGATTGACGCCGCGGCTTAGAACGATGCTCGACATCCTTAGCCGATCTTCGCCACCCTCTGGAACATCAAGGGGCAACCTGATTCCCGACATCTTGCCGTTTGTGGAGTCGCGGGCGATCGCTTCTATTACGTAGTGGCCCGAACGCAGCAAAATGACGCGGCTGAAAAGGTGGGGCTGCTCCTTCACAGAAGCGGCTAGAGAGAGCGGTCCTCTCAACACGAATTCCTGGCCAAGCTTTCGGACCACCTGTTGCTTATCGTCCTTAACCAAAACAAGAATCGCATAGCGTGAACTGAACGTATTGTTTTTTTCGTCGGTATTGAGCTTCAATGCTGAAATCGGCAGCTCGACATAGATTGGCACGGCGCGCGCGCCGTTCAACCCGCGAAAGTGCATTGCCTTCGCGTAGAGCGGGAAGTCTTGAGGCAGGCTTCGCTGATTGCTCTGCTCCAGGAGCGGTAGCTCGTGCGCAAGCACCGGCGAGTTGTCGAGCGTACGGAACGCGTAATAGCCCCTCCGCGCACGGGTGCGGAAGTCTCCCGCGCGGATGACCTTCACAGTGACATTCCTGTACTTGCCATTGAAGTTTTCGTTTGTAGGCGAATAGGTCAGTACGTAGTGCGAGCTCAACTCTTCGCTGATGCGGCGCAAGCCGTCGCCAAGATCATTGGTGTTCTTGATCGTGTATCCTCCGGTGTCTCCCGATAACTCGTCCAGATTATTGACCACATTCAGGCGCATTGCGTCTTCCATTCGCCCCAACGCCGATTGGCCGCCGACGATCAGTTCGGGATTCGGGTTGCGTAGACTCGATCTGGCGGCTGCTTCCTTTTCCACCTGCGAGGCCTCATCGGGATTTATCAAGCGCAGCCCGCCGACGTCTATTGTATAGATAGTCATACCCGCGCCGTTTGCGGCGCTGATCACCGATCGGAACTGATCGGTCACAGACGCCGATATCGGAAAACCCTCTGAAAACAGCAGCATCACCTTGCGCCCGCTGAGAGACTGCTGGCCGCTTATCACCGATAGCAGAGCGGTCACGATGTTACGCCCCTGCGACTCGCGCTCGAAGCGCTCGAAGATCTTCAGGGTGCGGAGCATCGTGATGTTCAACTGGTTTCGCATCAGAGTGAACACCGCGGGAGAAGGCGACTCTACGGTTCTGCCTTCACCACTACTACTGCCCGGCGCAGGCGTCGTGTAGTCCTGCTCGACCCATGTGTCGACGATGGACGTCCTGTCCGCGTCACTCCCGGCAACCATCAGCCTCTCAAGCTCAGATCTCACCTCCTGAGCCAGATAACCGTACTTCTTCGCATCACGCGATGTGAAAGTTTCCACCGCTTGTTTGAGCGCAGTCTTGTCCTGAGTAAACGGCGACAACACCATCAGGCCCAGATCAATGCCAAACACGCCCACCAGATCGTTCGGTCCGATGCCCGATTCGATGTAGTCGAGCGCCGCCTTCCTCGCCATCAGCGCCCCGTCTCGCGCCGCCTGCGCGTCGAAGACCAACGACACCAGATTTCCGGTGCGGGGCGCCATCGGAGTAGCCGGCGCAGCAGTCGGTGACTTCGCTAGCTGCTGAGCGCCTGCAGCCGTCGACTCAAAACGGAATGAAGCGACCTCTTGCTTCACCCCGTCTTCGTAGACCTCGAACTCTTCGGCGGTGAGATCGCTCACCAGGTGATTCTTCTTATCGATGACGACAGCATCAACCACCACTTCGCTGGTGCCTAACTTGATGGGCTTCTCTTGCGGCGCCGCCTGGTTCGCGGTGCCCTGGGCTGAAGTCTGATATGGAAAAACGAGCGGCTGAGTGATCAACAGTCCAAGCGTGACTACGGTACTAAGACGAGCGATCATAAGATTGACTCCAGGGAAGGATTGGCGCTGACTTGCGCTAGCCCATACTGCTACGACTTGTGACCGATGTCAAATTCACGGCGTTGACCGACAATAGCAAAGCGGCGCGAAAACCGAAGTAAGCCGCTCAAACCGGCCGCACTTTGATCCTCGCGCCACAACGTACAATGCTCGGCTTGTGATGCTACGATTGGGATCAATACCGAATCTTAAGCCCGAACTGAATGCTTCTAGGTCCTCCGGTTCCTATCACCGGATTTGCCCCGGCGACGTCAGGCGTAGCGGTTACCAATCCGAAAGTGTCCAGAAACCCCAGATCGTTGTTGAATAGGATGGCGGGGTTGGCAAAGTTCGGATGATTCAAGACATTAAAGAACTCACCTCGCAGTTGCACGGTGACTCGCTCGGTGGCCTTCCACGTCTTGACCAGCGAAAAGTCCCAGTTCCTGAAATTCGGTCCGCGAAAGGTGTTGCGACCGCCATTGCCAAAGTTCCCGAAGTCAGGCTGCGTCAGAACCCGATCAACGGCAATCGGACCGGTCGTGGAGAAGTTGGGGATTGATTTCGGATCGGCTATCACGTTCCAGCGGTCGCTGAACTCGCCGGTGAGACTCGTGTCATTTTCGAAGTCCACCGCACTGAAGGGCGTGCCGGTTTGAAGCGTGACTATCGAGTTGATCTGCCAACCCTCGAGCAACTGCGCCCACGATTTGATCGACGGAAGTTCGTAGGTGATCGAGAAGGTGAACCTGTGTCTTATATCGAGGTCGCTCGACGCGCGCTCGAGATCCGGTCGGTTGCTGTCCTGCGGTTGAGCGGCGCGGTGCAGCGACACGAAATCAATCGCATGCGACCAGGTGTATCCCGCAACGAAGCTGACGCCACGCGAGGCTCGCTGAGTCAACGTCGTCTGCAACCCGTGATAGTTCGATCCGTAACCATTCTCGAGGAAGTTGATAAAACCCAGGAACGGAAACTTGGAGTTGAACGGTCTGCCGACCTGCTCTCCGCCGTCATCGGCGGACGGATTCACCTGATTGATATCCCGAATGCTGTAAAGCTTGACGCCATGATTCCCCACGTAACCCATTTGCACCGACGCGTTCGGCCAGAGAACTTGCTGAACGTTCAAGCTCCACTGAATGACGTAAGGCGTCCGTAGTTCGTTGCGCACCCCCAGAATGTCGCAGGGCGAGCCACCTTTATTTGGGTCGCAGTTCAGCTGAACGTTAAAGATCGGACCCGCCGGCGACCAATTCAACCCGCCGCGTTGAGTAGTCGCCGCTCCCACGATCGAGCCCTTGATATTCGATCCAATCGCCCCGGTCGGGATCACGTTTAGTCCGGGGGTGGTTGCGTTGTTGACTCCGTTCTGGCCAAGAAACACAGCTAGAATAGGAATCTCATAGGTTATTCCGGCGCCCGCGCGAATAACGGTTTTGCCCTTGCCCGCCGGGTCCCAGACGATACCGGCGCGCGGAGCGAAGTTGTTGTGATCGCCCTTATACGGCGCATCAATGTTGACGCCGACCTGTTGAAGGCCAACCGCAGGATCGAAGTTGCCAAGCAGGTCGTCCTTCTCCTTGATGACCCCGTTGAGGTCGTACCGAACGCCAAAGTTGATCGTCAGGTTACGCCTGAGGCGCCAGTCGTCCTGAATAAATGCGCCAAACGAGTTCAGGCTGACGTGTCGCTGAGAGCTGCCGACAAAGATGTCCCCGCGAGAGGGGACTCCAGCCAGAAAGTCTTCGAGGGGAGAGCTGCCGTCAAAGGCCCCGTCGCCCTCGAACCGGACGCGCCCTTTGCCACGCCTGTTACGTAGATTGTTGGTCGAGCCGTGACGGAACTCCCCGCCAAATCTGAACGTGTGCTCCCCGCGACTGTAAGAAACATTATCCGCGAACTGGAACGTTTGATTGGGTATCGTAAACAACGGCCACCCGCTGTTTCCGCCCAGTTGGTTGAAGCCTGAGATGACGATCGTGGGCATTCCGAAGTTGGCCGGATCCGACGCGCCTGTGTTTATCCCGTAAGTAGCAACCGGATCTTTATCCGCGTCGGCGGTTTGTATCTTCTGCCAGAAACGGTTGTAGCCGAACTTCGCTTCGTTTACCCATCGCACGTTAGGCGCCCAGATCCAGTTTACGCCGAGCACCTGAGCGTTGAGGTCAGACGTCGAGCGCCATTCGGGCCTGAGCACGGTTATGTCCTGTTCGGTTTGAAGACTGTCACCGAAGAAATAGC
>JACXTT010013384.1_pt1 | contig 10806 bp, 7 predicted proteins | sample 9270951 | NCBI WGS metagenome assembly JACXTT01 (sample SAMN15532306, study PRJNA645909) | rock metagenome | isolation source: weathered quartz diorite | place: Puerto Rico | collected 2017-06-21
TGGCGCTCCGAGGCGTGGCCCATCGGCAGCACGTAGTCCGAGAACCAGGCGGTCTCGCTCCAGATCGGCGTCAGGCACGCGTGGCGCTCCACCTTCGTCTCGTCGGTGAGCGCCTCGATCCACGACATCCCATCGGGATTCGTCCACACCGGGTTGTAGACGCGGGTGAAGTACATCGCGAGCTTGCCGCGTCCCTCGCGCAGGAAGTGCGGCAAGAGGAAGCTCATCTCGAAGAACGCCAGGGGATACTCGCGCGGCATCAGGAGCTCGCTCCAGATCTTCCCGGGCGGCGGCATCATCGGGGGCGCCGGCACCGCCTTGTTCCAGGCGCTCGGCGCGGTGCCGCCGGGCGTACCGACGGCGCCCATGAGCACCACGATCAGCTCGAGCGTGCGCGCCACCTGCCAGCCGCCGAGGTTGCCGGCGGCGGTGTTGCGCCAGATGTGGGTCGCCAGCGCCGGGCCGGCGCGGCCGATCTCGCGCGCGATCTCGACGATGGTCGCGGCGGCGACGCCGCTCTCGGCCTCGGCGAACTCCGGGGTGAACCGCGCGTAGAGCTCGTCGAGCGCGCGCTCGAAGGAATCGAACGTGACCGGCAGATCCGGGCGCTCCTCGCGCAGGTACTCGTCCCAGTTCACCCAGCGGCGCACGAACTCGCGGTCGTAGAGCTTCTCGCGCACGAGGATATGCGCCATCGCCAGCAGCACCGCCGACTCCGACCCCGGCCACGGCGCGAGCCACCAGTCGGCCATCGAGGCCGTGTTGGAGAGCCGCGTGTCGAAGACCGCGATCCTGGCGCCGCGCGCCTTGGCCTCGATGATCCGCTGGGCGTGGGGGTTGAAGTAGTGGCCGGTCTCCAGGTGCGAGGAGAGCAGCAGGATGAACCGCGCGTTGGCGTGATCGGGCGACGGGCGATCCATGCCGTGCCAGAAGGCATAGCCGGCCCGCGCGCTCGCCGAGCAGACGTTGGTGTGGCTGTTGTGGCCGTCGATGCCCCAGGCGTGAAAGACGCGCTGGAGATAGACGAGCTCGTGGCCGGGCCGGCCGAGGTGGTACATGACCTCGCGCTGCCGCCCCTCGACGAGCGCCTTGCGGATGCGCGCGCCGATGTCGTCGAGCACCTCGTCCCACGTGACGCGCTCCCACCGCCCGCCGCCGCGCGGGCCGACGCGGCGCAGCGGGTAGCGGATGCGCTCGGGGTCGGTCACCTGGTTCAACGTCGCCGGGCCCTTGGCGCAGTTGCGTCCGCGGCTGCCGGGATGCGTCGGGTTGCCCTCGAACTTCTGGATCGCGAGCGTCTCGCGGTCGACGTAGGCGAGGAGCCCGCAGCCCGCCTCGCAGTTGAAGCAGATCGTCGGGATCAGCGAGTAGCGCCGCTTGACCTTCTCGGGCCACGCGACCGGGTCGTACTCTTCCCAGTCGTCCCAGCGCTCGACGGGCGGATAGCTCTTGAGGCCGCCCTGGGAGGCGGCGAGCTCCCGGGCGACTGGATGAAGCGGCGCGGACGCACGCTCGGTCATGGATGTCCTAGCTCAGCGGAACCGACTGCCCGGCTTTCACCCACAAGTCCTCCCAGAGCCACAGCCCCGCCAGCGCCAGGCCTGCGCCGAGCGCGGCGAGCGCCATCGATTCCGCGGCAGCGCCGGCGATCAGCAGCGAGAGCGGCAAGACCACTCCGCCGAGCACCACGCCGCCCCAGAAGCGCGCGCGATACGGTCCCCGCCGGATGAGCCGCGCCGCTAGGGTCGCGTCGTGGACGGCGTGGCGGCCGAACACCTCGAGGCCCACGAGAAACGCGTGAGCAACCAGGGATAGGAACAGCAGTGGCCACAGGGTCACGATCGGCGGACTCGCCTCGATGTATCGCAGCCGCGACGCGTCGGCGGCGATCGACAGCGGCGGCGCCGCGGCCGCGATCGACAGAATCGCGGCGCCCGCCAGCGCGGCGCCGACGATGAGATGTGGAAGCACGAGCGGGCTCTGCCAGAAGTCGCGCCCCTCGGCTTGCCCGAACAGGAACGCGCTGTAGCCCGCGGTCGCCAGCGCCAGCGGAATCGACGCCACGAGCGCCAGGTGGAGCAGGTCCGATCGGCCGGTCGCGCCCGCCGCGAGCCAGACGGCGCCGGCGGCGCCGAACGCCATCAGGATCCAGGCGCCCCACACGAGCCACGACCGCCAGTTCGGCTTCAACAAGATGTAGGCGAAGCGCTCCGGGCGCTTGAGGTCAGAGACCAACAGCGCCGTCGTGATGGCCAGGAAGAGAAGGCTCAGCGCCGGCGCCACGCCGGTGAAGAGGCCTCCCCACGATTCCGAGCCCGCGAAGGCTGCGACGAGCAGCGTGCCCGCCGAGATCGACTTCGTCCACAGGTACGCGGAGACCTTCCAGCCCCACGGCCTCACGGCGTGCGGCGCGTCGTAGACCGGGCGGCTGCGGGCGGCGTCCCCGGGGACGCGTGCCGTGTCCTGGACGGCGGCGACCATCTTCATCAGGTCGACTTCCTCGCGCGGCCGCTCGGCCCAGAGATAGCGCTCGGACGGCGTCTGCAGCTCGGGGGTGAGCGAGGCCGCGTCGGCGCCGAGGTAGAAGACCTTTGGCCGCGTCCCCTGCTCGGCCTTCCTCACCTGCACCGGCTCGCGCGCCACGAGGGTGGCGATCTGGGAAGTCGGGTCGTCGAGATCGCCAGCGATGATCGCGCGCTCGGGGCACACGATGACGCACGCCGGCTCGAGACCGACCTCGACCCGGTGCGCGCAGTAGTTGCACTTCGCCGCCGTCGACGTCTCGGGATCGATGTAGAGCGCGTCGTAGGGGCACGCCTGCATGCACGACTTGCAGCCGATGCAGCGGCGGCCGTCGAAGTCGACGATGCCGTCGTCGCGCCGGTAGAGCGCGACGGTCGGGCAGATGGTCACGCACGGCGCGGCGTCGCAGTGGTTGCACCGGAGCACCGAGAAGTAGCGGCGCGTGTTCGGGAAGACGCCGCGCTCGACGTATTTCACCCAGGTGCGGAAGGCGCCGAGCGGCACGCGATTCTCTTCCTTGCACGCCACCGTGCAGGCGTGGCAGCCGATGCACCGGCGCTGGTCGATCACGAACCCGTAGCGCACGTCTCGTCGCTCTCAGGCAAGGCCGAGGCCCTGCAGGATCATCCGGAGCCCGACCACGGCGAGCGAGCCGGCCAGGATCCTCCGGATCAGGGTGGCGCCGGCGCGGAGCGACGCCCGCGCCCCGAGCTGCGCGCCCACGAGGATGCCGGCGCCCATGAGGGCGACGGTGCGCAGATCGACATTGCCCAGCGCGAGGAACGTGACGGCCCCGACGAAGGCCGAGATGCTCAGGACGAAGTGCGAGGTGGCGGTGGCGATGTGGATCGGCAGGCTCAACGCGACGATCAGGAACGGCACATGAATGATGCCTCCGCCGATGCCGAGGATGCTCGACATGAACCCGACGAGAAGGCTGACCACCACGCCCTTCCAGACGTCGACGCGATAGGTGTGCGACTCACGAGAGGCATCGACGACCTGCCGGACGCCGGCGCGGCTCGACGGAGCCATCGCGACGCCCGTGAAGAGGAGTACCGCGATCGCGACCAGCACGGCGCCGAAGAGCAGGCTGAAGAGCGACGACGGGATCGAGCGCGTGAGGAAGGCCCCGATGACCGCGCCGGGGATCGTCGCGGCCGCGAACTTCCAGCCGAGCGAGAGATCGACCCGCCGCTGCCGAAGGTAGGCCACGCTCCCCGACGCCGCGTTGAGGAACACGAGCGAGAGCGATGTGCCGACCGCCTGCGCCGGCGGGAAGTGATAGCCGAGGACGAGGAGCGGCACCAGGAGAAACCCGCCGCCGGCGCCGATGAGCGTGCCGAAGGCGCCGATGGCGAGCCCGAGCCCGACGAGGATCGCTCCATCCCCGAGTGTCACCTACCTGACGCTCGACCAGTAGGCCGCGAGATCGGCGATCTGCTCGTCAGGGATCGTGCGCATCAGCGCCTTCACCGCATTGAGCTGCTCGTCGCCCGGGCTTCGCCGGTCGGCCTTGAACAGGAGCATCTGGTTGCGGAGATAGCCCGGCGGCTGGCCCGTGAGATCGGGAACGCCCTTGGCGGCATCGCCCTTGCCGGAGACGCCGTGGCAGAGCGTGCACTGCACGGCCGCGGCCCGCCCGCGCTCCACGGCGGCGGGGTCGAGCTTGACCGGTGACGGCGTGCGCGCCTGGGCCGCGAAGTACGCGGCGATATCGTCGACACCCGCCTGCGTCACCATCTTGGCGTAGGGCTCCATCTCCGGTGACGTCCGCTTGCCGGCCGCATAGTCCGCGATCGCCTTCTTGAAGTACCACGGCGCGATCCCGGCCAGGATCGGCATCGTATTCGACTGACTCTGCCCGCCAAACCCATGGCACGCGCTACACACCATCGCCTGCGGCGCCCCCGCCATATCCAGCGGCCCCGCCGCGACGGGCCCAGTCGCCACCGCCACGAGCAGCACGAGCATCAGACTCGTGAGATAGAGCATCGTCGTTTCCTTTCGCACCGACCAACCGATGACCGCCGTTCGCACCGAGTCCGTTCGCACCGCCCTAAGCGCCGTCCTCACGCAGCGAACAATCGATGTGTCCCCGCCAGACGAATGAGAAAGGTCCAGATGCGAGGCGGCGGCCGAGGCCCGACTGAGGCGTATGCCGCATACGCCGCAGGGAGGGCCGACGCCGCCAACGAAGCAGATGGGCCTTTCTCATTCGTCTGCGCCACTACCCGAGCATGTCCGCCCAGATACTGTTCGCCCATCCGACCGCGTTCTGAGCCCACGCCTCCGACTGCCCCGGCGTCAGCTTCTGCTCGATCTGGACCACCTTGCCCCCTTCGATCTTGTAGCTGTTGACGACCGCGATCGCCTCACGATCGCTGACCCAGCTGTAGCAGGTATTTCCCGGCGCCATCGTGGGCACGGGCTTGTCGTTGAGCATGCTCGCGACGGCGACCGCGCAGATCTTCCCCATCGCGTTGGCGACGTTGCCCGATTTCGGCACCGGCAGCCCGATGGTCGAATCGCCGATCACGTGGATGCTCTTGTGCTTCACCGACTCGTACGTCAGATGGTTGACCTCGCACCACCGCTTGTCGGCGCCGACCAGATCCGCGGTGACCGCGATCGTCCCGGCCCGCTGCGGCGGGATCAGATTGAGCACGTCGTACTTCACCTTGTCGCCGAGCTCCGTCGTGACCTCGCGGGCGCCCGGGTCGACCTTCACGACCTTGTTCGAGCCCCGGTAGTCGATGTTGGGATAGGCCGCCCATGCGGCGCGGAACAGCGCGGTCTTCGAGACGATGTTCGGGTTCGCGTCGAGCACGATCAGCTTCGACTTGGGCTTGTTGGCCTTCAGGTACCAGGCGACCTGGCACGTGCGCTCGTACGGCCCGGGCGGGCACCGATAGGCGATGGGCGGAATCGTGAGCACGAACACGCCGCCGTCCGGCATGGCCTGGAGCTGCCGGGCCAGCACGACGGTCTGCCAGCCCGCCTTCCACGCGTGGAGCACGCGATCCTGCGCGGCGGCGAGGCCTTCGACCTGGTCCCACTGGAACTCGACGCCGGGCGAGACGATCAGCCGATCGTACGGCAGGGCATCGTTGCCCACGCGAACGCGCCGGGCATCGGGCTCGATCATCGTGGCCGTGTCGTGCAGGACCCGGACGCCCTGAGCGCGCAGGCGATCGTAGTTGAAGGTGAGGCTCTCGATCGTGCGCTGGCCGCTGAGCACCAGGTTCGAGAACGGGCACGAGACGAACTCTCGGTTCGGCTCGAGCAGGACGACCTCGATCGACGGATCGGCCAGCCGGACGTATTTGGCGGCCGTGGCGCCGCCCCACCCGCCGCCGATGACGACGACGCGGCGGCCCGGCTTCTGGGCGAAGTCCGCCACCTTCGGCGCGCAGCCCGCGGCGAAGAGCCCTAGCCCGGCCCAGGACGACGTCCGAAGGAATTCTCTCCGCGTCGAGGCCTTCATCCCGCCCTCCGCTAGACCACGCTGAACGTGTGCGTTTCCTCGTTCCAGGTCGACAGCATAGCCCACGCGAGCGCGATCGCGACGATCAACGCGATGGCGCCTCCCCAGCCGAGCCAGGCCGGCAGGAAGACCGCCGCGCCGAGCTTCTGCAAGATTCCGGTCTGCGCCGCGACGAGCCGCGCGAGCGAGGCACTCACCGCGAAGCACGCGACGGCCATCCAGAGCTTCACCTGCCCCTCGCCCGCGCGCCAGAGCGAGCCCGCTCCGCAGCCGCCCGCGAGCGTCATGCCGACGCCGAAGGCCAGGCCGCCGGCGAGCGAGCCGAGCCCCGCGGCGGGAAACACCCACTCGCCCTTGTCCTTGAGGTCGGTGAACTTCAAGATCGCGAAGCCGAGCGTCGACACCACGAGCGCCAGCGCGGCGGCCCGCGTGTGCTCGGCGTCGCCGGTCATGAACGGCTCGCGAAAGGCGCGCACCAGACAGAACCGCGAGCGCTGGAAGACCACCCCGAACGCGGCGCCGAAGAGCAGAAACACCCCTTGCGGCCCGTAGCCCGCGCGCGCGTAGAAGAACAGCGCCGCCAGGACCAGCGCGGTGACGATGACGCCGGCCCACGCGTGGCCCTTCGCGGAGGGGCCGCCGGCCTGCAGATAGATCCGCCCGCCGCCCCGCGACCACTGCGGCCGGTGCGCGACCTCCCAGATCAGGTACCGGATGCCGATGAACGCGCCCGCGCCGAGCCCGAGCATCATGCCCAGGCCCGACAGCGAGAGCGCGCTGGTCGCCGAGAAGAAGCCTCCGATGTTGCATCCGAAGGCCAGCACGGCGCCCACGCCCATCAGGAGCCCGCCGGCGCCGCCCTTGGCGAGCTCGGCCCGCGCGGGCACGCGGATCGCGAACTCGCGCGACAGCAGCGCGGCGATCGTGCCGCCGACGATCACGCCGAAGTTGAGGAGCGAGCCCGAGTAGAGCCAGGGCGGCAAGAGATCGGGGCGGCGCACGAGGCCGACGCCGGTCAGCGCCCAATCGCCCCAGTTTCGGAGGCCGTCCGAGGCGGTCCACGGACGATCGAAGGCGAAGAGGAAGACGTTCAGGGTGGCGACGAGCACTGCTGCGCCCCACACCAGCCACGGGTGCCTGAACAGCGCCGCGTAGAGCGGAGCGAAGGCTCGCCTCAGCGGAGGCACCGCTTCGGCCTGCGCTCCCATTAGACCGTCACGCGCGAGGAGAGGCGCCCGGGTCCGACGAGGAGCGCACGACGGGATAGCCGGATCGCTTCCACGCCGTCATGCCTCCGGTGACGTTGTACCAGCCCTGCAGGCCGTGGCGCTTGAGCGCGCTGATCGCGGTGCTCGAGCGCAGGCCGCCGGCGCAGAGCACGGCCTTGGGCCGGTCGGCCGGCACCTCGGCGCGCCGCGCCGCCGCTTCGAGCATCGGCAGGTGGATGGCGCCGTCGATGTGGCCGTCGATCCATTCCGAGTGCTCGCGCACGTCGATCACCGCGACGTCGCGGCCCTGCTCGAGCCACTCGGCGAGCTCGGACACGGTGATCTGCGGCACCGTCTCGATCGGGAAGCCCTCGCTGCGCCACTCGATCATGCCCCACTGCAAGAAGCCGCTGATCTCGTCGATGCCGACGCGCGAGAGCGCCTGGACGGCGCGGTCGAGGTCGGACGGCCCCTGGGCCAGCAGGAGCAGCGAGGCGCCGGACGGCACCATGCCCGCGACGCGCTCGGCGAACTGCGGGCTCTCGATCCACACGTTGACGGCGCCGGCGATGTGCATCTCGCCGTAGGTGCCGGGATCGCGCAGGTCCAGGACGACGTCGCCGCGCTGCACGGCGTCCCACGCCTCGCGCGCGGTGAACGGCCGGGGCTTGGCGGCGGCGAGCGAGATCAGCCCCTTGTTCTTGCCGACGATCTTCTCGAAGGACGGAGGCTTGGGCGGCAGGTCCTTCATGAGGAAGTCGACGAACGCCTGTCGCTCGCGCAGCTGGAGCGCCGGGTTGAAGCGGCGCTCGAAGCCGATCGTCGAGCCCGATTTCGCCGACATCGCCTTGCCGCACGCCGAGCCCGCGCCGTGCGCCGGATAGACCTCGACGCTGTCGTCGAGCGGCAGCAGCACCCGCTGCAGGCTCTCCCAGGCATCCTCGGCCGCCCGGGCGCCGCCGAGATCGGGGCGCCCGACCGAGCCGACGAACAGCATGTCGCCGGTCAGGACGAACCACGGCGCCTCGCCGCGGGACAGGTCCGACACCATCACGCAGATCGAATCCGGCGTGTGGCCGGGCGTGTGGGCGATCTTGAAGCGCACGTTGCCGATCCGGATCTCGTCGCCGTCCTGCACGTCCTGGTGGTCGAAGGCCACCCCGGCGGCCCGGTGAATCAGGATCGGCGCCCGCACCGCCTCGGCCAGATCGCGGTTGCCCGAGATGTGGTCGGCGTGCGTGTGCGTCTCGAGGATGTGGCTGATCGTGAGGCCCTTCTTGGCAGCCAGGCGGAGGTACTCGGGAACGCGGTCACGGCCCGGATCGATGACGAGGGCCTTGCCGGCTTCGCCGCAGCCGATCAGGTAGGACAGGCAGCCGGACTCTTCGTTGAGTATCTGCTGGAAGATCATTGGGCCTATTCTACTTCGAGGACCCCGACCGCTCTAGTGCTTCTCGGCCTTCTCCCGCTCCGCCTTCGCCTCCTTGATGACCTTGTCGGCGAGGAAGGACGGGACTTCTTCATAGTGCGAGAACTCCATCGAGTAGCCCCCGCGGCCGCCGGTCATCGAGCGCAGGCTCGACTCGTAGGTCAGCATCTCGGACATCGGCACCACCGCGCGCACGGCCGCGGTCTCCCCGGCCGGCTCCATGCCCACGATCCGGCCGCGACGCGAGTTCAGGTCGCCGATGACGTCGCCGGCGTGGTCCGCCGGGGTCGTGACCTCGACGTTCATGATCGGCTCGAGGAGGATCGGCCGGGCGTCCATGAAGACCTTCTGCAGGCCCATCGAGGCCGCGATCTGGAAGGCCATGTCCGAGGAGTCGACGTCGTGATAGGAGCCGTCGTAGAGCGTGACCCTCATGTCCACGACCGGGTAGCCGGCGAGGATCCCCTTCTTCATGCAGTCGCGCACGCCCTTCTCGACCGAGGGGATGAAGTTGCGCGGCACGGCGCCGCCGAAGATATCGTCGACGAACTCGAACCCGTCGCCGCGCTTCATGGGCTCGACGCGGAGCCAGGTGTCGCCGTACTGGCCGCGGCCGCCCGTCTGCTTCTTGTACTTGCCCTGCCCCTCGGCGCGCCCCTTCACCGTCTCCTTGTAGGGGATGCGCGGCGGCAGCAGGTTCACGTCGACGTTGTACTTGCGCTTCATGCGTTCGACGACCATCTCGACGTGGAGGCTGCCCACCCCCGAGACCAGGAGCTGCTTGGTCTCCGGATCGAAGTGGTAGTGGACGGTCGGATCCTCTTCGGCGATGCGCGCCAGCGCGTTCGAGATCTTGTCCTCGTCGCCACGGGTCTTGGGCTGGATCGCGAACGAGATCGCGGCCTCGGGGAACGTGATCTTCGCCAGCTCGAAGGGCTGCGTCTCCTCGGTGAGCGTGTCGCCCGTCTGCGTCTCCTTGAGCTTCTGCGCGACGCCGATCTCACCCGGCCCCAGCGCCTCGACGTTCTTCTGCGTCTTGCCCTGCAGCCACGAGACGTGGCCCATTCGCTCGCGTGCGGCGTGCGCCGGGTTGAAGAGCGTCGAGTCGGCCCGGAGCGTGCCGGTCATGACGCGGAAGAGCGAGAGCTTGCCGATATGTGGATCGCTCAGGGTCTTGAACACGAGCGCCGTCACCGGGCCCTTCGCGTCCGCGGCACGGGTGGCCGCCTGCTTCGTCTTGAGGTCCGTGCCGGTGACCTCGGCGCGGTCGGCCGGCGAGGGCAGCTCGGCGACGATCAGGTCGAGCAGCGCGTTGACGCCGATCGACCTCGACGCGGCGGCGCACAGCACCGGCATCAGCTTTCCCTGCGAGATGCCGGCGCGCAGGGCCGTCAGCATCTCGGCCTCGCCGAGCGAGCCTTCCTCGAGGTACTTGGCGAGCAGGTCGTCGTCCGTTTCGGCGGCGGCCTCGACCAGCTTCTCGCGATACTCCTTGGCCCGGTCGGCGAGCTCGCCGGGAATATCGCCCTCGGTCCCCTTGCCGCCCGCGAAGGTGACCGCCTTCATCTTGACCAGGTCCACGAAGCCCTTGAACCCGGCTTCCTCCCCGACCGGCAGATGCAGCGCGACCAGACGGCCCTTGAGCCGCTTGCCCAGCGACTCGAACGTGCGGAAGAAGTCGGCGCGCTCGCGGTCGAGGCGGTTGACGACGACCGCGCGCGGCAGGGTGTACTCGGTCGCGAACTTCCAGACCTTCTCGGTCTGGACCTGGACGCCCGAGACCGCGTCCACCACGACCACCGCGGCCTCGACGACCCTGAGGCCGGCCCGGGCGTCGGCGATGAAGTCGCCGTATCCGGGGGTGTCGACCAGATTGATGTGATGGCCCTTCCAGTCGCAGTACGCCACCGAGGTGTTGATCGAGATCTTGCGTCTGATCTCGTCGGGATCGAAGTCGGTCGTGGTCGAGCCGTCGTCCACCCTGCCCAGGCGCGTGACGGCGCCGGCGGCGAACAGCATGGCTTCGACGAGGGATGTCTTGCCGACCCCGCCGTGACCGACGACGCCGACGTTCCGGATCTTCCCGATCTCGATCGCCATCAGCTGGCCTCCCTGGAGCGAGCGATGCGGTGGGCCAGATGCTACCACCGAAGGCCTGA
>JACXTT010013385.1_pt1 | contig 10806 bp, 8 predicted proteins | sample 9270951 | NCBI WGS metagenome assembly JACXTT01 (sample SAMN15532306, study PRJNA645909) | rock metagenome | isolation source: weathered quartz diorite | place: Puerto Rico | collected 2017-06-21
TCGAGGCCGTGCAGAGGCAGCGAGTCGTGGAGCGCAATCCCGACCCCCAGGGCGAGCAGCGCTCCGAGTGCGATCCGGACCGCGGACTCCGCGCTTCTCGAGCCGGCCTCTCGGTTCCTGCGCGTGACCCACGTGAGGAGGAAGCCGATGAGAGCGAGAATGGAGAGCGCCGCCAGGTGCTCGAATCCATAACGACGGAAGGCGTGCACGGGTGCATCCAGACTATCCCACGGGAGGACGCGCGTGAAGATCGAGACGAAGCGGTTCGAGAATCCGGACGAGGTGAGAAGGTTTCTCAAAGGCACCTTCGAGCTGGCGAAGGTCGGCGGGATCACGATCGGCCGCGCCTCCTACGAGCCGGGCTGGAAATGGTCGGAGCACGTGGGCCGCGAGACCGGCGCCAGATACTGCGAGGTGGAGCACGTGGGGCTGGTGCTGAGCGGCAAGGCCGCCGTGCGGATGAAGGACGGAGGGGAGTACCGTGAGATCGTGGCGGGGGATCTCTTCCATGTTCCGCCAGGCCACGACAGTTGGGTGATTGGAAACGAGCCTTACGTCTCGCTCCACTTCCTCGGCGCGGAGAGCTACGCGAAGAAATGAACGGTGCCGCTATTCCTTCTTGTAGAGACGAGCGGCTTTTTCGGCCGACGTGACGATCCCGCGAATGAGCGCGGACGAGAACCCCTCGTGCTCCATCCGGTTCAGCCCGGCGATCGTGCATCCGCGCGGGGTGGTCACGCGATCGATCTCTCCTTCCGGGTGATGGTTCCTCTTGAGGAGAAGCGACGCGGCGCCTCGCGCCGTCTGGGCCGCGATGAGGAGCGCTTCATCCGTATGAAGGCCGATCTCGATGCCTCCCTGGGATGCGGCGCGGATCGCGCGGAGAAAGAACGCGATCCCGCAGGCGCCGAGCGCCGTGGCCGCGATCATCTGCTCCTCGTCCAGAACGAGCGTCGGACCGAGGGCGTCGAAGATGGGCTGCACCGCCTCGATGGCGTTCTCGTCTGGAGGCTCGGAGGCAAGGCACGTCATCGATTCACGGATCGCCACCGCGGTATTCGGCATCGCGCGCACCACGGCGACCCTCTGGGGCACGAGCGTCTTGATGTCGGCGATGGGGACGCCCGAGGCCACCGACACGACGATGTGCCGGTTCGCCTCGAGGTGGGGACGGATCTCCGCGAGAACGCCGTCGATCTGCTGCGGCTCGACCGCCACGATGACGACCCGGGCGCGGCGGACGGCGTCCGCGTTGTCGCTCAGGACCACGAATCCCCTCTGCGCGAAGGGAGCGAGAAGATCGCGCTTGCGGCGCGTGAGGAGGATCTCCGAGGGCTGGAAGGTGCCTCCCTGGACCATCCCATCCGCGATCGCGGTACCGATGTTTCCGGCGCCGAGAATGGCGACCGGCTTCGAGCTCTGGCTCATGGCTCTCCGGTAATCGGCAACACCGATTCCGATGCTGACACGGAACTCGACACTCCGGGCGAAAACGCGGGCTTCCGGGGTACCCCGGAGGAGGAGACTTCGGCGCATGCCATACCGAAGCAGGCGTGGTAAGCTATGGGCATGTAGTTCGTTGCGAACCGCTTCCCGGAGGAGCCTTGATCCGCTTTCGACTCATCATGACCATCTTCGCCATGCTTCTTTGCGCCCGGCCCGTCTTCGCCGACAAGACTCAGGTCTTTCCCGTCCGTCCCAGCGAGGGAAGCTTCTGCGAGAGTGACCTCCAGGCCGAGATGAAGAAGGTGAAGGGCATCAAGGAATTCACCTTCGACAAGGAGAAGCTCCAGCTCGTGGTGACGAGCGCGAACGGCGTGCCCGATCAGGTCGTGCTCGACGCGATCAAGCGCGCGAGAGCCCGCTGCCCGGCGAATGAGCAACAGGCGAAGATCGTCGCTCCCGAGGCGTACGCCAAGGACGCCGATGTCGTTCTCCTCTCGAGGAAGGGGGAATCGATCGGCCCGCTCAAGAAGCATCTGGTGCCGGGCAAGTACACCGTGTTCGACCTGTATGCGGATTGGTGCGGACCCTGCCAGCTCGTCGACAAGAAGCTCCGCCAGATCATGTCGACACGAACGGACATCGCGGTGCGCAAACTGAATCTCGTTGATTTCAATGCTCCCATCGTGCGGGATCTCGGTCCTCGGGTCCGAGGGCTGCCGTACATGGTCGTCTTCGATCCCAAGGGCAAACGCACCGACATCATGGGAGCGAATCTCGACCGGCTCGCTTCAGCGCTCTCCTCCAGATGACCCGTTCCGGGCCGCCCCTGCCGCGATGACCTGCCATCGCGCCGGGCGGTCCCGGTCGCCGAACTTCGCCGCAGCCGCCCTCCTCGTCTTCGCTCTCGGATTCACGCCGACTCCCGCGAGCGGCTGAGCGGGCTGAACCAATCCGAACCTGCCGGTCGGCAGGTCCCAGCTCCTTCCTCCCGACGCCGGCACGTGGAGATTCTCCGCCGAAGCGCTGGGAATGAACCTCCACATCGAGCACATCGAGGCGGACAATGGCCCGGTTTCGTACTGGCACGTGCAGCGCCTGCTGCTCACGGAAGCGACGTTCACGGCGGCTCATGGCATGAATCAAAGCCTCGGTGTCGAGGCCATGCTCCCCTTGCGCCTGGTCCGGAGCCGGATCCGATATGAAGATCTGAATCGGCGCCCCTTCGTTCCCCCGGTGCCGGACGGTCACCATAGGAACGAGACCCTCACTGCGATCAGCGATCCAAGACTGTTCGTGCACTTCGGCGGAGCCGCGGGCGCCTGGAGCTACGGCGCGCGCGTGGGGACCTCGGTGCCCCTGGGCAGGACCGAGCCCAATCCGTTCGAGCTGGGACGCCTCGGGCTCCCGCATGAGCACATCCAGTTCGGCACCGGCACGTGGGCTCCGATCCTCTACGCAGGAATCGCTCATCCTGTCGGAAGGGCTCAGCTCGAGCTGGCAGGCGTTGCGCAGCTTTCTCTCTACGAAAACTCGCGCGGGTACCGCCCTGGGAATCGGTACAACGCGGCCCTGGTCTTCAGCCGGGCGCTCACCGCTCGGTGGGGAGGGTATCTGGGGCTCAATCTGGCGCGCGAGGAGGCGGAGCGCTGGAGTGGACGCCTGGAATCCGAAGGAAATCTGGGACGGCGCGACGTGACGTTCGCGATGGGGATCGGGAGGCCGTTCGCGGACCTCGGAGCCTTCTCGGTTTCCGCCACCGCGCCGCTTCGCACGGAGGCCGAAGGGGAGCAGTCCAACGCCCCCTGGATCTTCTCCCTCAGCTGGTCACGTTGATTGCGCCCCGCACCCCGCCGGGGTACTCTTCCCTTCCCATGGCATCGATCTCGGTCGCAAAAGAAACGTGGCCGGAGCTCAAGCTGGGCGCGTGGGAAGACACGCGCGCCACGCTCCACATGTGGATGCAGGTCGTTGGAAAGATCTGCCTCAAGCTCACACCGCTCACGAACCACTGGTGGAACGTAACGTTCCACATGACGGCGCGAGGCCTCTCGACGCCGGTGATGACCGCGAACGGCCGGACGTTCTGGATCACGTTCGATTTCGTCGCACACCAGCTCGTGATCCAGCTCTCCGACGGCGTGACCAAGACGATCCCGCTCGAGCCCCGAACCGTCGCGGAGTTTTACGAGCGCGTCATGGCCACCCTGCGGGACCTGGGCATCCAGGTCCGCATCTGGACGATGCCGGTCGAAATCCCGGACCCGATCCGCTTCGAAAAGGACACCCTTCATCGCTCCTACGATCCGGACGCGGTGAGCGCCTTCTGGCGGGCGCTTCTCAGGATGAAGCCGGTGTTCGAGAATTTCCGGTGCGCCTTCATCGGAAAGTGCAGCCCGCTGCATTTCTTCTGGGGCGGGTTCGATCTCGCGATGACCCGGTTCAATGGAAAGCGCGCTCCCGAGCGGCCCGGGGCCGACGCGATGAACCGTGAAGCCTACTCTCACGAAGTGATCAGCCACGGGTTCTGGCCGGGCAGGCAGCCGTCGTTGGACGCCGTGTTCTACGCGTACGCCGCGCCGGAGCCTGCGGGCTTCAAGGAAGCGACGATCCTGCCGTCGGCCGCGTACTACGACAAGGATTGGGGCGAGTATTTTCTCCCCTACGAAGCGGTGCGCGGTGCGCGGAATCCGGAGGACGAGCTCGTGGCGTTCCTGAATTCGACCTACGATGCGGCCGCCGGGCTCGCGCACTGGAATCGCCAGGAGCTGGAGCGGAGGTAATCGATGGAAGCTGCCACGTGCGTCCACATCGAGGGGATCAAGAGCGTCAAGACGGCCAAGAAGCGCGAATGCGAGGAATGCGTCCGGATCGGATCGGACTGGGTGCACCTTCGCACCTGTCAGACCTGTGGCAAGACGCACTGCTGCGATTCCTCTCCCAACAAGCACGCGAGCAAGCATGCTCTGAGCAGCTCGCACCCCGTGGTCGCCTCCGCGGAGCCGGGAGAGCGCTGGCTCTACTGCTACCCGGACGAGGCGTACATCGAGTACTGACGGACACCGTCGCGGGAGCGGAAAAGGCTCCGGTCGACGCGAGCTGCTGGCGTATCCTCTCCGGATGCGCTCCCAAACCTCCTTCATCTTCGATCTCGACGGCACGCTGGTGGACAGCGTGTACCAGCACGTGCTCGCCTGGCGCGAGGCGATCCGCGCCGAGGGCATCGAGCTTTCGGTCTGGCGCATTCACCGCAAGATCGGTATGAGCGGCGGCCTTTTCGCGAGCAAGCTCCTCCGCGAGATCGGCTTGAAGCTTCCCGAGGAGCGGATCGACAAGATCCGGCGTGGCCACGCGGAAGCGTACAAGCGATTCGTGGACACCGTCGAGCCTCTGCCCGGCGCCCGGGAGCTCCTGGAGGAGCTGACCCGTGTCGGAGTGCCCTGGGCCATCGCCACGAGCGGCCACATGGAATCGGCCGGTGCGACGCTCCGGTCGCTGGGTGTGGACCTCGAGCGCACGGTCGTGGTCACGCGGGACGAGGTGAAGCACGCCAAGCCCGATCCGGACCTGTTCCTCGCGGCGGCGGAACGACTGGGCGTGCCCCCGGAGGGGGCGTCGGTCGTGGGGGACAGCGTGTGGGACATGCTCGCCGCGCAGCGGGCGCGGTCTCTCGGAATCGGACTTCTCTCGGGAGGGTACGGTCTCGAGGAGCTCGAGCGCGCGGGAGCCTACCGGGTGTTCGCGGATCCCGCCGACCTCCTGGACAACCTGGACGAAGTCGGCGGGAGACGCTGACTACAGATTCGTCACGTACTCCAGGGACGCGGTCCGCTCGTCGAAAAGCGGCGTCGCCGGATTCGCGTACTTGAAGTGCCGGTAGTTGCCTCGCAGCACGAAGGCCTGATGCGGCGCGAATTCCCAGCGGGTCTCCATGCGCGGCGCCACATCGTAATCGGTTCCGGAGTTGTCCGTGCGGGACCGGATGAACTGGACCTGCGCGTTCGTCAAGACCTTCGAGCGGAACGCCGCCCACGTCACCCCCGGCCCGACCGAGCTGACCTCGTTCACGCTGATCTTGAAATCGGTTTTCGTGTAGTTCCCGGAAACGTTCAGCGACCAGGGCTGGGAGAGCACCAGCGCCCAGTTCGCGAAGAGCGTGAGGCTCTGCGTGTTGTTGGTGGCGCTGGCGTACTCGTTCTTGGAGTTCTGGAGCATCGCGGAACAGGAAACCGAATGCTGGATGCCCGCATAGTTCCAGGTCGTGTGCGGCGAAATGGAGAAGAGGCGCGTCACGCTGTTCGAGCCCCGGTACGTGGAGTCGATGCCGTCCGAGTTGTTCGTGAACACCGAAACCTGCGCGTCAGCGCCGAAGCGGAATCCCGGCTGCCAGGAGCCCGTCAGTCCATAGCTCCGGCGCCGCGTATCCGGGATGGCGCTCGTATTGATCCCTTCGTTCTGCAGGCCCGCCGTTCCATCCAGAGCGAGCTTTCCCTTAAGCGCCTGGACGCGAGCGTTCGCGCCCAGCTCCAGGCGGTTCCCGGTCAGTCCGGAGTTGCCCAGCGTGGTGAAGCCTCCATTCAGGTACTCTGCCTTGACCCCAACGCGTGAGAGCAGCGTCTCGTGGAAGAGCTGGAGACCCACGGCGTTCCCGTCGACCGAGGGAGCGTTGGACCTGCGATCCCGGTCGTACTTGGAGAACGCGGTCTCGATCTGCGCCCTCAGATGGCGCGTCGGAATCACGTGCTGCACCTTGGCCGAATAGACCGTGTTCGCCTGAGGCGTGACGGCCAGGACGCTGTCCAGCCCGTTGAGCGAACCCCCGTCGTCGGTGGCCCTCAGGATCGAGACCTCGACCGAATTGGCCGCCGGATCGCCGTATCCGATCCTTCCCGCGGTCATGTTCCGCGAGAACTGCGGGCTGACAGGATACTCCCGCGTTGGGAGGATCGCTTTTCGTGAGCGACCGCTGGCGAATCCCAGGCGCCAGTGTTTGGGGTTCAGCTCGAAGCCGCCTCCGAGAAGCGTCGCATCCGCCAGCGTGTAGGTCGAGAACTGGGGCACGAGATTTCCCGCCGTGATCCCGGCCCATTGCCAGTGCGGCGCGACGGCCAGCTGATTGATGTTCTGCCGGAACGCCACCTGGTCGTCGGAGAAGAGCCCGGAGACCGGAACCTGCACCCGATCGCCCATGACGCCGACGGTCAGCCCGGACACGACCTTCGCGCTCCGGTCCGGACGCGTGGGCGACCCGGATCCATCGCGGCTGTAGGCCTCGCCGGTCACGGAGGTCGTTCCGTGGAGCCTCGCCCAGTTGGGACCGACGCCGGAGGGCTGCAGCGTGGGGGACACCGTCGTCGGTGTCGTAGCTACGGACGAGCCCGCCGCCGGCACGCCGCCGGCTTCGGCCGGTTCCGAGCCGAGGGAATCCACGGCGACCGGCTCTGGGGACGCCGCAGGCTCCGTCGGGGACGCCGCGATCGAGTCCGCGCTCCCGGGCGGCGCGCTGACCTGGTTCCTTGTAGCCTGCGCGAGTCGCGTGTCCGCGTGCTCGATCCTCAGGGTCGCGCCCCGTGGCGGCAAGGCCGTTGTCACGCCGCGCGGGTCGACCCGCATGGCCGACGATGACTTCTCCCCCGGCCGCCACAAGGCGACCAGGGCATGGATCAGGTTGTCCGCGAAGGTTGGCCGTGTGGCGGGATCGTCGGAACGGGCCGACTCGCCGGTTCCTCCAGCGACCTGGGAATCGTCGGATCCGTCACCGGAGCTGCCCAGGCGGCCCTCCGCCTCAGGGCTCAGGCCCGTCCGGGACTCGCGAAGCTTCGCGGCGCGGACTGGATCCGAGACCCACGTGAACGTGTACACCTTGCTCTTGCCGTCGTTCTCCCCGAAGGTGAGCACCGGGAGATTTCCGAAATTGATGATCGAGAAGGTGGGGCTGCCTCGTCCCGGACCGGATGGATAGGACGGGCCGAGCGCTTTGCCGATGGGGTAGAAGAGGCCAGTACTCCGCGGAAGGGCAGCCTGAACCCGCCAGGCATAGGTCGTTCCTTCCTTGAGAAGAGGCGCCGCGGCGGGGTAGGGAATCGCACTTCGATCGTTGTAGACCGCTTCGAAGACCGGCCTGTTCGCTTCGATGGCCTGAACTGCCGTCTGCCCGGGAAGCACCTCGACGAGCCGGATCCAATGGGGCAGCTGCACGACGAACGACGCCATCATGGGCGTCCACTGAAAGATCGGTTGTGGTACGGACACGATGCTTCCGTTCTCCGGAAACAGGAGCGTGGGGGGCTTGGGGTAAACCACGATGTAGGTCGTGCAGGTCTGGAAGGAGCCGAGGAGGATGCCGCTCAAGGTACGCGCGTTCGTGAAATCGGCGCAGATCGTGTATCCGCCGTCCGGCAGTCGGCCTGTTTGGTCCACGGACTTGCCGACATCTCCGTAGAAACGCAGCTGGGACCAGTCCGTGATCTGAGGAGTGGAATAGAGGACGTAGCCAGCGGCATACGAATGGGGAAGAGCGGGCGTGCTCCCCACGACGATTCCGTCCCGCGTGATCGTGATCTGGAGATCCGCAATCACCGTCTCGCTCGTTTGGTTGTTGACGCCCAACGTCATGAGAGAGTTGGACGTCCGCCACGTGGAAGGGTAGGGCGCCGTCAATCCGACGCTCGATGCGGTCACGATGAAGTTGGATTGCGCCTGCGCGGTCCGGATGCCGGAAAGCAGGAGCGCGACAGGAACCAGGAGAGACGCCAAACGAACACGAACACCGGACTTCATGGAACCCCCTTCATGATTCCTGGTGAGTTATCGGCCCCCGCGAGGCAGGAGCTGCGGCTGCGACGGCGGCTGCAGCAGGAGATCCTGCTTGTTGATCGTTCGGAAGATCGAAGTGGAAGCCCTGGCCTCGTTGTTTCCGGGCTGTGCATCGTTCGCGGCCGAAGCCGTCGCGACTGTGGTGAGCGTCGTCCCTGAGGGTGTCGTGACCGGCCAGGCGAGCGTCGTCATGCCGCCGGCCGGGATGGATACGGGAAAATCACGGCGTGTCGATTCTGCGCCGTCGACTTGGAGCACCGTCGTCACTGTTCCCGACCCCGGTGCCGAGCCGACGTTGTGCACGACGACGGTGATCGTCAGCGCCTCATTTGCCTTCGGCGTGACCGGAGCGTAGGTGATGTCCGCGGGCGTGATCTGAAGATCCGGCTGATCCAGTCTCGCCACCATCATCAGACCGCTCGCCTTCAGGTCGGGACTGCCCGACTTGAGATCTGGATTCGCGAGGATCAGGGGCTGCTGGACCATCGGCTTCATGAGAGTCACCGCGGTCTGCGTGGTGACCTCGCGCGTCGCTTCCACAGTCTGCCCGGAGACCGTGGCCCGGCAGAGGAGCACGTGAGAGCCCGCGGATGGAGTCCACACAGGGTAGCCGGTGAAGACGCGATCCTTGCCGGCCTCGATGTCCCCGGTGGCCTCGCCAAGCTTCACCTGGTCGGCGAAGATTTCGACGCGGACCCCCTTCGCGTCGGCGGTGCCGGTGTTCTGAGCGTGGACCGAAAGCTGGACCTGCTGGCCGGCTCCCGGCGCCGGCGGATTCAGGCGCACGTCTGCCGGAGTGAGTACGAGCCGCGGCAGCGAGAAGGAAGCTCGCCCGATGAGCGACGCCACGGCGAGTCGCCCGAGCGCGTCCTTGGATCCGATCTCGATCGGCTTCTGCGCCGATCCGCTCCGATCTCCCCACGTGACCACGACGCGGACGTCATGGTGCCCCATCGTAGCCTTCCAGGTCTTGAAGCCTCCCGCGAGCACCGGCTTCGCGACCGGTACGTCCACCTTGGTCTCTCCGAGCCGGTCGTCGCCGATGAACGCCTCGAGCTTGACCTTGTTCGCGTTCTGTCGCTCCGAGTTGAAGAGGCGGACAGAGAGCGAGACGTCGGCGCCGGGCTGGGCGGGGTAGGGTGTCAGGACGATGCTGTTCGCGGTGACCCCGAGCAGGGACGTCATCCCGGCGGAGAATCTGCCCCGCATCAATCCAATCGATCGAGTTTGAGCCGGGCTCGAGGCGACTGCAGGCGCGAGGAGGAGCGGCGTGAGCATACGCGTCATGGGTGCCGTGCCACCGTTCGCGGCCATCGCGGATCGGGAGGAGCCCGTCGGGGAGCCCTTTCCCTTCAGCACCGATCTCGTCGCCATGCCTCCCGCTCCGGGAGCCTCACCCGACCGCATCCCCCCCGCGTTCACGGTGATCTTGTCCGTCGCCGTGGAGGTGAGAGGCCGGCCACCCGGACCCTTGCCAGCAAGCTCGATCAGGACGGGGTAGGTCCCCGGCTTCGGCGGGGACCACTGCTCGAAGGTCACAGTGCGGCGCTGGCGCGGGAATAGGACTCCAAGGCTCTTCGTAGCGACGGTCTTGTTCTCGATCTTGAGGGTGCTTCGAACGTCGCTGAAGATGTGGTCGAAGGGATTCGTCACTGTGAACGCAAGGTTGACCGGCTGCGTGCCCGAGGGCGATGGGGCAGCCGTCATCGCCTGCGACGTCGAGGCCGTGGTGCCCTGCGTGCCGCCGCCGCTGCCCATCATCGGCGTCGCGGTCCCGCCCGATCCGCCCGTCCCTCCTACGATCCCTGTGCCGGAGGCGCTGCCGCTCAGGACGTGGACGCCGCTCCCCGTTCCGCTCGAAATCATCATCGGAACACCGCCGGACGCCGCGGTTCCGGTCCCCACGGCGAGGATCGCGGGCATCGAGCGCACCCCCTCGATCTTCAGGAATCCCGGATCGGTCGACGTCACGAGACCGCCTTGCCCAAAGACGCCGCCCTTGATGTGGCCGCCGGCGCCTCCGCCTCCGCTTCCGCCTCCAGACGGCGCCGGTGACACTGGGATGTCGCCAAACTCGACCTTGTTGTTGGCCTGATTGCTCTCGTTGTCACAGTATGCCTCGAGGCTGACGTTCTTGTGATTGCCCGGATGCGAGGGGGTCCAGGGCACGGTGATCGTGGATGTGCCATCACCGGGGATCACGGTGGTCGTGGAGTTCGCGAGATCCTTGGGGCCCTCTTCGCGGAGATACAGAATGACGTTCGTGGCGGCAGCCTTGCCGTTGTTCACCACGGTGAACGAAATCGGCGTCGTGACGCCGGTCACGAACTCCTGGACCTGATCCACGCCCGAGATCCTGAGATCGGCCATGTTGGAGGGCGTTGGCGGGGGCGGGGGAACGCCTCCGCCAACGCCGATGCCGAGCCCGGAGTCGCCGCCACCGCCGCTGGAGCCTCCGCCCACGAAATTCTCCGCGGTCCTCGCGATCCATGCCTCGAGCCCTCCAAAACGACCCCCCTTGAGTCTTTCCTTTGACGCGCCCCCCAC
>JACXTT010013386.1_pt1 | contig 10806 bp, 14 predicted proteins | sample 9270951 | NCBI WGS metagenome assembly JACXTT01 (sample SAMN15532306, study PRJNA645909) | rock metagenome | isolation source: weathered quartz diorite | place: Puerto Rico | collected 2017-06-21
CGGGGCATATTGTGCTGGTCAGTTCCACCGCCGGGCAGCGCGGAGAAGCCTTCCACTGCGATTACGCCGCCAGCAAAGGCGCTCTCATCAGCATGGTGAAAGGACTCTCCACCGAACTCGCCTGCGACGGCATTTATGTGAACTGCGTGGCCCCCGGATGGGTCGCGACCGACATGTCCGCGCCGGCGCTGCATGACCCCAAAACTGCCGCCACGGTTTTCGCCAAAATTCCCCTGGGGCGGGTGGGTACGCCGGAGGAGATTGCTGCCCCCATCCTGTTTTTGTGTACGCCCCACGCCGGGTTCATTACCGGAGAAATCTTCAACGTGAATGGGGGCGCGGTTTTGGTCGGGTAGCGGGCCGCTGGGTAGGGATTGCCGGCATCTAAGCAATTGCAGGTAAAATAGCCTTCATTTGATGCGCTCCGCGATGATTCGCATTTTCACTCTTATAATTCTGCTAGCTTCGGCGGGCGCCCAGACTGTTCCCGCCGCTCCTTCCGCTGCGCCTCCCGAGGATGAAAATTCCCGCAAGGCGCATTTGCTCATCAATCAAGCCATCCAGGCGCTGGGCGGGCAGGCCTACCTGATGGCGAAGACCAAGGGAGAAGAAGGCCGCTATTTTAACTTCTATCACGGCGAGAGCAAGGGCACCGGAATTCTATTTGGCCTCTACACCAAGTTTCCCGACAAGCAACGGCTGGAAATACTCAAAATTCACTCCTACCATTTTCTGCTGTTTACCGTGGGCGGCATTGCCAGCAAAGATAAGAGCGATATTGTCGTGATCCACAACGGAGACAAGGCGTATGAAATCACCTTTAAAGGCACCGCCAGAGAAGATCCCAAAATTACAACCGCTTATGTGCGCCGCCGCGAGCACTCGTTGGATGCGGTGCTGCGCCAGTGGATCAACCAACCGGGAGTGGCCTTCTTCTACGAAGGGCCCGCGGTGGCAGCGGAGAAGCCGGCGGAGCAGGTTTCCATCACCAACGCGCAGAATGACTCGGTGACCTTATATCTCGATAAAGACACGCACCTTCCGATCAAGACCTCCTACTCCTGGCGTGATCCCCAGGACAAATTTCGCAACGTCGAGGAAGAAGTCTTCGACAACTACAAGCCCGTGCAGGGAATCATGGCCCCGCACTCCATCACTCGCTACCTGAATGGGGACATGTCCTACCAGCGTTTCCTGAACGAAGTCACATTTAACAACGAACTTCCCGATAATTTGTTTACCGCCAACATCACCTACGACCCTTACAAAAACCAGCCCTTTAAATAATCTTGATATCGTCCCAGTTACTCTAGAGATAGCCCCCGCGGAACTCCAGCCCTGTTATCTCGCCTGTAACACACTCAATCAAAACAAGATAGTCCTACTGTTTGCCACTTGATAATCGTCCCAGCGACACATAACGTGGCTAATTTACCACAGTCATGATTATGAAAGCGGAGGTATTCTATGGGTAAGCAAAAGGCCTCCAATCCTGCCAGCTTGAGAACCGAGCAAACAATCCGGTCTGCGGTGGAATGCACGGGGATTGGTCTGCACAGCGGCGCAAGCGTCCAAATGCGGCTGCTGCCGGCGCCCGCAGGCTCAGGAATCGTGTTCCGTCGTACCGACCTCGATGATTTTGAAGTAGAAGCCACCGGACGCAACGTCGCCCGCGTCAGTTACGCCACCAGCCTGATGAAAAAAGGCGTACTGATTTCCACGACCGAGCATCTGCTCTCGGCGCTGATCGGCTGCGGGATCGATAACGCGGTGGTCGAACTCGACAATCTCGAGCTTCCCATCCTTGATGGCAGCGCCCGGCCCTTCGTAGACCTGGTGTACAAAGCTGGAATCCGCAAACAACGCCGTCCGCGTACTTACCTACGCATCCTAAAGGGATTGGAGTTGCGGGAGGGCGATAAGTTCATCGCCGTGTACCCGGCCGAGACCTATTCGGTGCAATACACCATCAATTTCCCTCACCCGCTCATTGGCAAGGAAACGTTCCGGGTCGATCTCTCCGATGACAATTACCTGCAAGATATCGCCCCCGCAAGGACTTTCGGTTCGCGCGAGGAGGAACAGGCCATGCGCAACATGGGCCTGATCCGCGGGGCGTCAGGCGAGAACTGCATCGTCCTGACGCGTGACGGGATGGAAAACCCGCCGTTGCGCTATGGCGATGAGTTCGTGCGCCACAAGGTACTGGATCTGATCGGAGATCTGGCGTTGCTCGGCAAGCAAATCCTGGGAAATGTGGTCGCCGACCGCGCTGGCCACGCCATGCACACGGCATTGGTTTCCCGCCTGCTGCGTGATCGCAGCCTGTGGGAAGAAACGACCGTCGGGCAAGAAACCCCCACCCTCCCGCTCCCGGCCCAGATGTCGGCCAGGCAGTCGGTTTAGCAACCAGTGTCCTGCTAATTAGTTCGCAGCTTTAGCGCTCTTGCGGCCTTTCATCGGGGACGATTCCGCGAGCAATCGTCGCAACTCCGCGCGAGCGCAAGCCGTGACCCTGGCAGCATGATTTTTCGCGGACTGCTGGTGCTCCGGTGTCAGTTCCGCGACACGGACCGCCAACAGCGGGGCATCCTGCTCCAGCATGCGAACCAGCCGCTGTGCCCGTTCAATTTGAACTTCAATAGGAAGCATCGGACCTCACCCTGAAAGATAGATGCATCTTCAGAGTGCCGTCAGCGAAGGCTAGCCGCAAGTTTCAATCTGGATACCCAGGGGGAGGGCTGATGCAAACTGCCTGTATGCCTCAGTGAGCAAAGCGTTTGACCTCGGGAAGAGGATCGACCCGCAAGATTTCTTCCTCCAGCAACTGGTCCAGCAGTTGCCGTGAACTCTTGTTCATTTCCAGGAAACGCGCACCGGCCCGACCCTGGCCGTCCACCCACACTAATTCCGCTTTGGTGTCGATGACTCCGCGACTGTCCGGTAATGAGAACGTCAGCTTGCCGCTATCTCCGCGAGTCAATACCGACACCGTTCGAATGGCCATTCCCCCTTCACTGACATTGGTGGTCCGTGCCCTGATTTCTTCTCCCTGCCCCATACGGAAGGTCACTTCCAATTCGACAGGACAACGGAAATATCGCCGGCGCTCGCGCACCATCAACCCCAACCCAGCGCTTAGGCAGCGCATGGCGCTCAGCGCGGTCACCGGCTTCTGCATGACAAACGTGGCCCCGAGTTCAAAAGCCTGATGGGTGGTGGTGGTGCCGTTCAAGATGGCAAAGGCAATCGAGCTGCGGTTGCTGGGGCTCTTTCGCAGGTCCCTGAGGACGGTGACCCCGTCTTGCAAGTCGTCGCAGTCCACGATAATCGCGTCAAATTTTTCCGACGCAATGATCTCGATGCCCGAGCGCGCACCCCGGCAGACCTCCACATCAATCGAGAGTTTTGCCAGGGTATGCTGTAAAACCTGGATCACATTCGAATCTCGACTGAGCAAAAGGGAGTCCAGAGGCATGGCAGTCTCGATGGTAGTATCGCAGCGGAGGCGCCGAAGGCACGAAGGTAGTGAGGGCCAGCGGAGGTCGGACAAAAATGAAACTACAGGGAACGCGGTGCAGGAAGGGGAGAAAGGTCTCCGGCTCGATGCAAAATCCCTGTTCGCCGCCCCCTCAATAGGCCTAAATTCCACCCGACGCGCAAAACGGTCTATCTTTCGCTCGGCTCCAACCTTGGCGACCGCAGTGCCAACCTAGCAGATGCCATTGCCCGGCTTGGCCGCCTGGGCAGGGTCGTGGGTGTGTCTTCGTTTTACGAAACGGAACCGGTGGAAGTCATCGCGCAACCCTGGTTTTTGAACTGTGCGGTAAAACTGGAAACCGAAAAAATGCCCAAGCAACTGCTTAAGGGGATTTTGGACTTAGAACATGCGATGGGCCGCCGTCGCACGCAAAGTAAGGGGCCGCGAAACATCGATATCGACATTTTGCTATTCGGCAATTCGGTGGTGGAAACGAAAGGTCTAACCATACCCCACCCGGGTCTGCATGAGCGGCGCTTCGTGCTGGAACCCCTGGCGGAAATCGCGCCGGAGACGCGGCATCCTATATTCAAGAAGACAGTCCGTGAAATGCGCGACACGCTGCCTCCCGGGCAAGCCGTGCGAGAGACAAAAGTCTAGCCGCAGATTACGCGGATGAACGCCGATCGGTTGAGCTATTTTATCCGCAACAATCCGCGAAAATCTGCGGCTAATGTTTTGTGGTTACGGAATAACGATCCTGCTGCCAACTTCCTCCGGGGCCGACGCGACAGGCGGTTTCTCCGGAAACTGGGCAAACAGGAAGTCGAGGAACGCCCGCGATTTGGGCCGTCCTGAAGTTCTCCCATAGGCCAGGCGAACGATAAAAACCAATGCCCGAAGAACATCCGTATCCTTGAGCCGGGAGTAGCCGAGGTGTTTCTGTTCCGCTTCCCGATACTCCTTCACCATCTTCTGCACTTCCGCGACCACCGCCTGGCGCCCCATGCTGGCGAGGGGAATTTCATAGACCAACCCGGAGTTGACCAAGGTTTCGTAACTGGAAGCGAGCGTGGACAGCGCCGAAATCAGGTCGGTATCGATCAGGCTGGGATTGCCGCTGGCGCTTTTGAACAGCGCATAACTCAATCCCACGACCAAGTGTTCGTGCTCGTAGATAAACTGTTCCGGGATTTCCACCTGAGCAAACAAAGCCGGACGGTCCAGACCCTCGAGCTGGCGTGGCTTTTCATGCCCCCGCGCCTGCTGCAAATAAACGCATTCGCGGGGACAGTCAAGCGTGACCTCGCGCTGCTCGCCACAACACTGCGGGCAAATCCGCCCATGGACCGCCAGGCAAAACCGCTTTTCTTTTCGCTTTTCGCAGATGGCGCAGCTCAAGCGGGTCCTCCAACAGCATTATGCCATGTTGAAATCGCATCGGCCGGAAACCGCCCAAGCAGCCATTCCGGCCCACTCGAAGGCCATTTTGGAACGCGCAATCTCCAGAACCGGCGATTTTCCTGTACTTTCGGGTTACCTGTTACGTAAAACCGCGTAAAATGCGGCTGAAATCGTGGTTTTCCACAGGAGTAGTGGTATAAGATGGCGCTCATCGCGGTAAATTGAAATGTTTCACCCAGAGGAGGATTCATGGCATCAGGCATGACCAAAACCCAACTCGTCCGCCACCTGGCCGAGAAGATGGAAACCAACAACAAGACCATCGCAGCATTTCTCGAGCACTTGGCTGACACCGCAGTAAAGGAAACCAAGAAAAACGGGGTGTTCGTGGTTCCCGGCCTTGGCCGTTTGGTGAAGGCGCATCGCAAGGCGCGTATGGGACGCAATCCCCAGACCGGCGAACCGATCCAGATCAAGGCCAAGACCGTGGTGAAATTCCGCGTGGCCAAAGCCACCAAGGACGCGATCGCACCCAAGAAGTAACTGGATTTCAAGATGAAGCATGGGCCGGCGCCAGCCGGCCTTTATTGTTTGTGTGCCGCCCACCATTTCACTCTCCCCACAATTGTCATTCCGAAGCGGCAAAGCCGCAGAGGAATCTGCTGTTTACTGACAGCGTCTGGGGTGCTGTCCGGGAAAAAGCAGGTTCCTCGGTCCCCTTCGGCAGGCTCGGGGCCCTCGCCGGAATGACAAATTGAGGGTGAATTTGCCAATTTGCATACCTAAACTAAACCGTTTAGTATTGAAAAAGTTAGCGTGCTCTATTCGAACACTCAAAAGAAATTTCGAGGGATTTCGCGGCGGGAACTACCGAACTGCTACTTAAATTGTACCAAGCACGACGTGCAAGAAACAGTCTGTTTTTTTAAACTTCCTTTTGGTAGGGTCTAAAAACCATGATCCAAGTCCAAAACCTGGTCAAAAAATTCGGGGACTTTACGGCTGTGAAGGATGCTTCCTTTGAAGTGAACAAAGGAGAAATCTTCGCTTTCCTGGGGCCCAATGGCGCGGGCAAAACCACAACCATCAAAATGCTGACTACGCTGCTCAATCCGACCGGCGGAAAGATTGAGCTGGACGGACTCGATCCCGCGCGCGACAAGCACGCGGTCCGGCAGCGGTTCGGTATCGTCTTTCAAGATCCCAGTTTGGATGGCGAGCAGACTGCCCACGAAAATATGGAACTGCACGCGGTGCTGTACAAAGTTCCACGCAAAGTACGGAGTGGAAGGATCGAACAACTCTTAAAACTCTTTGAGCTTTGGGACCGCCGTGATGACTACGTCAAAACATTTTCCGGAGGAATGAAGCGCCGGCTGGAGATCGCCCGCGCATTCCTGCATACACCAAAAATATTGTTTCTGGATGAGCCGACGCTTGGGCTCGATCCGCAAACCCGCAATCAGCTCTGGACGCACGTTAAACATCTGAACGAAACCGAGCAAGTCACGGTCTTCCTCACTACCCATTACATGGATGAAGCCGACCGCGTGGCGCATCGCATTGCCATCATCGATCATGGCGGCATCGTGGCGCAGGGGACTTCACAGGAGTTAAAACAGAAAACCAACAGCGATTCGCTGGAGGGAGCGTTTCTGACGCTCACCGGTTCCACGATTCGCGATGAAGCTGCGACGTCCGCCGATCAACTGCGGCAAGTCGCCAAAATGTGGGGCAACCGCCGATGAGTGCAATCTACATTCTCTGGCTGCGTGAATTGAAACGCTACATACGCTCGAAAGCGCAGATTGTGGCTTCGCTGGCGCAGCCACTGCTTTATCTCGTGGCCCTTGGCTTCGGGTTGGGGCCGGTGTTCGAAAAATCGGGCAATGGCGATTACCGGCAGTTTATCTCGCCGGGAATCATTTGCATGAGCATTTTATTTACGTCAGTATTTTCCGGCATCGCCATGCTGTGGGACCGGCAGTTTGGCTTTCTGAAAGAAACACTGGTCGCACCCGTGCCGCGCATTCAAATCATGCTTGGTAGAACGCTCGGGGGAGCGACGGTAGCTGTCATCCAGGCGACACTTGTATTTGTCGCCTGCCTGTTGATCGGCTTTCGTCCGGCACATTGGGGACTGATCCCACTTGCCTACCTTTTCATGATGCTGATTGCGCTTGTATTTGCATCTTTGGGCACAGCGCTCGGATCGGTGCTCCAGGACATGCAAGGTTTTCAGCTGATCATGAACTTCCTGGTGTTGCCGATCTACTTTCTCTCGGGAGCGCTTTATCCGTTAAAAGATCTGAAAATAGGGATGAAGATCGTCACCCGGCTCGATCCCTTAAGTTATGGCGTCGACGCGCTCCGCAACATCTTAAGCGGAATCCATAACTTTCAGCTTGCTACGGATTTTGCACTACTGTCTTGCGTAGCAGTGCTATTTCTCTCGCTGGGGGCATGGTTGTTTTCGCGCATACAGTTGTAATTGCTAATCCCATGGCCCGGACGCCAAGCGCGCAAGCCCACAAGAAAGTGCTGGAGGCATCGCTCGAACTGTTCGCTGAACAGGGGATCGATGCCACCAGCATGGATGCGATCGCCGCCACATCCGGTGTCAGTAAAGCCACGATCTACAAGCACTGGCGCGATAAGGGCGATCTGGCGCTGGAGGCGCTGGGTCTGCTGTTTGGACTGCATGAAGAACCTCCCAAATTCGACTCCGGCGACCTGCGCCAGGACTTCGTAAACGTGCTGATCTATCAGCCTCCCAAGGAACGTCAGGAGATGAAAAATCGCATCCTGCCCCATGTGATGGCCTATGCCGCGCGTAACCGGTCCTTCGGCGATACCTGGCGCTCCCGCATCCTGGAGCGGCCCCAGTCCCATCTCAAAATGTTGGTGAAACGTGGCATGGCGCAGGGCCAGTTGGTCAGGAACATTGACTTGGAATCCGCGCTCGCCCAGCTTCTTGGGCCAAGCCTCTACTGGTACATTTTTCATGGCCGCAAGTCGGGAAAGACCTTACCCAAGGATTGGGCCGGCAAGGTGGTGAATACGTTTTGGAAGGCGTATGCCCGGAGAAAGTGAATCGCGCGCCTAGCCGCCCGGCCCGTCATTGGCAACATATTGCTCCAGTGAGTCCAGCTCCTGGCTCAAATCATCGATGCGCCATTGCAGGACATTGCGGATGGAGAGCATTCCCAGCAGTTTTCCATAGCGGTCCGCAATCGGAAGATGGCGGAAGTGCCGCTCGATCATGGTGGCCAGCGCTTCACCAGGGCTGGTCTCCGGTGAAGCCAACTCAACCGGAGTGGTCATGGCGTCGCGAATGGCAACGTTTTCCAGGCTGCGGTTGTCGAGGGAGAATTTGCGCAGGACATCGCGCTCGGTAAAAATTCCCGCCACACGTTTTTCGGAGTCAACCACCGATACCGCGCCTACATGCAAGTCCAGCATGAGCCGGACAGCATCGGCGACAGAGGCTTCCAGAGATACTGCTGCCGGCGGATAATCGCACAACTCAAGCACGCCCATAACGACCTCCCTTTCGCCCGCGAGGGTGTTTACGAAAGAGTGAAGCCCGCAACCACGGCTTGACTCAGGCATTATGAACCGGGCAGGACCGGTGTCAAGAGGAAATGATGAGAAACCTCGTTCGCGCCCTGGGGCAGCGATTTTTAGTTCACAGTTCTTAGTTTCTCGACGCCTCAGTGACCGGAACCTGCTACTGCGTCGGCTTCAATTTCGACGAGCATTTCCGGCGAGATTAAAGCGGCCACTTGCACCATAGAGGTTGCCGGGCGGATTTCGCCAAAGACCTCACCGTGAGCGCGTCCGGCTTCTTCCCATTCGGCAATGTTGACCACAAAAATGCGCGTGCGCACAACATCCTTCAGGCTGGCCCCGGCCTTCTGCAAGGCGGATTCAATGTTTTTCAGCGTCTGCACGGTTTGCGCCCTCAAACCGCCAATGCCAACAATCTTTCCATCCGGCCCGGTTGCGGTTGTGCCCGACACATAGATATGAGGGCCAACTTTCACGGCACGTGAGTAACCGACAATCGGTTCCCACGGTGCTCCGCTCGAGATGTTCTTTCGCTCCATGAATTCCTCCACTTGCCGATGATTTTAACGGTAAAGCAAGAATAATTTTGATTAGCAGCCGCAGACTGAGTGTGCCAACAGATTGTAAGCAAGAAACTTTCTGCGCGCTTCAGCGTTCTAATACTTAGCCACGGCAGGTGGACTTACAAAAGTCACTTGCTTCAATAAAGAAGGTGGGATTAAGTAAGCAGAATAAGATCGTAAGTCCCTTGGAGGGAGCGGGATTGCAGGAAGGAGCCCAAACATGATTCCGGAAACACATCCCTTGCAGAAGTTGTTCGTGGAGATGGTGGGACGGCATTACGCACAGCAGATCGGGATCCGCGATCCGCAGATCGTGGCTTACGTCGCCCACCTGCTCACCGAGTTCTGCGACGCCGAGCAACTGTGTACGGTCCGCAATGCGGCGGGAAAACCGCTAAGCGACGTCGGCGAGATGATGCTGGAATCCGACCCGGTGTATGGGCCTGCTCCATCGTTTGATCGCGAACGCCAGGTGCGAAAGCACATTGGCGACTACACCCTGTTTTTTGCCGGGATGTTCCCGGAGAGCATCAACCACCATCGCCTGCGCCGCAACCGGCTGGAAGGTTTGATCGACTGGATGAAAGCGGGGAAAGAAAGCTACTACATCGTTTCCAAGTTCGAATATTTCGAGTACGTAAAAGTTGCGCCGTTATTCGCGAGTTTGTCTTCGCATTTTGAGGAGTGCGTGTACGGGCTTAATCGGGTGAAGAATGAGCTTCAGGAGATGCAGCACCCGATCGTGCGGCGGACGAATGAATTACTCATGTAGATGCGCTTAGCTGCGCCGGTAAAAACTTAGGGCCGAGTCCCCCTGTTCCAGCTTGCGGGACCGCCGCAACTGCTGGAACTCTTCTCCCGGATCAAACCGCTTGTCATGCTCTGCAATCACTATTGCCTGTGGTTTTAGCAAAGCGGATTCGGCCAAAGTTTCCAAGGTCCGTTTGTAAGCTTGTTCCATTCGATACGGCGGATCGAGAAACACAAAGTCTGCCGCCACCTTTTGCTCTTCCAGGACCTGCAACGCGCGAAGGGCATCCTGGTTTACTACTTCAAGATCAGTACTGATTTTCAAGGACCGCAGATTCTTTTGCACAAGTTCGGCGGCCTTGACCGAGGACTCCACAAAATAAACCCTGGACGCTCCCCGGCTCAGGGCCTCGATCCCGACAGCCCCAGTTCCGGCGTAGAGATCGATCCAGACCGTCCTCTCCAGCGCGGACGGATTCCCGGCAGTCAGCACGTTGAACAACGTCTCTCTGAGACGGTCGGATGTCGGCCGCAGATCGGGGCCCGGCAGCGAGCGCAGGGGACGGCTTCGGTATGTGCCGGCGATGACCCTCATGGCAGTCTCACTCGTGCAGGCACTTTTGGAACCGCCCGCGCCCGACGCAAGACGCTTTAACTATATAGAATAGAGAGAATGAGGAACTGGTCGATTCCGATAGGGCACCTGTTTGGCGTGGATTTCCGCATCCATCTCACGTTTTTCTTTCTGTTGTTCTTCGTCTGGGTGGCCGAGCCAAACTCTCCTCATACTCAAACCGCCAGCCTGCGCGGTGTCGCTTTAGTGGCCATCATTTTCGGCTCTGTGTTAATTCACGAACTCTCCCACGCCCTGGCCAGCAGGAAGAGTGGCATCAGCGCCAAGACGGTAATACTCCTGCCCATCGGCGGAGTCAGTTTGATGGACGAAGTACGCGAGCCAATCCTTGCCCCAGGAGCATGGACCCGCGAAATTCTGGTTTCGCTTCTAGGACCTCTGACCAATCTGGTGATCGGGGTGGC
>JACXTT010013387.1_pt1 | contig 10805 bp, 6 predicted proteins | sample 9270951 | NCBI WGS metagenome assembly JACXTT01 (sample SAMN15532306, study PRJNA645909) | rock metagenome | isolation source: weathered quartz diorite | place: Puerto Rico | collected 2017-06-21
CGCCGCGCTCGGCCGAGAACGACTGGCAGGCCGCCGTGCGCGCGACCGGGCCGGCCTGCCGCGCCTCGGCCGGCACCCGCTGCGCGCGCCCCAACGTGCTCTTGTTCATCCTCGAGTCGATCGCGCCCGCCCATCTGAGCCGCGCGGGCTATTCGCGGCCGACGCCGGAGATCGACCGCCTGACGCGCGAGGGGCTGTTCTTCACCCGCGCGTGGACCACCGCGACGCACTCGAACTACGCCCAGCCGGCGGTCCTCTCGTCGTTGTTTCCGCGGCGCGGGCGCGGGCTCGATCAGTACGAGGAGCTCGATTACCCGCGGTTCCTGTTCCACGACCTGCTCCACACGCTCGGCTACGACACCGCCACCGTGTCGAGCCAGGACGAGGACTGGCAGGGCATGCGCCGCTTCCAGGACACGGGCACGCCCACGTATTACTGGCACGCGGACGACTACCCGGGCGACGGGCTCGACAGCGGCGTCGAGCGCGTCGCGCCGGACGACGCCACCGCCGACAAGGCGCTCGAGTGGCTCGCGCGCCCGCGCCAGAAGCCGTGGGCGCTGTACATGAACTTCCAGGCCACGCACTTCCCCTACACGCTCGCGCCGGGGAGCCCGCGGCCGTACCAGCCCGACCTGCCGAATTGGTCGAGCTTCACGTACCTCCGCTACCCCGAGTCGGATCGCGACGTGGTCATCAACCGCTACGACAACGCGCTCGCGCACGTCGACCGGCAGATCGGCCGCATCCGCCGCTACCTCGAACAGACGGGCGAGCTCGACAACACGCTCATCGTGCTGACCGCGGACCATGGCGAGCTGTTCTTCGATCGCGGCATGGTGACGCACGGCCGCACGCTCTACGACGTCGAGTCGCGCGTGCCGATCGCGGTTCGATGGCCCGGCCACGTGCCCGTCGTCGAGCGCGACGAGCCGGTGAGCCACCTCGACATCATGCCCACCATCGCGGATCTCTTGGGAATTCCGCCGCATCCGTCGTGGCAGGGCACGAGCCTGGTCGAGCCGCACCCCGAGCGGGTGGGCAAGCGCGCGATCTACATGAACATCCAGGGCCTGCGCTTCGCCGACGGCATCGTCTGCTGGCCCTACAAGCTGATGATCGACCGCACCAGCAAGACCCCGCACCTCTACCGGCTCGACCACGACCCCGCCGAGGTCGAGGACCTCATGGACCGCGAACCGCTCCTCGCCGCCGAGCTGAGCCGCGTCCTCAACGAGCAGCTCGTCGCCCAGCTCGATTACCACCGCGAAGAGTCGTCCGCGCTCCGCGCCGAGCGCTTCGCCCCGCGCCTGGCCGCCTGCCCAACCCTGACTGGGCGCTGAGTTTTTCGCGATTGAGCGGCCGCCAAGCCGGGCGTACTCTTGTGCCTCCGCCAAGGGGAGGGCCTACCCGTGGAAGCGAAGCGCGGACGCCGGGCAAAGCTGTTGAGTTGGACGGTCTGGCTCGGCCTGCTCCTCTGCAGTGCCGTCAGCTCGGCGGACTGGCCGCCCAACCCGCCCTCGTGCAGCGTCAACGACGACTGCTGGAGCTGGTATCCCTGTTGGGGCATCTGCATCAATGGAACCTGTCGCGGTCAGGACGAAAGCTACTGCGGTCGGAGCAACCCGCAGCCTTGTCCGTCGGGCTACACCTGCGAGGAGAGCCAGACATGCAACAATACGTGCGAGCCGCCCGCCGTGGCGATTGGTGGGTCGTGCAGCGATGCGGCCCATGTCGCAGGTTGTGAGGCGAACTTCGACAGCACGACCGTCGGCGCGTGCTGCAACGGAACTTGCCGAACATTGCAGCAGATGACCAGCATTGTGGCGGCTGCAACACGAATTGCGATACTGGCTTTGTCTGCCAAGCCGGCAAGTGCATGACGGCGGAGGGCACGCCGAGTTGCATCTCAGGTGACTGGGACGATGCCAGAACTTCGACGAGCAACCACGAGTGCGCCGGCCCCGGCACACATGAGTTCCCACCATCCTCCGGTCATTCGATCATTGTAAGCAGCGATTTCCTGAAATGCTGCACGAACGGCGGAGTCAGCACCTGCGTCAAGCTCGGGACGGACTCCAACTGCGCGGATTGCGGTAACGTCTGCAGCAGCCCCAACTCCAATCCCAGCTTCACGGGTCGTTGTGACGCGAGCCCATCAACGGCGAACAAATTCTTCTGTCGCGACGTCACCGAGCATGGGCCGTGCACACGGAACGCCAATTGCGCGCCGGAACACGTGTGCGATCCATCGACCAATACCTGTCACGTGCACGACTGCGACACCAACGGAGACTCCGACTGTAGTTCGTTCACTGCCGATTGCGACCAGACGATTCAGTTCGCCGACGAATGCAGCAGCCCCCACCCCGGCTCAAACCCGATCCTTTGCGCGGAGACGAAAATCGCCGCCATCCACTCGCAGTTCGTCCGCGTGTGCGTCGACCGGTGCAACGACCCTGCGCACTGTGGCGTTCAAGGGTGTACGCTTGGCGACTGCGCGAACACGCGCGAATGCGGTCCAGCTCTATCGAGTGGCTGCAGTTGCCCGGGCGATTGCACCAAACCCTTCATTCCGGGCAATTGGTTTGGCGGCTTCTTCAACGACGCCCTTTCCGGTGACGATATCGATGGCAGACGCCGCTGCCCGCAAAACGTGTCGAGTTGTCCGTGATCGCCGTGGCAGGTTCGGGCACGCCGCTCCGGAGGGACGCCTCGGTTCGCCTGCATCGCCGGCGAGTGACTTGTTCCTTGACCTCCGCGGTGCTCATTTTCATCGCGGCCTGTCATGGTGAACAAGTCCCCCGATCGACCCGTCCTGGCGAAGGGGGGGCGAACGCCGGAGGGGGCGTTGGCGGCTTCCCGGAGAACTGCCAAGACATTTTCACGTTTGTAGACGTTCCCAAGAAGACGTGTGGCCAATTCGGTTCCGTCGTTCTCGTGAGCGACATGCTCACTACGCTGACCGCTGGGATCGACGGTCGCGCCGTGACGACGGGCTCACGGGCGCATCTCATCATGCCTGGCGGAAATCGCATCGACGGAGATACGGTGCCTCTTCTCTGGGCCTCCGCGCTCGATAGCAAAGGAAGTCTCTTCGTCGGCAGCACGCTCAACGCTCCGACCACCTTCGGACCAGCGATGCTACAGGCGTCAGCATCAACGCAGCGGCTGTTTCTGGGCGCGATGAGCGCCGATCTGCAGGCCATCTGGGGCGTCGCTCCGGCGAACTCGCACGCGGACGACTCGGATAACGAGGCCAGGCCAGTTATTGGGCCTTGGAAAGGGGGCGTAGCTGTCGCTAGCAACTTCTACTCGGCGCTCGAGTTCGGCAAGTTCTCCTCTCAAGCCGGAACAGGCCAAAAAGACGTAGGCTTTTTCGTGGCGGCAATCGACGCGCCAGGAAGCGCTGCGTGGATGACGGCGATGCCATATGCCGGCGTTCCGGTGGCGGCGACAAGCGATCCTGCGGGCAATGTCTATGTTGCGGGGAGCATTATCACGGTATGGCCACACGGGAATGGGTTCGTCTCGAAATTCTCCGCGTCTGGCGACCTTCTTTGGACGAAGAAGGTACTCGTACCGCTCCGGCGGGCGGTGGCGCTGCCGGACGGGCTTCTCATCGCCGGTGGGGAGGATGTTTTTGGCACGAACACGCGCCGTGCCATGGTCGTACGCTTGGACGCTGATGGGAATGAACGATGGCATCGAACCATGGAATGGGATTTTTCCTATGGAAAAGGGGCGCCCTATACCGCGGCAGCTTTCGCAAGTCACATCGGCATCCTCGACAACGGACATGTGGTGGTGCTCGGATCGAGCAGCCTCCAAGATGTCTGCGAACCGGCGCTCCCGTGGCTCGTCACGCTGGACGCGGCGACGGGTGCGCCAGAGTGCGCGACCTACTTCTATCAGCCGAGGTTTCCGTACGAGCCTCGCGAGCTGGCCGTGGGCGGGGGCAACGTTTGGCTCGGCGGCAGCGCGAACGGGTCGTTCACGATCGGTGGCGTCGAGTACGTCGGCACGGGCTCGGCGGCAAGCTACGTCGCGAAATTCCTGATCGATCCCAAGCCATGAGCCTTCTCGGGGAGCTTCGGCGGCGCGGCGACGTATAATCGGGCCGCGTGCCGTATTGGATCTATTACCTGCTCTGGCCGCTGCTCGCGTATGCGGCGCGCCAGCCTTGGCTCGTGGCCGGGGTCGTGCTGTTCTTCTTGCTGCGGCGCTACATCCCCGATCCCGGGGCGCTGTGGCGGGCGCTGCGGCGGGCGGGGGCGCTCAAACAGCAGGTCGCGGTCAATCCGGCGAACGTCACCGCGCGGCGGGACCTGGCGGTGCTCTACCTCGACCTCTTGCGCCCGAAGGCGGCGCTCGGCGTGATCGACGAGGCCCGCGCCCGCCATCCCGACGACCCCGAGCTGCTCCTGCTCTACGGCACGGCGTTGCACCGCGCGGGCCGGCACGAGGACGCGCTCGAGCCGCTGGTGCGCGCCGACGAGCTCAAGCCCGGGCTCCGCTACGGGCTGCCTTACCTCATGGCGGGCGAGGCGCTCTACGCGCTCGGCCGCTACGAGGAGGCGATCGACGCGTACGAGCGCTACACCAGCGTCACGAGCTCCGACGTCGGCGCCTACACCCGGCTCGCGCGCGCCCACGCCCACCACGGCGAGCGCGACGAGGCGAAGAAGGCGATCTACCAGGCGCTCGACACCTGGCGGCACATCCCGCCGGGCATGCGCCGGCGCTCGATCGGCCGCTGGTTCGAGGCGCAGTGGGCGCGGGTGTGGCTGCTCCGCGAGCCGGGGGCGCTCGTGGCGGTGGTCGCGGTCGTCGCGCTGGCGGCGGTGGCCGCGCGCTACTCGGCCCCGAGCGTGCGCGCGCTGTTCCACCGCACCCCGCCGGCGGCCGAGGACGCCGAGCCGCCGATTTGACAGTCCGGGCGTTCCCCCTTAGGGATCAGGATCCACTGCCTTTTCCGGCACGGTCGCCATGACTCCCACCGACGCACTCACCACCCTGACGAACATTGCCAAGTCGCGGATTTTATTGATCGACGGGGCGATGGGCACGATGGTGCAGAGCTACAAGCTCGGCGAGGCGGAGTTCCGCGGGACGCGCCTCGCGGGCCATTCGACCGAGCTGAAGGGCAACATGGACGCCCTGTGTCTCACGCGCCCGACCGTGGTCGGGGAGATCCACCGCGCCTACCTCGAGGCCGGCGCGGACATCATCGAGACCAACACCTTCAGCGCCACCGCCATCGCCCAGGCGGACTTCCGCTGCGAGCCGTACGTCTACGAGATCAACGTCGAGGCGGCGCGCATCGCCAAGAAGGCGGCGGCCGAGTGGTCGGACCGCACCCCCGACAAGCCGCGCTTCGTCGCCGGCGCGATGGGCCCGATGAACCGCTCGCTGTCGCTGTCGCCCGACGTGAACGACCCCGGCTTTCGCGCCGTGACGTTCGATCAGGTGAAGGACGCCTACCGCGAGCAGGTGCGCGGCCTGCTCGACGGCGGCGTCGACATCCTGCTGGTCGAGACGATCTTCGACACGATGAACGCCAAGGCGGCGCTCGTGGCGATCGCCGAGGAGGTGGACGCGCGCGGCGTGGTCCGGCCGCCGCTGATGATCAGCGTGACGATCATCGATCAGAGCGGCCGCACCCTCAGCGGGCAGACGCTCGACGCCTTCTGGCGCTCGGTCGCGCACGTCAAGCCGTTCAGCGTCGGCATCAACTGCGCGCTCGGCGCCCAGCAGATGCGGCCGTTCTTCGCCGAGCTCGCGAAGATCGCGCCGGTCTACACCAGCTGCTACCCGAACGCCGGCCTGCCCAACGCGTTCGGCGGCTACGACGAGACCCCGGAGATCACCGCCGGCCTGCTGCGCGAGTTCGCCGCCAGCGGGCTCGCCAACGTGCTCGGCGGCTGCTGCGGCACCACCCCAGGCCACGTGCGCGCCATCGGCGAGGCGGTACGCGACATCGCCCCGCGCGAGGTGCCGGCGCAGGAATCGTCGTTCAGCTGCTTCAGCGGGCTCGAGACGCTCACGATTCGCCCCGAAAGCAACTTCATCATGGTGGGCGAGCGCACCAACGTCACCGGCTCGAAGCGGTTCATGCGGCTCGTCAAGGACGGGCAGTACGCCGAGGCGCTGGCGGTGGCGCGCGAGCAGGTGCAGGGCGGCGCCAACGTCATCGACATCAACATGGACGAGGGCATGCTCGACGGCGTGGCGGCGATGACGAAGTTCCTGAACCTCGTCGCCAGCGAGCCCGACATCGCGCGCGTGCCGATCATGATCGACAGCTCGAAGTGGTCGGTGCTCGAGGCGGGCCTCAAGTGCGTGCAGGGCAAGGGCATCGTCAACTCGATCAGCCTCAAGGAAGGCGAAGAGGACTTCCTCGCCAAGGCGCGCACCATCCAGCGCTTCGGCGCCGGCGTGGTGGTGATGGCGTTCGACGAGAAGGGCCAGGCCGAATCCGCCGCGCGCAAGAGCGAGATCTGCGCCCGCGCCTACCGCCTGCTCACGGAGAAGGCCGGCTTCGATCCGCACGACATCGTCTTCGACCCGAACATCCTGGCGATCGCCACCGGCATCGAGGAGCACGCCGGCTTCGCCATCTCGTTCATCGAGGGCACGCGCTACATCAAGCGGAACCTGCCGGGCGCGCTCGTCTCGGGCGGCGTGTCGAACCTGTCGTTCAGCTTCCGCGGCAACGACGTGGTGCGCGAGGCGATGCACGCGGCCTTCCTCTACCACGCGATCGACGCCGGCATGGACATGGGCATCGTCAACGCCGGGCAGCTGGCGGTGTACGAAAACGTCGACAAAACCCTGCTCGAGCGCGTCGAGGACGTGATCTTCAACCGCCGGGCCGACGCCACCGAGCGGCTCATCGAGCTCGCCGGGCGCATCCAGGGCAGCGGCACCAAGCGCGAGGTCGATCTGTCGTGGCGCGCCGCGAGCGTGGAGGAGCGCATCCAGCACGCGATGGTGAACGGCATCGTCGAGTTCATCGATCAGGACGTGGAGGAGGCGCGGCAGAAGTACCCGCGCCCGCTCGACGTCATCGAGGGGCCGATGATGGCCGGTATGAAGATCGTCGGCGACCTGTTCGGCGCGGGGAAGATGTTCCTGCCGCAGGTGGTCAAGAGCGCGCGCGTGATGAAGCGCGGCGTGGCGATCCTCACTCCCTACATGGAGGCCGAGAAGGCCAAGGGCGCGCGCCGCTCGCAGGGCAAGGTGGTGCTCGCCACGGTGAAGGGCGACGTCCACGACATCGGCAAGAACATCGTCGGCGTGGTGCTCGGCTGCAACAACTACGAGGTCATCGATCTCGGCGTGATGGTGCCGTGCCAGAAGATCCTCCAGACGGCGCGCGAGGAGCAGGCCGACATCGTCGGCCTGTCGGGGCTCATCACCCCGAGCCTCGACGAGATGGTGCACGTGGCGCAAGAGATGGAGCGGCAAGGCATCGAGCTGCCGCTGCTCATCGGCGGCGCCACCACCAGCCGCCAGCACACCGCGGTGAAGATCGCCCCGCAGTTCCACGGCGCGACGGTGCACGTGCACGACGCGTCGCGCGCGGTGAGCGTGGTGAGCGCGCTGCTCGATCCGGCGCAGCGGGCCACGCTCGACGCCAGGAACCGCGCCGAGCAGGAGCGCCTGCGCGAGATCTACGGCGACAAGAAGGCGAAGCCGCTCGTGACGCTGGCGGAGGCGCGCTCGCGCCGCGCGGTGGTGGCGTGGGACGACGCGGTGATCCCCAAGCCGAGCTTCGTCGGCCGGCGCGAGGTGGAGCTGCCGCTCGAGCAGCTGCGCGAGTACATCGATTGGACCTTCTTCTTCACGGCCTGGGAGCTGAAGGGGAAGTTCCCGGCGATCCTCGAGCACCCGAAGATCGGCGAGGAGGCGAAGAAGCTCTACGACGAGGGCAACCGCTTGCTCGACGAGATCGTCGAGCAGGGCTCGCTCGTGGCGCGCGGGGTATACGGCTTCTGGCCGGCGAGCTCCGCGGGCGACGACGTCGTCTTGTGGCAGGGCGAGCCGCGCGTGGAGCTCGCGCGCTTCCCGATGCTGCGGCAGCAGCAAGCGAAGGACGACGACGCGCCGTGCCGTTCGCTGGCGGATTTCGTGGCGCCGGCGGCGAGCGGCCTCTCCGACTGGATCGGCGGCTTCGCCGTGACCGCGGGGATCGGCTGTGAGGCGCTGTGCGCCCGCTACGAGCGGCAGCAGGACGACTACAACGCGATCATGGTCAAGGCGCTGGCGGACCGCCTGGCGGAGGCCGGCGCCGAGATGCTGCACGAGCGCGCGCGGCGCGACTGGGGCTACGAGGCCGAGGCGCTCACCAACCAGGCGCTCATCGCCGAGAAGTTCCGCGGCATCCGCCCGGCCTTCGGCTACCCGGCCTGCCCCGACCACAGCGAGAAGCGCACCCTGTTCGAGCTGCTCGACCCGGGCAAGGTGGGCATCGCCCTCACCGAGAGCTTCGCGATGACCCCCGCCGCGGGCGTCAGCGGCATCTACCTCCACCACCCCGAGGCCCCCTACTTCAACATCGGCCGCCTCGCCCGCGACCAGATCGCGGACTACGCCGCCCGCAAAGGCATGCCGGTGGCCGAGGTGGAGCGCTGGCTGCGATCGTCGCTCGCCTACGACGCCGACGCGGCCGCGGCCTGAGCGCGAGGGTGGGGACCTCCTCCTCCCCACCCACCCCCTCCCCGACCCCGACTCCGACCTCGACGCCGCCGTCGTTGGCTATTGGTTTCTCGGGGGGCGCTGGCAGTGGGGGCAGTAGTGGGTTCCGCGGGCGCCGAGGACGATCTTGCGGAGTTTCGTGCCGCAGCGGCGGCAGGGGTCGCCTTCGTGGCCGTAGACGGCGAGGCGGTGGACGTAGGCGCCGACGTTGCCGTTGACGGTGCGGTAGTCGTTGATGGTCGTGCCCTGCGCGGCGATGGCGGCGCGGAGGACGTCGATCGCGGCTTTGCGGAGCTTGGCGGCCTGCTCGCGCGTCACGCGGTGCGCCGGCACGAGCGGGTGGATGTGCGCGCGCCACAGCGCCTCGTCGATGTAGATGTTGCCGAGGCCCGCGACCGGGCGCTGCGACAGGAGCAGGAGCTTGATGGCCATCTTGCTCGCGCCGAGCCGCTCGTGGAGGGCCGCGGCGGTGAAGGCGCGATCGAACGGCTCGGGCCCGAGCGCGGCCAGCGTCGGCAGGCTGCGGTAGTCGCCCGCGGGCACCACCAGGAAGCGGCCGAAGCGGCGCGCGTCGCGGAAGAACAGCTCGTTCGGCGCGGGGCCGCTGAGCCGGAGGTGCACGCGCAGGTGCTGGCGCGGCCGCTCGGGCGAGACGATGCCTGTCATGCCCAGGTGGACGATGAGCTCGTCTTCGCCCGACAGCGGCAGGATGAGGAACTTCCCGCGCCGCCCGACCGCCTCGATGCGCTGGCCCGCGGCGCGCTCGAGGTGCGCGTACTTCGGGCCCGCTGGGGCGTGCACCCGCTCGGCGAGCAGGATCGTCCGCCCCGCGAGCCATGGCTCGAGCTCGCGCCGCACCGTCTCGACCTCGGGCAGCTCCGGCACGGGCGCAGCATAGCCCGCGGCGAGCACAAAACCGACCGGATGCGGCCGTGACGGCGTAGCGTACGCTGATCGTGTACGACCTCGAGGCGATCCGCCGGCGCTGCCGCGAGCTGCCCGTGGAGGAGCTCCTGCGCGAGGTGCTGCTCGCCTCGGCCGAGTACGAGCCCGAGCCGCAGCGGGCGATGCGCGAGGAGCTCGAGGCGCGCATCGGCGACGTCCGCGCCTTGGTCGAACGCGAGCGCGAGGCGGCGGGCCGCGAGATCGCCCGCGTGGAGGTGCGGAACTTCGGGCCGTGCGGCTCGACCGAACGCTACGACGGCGCGCTGGCTCGGGGGCTGAACGCCTCGCGCCACGCCGGGTGGGCGGCGATGCGGGCGAGCGCCTCGGCGAGGAGCGTCTTGCCCGGCTCGAGCTTGTGCCAGCTCGACACCCCGCTCGGGTGCGGCAGGGCGATCGCGTCGGCGCTGCGGCCGAGGAACGTCACCCGCCGCTCGCGCCCCACCACCTCGGCGAGCGACGCCGGGCGCGCGCCGAACACCTGCTCGATCGCCAGGCGGCCCACCGGGATGACGAGCCGCGGCTTCAGGATCGCCACCTCCTCTTCCAGCCACGGGCGGCACGCGGCGATCTCCTCCGCCGACGGCAGCCGGTCGCCCCCGCTCTTGGCCTTGCCCGGAAAGCAGCGCAGCACCGCGGCCATGTAGACGTTCGCGCGAAAGCGCTCCTCGTCCACCCCGAACGGCTCGAACCAGCGGAACAGCGTCTTTCCCGCGGTGTGGGCGAATGGCCGCCCGCGCGCTCCTTCGCGCGGTCCCGGGGCCTGGCCGACGAGCAGCACCCGGCTCGGGCGCGGCGGATGGCACACCGGCGGCCCGTGCACGTCGGGGCAGCGGCGGCAGGCGAGGAGCGCTTCGCGATGAAGGGAGAGCCGGCGGGTCACGGGCGTGGCATATAATGCTAGCCGCCATGGGCCTCGCCTACTTGTTCGCGCTCATCGTCGGCGCCGGGATCCTCACCTTCCAGGCGCTCATGGGCGGTCACGGCGATCACGCGGCCGATCACGGCGGCGACCACGGCGGCGATCACGCGCACGATCACGGCAAAGAGGTCAAGGACCAGGGCCTCGCCGACGGCGGCTTCGTCGCGTTGTTCCTGTCGACGCGCTTCTGGATCTTCGCCGCGCTCGGCTTCGGCCTCTCCGGCACGCTGCTCACGTACTT
>JACXTT010013388.1_pt1 | contig 10805 bp, 12 predicted proteins | sample 9270951 | NCBI WGS metagenome assembly JACXTT01 (sample SAMN15532306, study PRJNA645909) | rock metagenome | isolation source: weathered quartz diorite | place: Puerto Rico | collected 2017-06-21
AGCGGGACGCCTGCGTCCTGTTCACCCTGACACGATCACTGCGAGGAGAACAAGCGCGAGATTTCCACAACCTCGCGCGCGACGACTGTGGAAATCTGAAACCTGCAACATCGCTGTTGCAGCAACTATATACCGGGTGGGCGGATGAAATCATCCGGGGACCCAAAGAAATCGGCCCACTGTGTAGTTAACAGCAGCCGACCGCACCTCCGGGGCAGTCTCTGGCGCCAGAAACTTGGTTCGAGGTTGCGGCGTTTGCAGTGTAGTTGTGGGCGGGCCGCCATCGAACTTGTAAGCACGTGTGTTGTCGTGCTGATCGAAGCCCATGTATCGCAAGTCCATAACCGCCTCCTTTCCAAGCGGGCTGGGTCATGGGGCCAGGCCCCGACGCGGGTACTTCATGAGGCAACAACGGTAGCAGCCTTCTGTGCGGTCACCTTTGCAACTGGCTTGGCCTTTTTCGCGGCTGCCTTGCGGGTAGCTGCCCATCTTTTCTTACTCGCAGCAGCAATCGCCCTCCGACCAGCCGCACTCAACTTGCGTTTCTTCGGGGCAGCAGCCTTCGCCGTTGCTGTCTTGCTTTCCTCAGCGCTGCCCACCGCTTCCTCTGAGCAGCAGCGATCTTTCTTCGTGCTGACGCGCTTAGAACTCTCTTTGCTGGAGCCACAGCCCCGTCTGTTGCGGCTATTGGCCGCCCCGAACCCCGATGCCCGAGTTGGGTCTGAATGTCTTTGATGGCTGCTTCGATTTTAGACTTCTCGGATTCGTATCCGACCAGAGCCATTGCTAGCAAATCGTTATCTGCTCTTGCCATGCGTAACCGTCTCCTCGTGATCTTCAATGTTGTTGCGTTGAAAGTGCGGTCCCGATTGTAACACTTGCTCGGCACTTGTTCAGAGTCTCGAAGATCACGCAGAGAGAAAAATTCGCGATTAGACGAAGCGACTTCTAACGACCGGCTCTGGCCCGCGCCTGATGCACTCTGAGCGCACGCCCATCCACGGTGCAGCCGTTCAGTTCAGCCACAATAGGGAGAGGGAGCATGGCTGCGCTCCCACAGTCGGCACGATAGCTGATTACTTCCCAAACTTCCTGATCTTGTTGCAAACCGGTTGAAAGCGTTGGACAAGCTCGTGCTGGCGCTCCATCCTTTTCCGCGGGAGACACAGTTCGAAAACGAACACGTTAGATTGTGATTGCAGCACGTATGGCATTTGCCCGCTGAGATACTTGAGCAGCGCCTCGCGTATGTTCGGACACTGTCCGATATAGACCCAATGTCTCGTGCTCTGCAGTCCGTAGACACCGGAAGCTTCCGGCGCGTGTCGGATCACGCTGGAGCGGTTCAGAGGATACGCGTTTTCCCAGTCTGAGTGGGCGTCCACCACTAGCAACTTTCTTAAAAAAAATGATTGGTGCCGTTCTGTTCCCTATAGATTCGACGCGGGCGGAGGGCCTCGCGTTATATAACTCACAAGACATCAAGAGATTGAAAAGGCTCCAGTTGTGGAATAATGAACAACAAATAATCAGCCGGGATCACGTTGCACGCACATTACTCCTGGTTAGTCGGCCAGGTATTGGCTTGGTGGAGGGGAATCTTGGCATTTTACACAACGCCGAGTCTGCGCGAGCTTCGCGCTGAAACCGTTTCACCGTTCTCGCTGGTGCCGTACGCTTACATTGTCGAAGGATCGATCACTTTGAGCGAATGAGACATCCTCTTTTAGGTGTGCGTTCTCCTCCCGCAAGGCTTGGACCAGTTCCGGGAACAGTTCCAGCCTGCACACGATCTTATCGGTGTGCAGAGGAATTCGTTTCTCGGCAATTGCGCCATTCGTCGGTTCCATGATCCACCTCCTTGCCCTAGGAATTGGACTTGTGGTCGTCTGCTGTCCGGCTCGATGCTAAATCGGGGAGGGGGATACCCGGCACTGAAATTCGTCTTGGTCTTCATGACCTTTCTCCATTCTTTTTTGCTGTTCAAGAACCGCACCCCGATTAACTTTAACTAAAAGAGCACACCGCTACTGGCATCCGTCGGCTTCTTGATGGTGAACTCGCCAGCTTTTACGTTCGTCTTGGTTTTCATTTCCTTGCTCCTTTGGCTCGTTCAAAAAGCAGTTCGTGTGCCAATCGTTTAGCAGGCCGGACAGCACTACTCGCGAGTGCCTGGAATCCATTGTGCTGAATGGAGATGGCGGGTGGCACCGCGCCTTTGGAATTCACCCAGCCACTTTCACGCGCTGCTGGCGACTATCCGATCGGATAGTGCAGATGAAGGAAACGGATAGCTGGGGAGTGGTCGAATGCCGTCAGTGGAGGCGCTTTGCTAAGGCTCGGGGCATTGCCATCAGCGGAACGCTCATGCCAAGATCAGAGTTTGCTCAATGGCCCAGATTGTCACGAATTTGTGACGCAGTTTCGCTTGACCTCGATTCCGGTCCGGTGTAATATCCAGCCCATATACTAGCCCTGCTTCAACGCATGCCAGCCGGAACGCTCACGGAAGGCCTCATGCAGACCATTCTCCTGATCGAATGTGACCCAACTAATCTCGTAGCGCAGTCCATGGTTCTTCGCTGCTTCGGCTACGAGGTCTTGGAAGCAGGCAGCCCTGCCGACGTGTGGCATACCTGGTATAAGCACCGTGGGCCGATCGAGATGGTGCTGATGAAAGCTAGTCCCGACGGCAGCACCAGCGAATTTATCACTCGGCTTCAACTTCTGTGTCCGCAGATCCGCGCTCTTATTGTCTCCGACGCATCGTCATCGGGATTGACTGGCATGCCCTGCGAGTACACCGTGCTTTACAAGCCCTTCCGACCCGATGCCTTGGCTGACGCCATCAGTGGACTGCTCCATGGGACGATGACCAAAGCCGTTTCTTCCCTGTCATAATGTGTTGACCAACGTCGCGCCATGGCCGTATCTGGTGATCGCCGTAGACGCAAGCGGGTAGCACTGCATTGGCCAGTGCGTTTGTTTCGGCACCCCGAGCAACCGTCGGTTAAGAGCATCACGGAAAATCTCAGCAGCGAAGGTCTTTATTGCATCTCCAAACAGCCGTTCAGCCCTGGCGACCGCCTGCAATGCGAGATTGTTCTTCCTGGAGAGATTTTCGGCTCTTCAGAACCTTCCTTTCGACTGCAATGCCATCTCACGGTCAGGCGAGTGAAACATCTTGATCGTGGTTTCGGCCTCGGTTGCTATATTGAGGATTACACCCTTGCTACTGGCTCGCCGCCATTCGCCACGTGATCGCTCACGCTCTTTGCTTCTGCCTCAATGCTCTCGAAATTGTTGCAGCAGCCTTGCTGGTTTTATGGGAGTCGTTTGATGTCCGATCAGCATATCAAGCCCGAACATTATTCTGCTGGAAGACAGCGGGCAGGATTTGATTGAGTATGCCCTGGTCGTTGCGCTTATCGCATTTGCCGCAACGGCAGGCATGGGCAACGTCGCCAACGGCATCAACACGTCATTTAGCAAGATTTCTTGCATCGTTTTCGGAGTCGCCCGTGGGGAGCCAGTATTTCCCGCTACGGAAACGGTTTTCTCGCTGCAACTCCGTTGGCGCTAATAAAATATCTCCTATGGACAATCGGGCGCGAAGCCGTTCAGGCCCTCGAAAGGGCAAGGCAAACTGAATCCCAAAGGAGCGCGACCGCCTCGACTCTACGACCCCGTTAACAGGCCCAAGCTGCATGATTATTCACTCCAGATAAATCCCCGAGAGGCGCCGCGTGACCGAACGCGCTTTCGACCAGTTCCAATCCTCGATCGAGCGCCTCTTCCTCCTCTGCAAATTCGGATTCTGCAAGGGAGTGAGGCCAAATCCAAAAGCCACCGAGCTTGGCTTTCCCGGCGCTGCCTGAATGTGCACGGGAAGTGGCCATTCGGCGGGGGGAGTTATCAACGTAGTCAAGAAAACCGGAACCAACGAGCTGCATGGCCTGGCCTCGGAATTCGGCCGCACTCGCCGCATGCAACACCGGTTGTTGCGGCAAGAAAAAGCGGATAAGATTCTACTACCCATTGAACGTCCGCCAGCGTCGCATGCATGGCGACGGTGCGTTCTAGCCGTACGTCGCGGGCGCGGTAAACCTCGCCCATGCCTCCGGCACCGATCGCCGACAGGATCTGGTGTGTTATGCTACCCGGGGCTAGCCAGTCAGGCCCTTTTTCTGTAACCCGACAAAACGGTTTCCACTACGATCCTGATCGGCCTCGACCGGATTCCTCAACAAGATACAATCTCTCTATGGCCTCGGCGAAGGCTCTATTTCGCGCCGACCTTGTCTTACCGTTCTTACTCGTTCTCGTCTTAGCTATCCGCGCAGAACAGCTCCCGATTCGCGCCTTCGGGCCCGCCGACGGATTCCCAAGCAAGACGGTGGAGGCAGTTACTCTCGACTCCCGCGGCTTCTTGTGGTTTTCCACTCGGGAGGGGCTCGCGCAATACGATGGGTACAGGTTTCGCACGTACAGCCGGTTGAACGGTCTCCCTCGCGACGGAGTCGCTGACTTCATCGAGACCCGATCCGGAATCTATTGGGCAGCCACAGCAGAAGGCGTCGCTAGATTTGATCCGACTGCACCGGCTCAGAAAAAGTTCATCGTCTATCGACCCGCGCAGCCGGAGGCGCAAGACGTTCACATACTTTACGAGGATCGCTTCGGAAGGGTTTGGTGCGGGACCGAAGGTGGACTCTTCCTCGTAAATAAATGTCATGACAACACTGGCTGGCGGATGGACCCGGTGCCGTTTGTTCTCGACTCGGGTAAGATGCCGATCGACCGGCGGGTATTCTCGCTCTTTGAGGACAGCCGCGAAAACTTATGGATCGGGACAATTGGTGCCCTGTACTTGCGCCGGCCCAATGGGCGCATCTCAGAGTTCCTGGAGTCGCCGCGCGAAGGATACGACTTTCAATGGAACACCGTCTTTGAGGACTCCGAAGGCCGCTTGTGGGCCGGAACCGGTTTCGGGCTGTGGAGGATCCTTCCTAACGGACCCGAGCAATATAAGCCAGTTCCCGTCTTCGTTCCAAAGAAGCGGTTAATCGTGTGGTCCATTCTGAATCATCCCACCGGAGGCTTATGGCTTGGTTCATCGTCAGGATTGATTCACTGGAGGCCAGCATCGGACGGTCTCTCTGGCAGGAAACAAGTCTTTACGGAAGCCAACGGACTGGCGTACAGCGATATTGGATCGCTCGCGACCGATCGGGATGGGGACCTTTGGCTCGGTAGCAACGGTGGGGGCGCAATGCGGCTAGCGCGCAATAGATTTGTCACATACACCGATGCAGACGGCATCAGCTTGGCAGGAAATGGCGAACCCGTTCCTTTTTCCGACCGCTCGGGAAATGTGAATCTTACGTTCCATCGCGTGATTAACGTTCGCAAGGGTGATAAATTCTCGCGGATCCAACCTGCGGTGCCGATTCCACCAAACGGATACCTTGGCTGGGCCTCGCATCAATCCACTCTACAGGACAAATCCGGTGAGTGGTGGTTTGCTACTGGAACCGGCGTGGTCCGATTTCCGAACGTTTCAGTGGAGAGGCTCGGGACGACGCGTCCGCGGGCAGTTTACACAACGCGGGATGGCCTTTCCACGAACGATATCTTTCGCATCTTTGAGGACAGCGGCAGTGGAATATGGATAAGCTGCATTGGGCCGCTCACAGTGAACGGCTTGAGCCGCTGGGATCGTGGAACTGGTAGGTTCCAACATTTTTCAGCACACAATAGCTCACCCGCCTCAGCTTCGCAGAAGATCGCGAGCACTCAATCTGGATTGGTCATTATGATGGCGCGCTCGCCCGATATCGACAAGGCGAGTTCCATTATTACGGGGTTGAAGATGGACTGGCAGGCGGCGCAATCCTAGCTCTGCACGTAGACCGCACCAGCAGGCTGTGGATCGCGTCTACACGAGGACTAACTCGAGTCGATTTCGCCGCCTTCGGCCGGCCTCAGTTCCACGCCTTTAGCACTTTAAACGGTCTTTCGAGCAACGTAACGCGCTGCCTGGCGGAAGACCGTTGGGGTCGAATCTATGTTGCTACCGGTCGCGGCTTGGATCGCATTGATGAGACAGCCGAGGTGACTCCCGCGAGGGTGCACCACTACACGGAAACAGACGGACTTACCAAGGGAGACGTAATCGATATCATGTTCGATCGCAGCGGAGACCTGTGGTGCACTTCTAAACTCGGCATTTCGCGCTTAACCCCGGAACGGTATCGGACGCGCTCATGGTTTCCGATCCTCATCCGCGGGCTGCGGATTCGAGGCGTGCCGTCTCCGCTATCGGATCTTGGTGAACACACCGTCTCGAAACTCACACTCGCCCCGCAACAGAATCAGCTTCAGATCGACTTCTCAACGGTGGCATTCAGCCCCGAGCCGATCAACTATCAATATCGGATCGACCCAATTGATGACGATTGGAGCGAGCCATCGGACCAACGCACGGTGAATCTAGGCGAAATCCCTCCCGGATCCTACAAGTTTCAGGTACGCGGGGTGACCGCAGGCGCGATCGATCCTCAGCAGCCGGCAACCGTCGATTTCGTAGTCCTGGCGCCCCTATGGCAACGCGGATGGTTCCGGTTAGCCGCTGGTTTGCTCATTCTGACTCTTATTTATGGGCTGCACCGCTACCGCACCCTGCAGGTTCTGGCATTAGAACGAGTCCGCACACGCATCGCAACCGACTTGCATGACGATATCGGATCCAGCCTGTCGCAAATTGCCATTCTCAGTGAAGTTGCTAGCAGAGGCATGGGCGAACCGCAGCCGCATAAGCTCCAGCCGCTTTCCGATATCGGTACCATTTCGCGCGAGTTGGTGGATTCGATGAGCGATATCGTCTGGGCGATCGACCCGATGCAGGACACGCTGCGAGATCTAATCCACCGCACACGCCGATTCGCGAGTGATGTGCTGCTTGCAGGCGATATTGCTTTGCAATTTAGCGCTCCTTGTGAGACGACTGAAATGGAATTGGGCACAGACCTGCGCCGCCAGGTGCTGCTGATATTTAAGGAGGCTATCCATAACATCGCGAAGCACTCGCACGCCAAGCACGTGGGGATTGACATGCAGGTCGACGCCGGCCGCTTGCGATTTCGTATTTCGGACGATGGCCGCGGATTCGACCCGCTCAACGCTGGCGATGGACATGGTTTGAACAGCATGCGTCAACGTGCGTGCCTTTTGCACGGTGACGTGCAGATCGTTTCCGAGCCGGGGGCTGGCTCAACCATCTCGGTGCAAGTGCCGCTGTCGCCCAAGGCAACTTTTTGGAGCTCGGCCCTACACAAATGGACGGGGACCCAACCATAGTTCATGGTGTAATCTGACGGAGCTGCCATGCCAGAACCAGGAACCATCAAGGTGGTAGTCATCGAGGACGTCGCCAAGATACGAGACGGGTTGAAAACTCTGATTGATGGTACAGAAGGTTATTGCTGCATTGGCGCATTCCGGTCTATGGAAGAGGCTCTTCCACAAATTGGGCGAGATCTGCCGGATGTCGTGCTGGTAGATATCGGTTTGCCGGGAATGTCCGGGATCGAGGGCATCCGTGAATTGAAAAAACGGCATCCGAGTCTCTCGATCCTGATGCTGACCGTTTACGACGACGATACCCGGATCTTCGACGCCCTCTGCGCCGGCGCCTGTGGCTACCTGCTCAAGAAAACCCCGGCCGCGCGGCTGCTTGAGAGCATCAAGGAAGTTGTGGACGGAGGCGCGCCGATGTCACCGGAGATTGCGCGCCGCGTGATTGCCTTGTTTCGCCAGGTTCAGCCCCCCGTCGAAGAGCATTATCTTCTTACGCCGCATGAGACGCGCTTGTTGAAGTTACTGGTCGAGGGCCACAACTATAAAAGTGCAGCGGCGGAGCTGGGAGTCAGCGTCAACACGATCCGGTTTCATATGCGCAGCATCTATGACAAGCTGCAAGTGCATTCGAAATCCGAGGCTGTTGCAAAGGCATTGCGAAGTCGGATCATCCAGTAGTCCGAGTTCACCATCCATCGTGCTCTGTAGAATCCTACTCAAATATGCGGGGACAGTATGGTGCTACGACACTATAATTTCCTTACTTTCGTTAGCGAAGGAGCGGTTGGAAGGAGGAATCGTATGAGTCGAATTTTGTGGACTTGCGCGATTGTGACATCTTTTTGTACCTGGCTTTGCCTGGCCCAAAAAGATCCCGGCGTCCGTGGAGGCGCCCCAGGTGCGGGTGAGGCGATCGCGGGCTTGACTGCCAATGAGCTCGCGTTATTCAACGAAGGAAGGCTCCGTACAATTCAACTAGAGTCGGTCTGCGATACCTGCAACGATGTAACTCTGGGCATGGACACCGGTGAGAATCCGAATCTGGCAACCCTAACGAACTCTTCCGGTTTGGGTGCCCGATTCAATGGAGATCAATGCTCGGTATGTCACCAGCAGCCGGCAATCGGCGGATCCGGCGGCTTCCTGGTGCCCAATCCTCAAGATCCACCAAACCTGCGACGGAAGCCGGAGAATCCGATGTTCGATTTGATTCCTCACCGCAAAGGCGGTCAGAACTTCGTACCGTCGTTTCTCACACAGTATGGGCCTATTCGCGAAGTCCGATTTCAAAGGAAGCCTAACGGCACGCCGGACGGGGGCGTCCACCAGCTGTTCACGATCGTGGGCCGGTCCGACAGCGGCTCGTCCGGATGCACAGCCGCGGTTCTTCCACAGCCCGATTTTGAAACCGAATTCCGAAAGGGCAACTTGTCGTTTCGCATCCCGCTGCAGTTGTTCGGCCTTGGCTTGATCGAGGCGATCCAAGATCAGACGATTCTGAACAACTCCACGGCGACAACATCTTTGCGGGCTCCATTAGGGATCTCCGGTATTCCCAACCGGAGCGGCAACGACGGTACCATTACGCGATTCGGATGGAAGGCGCAGAACAAATCGCTGGCCATCTTTGCCAGCGAGGCCTACAACGTCGAAATGGGTGTCACTAACGACCTGTTTCCACAGGCCACCGAAGAAACAGACATCTGCAAGCAGGGAGTGAACGAGCCGAACGATCTCACGCGGGTCGATGGCGATGACACGCGCAACCAGAGCTTCAACAATCCGCTGCACATTCTGCCGGACTGGCTGGAATTCGCCATTTTTATGCGTCAGCTCGCGCCGCCCCAGCCGGTCCCGTTCTCCGTGAGCGCTCTGCGCGGGCAACAATTGTTTGGCATTGATTCCAGCAATCCGGGTATCGGCTGCTTCCTCTGTCACACACCGGTGATGGTAACCGGTCCACGGCACGACACGGAGGCGCTCCAAAGTGTGCCGGCCCATCTGTACTCCGACCTGCTGCTTCATCACATGGGCACTGGGCTTGCTGACAACGTGACCCAGGGCCTCGCGCAAGGTGACATGTTCCGAACGACACCGCTCTGGGGCGTCGGCCAGCGGTTGTTCTTCCTACACGATGGCCGGACCAGCGACCTGCTGGCGGCAGTTCAGGCCCACACCACACTCGCCAGTGGCGATGACAATTCGCAAGGCAATGGCGACCGCAGCTATCCGCCCTCGGAGGCCACTACCGTGATTCGGAAGTTTAATGCCCTGCTCGCTCCTGACAAACAGGCGATTCTGGACTTCTTGCGATCGCTGTGAGGAAGCGAACAACTCGGGGCTGCCGGATTGGTTCGAGCCGGACGCGCAAGATCCACTTTGGTCTGAGGCAAGGCTTAGCATGTGGATTCTCCTTTGTGTTCCCTTTTTTTGCGGCATGTGGATTTGCCTCAACGAACAGGATGCGGGAGGCGGAGCGGGAAGCAGAGTAACTTACGGTTAAACCTCTGTACCGGTACTGGCTCAGTAAATCGCCGCTCTCTACAAAAGCAACTTATGTAAAGATGCCACGCCTCAACCAACCCTAATAGCCTACCATCGGTGAAAGCGTTATAAATTGGGATCTTATCCTTGATTTCTGCCAACAGGTCTGCAGGCTGTTCAGAAAAAGCCTTCCGGCGATCCAGCGCACTTCCAGTCCGCGTCCTCGAACGTTGGAGCGCTAGCGTGGTACCGTCAACCGGATAACTGGCGACAACAGCCCATATCACGAGCAATCAGGCTGGCGGTCCTCATGCGGGGCTGTGGGAAGTGTTTGTCAAAAGGGGCTGCGAACGATCGCCCGCAACGTGCTGCTTGCAATAACTTTTCTCTAGCCGTAATCGGGTGTGACAAAACCACATGGTTTTTGAACGCCTGGTGCGCCGCGGACGGCATGTCAGACCGCGCAGAACTCTTCTTACAGGCACGGAATCGGTGCCGTCGCAGAAGCACGCTGGTCGCTGATTGTCTTGCGGGCGAAACAAGTATTGGGGTCTGGGGGGCTGGGGGATGGGGGATTGCTTTCGATTAACACTGGGAGTATGCTCTCAATCAGAATTTTGCTAAGGGCGTTAACTCGGTAGCCAACTTGGGCGAATTGAAGTCAGAAAAGGGGGCTAGCCCGTCAGGAGGACCCACGGTGTGCATTTCCGTCCGGCGGCCTGCAAAGGGTTTATCAGTGTCTCGAACGAGGTGAAACTGCCTCGCTCCAGCGGCGGCTGGTGAGCGCAGGGGTACCAATGGCCGGCAGACACTATAACAGCGATGAGCTGCAACTGATCGCGACAATGCGGGATCGCGGTCTCTCGATTGCGACGACCGCCAAGCAGTTGGGGCGCAGCCCGGCCGGCATTCAATTGGCTCTCCGCGCTCGGCGTTGGGTCGATCCAGTGCGGTCAAAAGTA
>JACXTT010013389.1_pt1 | contig 10804 bp, 10 predicted proteins | sample 9270951 | NCBI WGS metagenome assembly JACXTT01 (sample SAMN15532306, study PRJNA645909) | rock metagenome | isolation source: weathered quartz diorite | place: Puerto Rico | collected 2017-06-21
AGATAAATCAGAACGTTAGGGCGTTTTGGTCGTCCAATCCGATGATGCCTTCAGTCGACTTCGATGTGGTGATCGTGGGCGCAGGCCTGGTCGGGCTGGGCCTTGCGCGCGCCTTGGCGGGTACCGGCCTGAAGCTGGGGTTAGTAGAGCGCAACCGTGCGGGCAGCGTGGATAGCAGTGAGTGGGACGCACGCGTTTACGCCATCAGCCCGACCAGCGAGACCCTGCTGCGCGACTTGGGCGCGTGGCCCACCGCTGCCGATCGGATGCAGCCGGTGACGCGGATGCGCATCTTCGGCGATCGCATGGACAGCGAGCTCGGTTTCAGCGCATACGAGGCTCACGTCTCGAGGCTGGCGACCATCGTAGAGAACTCCATGCTGATGGCGGCGTTGTACGAAGCAGTGAACGGCCAGCCCGAGCTCACAGTGTTCAGCCCAGCCGTCTGCGCTGGGGTGTCCTGGGAGAGTAGCCAGGCGACGCTCCGGCTCGAGAGTGGGGAGGAGCTTCGGGCCAGGCTTCTGGTGGCCGCTGATGGCGCCGACTCCTGGTTACGCCGCGAGGCCCGCATCGCGGTCGAGGAAAAGGCCTATGAGCAGACTGCGGTTGTCGCCAACTTCGCGCTCGGCGAACCTCATCAGGCGGTCGCGTTCCAATGGTTCCGGTCGGATGGTGTGCTCGCACTCCTGCCGCTTCCGGGAGATCGCGCATCGATGGTATGGTCCGCGCGCCAGGACTTGGCAGAGCGCTTGCTATCGCTTGAGCCAGAAGCGCTGTGCGCCGAGGTCGAGGCCGCCGCCCGGTGCGCGCTGGGCCGGCTGGCGCTGATCACCCCGCCGGCCGCTTTTACGCTGCGCTTGATCCGGGCGCGGCGGTTGTCTGCCCCTCGCCTTGCGCTGGTGGGGGACGCCGCGCATAATCTGCACCCGCTCGCGGGCCAGGGGGTCAACCTCGGCTTTCAGGACGCGCGCGAGCTGGCGTCTGTCCTTGCCGCCCGAGGGCAGGAGCGCGACGCTGGCAGCCGCGCGTTGCTGCGCCGTTACGAGAGGGCGAGAAGCGAAGATGTGCTCGCCATGACGGCAGCCACGCATGGGCTGCAACGCTTGTTCAACAACTCGGTCGCACCGCTAGCTTGGCTGCGCAACCTGGGCCTGAACCTCACCGACCGTATGCTTCCCCTCAAGGCGCTGCTGGTGCGGCGAGCGCTCGGTTGAAGGTCGATCCACTACCGTACAAGGATCCTCAATGCTGAACCGACTTGTCTCCTTGGCTGCTGCCGTCTTCCTATTCGCAGCGGCTGCGTCGAATGCCGACGAGGCCAGCATCCGCAAGGCGGTACAGGCCAAATTTCCGCAGGCCGAGGTGCAGAGCGTGACGAAGCTGCCCTATCTCGGGCTGTACGAAGTCGTGGTCAGCAACGAGATCTTGTACACGGACGAAAACTTCGAGTACATCATCTACGAAGGCAACATCATCGACACCAAGACCGACCGCAACCTTACCGCGGAGCGCAAGCGCAAGCTTGCGATGATCCCTTTCAACGAGCTTCCGTTGGAGCTGGCGATCAAGAAGGTGAAGGGCAAGGGCGAGCGCAAGATGGCGGTGTTCTCCGATCCGGACTGCCCGTTCTGCAAGCGTGTCGAAGGCGATCTGGCCAAGCTCGACAACGTGACGATCTACATGTTTCTGTTCCCGATCGACGGACTGCACCCGCAAGCGAGCGAGAAGGCCAAGCGTATCTGGTGCTCGCCGGACAAGGTTAAGGCATGGGACGACTATCTGCAGAAGGGGATTGTGCCCGCTGCTGCGCCCACCTGCGAGAATCCGGTCGACAAGCTAGTAGAGTTCGGGTCCCGCCGCGGGATCAACGCCACACCGACGCTGGTGTTCGCCAACGGCGAACGCGTGCCGGGCGCTATTTCCGCGGCCCAGATCGAGAAGCTGTTGTCTGGCGCGAAGACCAATTGAGACGCGGAGTTCTGCGGACTTACTCAATCGTCGCCGCCCGATGACGAGCCAGATATGGTGTACGAGAGCGGGTTGCGATTGCTTGTCGCCCTCGCGCTTTCGACTGCGCTGCATTTGTCCCTGATCTACGGTATCGCCGTCGGTTCGTCGCGGTCCGTTCCGCCATCGACGATCGTTGCGCGCCTTGTATCGCAGGCCGCGGCGCCATCGGTTGAGGCGAGCGCGACCGCACGCAATCGCCGCAGTGCCGCCGTGGCCGCTGCGGCGTTCGGCCCGTCCAACGTCGAGCCCGTGTTCAGCGCGACTCCCGATGCACCAGCGGAGGCTGGTCCCGAGCAAATTGCGGCAGCGCCTGCGCGCATCGACGACAGCCGCTTGCCCAGCGCCGACCTGCCACTGCTCGTCGATCCTGCATGGTACGAGGCGAAAGACCTCGATTCATATCCTCAGCCTCTGGGGCCGGTGCTACCGGTGTACCCTGCGTCTGCGGCGGACATCTCAGGCCACGTGTCCCTGCTGCTGCAGGTCGACGAGTTCGGCGCGGTGCAGCAGGTGTCGGTGGTTACCGGGGAACCGGCGGGCTACTTCGAGGAGGCGGCGCTGCGAGCCTTCCGGCTGGCACGGTTCAAACCCGCTCAGCGCGAAGGCCGCCCGGTGCGAAGCCGCATAGTGATCAAAGTACGGTTCGCGCCGCAGACAAAAGACGGTGATGAACGTTAAGGATTCGAAGACCCGGGCGCGCGCGGGAACCCGTTAGGCAGCAGCACCCACATGCGCCCGCTCTGACGCATGCGGCCGGCCTGTGCCGCTGCGTCGTCTCCACTGCCCCAGAAAAAATCGGCGCGAACCGCCCCCTTGATCGCTCCGCCCGTGTCCTGTGCCACCATGAGCCGACCGAGCGGAAGTGTAGAGTTGGGCCAGGTGGTGCTCAGGAATACCGGGGCGCCGAGCGGAACCACGCGCGCATCGACTGCCAAGCTGCGTCCGGCGCTGAGCGGCACGCCGAGCGCACCGGGAGGACCGCTCCCATCGATCGGCAGCTCGCGGAAAAATACGTAGCTCGCATTGCTGTTGAGCAGCTCCGGCAGCTTGTCAGGATTGCGGATTCCCCAGGTTTTGATCCCCTGCATGGAAGCCTGATCCAGCGTCAGCTCTCCGCGCTCGACCAGCAGCCGCCCGACGGATCGGTAGGGGTAGCCATTTTGCTCCGCGTAACTCAGGCGCACGACATCGCCACCTTCGAGTGCCACTCTCCCCGAGCCCTGGATCTGCAGGAAGAAGAGGTCCACGGCATCATCTACCCACAGGATTTCCCGCCCGTTTGCGCCGCCCTTTCCGGACTCGATGTCGGCGCGGCTGTAGTAGGGCACGACGCGTCGACCATCGATGCGTCCGCGCAGGCGCAGGTTCTTGAGATCGGGATACACGTCGCCCAAATCCACCACCAACAGGTCGTCGGGCACGGCGAACACGGGGTAGCGAAACTGCGAGCTCGGCTTGCGGCTGCCGCGCAGCAACGGCTCGTAGTAACCGGTGATAGTGCCTTCCGTCGAGCCGTCGGGATTGACGATTGCATAAGGAGTGAAGCCGGCTTCGAAGAAGCGGCGAAGGCTGGCATCGTCGCGCGCTATGTCGGCGGCATCTGCGCATGTCTTCTGCCATTCCGCCTTGCTCCTGAGCGCCGCGCAGCCGTGCAGGAAGGTCGCAAACGCGTCCAAGGCAGAATCCTCGGCCCAGCCCGGCAGATCGCTCCAGGCCGCCGGTCTCAGATTGTTCGCTTGCGAGAGGGGCTGCGGAGATGCCGGAGCGCTGGTCGCCGCGGGCACCGCAGGCTGCGGACAGGCTGCCGCGGGCGCTGGCGCAGGGGGCTGTGCCTTGGGTACACTCGCGCAGGCAGTCAGCGCAAAGCAGATCAAAGCAACGCTGTCGGGTACAGTCCGCATAAAATCATGGGGCGCAGCGGGCCGCGAGTGTAGCAGACGCCATACGGCATTCGTCCCCGCATCGTGGCCCAACACATCCACACCATGCGACTCGCACAAATATGATCTGGTTCCTGATCGAGGCCGGCGTTGCCCTGCTGTTGCTGGTCTTCATCGTCTGGTGGACCCTGCCGAGGCGCCAGAACCGAAAAGACCGCGACGGCCCGGCGTCGGGACCGTGATCACCGCAGTCGCCGAAGGCAGCGCACTTGCGGCGCGAGGTCCGCGCACGGTCGCGTGCAGCCCGATCAGTGCAAGACGCGAGGAATGCTTAGCGTGAACTCCGGGATCGGCGCGTCGAATGAGGTCCCGTCCTCAGCGACCATCTGATAGCTGCCGCGCATGGTTCCCACCGGTGTCGCGATGGCCGTGCCGCTGGTGTATTCGAAGCTTTCCTGCGGTTTGAGCGTTGGTTGCTCGCCGACCACGCCCATGCCGCGCACCTCCTGCACCCGATTGTCTGAATCGGTGATGACCCAGTGGCGGCTGATCAACTTGGCGGCGACCGTACCGGTATTGGTTATGGTAATCGTATAGGCGAACACGAAGCGTCCGCCATCCTCGTCCGACTGCTCGGGTACGTAGGTCGACCGCGTTTGCACCGTGATCTGGTATTGCTTGCTTTGCATCGAAACATTCCACACGATTTCGCGCGCCGTGGCAAGGCGTGAGCGGCAATGCGGCGGGGATTGCGGATACAATCTGCCTAATCGTGCCGGCCGCCGCCTTCCATGTCGCAACAGCGCGTTTTCCGCATCGCCGCTAGCATTCTGTCCGCCGACTTTGCCCGTCTCGGCGAAGAGGTGGACAACGTGATCGCAGCGGGAGCCGACCTCGTGCATTTCGACGTGATGGACAACCACTATGTGCCCAACCTCACGGTTGGGCCGATGGTGTGCAAAGCGCTGCGTCCCCGGACCGACGCTATCATCGATGTCCACCTCATGGTGAAGCCTGTGGACCGCATCGTGCCCGATTTTGCCGATGCGGGCGCGAACATCATCAGCTTCCACCCGGAAGCTTCCGAACACGTGGACCGGACCATCCGTCTGATCAAGGAATCCGGTTGCCGCGCGGGGCTGGTGTTGAACCCCGCGACGCCCCTCTCTTATCTTGACCACGTGTTGCCCGAATTGGATTTGGTGCTGATCATGTCGGTCAACCCCGGGTTTGGCGGCCAGAAATTCATCGGCTACGCGCTGGACAAAGTGCGTGCGGTGCGCGGGCGTATCGACCGATTGGAACGCGACATCTGGCTGGAGGTAGACGGCGGGGTGAGGATAGACAATATCGCCTCGGTGGCGCGGGCCGGCGCCGACACCTTCGTGTCCGGATCCGCGATCTTCGCTACACCCGACTACGCCAAAACCGTCGCCGCCATGCGCGCGGAACTCGCAAAGGTCTAGGGCGACAAGGGCATGCAGTTCCCTCTGGCCGTGAAAGCGGTCGCCTTCGATCTGGACGGCACCTTGTTGGACACGCTGCCTGACATTGCGGAGGCTGCACAGCGCATGCTGGCCGATCTAGGTCGACCGCGGGCGAGCCCCGCGGCGGTCAGGTGCTATATCGGCGATGGTATTCAACGGTTGGCGAAACGCCTGCTCACCGGGCACATGGATGGTGACCCGCCCGCCGAAGAGTTCGAGCGTGCGCTCGACCTGTTTGAAACTCACTATGCCGAAACGCTCACGGAGCGCACACGGCCGTTCCCGGGGGTCGAGGAAGGACTTCGGCAGTTCGCGCGCGAAGGCCTCAAGCTCGCGTGCGTAACCAACAAAGCCGAGTCTTTCACGCTGCCGCTGCTGGAGGCGACCGGGCTACGCGGGTTCTTCGACCTGGTGGTGGGCGGCGATACCCTCCCTCGCAAGAAACCCGATCCCCTGCCGCTGCTGTATTGCGCTCAGCAGTTCGGCGCGCCGCCGCACCAGTTGCTGGTGGTTGGAGATTCCGCCAACGACGCGCTGGCTGCGCGTGCGGCGGGCTGCCCCGCGTTCTGTGTCCCCTATGGCTATAGCGCCCGGGACGTGCGCGAACTGGATTGCGATGCTATAGTTGGCGACCTCATCGAGGCCGCAGGGTTGATTATCGGTATCCGGTCGTGATCCGCAAAACTGTGAACAAGGGAAAGATCTGGTTGCACGCCGTGGGCGGCTGGCGCTATTGGCGCCCGCTACCTTTTGCCGTGCGTGCAATCTGAAGTCTTAAGCGTTTTTCCCGTTTCACCAGCGTTCGCGGAGTCGTCATGACCGAGTCTGAATTCAGGCAGCTTGCCGTCAAGGGGTTCACCCGCATCCCCTTGGTTCTGGAAACCTTCGCCGACCTCGACACGCCGCTGTCGGTCTATCTCAAGCTCGCCAATCGCCCCTGGTCGTACCTGCTCGAATCGGTGCAGGGCGGCGAACGCTTCGGGCGCTATTCGTTCGTCGGACTTCCCGCCGAGACGCGCTTCGAGGTTCGCGGCCACCACTGCGCCGAATATCGACACGATCGCCTAGTCCAGGCCTCGCAGCACAAGGACCCGCTCGATTTCGTGAGGTCGTGCCAAGTCCGCTTCCAGGCTGCGCTGCGCCCTCGGCTGCCGCGTTTTTGCGGCGGGCTTGTCGGGTTCTTCGGCTACGATACGGTGCGTTACATCGAGGCAAAGCTGGCGCACAGCGCCAAACCGGATAGCCTCGAGACGCCGGACATCCTGCTGCTGTTGTCCGAGCAGCTCGCGGTGGTCGACAATCTGTCTGGAAAGCTTTTCCTGATCGTCTACGCCGATCCGCGCGAGCCCGGCGCTTACGTGAAAGGCAAGGCGCGTCTGGCGGAGCTGGCCGCGAAGCTGCGTCAAAACGTGCCGATCCCGGAGGAGAAGCCGACCGCGCCGGGTGTCGTCCAGCACGAGTTCAGCGAAGACGCTTTTGTAGAGGCGGTGGAGCGCGCGAAGCGCTACATCTTCGACGGCGACATCATGCAGGTGGTGCTCTCGCAACGCGTCAGCCATACCTACACCGCGTCGCCGCTGTCCCTGTATCGTGCCCTGCGCGCACTCAATCCATCGCCGTACATGTTTTATTTCGACCTGGACGCATTCCACGTGGTGGGCGCTTCACCCGAGATCCTGGTGCGCCTGGAGGGCGACACTGTCACTCTGCGGCCGATCGCGGGTACTCGCCCTCGCGGAGCTACCCGCGACGAGGATCTGGCCTACGAAAAGGAGTTGCTGTCGGATCCGAAGGAGCGCGCCGAGCACGTCATGCTGATGGACCTCGGTCGCAACGACGTCGGACGCGTCGCCAAGGTCGGTAGCGTGCGCGTAACCGAAAACATGGTCGTCGAGCGTTACTCGCACGTCATGCACATCGTGTCAAACGTGGAGGGGAAGCTCAGACCCGGGCTGGACGCGTTGTCTGTGCTGCGCGCGTCCTTCCCCGCGGGCACGGTCACGGGCGCTCCAAAGGTTCGAGCCATGGAGATCATCGACGAGATGGAGCCGACCAAACGTGGGATTTATGCCGGCGCGGCCGGCTACCTCGGATTCAACGGGGACATGGACTTGGCGATCGCCATCCGCACTGCGGTGATCAAGGGGAACCGGCTGTACGTGCAGGCCGGCGCAGGGATCGTGGCGGATTCGGTGCCGGGCAACGAGTGGACCGAGACGCAAAACAAGGCGCGCGCCGTGCTGCGCGCGGCCGAGATGGCGCAGGCCGGGTTGAATGCGTCGCCTGGGCAGGAGGTGTGACATGCTGCTGATGATCGATAACTACGATTCGTTCACCTACAACCTGGTGCAATATTTCGGCGAGCTCAAGCAAGAGGTGGTGGTGTTTCGCAATGATGAGGTGTCCTTGGACGAGATCGCCGCGCTTCAGCCCTCCCGGATCGTGATCTCGCCTGGACCCTGTACCCCCAACGAGGCAGGAATCTCTGTTCCCATGATCCGGCGCTTTGCGGGGGAAATCCCGATGCTTGGCGTGTGCCTCGGCCATCAAAGCATCGGGCAGGCATTCGGCGGGAAGATCGTGCATGCCAAACGGGTGATGCACGGGAAGGTCTCGACCATTCATCACGACGGTCGGGGCGTTTTCAGCGGCATACGCGAACCATTCGAGGCCACCCGCTACCACTCGCTGGTGATCGAGCGCGAATCGCTGCCCGCCGTGCTCGAGGTCACTGCATGGACCGGGGACGGCGAAATCATGGGGGTGCAGCACAAGTCCTTGCCCGTACAGGGCGTCCAGTTTCACCCCGAGTCGATCCTGACCCAGTTCGGACACGAATTGCTGCGCAACTTCGTGACTGGCCATTGATCGTTACGGTGGGGACGGAGGGGGATACATGACGCCACAGGAAGCGTTGGTGCGCGTGATCGAGCATCGGGAGATCTTTCACGAAGAGATGCTTTCGCTGATGCGGCAGATCATGAGCGGTGAGGTCTCGCCGACGTTGATCTCGGCGATCACCATCGGCTTGCGGGTGAAGAAGGAAACCATCGGGGAAATCGCCGCCGCGGCGCAAGTGATGCGCGAGTTCGCCACCAAGGTCGAAGTCCCCGACCATGTGCATCTGCTGGACACGTGCGGGACGGGCGGCGACAGCGCCCACACCTTCAATATCTCAACCGCCGCGGCCCTGGTCGCGGCCGCAGCCGGCGCCAAGGTGGCCAAGCATGGCGGCCGCTCGGTCTCCAGCAAGTCGGGCAGCGCGGACGTGCTCGAAGCGCTGGGGGTGAACATCGCGCTTACACCTGACCAGGTGGCTCGCTCGATCACCGAGGTGGGCGTCGGTTTCATGTTCGCCCCGAGCCACCATGCCGCGATGAAGTACGCCGCGCCAGTCCGACGCGAGCTGGGGGTGCGCACCATCTTCAACATCCTCGGCCCGTTGACCAATCCGGCCGGCGCGCGCAACCAGATCATGGGCGTCTTTCATCCCGATCTGGTCGGTATTCAGGCGCGGGTCCTGCAGCGTCTGGGGAGCCGACACGTCATGGTCGTGTATGGACTGGAAGGGCTGGATGAGATTTCTATTGGCGGCGAAACCATGGTTGCCGAGCTCAAGGACGGAGAGGTCCGGGAGTATTCCATCCATCCGAGGCAGTTCGGGATCGCCGCTAGCGCGCTCCAGGGGATACAAGTGGCCGAGGCGACCCGATCGCGTGATCTGCTCCTGGCGGCGCTGCGCAACGAGCAGGGTCCCGCGCGCGACGTCGTGGCCGTCAATGCTGGCGCAGCGATCTATGTTTCCGGCCTAGTGGATTCACTCGAGTCGGGCGTGGAGAAGGCCCGCGGCGTGCTCGCGAGCGGCGGAGCGCGCCGCAAGCTCGACGAGCTGGTGGAGTTCTCCAACCGGTTCAAAACGCCCAACCAGTAGATGAAACGGCCCGCCGCGCAGCCGGATATTCTGGAGCGGATTCTGGCGGTCAAGCACGACGAGATCGCGGCGGCCGCCCGCGCCAAGCCCCTGGACGCGATTCGCAGCGAAGCCCAGGCCGCTCCGCGGCCGAGGGACTTCGGCGCCGCGCTGAGAGCGAAGATCGAGAGCGGGAGGCCGGGAGTGATTGCGGAGATCAAGAAGGCCAGTCCCAGCAAGGGCGTCCTCCGCGAGCAATTCCGTCCGGCAGAGATTGCAGCAAGCTACGCCCAGCATGGCGCTGCCTGTCTGTCGGTGCTCACCGATGTTCAATTCTTTCAGGGCCGACCGGAGCATCTTGGGCAGGCGCGCAGTGCGAGCGGGCTGGCCGTGCTCCGCAAGGACTTCCTCACGCAGCCCTATCAAATCTACGAAGCCCGTGTCCTGGGTGCGGACTGCGTTCTGCTTATCGTCGCGGCGCTCGATCTGCCGCGGATGCTGGAGCTGGAGGCGATCAGCGAGGCGTTGGGGATGGCGGTGCTGGTCGAGGTCCACGACGCTGAAGAGCTCGATCTCGCGTTGGCGTTGCGTACGCCGCTGCTGGGCATCAACAACCGCAATCTGCGCACGTTCGAGATGCGGCTGGAAACCACACTAGATCTGCTCGAACGCATCCCGCACGACAGACTGGTGATCACCGAATCGGGGATCGCGACCTCTGATGATGTCGCTCTAATGCGACAGCATGGGGTGAACGCTTTTCTGGTCGGAGAGGCGTTCATGCGCAGTCCCGATCCCGGGGTCGAGCTGGCGCGGGTGTTCGATATGTGAGATATCCCGCGGTCCACCCGCTGTTGCAACAAAACAACACTTCCCTCACAAAAGTGCTAATACCCAGGCAATTCGTTGCCGATAAGTGTTGCACTTTGGCAGAATCCCCTCACCTCCCCGCACCAGCGGAGTAGGGATTGTGAAGCGGGCGTACGGGAGGGAGGCAAGCCAAGGCCCGTATCCACATCGGAATCCGAAAGTCTCACTCAAGGAGATGGCATGAAGAAAACTCTGATCGCGTTAGCAGTCGGCTCCGCGTTTGCGGCGCCTGCGGCTTTCGCCGACGTTACCCTCAGCGGCAGCATCAACGCCGGTCCTGCCTATGTGCACTCGGGCGATGGAAGCACGAATGCCACCAACGCGCTCTTCGCAACTGGGGCCACGGCACAGAAAGGCACTGGCGCTTCGGCGATCAACACCAATTATTCCAACATCACCATCGGCTCGCTTGAGGATCTGGGCGGCGGCCTGAAGCTGGACTTCGCCTACCAGCTCACCGCCAACTTCCAGAACTCCACCAACGCCGCGACCAACCGCAACAGCCACATCGGTATCGTGAGCGACAGCTGGGGCGGCCTCTGGTACGGCACGAACGAAATGCTGTACGAGTCGTACTACTACACCGTCGACCCGTTGGACGGCGCAGCCGGGCTGGGCGGCAACCTGCAGATGCTGGGCACGCCAGG
>JACXTT010013390.1_pt1 | contig 10803 bp, 8 predicted proteins | sample 9270951 | NCBI WGS metagenome assembly JACXTT01 (sample SAMN15532306, study PRJNA645909) | rock metagenome | isolation source: weathered quartz diorite | place: Puerto Rico | collected 2017-06-21
TAGAGGTCCTTGCCGACTTGAAGATTAGGAGCGTGGAAGTACCTTCCGCGTTCCCAGTCCACCTTGCCGACCAACTTCGAAAGATGAAGGTCCGCGTCGAGCCCAAAGCGGATCCCTTCTGGCCCGAACGTGAATTCAAAACGAAGGAAGAGATCCGCGCGATCAATCTTGCGTTACGAGCGGCTGAGATTGGAATGGAGGCGGGCATCGATGCAGTACGCCGCACCGAGATTCGCAAAGATGGGTACTTGTATCTCGATGGAACGCGGTTCACGTCGGAGATTCTGAAGCGCATCATCGACACCTCGATCATGGCTCAAGGCTACGTACCGAGCCACACGATCGCGGCATCAGGCAATCAATGTGTGGATCCGCACAATCAGGGCAGTGGGCCCATCCGCGCGAATACTTCGATCATCATGGATATTTTTCCACGCTCACAAACCACCGGCTACTTCGGAGACATCACTCGAACCATTGTTCGAGGCCGAGCTTCCGAACGTTTGAAGCACGCTTATCACTGCGTCGCGAGAGGGCAAGATATCGGCTTTCTCCGAATCCGCGATGGCGCAAGTGCCTACGACATTCACTTCGAAATTGTGGATTACTTCGCGAAGGAGGGTTTTCCCACGGGTCAAATGAACGGGCGCATGCAAGGTTTCTTTCATGGAACCGGCCACGGCCTCGGACTCGACATTCATGAAGCGCCGTCGTTCGGTCAAAGAAGCAAAAATGTTTTGCGCACCGGCAATGTTGTCACAGTTGAACCCGGTCTGTACTATCAGGGCATGGGCGGTGTTCGTTTGGAAGATGTGGTTGTCGTAACAAAAACGGGTTGCAAAAACCTAGTACGAATTCCCAAGTTCCTTGAAGTTTAGTTCGTCACCTATTTATACTGCCGGTCCTCAAGGGGGATGCCAATGCTCGTACGGTTCTGGGGGGTTCGCGGCTCCACTCCTACACCACAAAAAGAAAACATGGGGTATGGTGGAAATACCTCATGCATTGAAATCCGTACCGATACGAATCAGATTTTGATTTTCGACGGCGGGACTGGCATCCGGCTTCTTGGAAATGAACTGCAAAGAGAATTTGCGGGGAAGCCCATCAGTGCGCATATTTTCTTCAGTCATTTTCATCTGGATCATATTCAGGGCGTCCCGTTTTTCCGTCCGCTCTACAATCCACGAAATCACTTCACGTTCTATTTCGCCGGCCGGCGCGACGCGAACCTCGTCATGGATGCGCTTGCTGGAATGATGGCGAATCCCTATTTCCCCGTCGATATGTCGAAGCTGCCATGCTCGCGTGAGTACGTCGATTTGGTTGAAGGCACCTTCACTGTCGCTGATACGAGAATTCTCGTCTTGCCTTTGAATCATCCGCAGGGTTGTGTCGGTTACCGCATCATGCAAAATGGAAAGGTCATTTCGTATTGCACGGACGTCGAACATGGTCTGGACTGGAGCGACAAAAACATCCAAACGCTCGCGAAGGATTCCGATTTTTTCATCGTCGATGCGCAGTACACGCCGGAAGAGATGCCCGAACATCAAGGATGGGGTCATAGCAGTTGGCAGCAAGCCATCCAATCCGGTATCGAAGCGCGGGTCAAGCGGATCGCGCTATATCATCACGATCCGTACCATGAAGATGAAGAAGTCGATAAAATCGTCAGCGATGCCAGCAAGCTCTATCCCAACGTGATCGCCGCCCGCGAAGGACTCGAAATCACTCTGTAGTAAACTCAGAACATGCCTGTAAAGTTTCGCGATTATTACGAAATCCTCGGCGTCGCGCGAACTGCTAAAGAAGAGGAAATCAAAAAATCTTATCGGAAGCTCGCGCGGAAGTACCATCCCGACCTGAATCCCAACAACAAACAAGCCGAGGAGAAGTTCAAGGAAATCCAGGAAGCGTACGAGGTTTTGGGCGATGCCGAAAAACGTAAGAAATACGACCAACTCGGCGCCAATTGGAAGAACGGCGAGAATTTCACGCCGCCACCCGGTTGGGGCGGCGGAGGAGGTTTTCAAGGCTCCATCAATATCGACGATTTGTTTGGCCGCGGGGGCCAAGGCCAACAGCATCGCAGCCCATTCAGTGACTTCTTCGAATCGCTGTTCGGCGGGATGGGTGGAATGGGCGGTATGGAATCCGAGCCTGGAAGGCGTACGCGCGGCGGCCGCGCGGCGCGGGGCGGTGAAGCCGAGACCGAATTGTGGTTGCCGTTGGAAGACATGCACCGGGGAACCACACGCAAATTAACCGTGCGGCTCGGCAATGCCGAGAAAACGATTGATGTTCGAATTCCACCGGGTGCGAGGGATGACAGTACAATCCGCCTCCCAGGTGGAGGCCCTAATGGCGGTGATCTTTACGTTCGCTTGCGTCAGCACCCGCATTCGCAATTCACCGTGAAGGGCGACGATACAGAAGTCGAGGTCCCAATCGCTCCGTGGGAGGCGGCGTTAGGCGCAACCGCATCGGTCCCGACTCTTGATGGAAACGCGGAAATCCGAGTGCCGCCGGGAATCGCATCAGGCCAGCGCCTGCGGTTGCGAAGTCAAGGTTTGAACCTTCGCGGCGGTGGACGTGGCGATCATTTTGTTCGGGTGAAAATCGTTGTGCCGAAAGAGCTCAGCGAGGCGGAGCGAAGGTTGTTTCAGGAACTATCGAAGGTTTCGCGGTTCAGGCCGCGGAACGGTTCGACGGCTTGAACGGCAAGTCGACAATAGTCGCTGCTCCGTTCCCGACTTCAATCTCCGTCCCCGGCGCGTAGGCCGATCGACTCACGAAGCCAAGGGCAATGGGTTTGTTCAACCCAGGTGAAAAGAGAACCGTTGTAATGTACCCTACGTCCCTCCCACCTTTTCGAATCCGGCTCTTCATTTCAGGTAGATCGTTTCCGGATATCAGCAAACCAACGAATCGCCGGTTCACGTGCCCGATGTATTTCACTTTCGCGACAACTTCCTGCCCGATGTAACAGCCCTTCTCATAGCTAATTCCAGCATCGCCCAGTTCCGGCATGGTCGTGGTCTCATCGATGTCGACGCCATAAACAGGCATACCGGCCTGGGTACGCAGCACGTCCCATGTGCCGTGATCGATGGCCGTGACACCGTGATCCGCGAACGATCGCAGCACGCTATCTGTTTCACTACGAGGAATCCAAATGTCGTAGCCAAGCTGAGAAATGCTAATGCGGCTCTCATCGAACCTTCGATGCGAGTAGAGGCCTTCAAGATTGGATGTCTTCCCAAGCCAGGCTCCGAGGCGAGCAGCGGCTTGCGGACCCAAAAGGCCTAAGATTGAGTACCGATCGGAGAGGTCCGAAATCTGTACATCTTCCATGATCAAAAGCTTGTCGAAGGCAGCGATGAGTTTCGTAATCACGGCACGCTCGAGCGAAAGCCAGAGCGCATCTTCATCCTTGAAAACATGCATCTGCGCGACGATTTTTCCCTGGGGAGTCAGATGCGCGGCGTAGCAGCCGGCGCCGGGTGCCAGTTTCTCCACGTCATTGGTGATCATTCCTTGAAGCCAGGAAACCCTATCGCTCCCTGTCAGCTTCACAACGCCGAACAAATCCAATTCCGTGATCGCGGCCGCCTCGGTTGCCGCTTTGTAGTACTCTGCAAGCATTCTTTTACCTTAAACCTGATCCTGCATTTGTAGTCTATAAATCTGGACGCGTTGGACGCGTTACAGAGTTATAGGGAGGTCGAAACAGATGTTTCGCCGATTAGTTATCATCTCGATTATTGTGGCGCCAATGGCCGGAACAGCCGCGGTGGCGCAGGGTTTGCGCTTCGGTGGTCAAAGCCTGGAGCGATTGCAGCAACGATTGAATCTTACGGATGCCCAAATGAACGGCATCCGCACGCTGCAGGAAAGCCGGCAGAGAGAAATCGAATCCGTACGACAGGAAATGCAACAGCAAAGACAAGGATTGCGTCAGCTCTTACGCCAACCCAATCCAAATCCGAACGATGTGGGAAACGCCACACTGGCCCTCAGGGAGACGCGCGAAAGAATGCGTGATATCAATCAGCGCTTTCTTACTGGCGTCAAAGGACTGCTGACTCCGGATCAGCTGCAAAAAATTCCGGGACGGTTGCGTCGTTTCCCTAATACCAAAAAACGGAATTAGGGAAACGACGCAACCGTCCCGGAATTTATTGGCTCGTACTCGCCTGTGAGACGGTTTGCACAAATTTCCGGGCGGGTTCGGGAACGGCGACGTTCCCCTGCTCGATGAGTTCTTTCACCTGTACATCCCGGCCATAAAGATTCTTGTTCGCGTCATTGTCTGGTCGCAGCACGGCTCCATTCAACGACACGCCGGCGAACACTCCTCGACTTCGTGAATACGCCAGGATCTCCGCCCGCATTGTGGCATTCGTTGCGGCCGCAGCCGTGCGGCCCTTGGGTCCGCCGGCGGCGGATGCATCGACGCCCAGTTTTACTTTGTCTTTCATGAGATGTTTGAAGCTGTCGGGTGTCATGAAAAGCATTACGAGATCGGTTTCCTGGCCGCCGATTTGAAAACCGAAGCTGCCGCCAGTGAGCGAGATCATCGCAGGCGGGCCAAATGGTCCTTTGCCCGCATCCGCTTTGCACGAGACCGCGCCGCGTCCTAGTTCACCGCCGAACCCAAAGGCAGCCTTCTTCAGGCCAGGAATGACAGCCACGCATTCGGCTTTCTTGATGATGTCCTTGGGAATATCGGAATCGGGCGCCTTGATCAATTCGTCGACAACTTTCGACGACTCCCAAAGCCGATCGGCGATCTTGTCATCAATCAACATCATTGAAATAACCATAAGGAGTATTCGCATCACTCTCTCCTATTTGAGGATGGGTATAACTTCGTCTTGTATTGGCAATCCTGTTACCATCGCTTCCTTCTCCGAAAGATATATATCGACCTCGCTCCGGACGCCGAAGGTCCCTTTCAGATAAACACCAGGCTCGATAGAAAAGCATGTCCGTGCCATCAAGCGGCGATTGTCCTGAGTTTCGAGGTTGTCGATGTTGGCTCCATTGCCGTGAACCTCTTCGTGGATCGAATGCCCGGTTCGATGCAAGAAATACGGGCCGTACCCCGCACTCGTTATCGACTTGCGCGCTTCATCGTCGATCTGCCAGCCGTAGAGGACTTCACCGGTGGGATACCGCTGTTGCGCAGCCCTGATCGCAGCATCTCGGCCATCACGGACAATGTTGAAGATTTTCTGATGTTCTGAAGGCACCCTCTCTCCGATGAAGTAGGTCCATGTGATGTCGTCATAAACCGCGTGAGGCCGGCGCCGCTTCGACCACATATCCACCAGAAGAAAATCGCCTTTCTTCATCGGCAAATTGTCTTCGAGATTTGGAGCGTAGTGCGGGTCAGCGCTGTGCGCATTGATGGCAACGATCGGCGGATGCCCAGCGGTGAGATCGCGATCATCGTATTGCTTGAGAATGAATTGCTGAATCTCGACTTCGTTAACCGTAACGTTGTCCATGACGCGCCTGCGGACTTCCTTCGCGATCACGTCGACGATTTCGCGCATGTGCTTCGCCGCATACAAGTGGGTTTCGAGTTGTTCATCGCTCCATACTGCTTCAAAAACCTGAACGAGATCCGCGGACGAAACAACATCGACGCCAAAGCTGCGAATCAATTCGACGGTACCGGCGTCCACTCGTGAGATGTAAGGAATCGTGTTGAGCGGCGAATACTGCATCGCGACCTTCTTGACGCCGCTCAACGTCTGACGCAGGACTTGGTGAAGCTGTTGCCACGGCAAATAGACGTGCTTGTCTCCAGGCAAACTGTCCAGCGTGCCGGTCTCAATCGCGTGGACGATTTTTTTCGGCTTGCCGTTGGCGGGCACGAAATAGAACCAGCGCCGCGTCGTGAACTTTGCATGATCCAATCTCAAGATGTTTTCAGCGATCGGATCACTGCCGCGAAAACTGTAAAACAACCAGCCATCCAGCTTGTCTTGCTGCAGTGCCCCTTGGATCGATTCAATGTGCGCTTCGTTTGCCATGACAACATTATATGCGCTAGATTGCCGCCAACGTGACCATCACAATCGGCACACAACTCGGGTCGTACCACATCACATCCTTCTTAGGGCAAGGGGGAATGGGCCGCGTGTTCCGCGCCCACGACAGCAAGCTCAAGCGCGATGTGGCAATCAAGGCTCTGCCCGAAGAATTCTCCAGCGATGCCGCCCGCATCGCCCGGTTTCAACGTGAGGCTGAAGCTCTGGCTTCGCTCAGTCACTCGAATATTGCTGGTATTCATGATGTGCTGGAGCTCGATGGGTCAAAGTTCCTTGTCCTTGAGCTCATCGAGGGTGAAACGCTCGCACAGCGCATCGCACGAAGCGCAATTCCGGTTGACGAAGCGATCGAAATTGCCAAGCAAATTGCCGAAGCTTTGGAAGCGGCGCACGAGCACGGCATAGTTCACCGCGATTTGAAACCCGCCAATGTGAAGATTGCAGCCGACGGAAAAGTTAAAGTGCTGGATTTCGGTTTAGCCAAGATGCGGGATCCCATCACAAGACCGCAAGAAGGATTATCGAATTCGCCGACGGTGGTTAGTGGTACGGTCCCGGGCGTCATTATGGGAACAGCCGCTTACATGTCGCCGGAACAGGCGCGTGGCAAAACTGTTGATCGGTCCGCCGACATTTGGGCTTTCGCCTGTGTTCTATATGAAATGCTGACGAGCCGTAAAGCATTTGATGGAGAAACAGTCACCGATATTTTTGGCGCCATCGTAAGAGGGGAGCCGGATTGGAATGCATTCCCGACCGAAGTTCCCGCCCACGTGCGACGCCTTCTGCGGCGCTGCCTGGCCAAAGATCGCAAACGACGGCTCCGTGATGCCGGCTCGGTGTTATTGGAGCTGAACGAAGGTTCGGGTGATGCCGTTGTGGTTCCTGTGCGCAAAGGCGAGTGGCTGTCATGGGCCATCGCTGGCGTCTTGGGAATCGCATTCATCGGTGCGTTGGTGCTGGCCTTGCGCCCGAACCCCAAACCGCCGGAGTTGCTCGTAGAACTCACAACGCCCGCCGGATCGGATCCCGGATCATCCTTCGCGATTTCACCCGACGCGCAGAAGTTAGTGTTTCTCGGCGCAGCAGAAAATCAGGCACGCTTATGGCTTCGGACTTTCGACTCGACGATCGCCAAACCGTTACCCGGTACCGAGAATGCCAATAATCCATTCTGGTCGCCGGACAGCCGGTCGATCGGCTTCTTCGCGGATGGCAAGCTCAAACGAATTGATGTTGGTGGAGGATCCTCACAAACACTCTCGAACGCTCCCAATAACCGTGGGGGCACGTGGGGCCCAAACAACATCATTTTATTTGCGCCCGTTGCAAGCGGAGCAATCTTCCGAGTTTCAGATACAGGCGGTGAACCGACTGCGGTAACGCACACTGAACTCGGACGTCAGGCGGGGCACCGTTTCCCGCAATTCTTGCCGGATGGCCAACACTTTCTGTTTTACGTTCAAGGAACGCCGGAGGCACGTGGAGTATATGTCGCTTCGCTCGATGGCACGGTGAGCCTTCGGTTGCTCGATGCGGACAGTGCAGCAACTTACGCGTTCGGATATTTGCTATTCATTCGACAAAGCACACTTTTTGCTCAAAAGCTCGAACCGCAACGATTGGCTGTGTCGGGGAGCCCATTCGCTGTCGCCGAACAGGTGACCTCGGATGGGTCCAACAAGGCGGCCGTGTCCGCATCGTTTGGAAATACGCTCGTGTATCGCACCATCGGACCCGCGGACCAGCGGCAATTTGTTTGGTTCGACCGTTCAGGCAAGGAACTCGAGAGAATCGGCACTCCGGACTCGGCGAGTGTCAACAGTCCCAACCGTTCACCGGATGGTCGACGGTTGGCCATAATTCACACCATAAATGGCAACAACGATATATGGCTGCTCGAAATTCAGCGCGGAATCCTGGCGCGGCTGGTTTCCAGCCCGGCGCAGGAAGCCGGTCCCGTTTGGTCGCCGGATGGTCGTCGGCTCGCATTTACTTCAAATCGGAAAGGCATCTTCGATTTATATGAAAAGCCTGCTACCGGTGCTGGAGACGATCAGTCACTACTCGCGACGCAAATTGCAAAATATCCGACTGATTGGTCGCCGGACGGGGCCTTCCTTATATACCGGCAAGCTGATCCCAAAACGGATTGGGACATCTGGGTATTACCTATGAACGGTGATCGTAAGCCGTTTCCTGTTGTTCAAACGAATTTCGCGGAACTCGACGCGCAGTTTTCACCTGATGGAAAGTGGATCGCATATCAATCGAATGAATCGGATCGATTTGAGATTTACGTACAGGCATTCCCAGGTCCGGCTACCAAATTACAGGTATCAACTAATGGTGGCATTCAAGTTCGGTGGCGCCGGGACGGAAAAGAACTGTTTTATGTCTCACCGGACGGCCAACTGATGGCTGTCCCAATTGAACTGTCTTCCAAAACTGCCACTGTCGAAGCTGGTGTGCCGAAACCGTTATTTCGGCCGCGTATGATCAGGGCGGGCGCGACCGTCTCGGCGCCACAGTACAGCGTCTCTCCTGACGGCCAGCGTCTGCTCGTTAACACCATCGTTGGAGAAGCCAACGCCTCTCCCCTGACGGTAGTCTTAAACTGGAATCCATCCGCCGCGAAATAAAACAGATCGGCTACAATCTTCACGATGAACAACAAGAGCCGGTTCTTGCACGGACAGCGCATCGAGCCGCCCCCTATTGACGCGAATATCACGATCGTCGATCTCGTCGATAAAACATTCAACGCCTACAATGCCGCTCGATTTCGCGAGGCATGTCATCTGTTCACCGAGCGCATGCTGGCTGACGACGTGACCATTGGGATGAGCCTCTCCGGCGCCATGACCCCGGCCGGATTGGGTATGGCGGCCGTTATTCCGTTGATGCGTGCAGGATTCATTGATTGGATTGTTTCAACCGGCGCCAACATTTACCACGATACTCATTTCGGCATTGGCCTGGAGATGCGGCGGGGTTTGGCAAATCTCGACGACCGGGTTCTTCGTGAAGAAGGCGTCGTTCGCATTTATGACATTTTTTTCCAGTACGATGTTCTCCTGAAAACCGACCAATTCTTTCGAGAAATCATCAGCGCGCCGGAATTCCAGCACACGATGAGTACTGCGGAATTCCACTATCGTGCCGGAAACTATGTTCTCGAGCGAAGCCGGGTGCTCGGATTACAAGATAAGTCACTACTCGGAGCGGCACATGAATTGGGCGTTCCCATCTACACCTCGTCTCCAGGAGATAGTTCGATTGGAATGAACGTCGCAGCAAAAGCCTTGGAAGGCAATAAACTCCAATTTGACGTGAACGCTGATGTGAACGAGACCGCAGCCATCGTTTACGGCGCCAAGAAAAGCGGCGGCCGCAGCGCTATTCTGATCATTGGGGGCGGATCGCCGAAGAATTTTGTGCTTCAAACGGAGCCCCAAATTCAGGAAGTCCTCGGGCTGGATGAGAAGGGCCACGACTACTATCTTCAATTCACTGACGCGCGCGTCGATACTGGAGGACTTTCCGGAGCGACCCCTGCGGAGGCAGTGACGTGGGGTAAGGTTGACCCCGATCGCTTGCCGGATGCCGTTGTTTGCTATGTGGATTCGACTCTCGCGTTACCACTGTTAACGGCATATGCAATGAGCAAGCGAAGGGCGCGAAAGGTGAAGAGTCTCTATCACCGGCGCGAAGAACTTTTGAGCACAATGAAGAATGCGGCCGCGAAAACCGGGAATTTAGTGAAATGAAAATCGTTCGAGCTGTTTGTCCTCATGATTGTCCGGATACCTGCGCCATGCTCGTTGAGGTTGATGAGAGTGGCCACGCAGTACGGGTGAAAGGTGATTCCACGAATCCCTACACGCACGGCGGTTTGTGCGTGAAAGTTGCGCACTACGAAAAGCGCACGTACCACGCGGATCGGCTCCTCTATCCAATGAGACGAGTCGGCCGAAAAGGCGAGGGCAAGTTCGAAAGAATTTCTTGGGATGAGACACTCGATACGATCGCCGCGAAACTGAAGACGATCGCGAACGAAAATCCTGAATCAATTCTTCCTTATAGCTACGCAGGAACGATGGGCTTGCTGCAGGGCAGCAGCATGGATCGCCGCTTCTTTCACAAGCTCGGGGCGTCCTTGCTCGACAGAACGATCTGTTCAACGGCCGGCATGTACGGCATGCGATATACGGTCGGAGCCTCGGTCGGCACGAATCCTGAAACGGTCGACCAGGCGAAATACGTTCTAATCTGGGGCTCGAACATCATCACTTCGAACATCCATCTCTGGCGATACATCCTCAAAGCTCGCTCCCGTGGCGCGAAGATCGTGACAATCGATCCCCTGAAAACGAAAACAGGCGAACAGTCGGACGAGCATATCGCAATCATGCCGGGAACCGACGGCGCGCTCGCGCTCGCGATGATGCACATCGTGGTGCGCGATGGGTTGCAAGATCAGGATTACATCGACCAGTACACGCTGGGATTCGATCAGCTGAAGGCCCGTCTTGAAGAATATCCGCCGTCGCGCGTCAGCACGATCACGGGGATTTCCGAAGAGACCATCGAGCGTCTCACACACGAATACGCGACGAATGCGCCGGCCTTCATCCGGGTTAACTATGGATTACAGCGCCACGCCGGTGGTGGAATGGCGGTGCGGAACATTTTGCGTGTTCCGGCATTGAATGGAGCTGTCGCGCGGCCGGGGGGG
>JACXTT010013391.1_pt1 | contig 10803 bp, 7 predicted proteins | sample 9270951 | NCBI WGS metagenome assembly JACXTT01 (sample SAMN15532306, study PRJNA645909) | rock metagenome | isolation source: weathered quartz diorite | place: Puerto Rico | collected 2017-06-21
GGGGTCAAGAAAGTGATCAATCATATGCAGGTGGTGGATCGGCTGCCTCCGCGGACAGTCGATAGCCTCGAACTCGTCCGCTGACCGGCCGCTGGGTGAAGAAAAACGCGATCCGCCGCCCTGAGTGTGAGAGTTGGAAGATGTAAGGATGCACTGCCATCGTTAGTATCCGGGCCCTGGAGAGTTACCACGCTCAGCCGACGGCTTGTGCCGTTCGCTCAGTGAAAGGAGAACCTCTCGTGACGTTACGAAGGAAAAGAATCGGATGGGCTGTGTCCTGCGTGATGAGCGTAGCTATCCTTCTCCGTCTTGCCTTTGCCGAGGACCGCGTACAGTCCAGTTACGCGCCTGTGGACTTCAAGGAAACCCTCGCGTCGGTCATGACACGCATGAAAGCGGCAAAGCCGGAGGTCATGAAGCGGCAGGCGGCGTTATTGGAAGAGCGCTATGACCTGAGCAATCGATCGTCCAAAGATGTCACGATGTCTCGAGGAAAACCTATTCAGGAGGGTGTGCGAGTCAAGCTTCCTCAAGGAATGACCTGGGAGAAGTTGCAGGGCATGAATCCGGAAGAGGTTCGTGAAATGGGTGTGTTCCCGGCGGGATTCCTTCCTCTGCCCCATCCGAACCACCCTGAAGGCGGAATGGTGTTTCCGGCGTTCCACATCCAGGAGATCCAGAAGCAGGAGGGGCGGGATCTCACTCGTTTCGATCTGGATTTTGATTTGCCGGACCATTTTCTGCCCGAGTTTCCGCCGCCCATGTATCTGACGTCACGGCCTGATCTCGGTGATGTCTCCCAAGGAAAACTGGTGACCATCGAGAATTACTTCGAACTCTTTAATGGCATCATAAATCCGAAGCAACTCGAAGGCTTGCGTCTATTGGTCACCCCGTTCCCGCAGCAACAGTTCAACCAGACCGAGGATCGGCGCTCGACGCGTCCAAGCCGAGGCGTCACATGTTTCGAATGTCATGGAAACGGCCATACGAACGCCAGCACTCATTTATCCGGCGAGGCCCGTCCCCAGGAGTTCCGCCATCGGCTCGACACTCCTTCGTTGCGCGGTGTGCATATTCAACGTCTGTTCGGCTCCCAGCGCGCCTTGAAAACCGTCGAGGACTTCACGGAGTTTGAGCAGCGTGGAGCCTATTTCGACGGTGATCCGGTGATTGCGACGAAGAAAGGCGTCAATATTCTTGAACGGGGGAGCCAGGTGCACTTCATGGCGGAGTTCCAAGAGATGCTCGACTTCCCGCCGGCGCCCAAGCTTGGGATCGACGGCAAGCTCTATCCGAAAAAAGCCTCGGAAGCTGAGAAGCGCGGACAAGCCCTGTTCTTCGGCAAGGCCGTATGCGCCGGTTGCCATCAACCGCCGTACTATACGGATAACCTCATGCACAATCTCAAGGCCGAACGGTTCTACAAGTCCCGCATGGTCAACGGTGTGATGGCGTCCGCCGACGGACCGATCAAGACGTTTCCCTTGCGGGGGATCAAGGACTCGCCGCCTTATCTGCACGACGGCCGCCTGCTGACGCTCGAGGACACCGTGGAGTTTTTCAACCTGGTTTTGGAGATCAGGCTGACCGAGGCAGAAAAGAAAGACCTCGTGACGTTCCTCCGAGCGCTGTAGCTCGAGGAAAGACAAGCTGATTGTGATCACATTCACTGAAGACAAACGTAACGAGAGAAGGACAAAGTCGGCGTCATCGATGGCAGTATCATCGCGCCCGACAAAGATGCCGGATGGGGTCTCCAACGCGTTCATCACACCGAAAGCATTGAGGCCAAACTCATGAAATACACCTCGTCACCATTACGATATTGGTATTTTCGCTGGTGGGGTGTCTGTGCCGGCGTGCTGGTCTTATCCGTGCCATGCGCGATGAGCCAGATGGTGCTGCTGCCAGATGATCGCGTCATCCTCGGCACCGTCACGGCGATACGGAGTGATCAGGTTCAAGTCAGGATGGATGCGGACGATGTGGAACCCCGCTATCTATCGGCCAAGGACGCGCAAGAAAAAGGCATCTGGCCGCTGAAGAAAGGTGATCGATTGCATATCGTCGTCAATGAACAAGATGTGGTGCTTGGGTACCACCGCGTGGGGGATCCTGGCTTCCATCAAATCCTGCGGGGCCGACTGGCGCAGCCGCTGAGTGTAGGCCAGGAATGGGCAGTGGTGCAACGTGAGGGCGGAGGAGAACATGCCTATCGTGTGCGCCCACTCATTCGGAGCAAGGTGGCAGGCGTTCCGATCAGACAACCTGCCATATTCTTGATCGATGAGACGAATCAAATCATGGATGTCATGTTTGGCGGTGAAGAAACACTCCAGGCGGCAATCAAGGGCTGGCATGGCTCCCCGGCGAAAAACGTCGATCGACAACTCCGAGGGACCATCGTGAAGCCGGTCACCGACAACCACGTGATGATTCGGACGGAAGATGGCCAGGAACACGCCCTCGAGGTCCGCACCTTTGTTCAGGACAAACTTGCCAGGCTGCTGGCGGGGGAATCGGTGACTCTGTTGCTGGATGGTGAGAACAAGGTGACGGATCTCGCTGTTTCCCCCGTTCCTTGAGGGCGTAGGTACGTGAACGGCTCAGGGGAGAGCGATCTGGACAGTTCAGGAGTCTGCGCAGAGCTTAAGACGTCGGTCTACTAAGTCAGAGGAGTACAACACAACCCACATAGGAGGGCTCGTCATGAGGAATCTTTTGAGTTTGATCACATTCACAGTGATGCTCAGTTTTGTGATGGCACCCTTGACGTACGCTGCCGATGAGATGCCAGAGGGCACAAAACAGTTCCAACAGGAAAACTCGGACAAGACTCTGCAAGGCGAACAGATGATCAACGAGCAGACCATGAAGAGTCAGCAACAGACGCAGCAAACCTCTGGGACGACCCTTAAAGGGGACCTGCTGAAAATCGACGGCGAGTTTTATACGGTGCATGATACAGCTGGCCACGAAGTTCGCGTCCATGTCGACAAGACGACGAAGCGGGAAGGGGCCTTGCCCTTCATGACCGGCGACAAGGTCGAGGTCCAAGTGACGAAGAAGGGTCATGCGCTGTCTATTAAGCACGTAGACCCGAATAGTGGGGGGATGGCGGCTCTTGGCCCTCAGACAGTCAAAGGGGACCTGCTGAAGATCGACGGCGAGTTTTATACGGTACATGATACATCCGGCCACGAAGTGCGCCTTCATGTCGACAAGACGACGAAGCTGGAAGGGGGCTTGCCCTTCATGACCGGTGACAAGGTCGAGGCCAAAGTGACGGACAAGGCCCATGTGCTGTCCCTCAAACATGTCGCAGCGGCGAAGTAAGATCTGGGTATCTACAATGTTGAAGCTCCTGCATCAGATTGAGCCAATCCTCAGGGTTGGCTGTGCCTGATCAAAATCATTGAACTGGAGGACAGCCGCCCATTAAGCGGCCGTCAAGTTTGAGCCTGAGCTATTCGACGGCGCACCGGGTCTTCACCATCTTGCGGCGCGCCATTGCGGCACAGAAAACTTCGGCGTCGCTATGCCGGGAAGTGGAGATTATGAGTCGCATTTTGGGACATGCGCAAAAATCGAAAGGGTTCGTATGAGCATAGCCGAAGGAGCAGAGCTCACACCGGTGCCACAGCCTGTTCTTGCGCCACTTACCAGCGCCGCGATATTCCTCGTTGTCTGTATTAAGCCGGACCGCGAGAGTTACGCAGCCGTGCGCTCGCTCTGCGCTGATCTTCCGGGAATATTTCGCGCCGTCGATTTCCGTCGCATAGAGGCAGAACTCTCGTGTGTCGTGGGATTCGGATCGGATGCGTGGGACAAGCTCTTCGGAAAACCTCGACCGGTTGAACTCCATCTGTTTCGTGAGATCCGATCGGGTGAACGCCACGCCGTTTCTACTCCTGCTGACGTGTTGTTTCACATCCGCGCCAAGCGAATGGATATGTGTTTCGAGTTGGTGACCCAAATCATGGAGCGGCTTGGAGAAGCCGTCTCTGCTGTTAATGAGACGCACGGCTTCCGCTACTTCGATGATCGTGACCTTCTGGGATTCGTTGACGGAACAGAAAATCCACGTGGTGAGGCCGCGCTTCATGCTGCGCTCGTCGCTGGAGAAGACCCTCAGTTTACCGGCGGAAGTTACGTCATCATCCAGAAGTACCTGCACGACATGAGCCGGTGGAACGCGCTTTCAACAGAAGAGCAAGAGCGCATCATCGGGCGCAAAAAGCTTTCCGATATTGAGCTGAGCGACGCGGTAAAGCCATCTTCAGCTCACAATGCTCTGACGACCATTGTCGAGAACGGAAAACAGGTCCAGATTCTGAGGGACAACATGCCCTTTGGCAAACCCGGTCACGGAGAATTCGGCACCTACTTTATCGGGTACAGTCGATCTCCACGGACAACTGAACAGATGCTTGAGAACATGTTTATCGGGCGACCGTCGGGCAACTATGACCGACTGTTGGATTTTAGTCGAGCCGTCACTGGGAGCCTGTTTTTTGCTCCATCGGCGACTTTTCTTGAACATGTTAGTAGCGAAGTACCGTCAACAGCGCCAACCAGCCCACGACCGGCAGAACCGGATCGGTCATCATCTCCGCCGGTGCGCGACACATCACTCAGAATAGGATCGCTCAAAGGAGTGAGGAATGAATAATCTCCATCGAGAGTTGGCACCAATTTCAGACGCGGCGTGGGCGCAGATCGAGGAGGAAACGACGCGGACCCTCAAGCGATACCTCGCCGGAAGACGCGTGGTTGATGTTCCCTTTCCGGGCGGAATGGCGCTTCCAGGAGTTGCGACCGGCCATTTAATGGCAATCACTCCACCGGCAGAGGGTATCATCGCACATCAACGCGAAGTCAAAGCGCTTGTGGAGTTGAAGGTGCCGTTTGAACTACCGCGGCAAGCGATTGACGATGTCGAGCGGGGATCTGAGGATTCTGACTGGCAGCCTGCCAAGGATGCCGCGAAGACTCTGGCATTTGCCGAAGACCGCGCAATCTTCAATGGTTACCGGGAAGCGAGTATTCAGGGTATTCGTGAGGGCACCAGTAATCCAGTCAAGTCTCTGCCCGACGACGTCCGCAAGTATCCGGATGCTGTCGCTCAAGCGATCACTCAATTGCGTCTTGTCGGTGTCCATGGTCCGTATTCCGTCCTGCTGGGAGCCAGCGAATCTACAGAACTCCTCGAAGCTCGCGATCAAGGCTACCCAATTCTTGAACATGTTAAACGCATGATCGACGGCCATCTCATTTGGGCTCCAGCGATTAACGGCGCCTTTGTATTAAGTACCCGTGGTGGTGATTTCGAACTCAATATTGGCTCGGACAGGTCCATCGGGTATCTCCGCCACACGGATATTACTGTTCGTCTTTATCTCCAGGAAACGTTTACATTTCGGGTTTTGACGAGCGAAGCATCGGTAGTTCTTTCGGCATCGTCAAAGCGTCGCGCAGAATAAGTGAAGAGAGCGATGCACACGACAAGCCATTCAACCCAACCGAGTCGGCAAGTTACTGCAGGCTGGTCACTCTGCCGTCGATGCATTGGTCTAGGAAGAATCGAACGGGAGGATTTCGATGAAGTGGCTTAAGGGAGTTGGGCTGTTCCTGATCGCAAACCTTCTCATCTATCTCACTCTCTCGATTACGGCGAACATCCTGATCAATGTGATCTTGCCGGCCTTTGGCATCGATGTGCGAGGGGTGTTCAACCAAGAACTCTTGGTCTGGTCGCTCGTCATCGGCTTCGGCGGCGCCTTCATCAGCTTGCTTTTCTCGAAACAGATGGCTCGCGCGATGCTCAGCTGCCAGCAGATTACCCAGCCGCAGTCGCATGCCGAGCAGGTGATTTACGGTGCGGTTCAGGAGATCGCCCGGCGGCTGCATATTGCCATGCCGGAGGTCTGGGTCTATGACTCGCCGGACCCTAATGCGTTTGCCACCGGTCCCAGCAAGAATGATTCGATGGTAGCAGTTTCCACAGGCTTGCTCCAACACCTCAAGGAAGACGAAGTGAGAGCCGTACTGGCCCACGAGATGGGCCACGTCTATAACGGCGACATGTTTACCACGACGGTCCTGGCCGGCCTGATGAATACCTTCGTCTATTACATCAGCAATTTCCTGTCTTCACTTGTTGGTCAGTCGCAGGGAGATCGCGCGGAAGGCGGAGGGGGAAACCCGTTTCTGGCTTTCATCGTCTACCTTGTTCTCCAGGTCGTGCTTGGCGTTCTGGCGATGTTGGTCGTCAGTTGGCATTCGCGTCGACGAGAATTTGGCGCCGATGCATTTTCGGCTAAAGTGTACGGGAAGGGTCCGATGATCTCCGCCTTGCAAGCCATTCATAACTGGGTAAACAGGGCCCAGGTCGAATATGGGACGCAGGATCCGTTGGCCACCTTCAAGATTTCCGGGAAGACGTCCGGTTTTATGCACTTGTTTGCCACCCATCCGCTCATGGAAGAGCGGATTGCGGCACTACAACGACTGTAAGTCGAAGATGGGGAACCATCATGCCGACACTCCACCCAACGAGGCTTGCTCTCTGACATTGGGCTTGATGCTGAATGTGTTGGCTGCACACAAGGAGGTCGGGAAGGTCATCCCATGACGACGACAACTACGAGTCTGTACGACTTCACCATGGACGGCTCGCACAGGCGAAGGCGGATGTGAAAGCCAAGATCCAACAGCTCGACGGCCTTCGTGCCAAAAGAGATGTCCTCCGGAAAGAACTTGATGCGCGGAAGCAACGGATCGAAGCGAATATCGAGGCGATAAGACGCAAAGTAAAGCGAGGATGAAGGCCAAGCTTGAACAGCGCCTCAAGCAGTTGCAGGAAGAGGAGGAGCGACAAGATAAATTACAAGCGTTGCTCTCGTAGCGCATATGCAGACATTACTTTTCTGAGCAGTATGATTGACCCACTCATCGGGAGACTGAGATGGCCACAAAATTGTGCGACATTTGCCATAGCCGGCCGGCAACCGTGCGCGTCGCCGTTCTTCAGGATGGCAAACAGAAGCAGCTCAGCGTCTGCGACTATCATTATGCTCAACTCACTCAACATCAACGCGCCCTCTCGCCTCTGGAGTCGCTTTTCGGATCGAGCCTTCTGCGAGAGTTCTTCGGCGATCAGACGACCCAGCCGGGTGTTTCATGGCGCGGTTCGCAATCCCCCTTTCCTGAGAGCATGCCGGTCGAACGACACTTCAGTGATCATGCGAAGGAGCTCCTGCAGCGGGCCGCCGAGAAGGCCGTCGAACTCGGCAACCGCGACGTGGATTCCGAACACCTTCTCTACGTGCTCGCAAACAACGATGTCGTTCAGGCGATCCTCAAGCAATTCAAGATCTCACCTCAGGAGCTGAAAGACTACATCGACAAACATGCTTCGCGAGGGATGGCCGATGCCGAGAAGGAGAGACAGACGGAGATCGGCGTCTCGCCACGCGTCAAGAGTGCCCTCGATCGTGCCATGCAGGCGGCTGTTGAACTTGGTCACAGTTATGTCGGTCCGGAGCATCTGTTGCTTGGACTGGCAGAGGTGCCGGAGAGCTTCGCCGGCTCTCTGCTCCAGAAGTATGGCCTGACACCCAACGCCTTGCGACAGCAGGTGGTGAAGGTCGTCGGCAAGGACGCCGAGGAAGGGCGCGTCGAAACGCCGACCGGTACTCCGCAGCTGGACAAGTATGGCCGCGATCTGACGAAGCTCGCACGGGAAGGCAAGCTGGATCCGGTCATCGGGCGTTCGAAAGAGGTCGAGACGACGATCGAGGTGTTGGCGCGGCGTAAGAAGAACAATCCGGTCCTGATCGGCGAGCCGGGTGTCGGCAAGACGGCCATCGTCGAAGGTCTCGCTCAGCGCATCGTCAATCGGGAGGTTCCGGAGGTCCTCAGGGACAAGCGATTGGTCGAGCTCAATGTCAACTCATTGGTCGCCGGGTCAAAATATCGCGGGGAGTTTGAAGAGCGTGTCAAGCAGTTGATGGAGGAGATTGCGGGAAAGCGCGACGAGCTTGTTCTCTTCATCGATGAACTCCACACGATTGTGGGTGCGGGCCAAGGCGGCGGGGAAGGCGGCCTTGATGTGGCGAACACGTTCAAGCCGGCCCTGGCGCGGGGCGAATTGAACCTCATCGGCGCCACCACGCTCAATGAGTACCAGAAACACATTGAAAAGGACGCGGCACTGGAACGGCGCTTTCAGCCGGTGTTCGTGGACGAGCCGACCGTCGAACAGACCATCAACATTCTTCGTGGGCTCCGAGATCGGCTTGAGGCCCATCATAAGGTGACCATCCAGGATCAGGCTCTAGCTGCCGCGGCCGAACTTTCCGACCGCTACATCACGGGACGCTATTTGCCCGACAAAGCCATCGACCTGATCGATCAGGCAGCCGCGCGGGTACACCTCTTGACCACGTCACGCCCGGCCGACGTACAGGAGCTGGAGGCGGAGGTTGCGCAATTGAAACGCGAACAGGCCTATGCCACGTCGCGCAAGCAATTCGATCGTGCGAAGGAGTTCGAAAACCAGATCGCTGCCAAGGAAAAGATGCTCACAGAAACGACTGACGCCTGGAAACAGAAAATCGGGTCGAGTACGACAGACGTCACGGTTGATCACGTTGCGGAGGTCGTGTCGAAGTTGACGGGCGTGCCTGTCACGGAGCTAACCGAAGCCGAGCGCGACAAACTCCTCAAAATGGAGGAGCGGCTGCACGAGCGTGTCATCGGCCAGGAGCGGGCGGTGAGCGCGGTCAGTGATGCGGTCAGGTTGGCCCGTGCGGGACTGCAACAGGGCAATCGGCCGATCGCCATCTTCATGTTCTTGGGGCCTACCGGAGTTGGCAAGACGGAGCTCGCCAAAGCGCTCGCCGAGATCGTGTTTGGAGATGAGGATGCCGTCATCCGGATCGATATGAGTGAGTATATGGAGCGTCATGCCGTTGCGAGGCTGATAGGCGCTCCCCCTGGATATGTCGGCTACGAAGAGGGAGGACAACTCACAGAACGGGTCCGCCGCCGGCCGTACAGCGTCATCTTGTTGGACGAGATCGAGAAGGCCCATGCCGATGTTTACAATGTTCTTCTTCAGGTGTTCGACGATGGCCGGTTGACCGATGGGAAGGGCCGCGTCGTCGACTTCACGAACACCTTGATCATTGCCACCAGCAACCTCGCCTCCGATATCATCATGAGCGGCCGGAGAAGCACGGGTTTTACGGAATCAGAGGACACTCTGAGGGATCAGGTGATGAATGTGGTGCGCCATCACTTTCGGCCGGAGTTTCTGAATCGGATCGACGAAATTATCATTTTTGATTCCCTCGATCAGGCTCAAATTCGCGAGATCGTGCGACTTCAACTCGCGCGTGTCAGGCAAACGGCTCGTGGCCAAGACATCGAGCTCGAGTTCGACGACACGCTGGTCGACCATCTTGCGGAAGAGGGCTACCAACCGGAGTTCGGCGCCCGGGAATTGCGTCGCCAAATCCGTCAGCAGGTCGAGACTCGTCTTTCCAAAGCGATGCTGAAGGATGAAATCACCGAGGGTGATACCGTGACCTTTCGTTATAGTGATGGGAACGTTGCCTTTTCGGTCCGCAAACCGGAGAAGCAAACGGAACCCAAGCCTAAGGAAAAGAAACCAATCAGTGTCAAAACAGGAGAGCTCAAAGTCAATGGGAATGGCCCGCATCAGGAAAAGACAGATCAGCCCATACACAAGGCCGGGCCAGGCAGGGAGAAAAGCAAGAAAGTCGGCGGCAGAAAAGGCAAACACCGGCCGACATCGGGACGGTAGGTGGAGTGCAGAGGCCACACAAGAGCGGATGTCCCCCGAACTACGTGGAATGGGCCATGGTCTTCCCGAGATTCCACCTCGAAGACATTCAGAAGCAGGAGGGGCGTGATCTCACCCGATTCGACCTGCATTGTGGATCTGCCGATCCACCTCCTGCCCGAGTTCCCGGCTCCCATGCACCTCACAACACGGCCAGACTCGGTGATGTGTCTCAGGATAATGGTCCTTACTCATTACATCGCATGACCAATGTTCAATCGCATCGTCCCATGATGCTCCTCCCTGTCGGTGAACACGGGGCATGGTTGGGAACGTCAATCACGTGTGAGGAGCGAAATGCACCATCGATCAGTTTCGATCGTTTTAGCTTTATTGGTCATATATGCAACTGGATGCGGCATCGTTCCGCGTGTTGTGGGGCCGGACCGTGCCACCCAACGCGCTCATGAACTGCAAGATCTTCAAATCAAGGTCATGCGCTTCGCCGACGAGTATGTCGGACGGATTATCGACCCAATCACTGCTTTCGAATCCCGCAGCGCATCAGAACGTGCCCAAGCTCAAAATTGGAAGATTTCGCAAGCGACTTCGGCATATATGATCGCGGCAGGGCCCAATCCTGTCGCAAACGCAGTGGACTTCGTTGTTCTCGCCACACTGAGCCGTATGGTGATCGAAGACGTCTGGAGAAAAGGCGAATACGGCGAACGCGCCCGTACCCTGGATGAGGTCTACCATGAACTGGAAGCCCGCGCCTGGCAGTTGGCCGAGAACGCGATTAGTGGGGTACAAAGGCAACAGCTACGCTCACTCATTGACGACTGGCGCGCACACCACCCGCATGTACGAGCAGTCCCCTACACGCACTTTTCCGAGTTCGCACGATCGATTGAGCAGCCGGAAAAGCCGCTGGATATGAGTTTACTGCCGCTCATGGGCCTCGACCCTCTCGCGGATCTTGACCCGGC
>JACXTT010013392.1_pt1 | contig 10803 bp, 11 predicted proteins | sample 9270951 | NCBI WGS metagenome assembly JACXTT01 (sample SAMN15532306, study PRJNA645909) | rock metagenome | isolation source: weathered quartz diorite | place: Puerto Rico | collected 2017-06-21
CCGCGCAGGCGGGCCATTTTCAGCTACGGCAGGATCAGATCAGGACTTGCGCGGCACGCCGCCCAGCAAGGCGGCCACCGGCCGCTTGGGCGCCTGGCGGCCGCGGCTCAGCGCAGCGGCCACTTCATCGGCCACCTTGGCCTGGGCGACGCTGGCGGCGCTGGGCTCGTACGGGCGCGAGAAGAACGGATCATCCGAGGCACGGAACACCTGGCGGTTGGCGCTGTGCTCGTGGCGGCGCGGACGCTCTTCGCCCTCGCCGTTGCCGCGCGCGCGGCGCACGTCGCTACGCTCGCGGCGGCGCTCGGTGTCGCCCTGGCGGGCGCGCTCGCCGGTCGGGTCGAAGCCTTCCAGCTTGCCGCGCGGGATGCTGCGCTTGATCAGCTTCTCGATATCGGACAGCAGGCGCTCGTCATTGCCCGGCACGTAGATCGACAGCGCATCGCCGCTGGCGCCGGCACGGCCGGTACGGCCGATGCGGTGCACGTAGTCTTCGGCGCTGTACGGCACGTCGAAATTGACCACGCACGGCATGTCGGGGATATCCAGCCCGCGCGCGGCCACGTCGGTGGCGACCAGCGCGTCGATGGTGCCGCTCTTGAAGCCTTCCAGCGTCTGCATGCGCTCGGTCTGGGTCTTGTCGCCGTGGATGGCGGCGGCGTTGATGCCCTCGCGCTCCAGGTGGCGCGCCAGGCGCGAGCAGCCGATCTTGCTGTTGACGAAGACGATGCACTGGCGCGACAGCCCCTGCTCGGCGCGCTGCTTGAGCAGGTGCACGACCGCCGCCTGCTTGTGGCCGTCTTCGACCAGGTACACCATCTGGCGCACGTTCTCGTTGGTCGAGTTGCTGCGCGCCACTTCAATGGTGACCGGGTGCTTCAGGTAGCTGGAGGCCAGCCGCTTGATTTCCGGCGAGAACGTGGCCGAGAACAGCAGCGTCTGGCGATGCGCCGGCAACAGGTTGATGATGCGCTGCAGGTCCGGCAGGAAGCCCATGTCGAGCATGCGGTCGGCCTCGTCCAGCACCAGCATCTGCACCTGCGACAGGTTGACCGACTTCTGCTGCACGTGGTCCAGCAGGCGGCCGGGCGTGGCAACGAGGATTTCCACGCCGCGGCGCAGGGCATCGGTCTGCGGGTTCATGTCCACGCCGCCGAACACCACGGTGCTGCGCAGGTCGGTGTGCTTGGCGTAGCGCGCGACGTTGTCGTAGACCTGGTCGGCCAGCTCGCGCGTGGGGGTCAGCATCAGCGCGCGCACCGGGTGGCGTGCCGGCGAGGCGCTGGCATTGGCAAGCGGCAGCAGGCGCTGGATGATCGGCAACGCGAAGCCCGCGGTCTTGCCGGTGCCGGTCTGCGCGGCGCCCATCATGTCCTTGCCTATCAGCACGACCGGGATGGCCTGTGCCTGGATCGGGGTGGGCGTGGTGTAGCCCTGCTCGGACAAGGCGCGCAGGATGCGCGCGTCCAGGCCGAAGCTGTCGAATGTCTGCACGGCGGTCTGCCCCGCGGTAGTGGGTTCTGGTGCGTTCGTAGTGGTCATGGGTATCGGTGTCTGGCGGGAGGCGAACCCGGCACAAACGGATACGCGTCTGGAACTCATCTCGCCCTGACTCTCGCCTGGCGCCGGGAGGGTTCCGGCACGGCCATGCTGGCTGCAGCATTTGGCCAAGAGAATCAAAGACTTAAATTTTAGCACCTATGCCAGCACAGTGGGCATTCTGGCAGCGCCGTGCGCCTGGCGCGACAGTAGGCGGCGCCGGCTGGCGGGATTTCAAGAAACTGTCATATCCGCCACGCAAGATGCCGGCGGCGCGGTGGCCACGGCCGGACCGCGCAACCCCATCTCACCGAGACCTACATGGACTTCGAGCTTTTCCGCCAGACCTGCCAGCAGTTCCTGCGCACCTCCAGCCAGTTCCTTGGCCTGGCCGCGGCCGTCTGCCAGCCGGCACTGCCATTGCCGGCGCTGCCGGCCAGCCAGCCCCAAGGGCAGCAGCCCGCCTGAGCTTCAGCCGGGCCACCAAAGCGGCATCCGAATCACTCAGTCGCCGCGGATGCCGTTGCCCAGGATCACCTTGCCCCACTTGCTCTAGTCGGCCTTCATGCGCGCGGCCAGCTGCTCGGGCGGCATATAAGCGGCCACCGTGCCGGCGCCCAGCATCTTCTGCTGCGCGGCCGGATCGGCCAGCGCCTTCTTCAGCTCGGCCGACAGCGTGGCCACCACCTCCCTGGGCGTGCCGGCCGCAAATGACAGGATTACAGGTGCAGGGGCCCGGCCCGGAACAGCCGCGCATCCATTTCGCGCAGGTCCGGCGCCACGGCCACAGGCGTTGCGCACTGGTCCAGCACATCGCGCCGCAGGTCCACGCCCGGGGCGATCTCGACCAGCGTGAGGCGGGCTTCGCCGTCTGCGCCGGCTCGCATCTCGAACACCGCGCGCTCGGTGATGTACAGCACCGGGATGCCGAGCGACGCCACATAGGGACCGTTGAAGCTCAGGTGCGACACCTCCGGCACGATCTTCTTCACGCGGCCTTCGCGCACGATCTGCAGGCGGCCGTCGCCGGCGCGGACTTCCAGCCCGCCCGCCGTCAGCGTGCCCATGAACACCACCGCGCGCGCGCTCTGCGTGATGTTGATAAAGCCGCCAACGCCGGCAATCGATGCGCCCTCGCCTTCGCCGAACTTGCTGACGTTGACGTTGCCGTGGCCATCCAGCTCGGCCAGGCCGAGGATGGCCAGGTCGATGCCGCCGCCCTCGTAGAAATCGAACTGCGCGGGCTGGTCCACCACCGCCTCCGGATAGGCCGAGGCACCGAAGCTGAGGCCATCCGCGGGCGTGCCGCCGATGGGGCCGGCCTCGACGGTCAGCGTGAAGCCGTCCAGCCCGGCCTGGTGCGCCAGCCTGCCGACCGCTGCCGGCATGCCCACGCCCAGGTTGACCACGCGCGGCGCACGGCGCGCCAGCTCCATCACCGCACGGCGCTGCACGATGGTGCGCGCGTCGAGCGGGCCGGCAGCCACCGGCGCCGCTTCCGCTTCAGCCACCGCTGCCTCGCCCTGCCACGGCGTCACGTAAGCCGGGTTGTAGGACTCGGCAAACGTCATCTGGTGGTTGGCGGGGTTGTCGCAGACCACCACGTAATCGACCAGGATGCCGGGCACGTGGATGGCCTGCAGGATCTCATGGTGGTCGACCAGGCTTTCCACCTGCGCGATCACGATGCCGCCAGAGTTATGAGCCGCCTGCGCCATCGCCAGCAGCTCATGGTGGAAGGCTTCGCGATGCGTGCTGAGGTTGCCGCGGGTGTCGGCAGCGGTGCAGCGGATCAGCGCGCAGTGGATCCGGAAGCTCGGGTAGAACAGGTATTCTTCGCCGCGGAAGTCGACCGCATCGACCCAGCATGCCTTGCCCTCGGCAATGGCCTGGCGCGCGCGCTCGTTGACGGCGCCGCCGTGGTAGCGCGCATCCTGCGCGGTGCGCGGGTCGACGAAGGTGTGCAGGCCGATCTTGGTCATCACGCCGGGCTTGCCGCCGGCGATGGCGCGGTACAGGTGCGTCAGCACGCCCTGCGGCAGGTTGTAGCCCTCGCACTGCTCGGCCATGGCCAGGGTGGCCAGCCGCGTGGCCGAGCGCCAGTGGCCGCCGACGATGCTGGCGGTCATGCCGGCATTGCCGAAGTGGTTCACGCCGCGCGCGCCGCGGTCGCCCTGCCCGGCCGAGTACACCAGCGTCAGGTCGCGCGGCAGCCCGCTCTGCAGGAAGCGCTGCTCCAGCGCCTCGGTCACGGCCTCGGCATGGCCGGCGCCGACAAAGCCCGCGCTGGCCACGGTCCAGCCGTCCTGCACGAGTGCCGCCGCTTCGCGTGCGGTGATCACCTTCATCGCTGTCTCCGGTTTCGTTGTGCCGTCCCGCATCGGTGGCGGGACGTTTTTCCGTGCATTTCGTTTTTGCGAAGCCGCCGTCGGCCCCCATGTAGAAAAGCCCCGCGTGCCGGGGAGGCAGCGGGGCTCAAATGGTAGCGGGGCAATCTGCTCGACCACCCACGCCTTGATCTTGGCGCATCGCGCCACGGCGGGCATCCCCCAAATGTGGGCCATTGCCATGCCGCGTTGCCGGCAGGCCGCAAACGCGCCCTGCAAAGCCTGTCAATCATGGCCCTGTCACATTCCTGAAGGAATCCGGGTTTTCGCCGAGCGGGTTTTCGCCAGCTTCCGGCCAGCGGGCGGATGCGGTCTACTGGACTCACATCGACGGCCTGGCACGGAAAAAACGCCGGATCGCCGCAGCCGATGGTGCCTCAGAACAAGTCCAATGACCGGGAGACAGACCATGGTGACGAAGAAAGAAGACGCTTTCGTACTGAAGAACCTTCTCGCCCTCGCAGCAGTGGAAACCCTGGGCGGCGCGATTGCCCTGGGCATGGTCTTCCACCTGATCTGATCTGGCTTGCCTGCGCGCCGGCGCTGCCACGCCGGCGCGCGGCCCGCTCACTCGTCGACAATCACCTCGAAGCCGCCAAAGATCATCCGCTGGCCGTCGAACGGCATCGGGTCCATGCCTTCCTTCAGGCGCGGGTCTGCCATCGCCGCCTTCATGCCGGCGTCGCGCTTCTCGCGCGATGGCCACAGGATCCAAGCGAACACCACCGCTTCATCCTCCTTGCGCTGCACCGCCATGGTAAAGGACGTGACCTTGCCTTCCGGCACATCGTCACCCCAGCATTCCACCACCTTCAGCGCGCCGTGCTCCTTGAACACCGCGGCTGCCTTCTGCGCCACCTGGCGATAGGTCTCGCGCGTGGCCTGGGGAACGGCCAGTACGAATCCGTCGATATAGGACATGGGCTTCACTCCTGGTCAGATTGAATCGGGCGAATCGGATCAAACGCGCGATTGCGTCTGACTACCATAGTCCATCGCCATGCCCTCAGCGGGTGGTCCGCTGCCCACGCCGGTCGACCTCGAACACCATGTTTTCCCGGAAGCGCTGCCGCAGCCACTGCTCGGCCCGGCCCTGCGGCCGGCCCGACTTCGCCCAGATCAGGTCGACGCTGACCAGCCAGTCCGTGTACGGATAGGCAGCCAGGTCCAGTTCCACCAGTTCGCCGCGCTCCAGCGCCGCGCGCACCAGTTGCCGCGGCAGCGTGGCCCAGCCCAGCCCGCTTTTCACCATCTCGACCAGCGCCAGGTAGCTTTCGGCGCGCCACACCCGCGCCGCGCGCAGGTATTCGCTGGTGGGCAGCTTGTCGGCATGCGCGCTGAAGGCCAGGCGCCGATAGGCGTGCAGGTCGGCAAACGACACCTGCTCGCGCCCGGCCAGCGGGTGTCCCGGGTGCACCACGTGCACCATGATCAGCTTGCCCAACTGCACGAAGGCCAGTTCCGGCGCGTAGTGCGGCTGCGCGAAGGCGATGCCGAGTTCGGCCTCGCCCTGCAGCACCAGTTCGCTGACATCGCCGTAGACGGGGTTGCGGATGGTCAGGTCGACATACGGGAACTCTCGCTCGAATTCGGCCAGCACCGGCATCACCGCGTGGTACGGGATCTCGATCGCCAGCGTCAGGCCGGGCGGGTTGGCATCGGCCAGGCTGGCGGCATGGGCCTGCAGCGACAGGCAGCGCTCCAGCACCGCTTCGGCCTCGGTCAGCAGCTTGCGGCCGGCCTCGGTCAGCGCCGGATTGCGGCTGCCGCGGTCAAACAGCGGCACGCCCAGGTCGATCTCCAGGTTAGCCACCGCCGCGCTGATCGTGGACTGGGTCTTGCCCAGGCGCCGCGCGGCGGCGGAAAAGGAGCCTGTCTCAACCACCAGGGCGAATACCTGCAACTGGTCCAGCGAAAAGCGCATGGTCACCCTCCCACTACCCATCGACCGAATCGATAGGTATTGATTTGTTGTACCGATGAAATTGCGGAGATGATGCCGCAACGGCCGAGGGATCACAAATCCCATCAAACTCGGCCGGCGCTGCCCGATCCGCCCTGCCAGAGGCGGAAGCGGCTTCCATCGAAAAAGGAGACAAGCCCATGAAGACCCCGACGCCGGTGCACCCGGTCGATGAAATCCTGCCATTGCGCCAGCTGGCGAGCTTTGGTCTGCAGCACGTGCTGGTGATGTACGCCGGCGCGGTCGCGGTGCCGCTGATCCTGGGCAGCGCGCTCGGGCTGTCCGCGGCGCAGGTGGTGACGCTGATCAACGCCAACCTGCTGACCTCGGGCATCGCCACCATGATCCAGTGCCTGGGCTGCTGGAAGTTCGGCGCGCGGCTGCCGATGATCCAGGGCTGCTCGTTTATCGCGCTGGCGCCGATGATCATGATCGGCAAGCAATACGGGCTGACCACGGTGTTCGGCGCGGTGATCGCCGCCGGCGCCGCCACCATTGCGCTGGCGCCGGTGTTCAGCCGCCTGCTGCGCTTCTTCCCGCCGGTGGTGATCGGCAGCCTGATCACCATCATCGGCATCTCCCTGATGCCGGCCGCGGCCATCTGGCTCGGCGGCGGCAATCCGGGCGCGGCAGATTTCGGCAGCATGCCGAACCTGCTGCTGGGCGCGGCCACCATCGCCATCACGCTGATCATCTACGCGCGCTTTCGCGGCTTTGTCGGCAACCTCGCGGTGCTGCTGGGGCTGGTGGCCGGCACGGCCATTGCCATGGCGTTCGGGCTGACCGACTTTGCCCATGTCGGCAACGCGGCGTGGTTCGAAGTGAGCCCGCCCTTCGCCTTCGGCATGCCGCAGTTCGGCGTGGCGCCGACGCTGGTGATGATCCTGGCGATGCTGGTGATCATGGCCGAGACCACCGGCAACTGCCTGGCTATCGGCCAGATCGTCGGCAAGCCCTCCAGCCAGGAAACGCTGGGCAATGCCTTCCGCGCCGACGGCTTGTCGACCATGCTGGGCGGCATCTTCAACAGCTTTCCGTACAACGCCTTCACACAGAACACCGGCCTGATCGCGCTGTCCAGCGTCAAGAGCCGCTACGTGGTCGCTGCCGCCGGCGCGATCATGGTGCTGATGGGCCTGTTCCCCAAGCTCGGCGCGCTGATCGCCTCGGTGCCGCGGCCGGTGCTGGGCGGCTGCGCCATCGTGATGTTCGGCATGACCACGGTGGCCGGCATCCAGGAACTGTCGCGCGTGAAATTCGACGGCACCCGCAACGCCATCATCGTTGCGGTGTCCGTCAGCGTGGGCGTGCTGCCGATGTCCTTCCCCGCCCTGTTCGAGCATGCCGGCGGCACGCTCAAGCTGGTGCTGGAAAGCGGCATCTTCCTCGGCGGCATCACCGCCATCCTGCTCAACGTGCTGCTCAACGGCGGCGCCGCGCAGGGCGGCACGGAAACGCCGCTGCTGCCAGTGGAAGCCGAAGAGTCCACCCTTTCCTGATTCCTTTCCCCCAACCGGAGACCCCCAGCATGACCCGAATCACAGACCCGTCCGGCGCCGAACTGTCGCCGCTCGACCTGGAACTGCTGCGCCAGTCGATCGCGCTGTCCGATGCATCCAGGGCTCGCGGCCGCCATCCGTTCGCCGCGCTAGTGGCCGACCAGGCCGGCAATATCATCGCCAGCGCCGGCAACAATTCGATGCCGCCGGAGGGCGACCCGACCCAGCACGCCGAACTGGTCGCCGCCGCGCAGGCCGCCCGTGCGCTGCCGCCGGAGCAACTGGCCGACTGCACCCTCTACACCAGCGCGGAGCCGTGCTGCATGTGCGCCGGCGCGATCTACTGGACCGGCATCGGGCGCGTGGTCTATGCGCTGTCAGAGCACAAGCTGCTGGGCCTGACCGGCGACCATCCGGAGAACCCGACCTTCTCGCTGCCCTGCCGCGAAGTGTTCGCGCGCGGGCAGCGCCACGTGGATGTGGTGGGGCCGGTGCTGGAGGACGAAGCCGCGACACCGCACGCGGGCTTCTGGAAGTAGCCATCCTGCCTGCCGTCCGCCAGCCCGGCGGACGGCACGGATCGGCGTTGGACATTCTGTCATCGGAACGTCACCCCGCCTTCCTACACTCGCCTGGCTCCGGCTCCCAGCAGCCGCCACACCAACCCAGCCAGGCGAACCCGATGCTCCCCTGCAAGCTCCCAAGAACCCTCGCCGCGACCCTGATCGCGGCGGCATTGCTCACCGCATGCGGTGGCGATGACGGCGGCGGCAACCTGTCGCCGACCGCGACGGCCACGCCGAACGCACAACCAGAACAGCCCGGCAAGAAGCCAGACAAGCGGCCCGACCCGGTGATCCGCTGCGCCCCCTGACAACGCAAGTCCCGACGCAATCCGACAAGACCATGGTCTCTCGCCGCAACTTCCTGCAAGCCGCAGCCGGCACCGGCTTCGCCGCCGCCGCGCTGGCCGCGTTCCCGCCCAGCATCCGCAAGGCCCTGGCCATCCCGGCCAACAATGCCACCGGCACCATCAAGGACGTCGAGCATGTGGTGATCCTGATGCAGGAGAACCGTTCCTTCGACCACTACTTCGGCACGCTCAAGGGCGTGCGCGGGTTCGGCGACCGCTTCACCATCCCGCTGCCCAATGCGCGCAAGGTATGGCAGCAACAGCGCTCCAACGGCGCCGTGCTGACCCCGTATCACCTGGATGGCACCAACAACAACGCGCAGCGCGCGGCCGGCACGCCGCATGCCTGGGTGGACAGCCAACAGGCCTGGGACCACGGCCGCATGGCCAACTGGCCGACGTACAAGACCAATACGTCGATGGGCTACTTCAAGGAAAAAGAGGTCCCGTTCCAGTTCGCGCTGGCCAATGCCTTTACGCTGTGCGACGCATACCACTGCTCGATGCATACGGGCACAGACGCGAACCGTTCGTTCCACCTGACCGGCACCAACGGCCCCACCGCCGCCAACGTCGCCTTCGTCAACAATGAGTGGGACGCAATCGACGGCCTGCCCGCCTCTGCCAACACCGGCTACACCTGGACGACCTACGCCGAGCGGCTGGAAGCAGCCGGCATCAGCTGGATCTGCTACCAGAACATGCCGGACGAATGGGGCGACAACATGCTGGGCGCGTTCCAGCAGTTCCGCAAGGCCAACCTGGCGTCGGGCTTCCCGGTATCCAGCGGCGGCGCGCCGGGCGCGCCCTATGCCAACACCGGCCAGCCGCTGCCGTACCACGCCTACGATGCGGTCACCGACAATGCCGCCAACCCGCTGTACAAGGGCGTGGCCAACACGCTGCCCGGTACCAAACCCGAGGAATACCTCGACGCCTTCCGCCGCGACATCAAGGAAGGCAGGCTGCCGCAGGTTTCCTGGATCAACGCGCCATCGATCTACTGCGAGCATCCCGGCCCGTCCAGCCCGGTCCAGGGCGCGTGGTTCCTGCAGGAAGTCCTGGACGCGCTGACCGCCGTGCCCGAGGTCTGGAGCAAGACCGTGCTGCTGGTCAACTTCGACGAGAACGACGGCTACTTCGACCACGTCCCCTCCCCCTCTGCACCTTCGGTGAACCCCGACAAGACGCTGGCCGGCAAGGCGACGCTGAGCGATGCCGAGATGCAGGCCGAATACTTCAACCATCCGGCGCCGCCGGGCAGCAGGACCCAGCCCGCTGCTGACGGCCGCGTCTACGGTCCCGGGCCGCGCGTGCCGCTTTACGCGATCTCGCCGTGGAGCCGCGGCGGCTGGGTCAATTCCCAGGTGTTCGACCACACCTCCGTGCTGCGCTTCCTGGAAGCGCGGTTCGGCGTGGCCGAACCCAACATCAGCCCGTTCCGCCGCGCCGTCTGCGGCGACCTGACCAGCGCGTTCAACTTCAAGACGCCCAACTCGGAAGCCCTGCCCACGCTGGGCGGCCGCACCACGCGCAGCGACGCCGACCAGCTGCGCAAGGCCCAGCAGGCCCTGCCCGCGGTGCCGCTGCCGGTCGACATGCAATTGCCGCTGCAGGCCACCGGCACCCGCCCGTCACGCGCGCTGCCGTATGAACTGCACACCAGCGCGCGCTGCAGCGCCGTGGGGCAGGTCGAACTGGTGTTCGCCAACACCGGCACGCAAGCCGCGGTGTTCCACGTCTACGACCGCTACCAGCTGGGACGCATTCCGCGCCGTTATGTCGTGGAAGCCGGCAAGTCCCTGAGCGACACCTGGAACGTGTTTCAGGACAACACCGGGCAATACGACCTGTGGGTGCTGGGCCCCAACGGCTTCCACCGCCATTTCCGCGGCGATACCAACCGCATCGGCGACACCGGCATCGCACCGGAGATCCGCGTCTGCTACGACATTGCCAACGGCGATGTCTACGTCGACCTGATCAACGCCGGCCGCAGGGCCTGCCACTTCAACATCCAGGCGCTCGCGTATCGAACCGATGGCCCGTGGCCGATCACCGTCGGCGCCACCGGCGACAAATCCGTGTATTGGTCGCTGGAGGAAAGCGGGCAGTGGTATGACTTTGCGGTGACGTGCGACAGCGACCCGGCCTTCTATCGACGCTTTGCCGGGCGAGTGGAGACCGGCAGGCATACGGTAAGCGATCCGGCGATGGGGTTGGTGACGGCGCAGGATTGAGCGGTAGTTCGAGGCAAGGAAAAAGGGCCTGCAGGTGAAACCTGCAGGCCCTTTTCACATTGGTGGGCCTCCCGTGAGTCGAACACGGCACCAACGGATTATGAGTCCGCTGCTCTAACCAGGCATGAGCTAGAGGCCCTTGGAAGCGTTTAGTTGCCTTCCAGGAAGCTCTTCAGCTTGTCCGAGCGGCTCGGGTGGCGCAGCTTGCGCAGTGCCTTGGCCTCGATCTGGCGGATCCGTTCACGCGTGACGTCGAACTGCT
>JACXTT010013393.1_pt1 | contig 10802 bp, 10 predicted proteins | sample 9270951 | NCBI WGS metagenome assembly JACXTT01 (sample SAMN15532306, study PRJNA645909) | rock metagenome | isolation source: weathered quartz diorite | place: Puerto Rico | collected 2017-06-21
GCCCCGGCCGCGACCCGCGGAGAGCGTCCGGCGCCGCGCGTGCCGCGCCGCGCCGCCGGTTCGAGCAGCGCCGCCTCCAGCACCTGGTCGATCGTTTCGACGCGCCGGATCTCGAGATTACGCAGCACCTCTTCCGGCAGATCGACGAGGTCGGGGCGATTACGCTCCGGCACGAGGACCGTGCGGACGCCGGCGCGCACGGCGGCCGTCAGTTTTTCTCTCAGGCCACCGACCGGCAGGACGCGCCCGCGCAATGTCAGCTCGCCCGTCATCGCCAGATCGTGCCGCGCCGGGCGGCGGCACAACAGCGACGCCAGCGCCGTGGCGATGGTGATCCCCGCCGAGGGCCCGTCCTTGGGAACGGCGCCGGCCGGCACGTGCAGATGCACGTCGGTGGTGGTGAAGATGTTCGCCGGTATACCGAGCGCCGCCGCGCGCGCGCGCAGCAGGCTCCACGCCGCCTGCGCCGATTCGCGCATCACGTCGCCGAGCTGGCCGGTGAGGGTGATCTGGCCACGCCCGGTCATGAGGATCGCTTCGACGAACATGATGTCGCCGCCTGCGGGGGTCCAGGCGAGTCCCGTCGCGACGCCGATCTCCGGCGCGCGGCCCGCGACCTCGTTCAGCACGGTCGGCTGGCCGGCGAATTCCTCGAGGTTTTTCGCATTGACCTTCACCGCGGCGCGGCCGTCCTCCACCACCGCGCGCGCCACCTTGCGCAGCACACCCTGGATCTCGCGCTCCAGCTGCCGCACGCCGGCTTCGCGCGTGTACTCGCTGATCAAGCGCTCCAGCGCGGGATCGGCCAGGTTCGCGAGCTCCTCGGGGAGCCCCGTCTCCTTCAGCTGCCGCGGCAAGAGGTACCGCTTGGCGATGGCGAGTTTTTCCCCTGGCGTGTAGCCCGAGAGGCTCAGCACCTCCATGCGGTCGAGCAGCGGCTCGGGGATCTGCGACAGGCTGTTCGCGGTCGCGATGAACAGCGCCCCCGAGAGATCGAACGGGATCTCGAGATAGTGATCGACGAAGGTGGAGTTCTGCGCCGGGTCGAGCACCTCGAGCAGGGCGGCGGTGGGATCGCCGCGCACATCGGCGCCCATCTTGTCCACCTCGTCGAGCATCAGGACGGGGTTGCGCGTCTCGCAGCGCTCGAGCGCGTGCAGAATGCGCCCCGGAATCGCGCCGACGTAAGTGCGGCGATGGCCGCGGATCTCGGCCTCGTCGCGCACGCCACCGACCGAGACGCGAATGAACTTCCGTCCCAGCGCCTCGGCGATGCTCTGGCCGAGGGACGTCTTCCCGACGCCGGGCGGCCCGACGAAGCAGAGAATGCTGCCGCGCGCGTCGGGGTTCAAGGTGCGGACGGCGAGGTGCTCGAGAATGCGATCCTTGATCGTCACGAGATCGTAGTGATCGCGATCGAGGATCTCGCGCGCCGCCTTGAGGTCGTGGCGGTCGGGCGATACCCGCTCCCACGGCAGCGCGGCGATCGTCTCGAGGTAGGTCCGCACCACGTGGTACTCGGCCGACTGCGGCGACATCTGGCGCAGCCGCTTCAGCTCGCGGTCGACCACGCGGCGCGCCTCCGCGGAGAGCCCCGCCCCGTCGAGTTTCGTGGCGAGGTCCTGCACGTCGTCGTCGGTGGCCTCCTCGCCCAGCTCCTGGCGGATCACCCGCAGCTGCTCGCGCAGCACGTACTCGCGCTGATGTTCGTCGAGCTTGGCCCGGACTTTCTCCTGGATCTGGCTCCCGACCTCAAGCACCTCCAGCTCCTCGGCGAGCAGCTCGGCGAGACGCTCGAGACGCGGACGGATTTCCCCGAGCGCCAACAGCTCCGCCTTGGCGGGCAGGGCGAGGTCGAGGTTGGCGGCGACGAAATCGGCGAGCTTGCCCGGGTCGGTGATCCCCTCGAGCACTTCGTGCAGCTCGTCGGCGAGATAGGGCGCGAGGTCGATCACCCGGCTGAACTGGGCGACGACGTTGCGCTTCAACGCCTCGACGCGCGGATCCTCGGCCCCGGTCGTCGCCAGCGTCTCGAACGCCGACACGAGGTAGCTGGTCGGCGCTTCGGCTTCGGTGGCGCGCAGGGCGACGCGATCGACGCCCTGGATCATCACCCGCATCGTGCCGTCCATCAGCTTCAGCATCCGGACGACGAGTCCCAGCGTGCCGACGGCGTAGAGGTCCTCGGGCTTCGCCTCCATCACCGGACCCTCGGGCGGGTCTTTGTTGTCGCTGGGCCGCACGACACCCAGCAGCAGACGTTTGTCGCCCTGCACGACTACGTCGAGCAGCTGCACCGCGCGCGGATCGGAGATCGACAGCGGCAACACGACATGGGGGTAGACGACCAGCTGCCCCAGCGGCAGAACCGGGAGGCGCTCCACGTCAGGTCACCTTGACGGTATGTGGTCCCGACAGGCGCTGCGGCAGTTTGGTGAGGCGGACCTCGAGAAATCCCTCGTCGTAGGTGGCGCGGAGGCTCGTCGGATCGACCGACACCGGCAGGCGGAGGCGCCGCTCGAACGGGCCGACCTGCACCTCCATGGCGTGGTAGTGCGGTTTGCCCTCGTGCCGCGCCGCGCGCTCCCCGGCGATGGTGAGGACGCCCTCGGTGTACTCCACCGTAAAGTCCGTGCGGGGCACTCCCGCGATGTCCATATGGACGACGATGTCTTCAGCCGTCTCATAGACGTCGGTGGGCGGCTTCCACTTGGGCGAGCCGACGAACCCGACGGGGCGCCCGTGGGCGACCTCGTTGAAGTAGACCTCCAGCTCGTCGGCGAGATGCACCGGAAACGCGCCGGAGCCTTTCGAGGAGCGGTGGGAGCCGTCAGCCATGGACGACAAGATAACGCTTGATCAGGAGCCCCGCGTCATCGTCTTGAAGTCGTCGTCGTCTTCGTCCTCATCCTCGTCTTCTTCCAGATCCTCATCGTCCTCGAAGTCCTCGTCGAGCTCTTCATCCAACTCCTCCTCATCGTCCTCCTCCAGCTCCTGATCCTTGTCTTCTTCCGGCGGCTGCTTCATCCTCCCCTCCTTGCGGTTCGTGTGGTTCGGCTCAGGCAGTGGCGTGCTCCGCCAGGTCCCACAGGCGGGCCGCCGCCGCGTCGTCCTGCGCCTGTGGGGCAGGCGTCGCTTCCTTCCAGCGGTTGAAATACACTCCCGTCGCGCCGGCCACATCCGCCGCCACGGCGAGCCGCACGACGGGAGCCGCTCCCTTGTCGGCTGGGCCGAGCACCAGACGCAGCAGCCACCGCACGGGGGCCGGCGCCGGCTTCCAGATCCCCGTCCAGATGGCACCGGGGTGGACGGCGAAGACCGCGATGGTGGGTTCGCGCTGCGCCAGCTTCCGTGTGTACAGCACCTGCGCCAGCTTCGACTGCGCGTACATGCGCAGCGGCCGGAAGCCCCGGCTCAGCTCCGGATCGTCCCACGGGATCCGTCCCGAGCGATGGGCTTCGGAGCTGACGTTCACGATGCGTGGCGCCGCGCCGCGCCGCAGCGCGCCGAGCAGCAGCCGCGTGAGCAGGACGTGACCCAGGAAATTCGTCTGCCACATCCGTTCGTGTCCGTCTCCGGTCACCTGGCGGTGGCGGGTCACGACGCCGGCGTTGTTGATGAGCACGTCGAACGCCGGGTGCCGCTCGAGGAATCTCGTGGCGGCCTGCCGCACGCTCGTGTACGACGCCAAATCGGCCACCAGCAGCTCGGCCTCGCCTCCGGCGGCAGCGAGCTCCTGCACGACGGCGGCGCCGCGCTCCGCATCGCGCACGGCGACGATCACGCGGCCGCCCGTTCGTGCCAGCGCCCGCGCCGCTTCGAGTCCGATGCCGCTGGTCGCGCCGGTGACCAGAATGGTCCGGCCGGCAGCCGACGGCAATGCGTGATCGACTACCGGGCCGTCCTCACCGCGGGCCGGCGGGTGGCGTACAGCGGGAAGGCATCCGTCAGCTCGCGCACGTCCTGCTTCACGCGCGACAGGGTCTCGTCATCCTTCTTCGTCAGCACGTCGTCGATCAGCTGGGCGACGCGCACCATCTCGACCTCGGTGAATCCCCTCGTGGTCAGCGCCGGAGTGCCGAGACGGATGCCGCTTGTCACGAACGGTGACTGCGGATCGCCGGGAATCGTGTTCTTGTTTACGGTGATCCCGGCGCGGTCGAGCAGCTGCTCCGCTTCCTTGCCCGTGAGCTGCTTGGGCCGCAAGTCGACGAGCATGAGGTGCGTGTCCGTTCCACCGGAGACGATCGCGTAGCCGCGCTGCACCAGCGCAGCGGCGAGTGCCTGGGCGTTCTTGATGACGGCGCCTGCGTACGCCTTGAACTCCGGCTGGCTCGCCTCGCCCAGTGCCACCGCCTTGGCGGCGATCACATGCTCCAGCGGCCCGCCCTGCGTGCCGGGGAAGACCTGCTTGTCGACCGCCTTCGCGAGATCGGCGCGGCACAGGATCATGCCGCCGCGGGGACCGCGCAGCGTCTTGTGCGTCGTCGTGGTGACGATGTGCGCATGCGGCACGGGCGAGGGGTGCAGCCCCGCGGCGACGAGCCCGGCGAAATGGGCCATGTCGACCAGCAACGTGGCGCCCACCTCCTCGGCGATCGCGCGCATCGTGGAGAAATCGATGATGCGCGCGTAGGCGCTGCCGCCGGCAATGAGCAGCCGCGGCCGCTCGGCACGGGCGATGGCCCGCACTTCGTCGTAGTCGATGCGCCCCGTGTCTTCGCGCACGCCGTACTGCACTGCGCGGAACAGCGTGCCCGAGAAGTTGACGCTCGCGCCGTGCGTCAGATGCCCGCCGTGCGGCAGCGCGAGACCGAGCAGCGTCTCGCCCGGCTTGGCGACGGCGAGGTAGGCCGCCATGTTCGCTTGCGCGCCGGAATGCGGCTGCACGTTGGCGTGCTCGGCGCCGAACAGTGCCTTGGCGCGATCGATGGCGAGCTGCTCGATCTCGTCGACGATCTCGCAGCCGCCGTAGTAGCGTTTGCGCGGCAGACCTTCGGCGTACTTGTTGGTGAGCGCGGTGCCCATCGCCTCGAGCACGGCGACGGAGACGAAGTTCTCGCTGGCGATCAGCTCGAGGCCGTGCTCCTGGCGCGCCACCTCGCGGCGGATCAGGTCGGCGATGGTCGGATCGGTTTTGGACAGGGAGGCGAGACGGTCGATCACTGGTCGATCTTCTCCACGCGGCGCTCGTGCCGCCCGCCCTCGAACGGCGTGTCGAGCCAGCGCCGCATCGTGTCGATGCTCTCCGAGTCGCTCATGAAGCGCGACGGCAGGACGAGGACGTTGGAATCGTTGTGCTTGCGCGATAGCTCGGCGATCTCGGGACTCCACACGACCGCCGCACGCACGTGTGGATAGCGGTTCGCGACGTACGACATTCCCAGACCCGTGCCGCAGGTGAGCACGCCGCGGCTCACTTCGCCCCGGCTCACTGCCTCGGCCACCGGCCTGGCGAAATCGGGGTAATCGTCCTGCGGATCGAGCGTGGCCGCGCCGACGTCCACCGGCTCGTACCCCAGCCGCTTCAGCTCGTCGATGAGCTTCGCCTTGAGCTCGAACCCGGCGTGATCGGCGCCGACGAGCACGCGCTCAGACAAAGTTCTGCCGCACTTTCGCGACCATCGCGATGCGTTCTTCGGCCAGCCGGTCGGCCGCCAGGTAGCTCGGGATGCGCTCCTCGCGCGCGATGTCGAACACGCGCAGGATCGAGTCGTAAATCTCACCCGCCTTGTTGCGGGCCCGCTCCAGCGACCAGCCGTGCAGCTCGGCGTTCACGTTGATCAGGCCGCCGCCATTGATCACGTAGTCGGGCGCATAGAGGATGCCCTGCGACTCGAGCTCCTGCCCGTGGCGATCCTCGGCGAGCTGATTGTTGGCGGCCCCAGCGACGATGTCGACCTTGAGCTGCGACAACGTGTCGTCGTTGATGACTGCCCCGAGGGCGCAGGGAGCGAAGATATTGGCCTGTTGCGCGTAGATCGCGTCGGTCGCCACCGCGGTCGCGGCGAAGTCCTCGACGACCGACTTGACGCGCTGCGCATCGATATCGGTGACGATGATCCGCGCCCCGTCTTCGTGCAGCAGCTTGATCAGCGAGTATCCGACGTGCCCGCACCCCTGCACCGCCACCGCCTTGCCCGAGAGATCGTCCGACCCGTAGCGCACTTTGGCGCACGCCTTGATGCCGCGATACACGCCGTACGCCGTCACCGGCGACGGATCACCCGACTTCCCGAGCAATCCCGTCACGTGCTCCGTCTCGGCGCGGATGAACTCCATGTCCGCCGTCGAGGTCCCCACGTCTTCGGCGGTGATGTAGCGGCCGCCCAGCGACTCGACGTGGCGGCCGTGCGCCCGGAAGATCGCTTCGCGCCGCGTGATGCGGTTGTCCCCGAGGATGACGCTTTTGCCGCCGCCGAGGTTCAATCCCGCGACCGCGGCCTTGTAGGTCATGCCGCGCGCCAGCCGCAGCGCGTCCACCAGCGCTTCGCGGTCGTCGTGGTAGTTCCAGAATCGCGTGCCGCCCAGCGCGGGTCCGAGCCGCGTGTCGTGGATCGCGATGATGCCGCGATACCCGCACGCCGGATCGTAATAGAAGCTCACCTGCTCGTGCGTGTGCTCGGCGAGCAGCGCGAACAGATCGCCGCCGTTCGACTCGCTCGGGGCCGCCGCGGCGCGGCTAGGCGCCGTAGAGGCCACGCGCGATGACAATCCGCTGGATTTCACTGGTGCCTTCATAGATCTCGGTGACCTTCGCGTCCCGAAAGAGTTTCTCCACGGGGAAATCCCGCATGTAGCCGTAGCCGCCGAACAGCTGCACCGCCTGTGTCGTCACCCACATCGCCGTCTCGGAAGCGAACAGCTTCGCCATGCTCGCCTGCTCCCGCACCGACTCGCCGCGGTCCTTGCGTGCGGCTGTGGTATGGGCCAGCGCCCGAGCGGCCGCAACCCGCGTCGCCATGTCCGCCAGCTTGAACTGCACCCCCTGGAAGTCGCGTAGCGGCCGGTCGAACTGGCGCCGCTCGGCGCAGTAGGCGACGCTCAACTCCAACGCGCGCCGCGCGATTCCCACTGCCTGCGCCGCGATGCCGAGCCGCCCTGCTTCCAGACCCTCCATCGAGTAGACGAACCCCATTCCCGCTTCGCCCAGCAACGCGTCGGCCGGGAGCCGCAGATCCTCGAGCGCCACCGACGCCGTGTTGGAGGCCCGCAAGCCCATCTTGTCTTCCGGCTTGCCGGGACGATACCCCGGCGTGTCGGTGGGGATGATGAACGTCGAAATCCCCTTCGCGCCGCGGCGCGCTCCCGGCGTATCGGTGCGCACCATCACCATCATCAGGTCCGCCGTCCCGCCGTTCGTCGCCCATGCCTTGGCGCCGTTCAACACCCAGCCCGCTCCATCGCGCACCGCCTGGGCGTGCATCCCGGCGGGGTCCGAGCCGGCGTCGGGTTCGGAGAGGGCGAAGCCGACGAGCAGATCGCCGCGCGCCAGCGGCTTGAGCCAGCGGTCCTTCTGCGCCTCGCTGCCGTGGCGCTGCAACATCGTCGCCGGGATGGCGTTCTGGATTCCCACCGACACCGCGACCCCGGCATCCGCCGCGGCGATCTCCTCGAGCGCCAGCAGGTACGTGACGGTGTCGAAGCCCATCCCGTCATAGCGCTCCGCCACCGTCATGCCGAGGAAGCCCAGCTTGCCGAGCTCGTCGATCACCGAGCGCGGGAACTCCTTGGTACGATCCCACTCCGCGGCGTGCGGCTCGATGTGCTCGCGCGCGAACTCGCGCGCCAGCTCCATCACCTGGCGCTGCGTGTCGGTGAGTCCGCCGGCCGGCGCGTCAACGACGGTAGTCATAGAACCCTCGACCGCTCTTCTTCCCCAGCCGTCCCGCCGCCACCATCCGCGCGAGCAGCGGGCAGGGACGGTATTTGTCGTCGCCCAGGTCGCGGTGCAGCACCTGGAGGATTGCGAGGCAGACGTCGAGCCCGATCAGGTCGGCGAGCGCTAGCGGCCCCAGCGGATGATTCATCCCCAGCTTCATCACTGTGTCGATCGCCTCGGGCGCCGCGACGCCTTCCATCACGCAGAAGATCGCTTCGTTGATCATCGGCATGAGCACCCGATTGGAGACGAACCCCGGCGAATCGTTCACCTCGACCGGTGTCTTCCCGAGACTCTTCGCGATCGCGACGGTCCGCGAGGCCGTCGCGTCCGTCGTCTCCACTCCGCGGATCACCTCGACCAGCGGCATCAGCGGCACTGGATTCATGAAATGCATCCCGATCACCTGTCCCGGCCGTCCCGTCTGGGCGCCGATGGAGGTGATGGGGATCGAGGACGTGTTGGTGGCAAGGATCGCGCCGGTTGGCGCCGAGCGGTCGAGGTCGCGAAAGATGCGGAACTTGGTCTCGGGGTGCTCCGAGGCCGCCTCCACCACGAGCTCCGCCTGCCCCCCTCCGTCGACCACCGTTGACGTCGCTAGGCGTCCCAGCGTCGCTTCCTTCTGTTCCGCGGAGAGCCCACCCTTCTTCACCTGGCGCTCGAGGTTCGACCCGATCGTCTCCCGCGCCTTTTCGAGCTGGTCTCCCGAGACGTCGACGAGCAGCGTGTCCCAGCCGTTCTGGGCGAACACATGGGCGATGCCGTTGCCCATCGTGCCGGCACCCACGACGGTGACGCGGCTCATGTCGCCGCCTCGGCCAGCCAGTCGGCGGGGCGACGGATGCCGCGGCCGAGCACCAGCGCGCTGCCGAGCAGGAAGACGATGGTGCCGATCAGGCCCCCTTCTGGTCCAAAGCGCCCGCCGTCGAGCCACATATGCGCCCCGGGCGTGTAGGCGCCCGGCATGTTGAACACGATGCCGCTCACCGGCGCATCGAAGACCAGGCTCAGCCCGGCGTTCCACCCGAAGTGCAGGCCCCAGGCGAGCGGCATTCCCCCGTTGGAGAAGAACGCGGCGCCGAGCCACACCGCAGCGAGCGCGATATTCACGGTGCTGATCACGTCGACGTCGGGATTCGCGAGATGCGCCGCGCTGAACGCGACCGCGAGGAAGAAGATCGCGACGCCGGGGCTGGTCGCGTCGGCGAGACGCCGCAGTGGATAGCCGCGAAACATCAGCTCCTCGGCGAGCGCCGCGGTGAGTAACCCCACGCCGATCGGCTTCGCCACGACCCAGAAGTTGCCACCGGTCGAGAGCTGCACGGTCGCCTTGTTCGTCACCACCGCGAGCAGCACCGCGATCGCCGCCATCCCCGCTCCGAGTGCGAGGCCGTAGACGAAGCGCCAGGGGAAGGTGCGCGGCGCGCGCCACCCGAGCCGGCTCCAGCTGTGGCGGTCGAGCAGCCGGCCGACGATCACCGTGGCAGCCGCGAACCCGACCAGGCGGAACGCTCCGTCGCGTGCCAGCCACCACAGCGGCCCGCCGATCGAGGGCAGGACCGCGCCCAGCCCGACGGTCACACCGAGACCGATGGCCGCGAACAGCCCCAACCAGAGAAGCGCGACGCCCAGCGGTTTCAGCTGGTCCATAAACGATTCGCGCGCCCTAGAGGCGCGCGCGGACCGGTCGGATCGTGGGACGCAGGATGAGCACCGCCAGGACCAATTTGACGAGGTCGCCCAACAGGAACGGAATCGTGGCCAATTGGGCCGCGCGGCTCAGCGAACCGGTGAGCACCAGCAGCTGCGCCAGACCACCGAGGTGAATCAGCACGAGCCCCGCGAACGCAGCGAGCGCCACCCGACCGATCTGTTGGCCGTCTCCCGCCAGGCGACCGACGGCGTACGCCGCCAACGGATAGGCGAGGAGGTACCCGCCCGTGGGTCCCAGCAGCCGGGCGACGCCGGGCAATCCCACCGGAGTGAACACGGGCAGGCCGGTGGCGCCGAGCGCCAGATAGAGCACCAGACTCGCGGCGCCGAGCCAGTCCCCGAGGAGGCCGCCGACGATCAGCACGGCGAGCGGCTGCAGCGTCATCGGGACAGGAGTCCCCGGCAGCGGCACGGCGACCTGCGCCGCGAGCGCCACGAGCGCGGTGCCGAGGAGTACGGCGATGGTCCGCTTGAGCGGCAGCGTCGCATTGCGAAGCGCCAGCACCTGTTCCATTACATCGCCTCCACGCTGAGGGCGACGGCATTGCCGCCGCCGAGACAGAGGGTGGCGAGACCGGTGCGCACCTTTCGATCTCGCATGGCATAGAGCAGCGTCGTCAGCACGCGCGCGCCCGAGGCGCCGATCGGGTGTCCCAGGGCAATCGCGCCGCCGTTGACGTTGACGCGGTCCCAATCCCACCTGAGTGCCCGTCCGTCGGCGAGCGCCTGCACGGCGAACGCTTCGTTCGCCTCGATCAAATCGTAATCGCCGATCTTCGTCCCGGCCTTCTTCATCAGATTCTGCACCGCCACGATGGGGGCGAAGAAGAGGTCCTTCGGCTCCCCGCCGCCCGTCGCATACGCGGTGATACGGGCGAGTGGGGCGAGCCCGTGCGTGCGCGCAAACGCGAGCGAGGTGACGACGAGCGCCGACGCGCCGTCATTCAGCCCCGGAGCGTTGCCGGGGGTGACGCTGCCGTCCTTCTCGAACGACGGCTTGAGCGCGGCGAGCGCCTCGAGACTGGTATCGGCCCGGGGCCCATCGTCCTTCTCGACGACCGTCGGGCCCCTTTTCCCGGGAATCTCGACCGCCACCGTTTCAACCTTTAACCGGCCCGGCGTCATCGCGGCCACAGCCTTACGTGGCCTCCCCAGGGCCAAGGCGTCCCTGACGGGTCGGGACCCGGCGGCCTTGCGCAGACGCTCT
>JACXTT010013394.1_pt1 | contig 10802 bp, 9 predicted proteins | sample 9270951 | NCBI WGS metagenome assembly JACXTT01 (sample SAMN15532306, study PRJNA645909) | rock metagenome | isolation source: weathered quartz diorite | place: Puerto Rico | collected 2017-06-21
GACGTCGATCCATATCACGGCTGGGTGATCGCCTACAATGCGAGCACGCTTGCACAAATTGCGGTTATCAATACGTCGCCCGACGCCGAAAAGAGCGGAATCTGGCAGGGTGATACCGGGCCGGCCGCCGACCAGGAGGGCAATGTCTTCGTTGTCACTGGCAACGGAAGATTCGATGCTTACGCTCCGACCGGACGTGACTACGGCGATTCAGTCCTGAAACTGGGCATGAGCAGCGGCAGCCTTCAGGTCCGCGACTTTTTTACTCCCTTCAACCAAGAGGAACTCAATGCCAACGATGATGACCTCGGCTCCGGCGGACCTCTCATACTTCCGGATCAGCCCGGACGCCACCCTCACCTCGTAGTCGTCGGCGGCAAGGGCGGCGGCATTTATCTAATCGATCGCGACCAGATGGGGAAATATCATCCCGGCGATGACAGCCACGCCGTGCAAGTGATTCGCAAGACGCGAGGCATTTACAGCGCTCCCGCGTTTTGGAATCAGCACCTCTATTTCTTGTGGAGTAACGACGTGCTCAAGGACTTTCGACTCGATAAAGGCCTTCTGTCGAGCGAGCCGGTGGCGCAGGGTAACATTCGCTTCGTCGATCCCGGCGCGACTCCTTCGATTTCAGCCAACGGAAATCGAAACGGTATCGTCTGGGTGGTTCGATCGAAAGGCTGGCGCGCGCCTGACCGGCCGGCTGTACTTCACGCCTTCGACGCCGCAAACGTTCCGCGGGAATTGTACAACAGCGAGCAAAACGCCCCCCGTGATCGTGCCGGCCTCTGTCTCCGCTTCAATATCCCTATGGTCGCCGGGGGCAAAGTGTTTGTGGGCGCGAAGGGCCGATTGGATGTTTACGGTCTCCTTCGCTAAGCAGTTACACCAAATAGCCAGCACTTTGGCAAATAACCTGCTCCGTATTTGCGCGAGGAAGGCAGGGAACTAATGAAAAGGCTGATTATTCTGAGCTGTTTGGCAATCGCGACGGGGCTCGCTCAGGAAAAAAATGCCGGTTCCGGTGTTAACAGACTCGTAACCTACAACGGTGCTGCGCGACAGTACGCGCCCTCCGACGTGAAGATCCTGGGCATCGTCGATTACGGTAAGCCGTGGAATTCCGTGGATCAGAGGGGCGGGCCACGCTACCGCGCCTTAGTCTTTTGCGGGCACGGCGGTGACCGGGTTCAGATTACGTTAAAGGGAACGAGCCAGAAAGCCTTCTTCGCGCTGGCTGACTCCACGCTTAACCAGATTGGCAGCGGCGCCGCCAGCCTTTCGCTTTCCCTGCCGTACCGTGGTCCTGACATCGAAGTTTATTACATCCTCTTTCCCGCCTCTGCAACCGACCAAGCACGTGTTTCTGTCGAGGTGAAGAAAACGGGCAATAGCGTAGCTGAGATGAAAGCCACGATGCCCGAGTCCGCCCGGCAAACGGGTCTCGAATAGCCGCGCAGCACACTTCCCCTTTACATTCCATTTCAAAATCCCACTCATCCGCTTGTGTTAGTTTCGATCATGATCCAAATACAAGTGGCGGAGCGTATCGCCACGCTCACCTTCAATCGTCCAGAAAAACTGAACGCGTTGAGTCACGAGCTCATCAACGATTCGATCGCGACGCTTCGCGCCTGGAGCGTTGATCCAGCCGTAGGCGTGATCGTGATCACAGGCTCAGGCCGCGCGTTCTGTGCCGGCGGCGACGTCTCCAACATGGCGAAGGACACCGGCCGCTCGCTCGAAGAGACCATCGATGGCCTGCGCTCGTGGCAGGAGCTTTCCTGGCTGCTCTATAACATTCCCAAAGTCACGATCGCCGCGGTCAACGGTTTCGCGATGGGCGCGGGGCTGGGTGTCTGTTTGGCCTGCGATCTGCGGATTGCTTCCGATCAAGCGAAATTCGGAACAGCCTACGCCAAGGTTGGCTATGGCGGCGACTTCGGCACCACCTGGCTGCTAACGCACTACGCCGGAGCACCGAAAGCCAAGGAGCTGATGTTCCTCACCGAAATCTTTGACGCCGCAGAAGCGCATCGGCTCGGCCTGGTCAATCGCGTTGTTTCCAACGATCGGTTCGCATCCGAAGTTCATCAATGGGCCACACGCATCGCCGAAGGACCACTGACCAGCTTCCGCTACATGAAAGCCAACATCAACCTCGCCACTCATTCCGATTTCCGCACGTTGCTCGATCGCGAAGCGGAAACTCATCTGCGGTGCGGTCAGACCGCCGACCATAAGGAAGGCGTGCGGGCGTTTCTCGAGAAGCGGGCTCCACAGTTTACAGGGCGATAACGCAGTCCTATGAGCGAATACAAACAGATCCTATACAGCAAGGGAAACCGCGTCGCGACGATCACGCTGAATCGGCCCGAAAAGCTGAACGCGTACTCCGAGATCATGGTCCACGAGATCTTGGCGGCATTGGCCGAGAGCCGCGACGATGAGCAAACGCGCGCGATCATCCTCACAGGGGCAGGCCGGGGCTTCTGCTCAGGTGGCGATATCAGCCGCGATTTCCAATATCCGGCCCGCTACCGGGGCCATCGCCTGGAATCGATGCTGGAGATGCGCGAAAACATGCACCAGCTAATAACCTTTCTGCATCGCTTCGACAAACCGGTGATCGCCGCCATTAACGGTCCGGCGGTTGCCGGGGGTCTCACGCTCGCGCTTTCCTGCGATTTCCGGATCGCAGCCGAAAGCGCACGGCTCGGCGATACCAGCCTGAAGTTTGCGCTCATTCCCGACGAAGGCGGCGCTTACCTGTTCCCCAAATTCATGGGTCACGAGCGTGCCCTCAAGATGTCGCTCTTTTCCGAGGTCTATCCGGCGCAGCAAGCCAAGGAACTCGGCCTTGTCACCGAAGTAGTCGCCGATTCAGAGCTCATGCCCGTGGCTCATGCCTGGGCCCAACGCTTGGCCGATGGCCCACCCATCGCGATTCGCGTCACCAAGCGCATGATGCATAAACAGCAAACCATGAGCCTCGACAATGCTCTCGAAGACGCGGCGCTATCAACTATCGCTACCAACTACACCGACGATGTAAAGGAAGGAATCGCGGCCTTCCACGCAAAACGCAAGCCCGACTTCAAGGGCAATTAGCGAGTACGCTAGAAGCGTTCACAAAAGCGCAACTTAGTCATATATTTCTCATCTGAGTATTTGATACCTTCATTCACAGGTCGCGCTGCTTATTCCAAGGTTAAGGAGCACAAAATGAGGTTTCGAATTTACAATCTGTCCATAGGTCTGTTACTGCTCGCGGCGACAGGTTTCGGCCAAAACATTCGAGGTACTATTCTCGGAACCGTGCGCGATCCTTCTGGCGGAGTGATCAAGGGCGCCAAGGTAACGGTTCGCCACATATCCACTGGCTTGGTCCGCGAAGAGACCACAAACGACGCCGGCGAATATCGCTTCGCCCAGCTTCCCGTAGGTCAATACGATCTCAGCGCCGAGCAATCGGGATTCAAGAAAGTCGAGCGGGCCGGCATCCAGTTGCAGGTCGACGATTACTTGCGTGTCGATGTGGATTTGTCCGTGGGCGCGGTAACGGAAACGATTGCCGTGGAAGCAGCTGCTCCTGTGATTCAGACCGATTCGGCTACGGTCGGCAATGTAGTCGACAACAAGAAAGTCACGGAGCTTCCGCTCAACGGCCGCAACTTTCTGCAATTGAATCTGCTCGTCCCTGGCGCCAATCAGGGCGTGAAGGGATCGCAGAACCAGACCCAGGGCGGATCGATTTCGGTCAATGGCGCGCGTGAGCAGGCCAACAACTTCCTGCTGGATGGCGTCGACAACAACGACCTCGCCATCAATCAGTATTCGGTGGCGATCTCTACCGAAGCCATCCAGGAATTCAAGGTACAGGCCAGCACTTACACGGCTGAATTTGGCCGCAGCGGCGGCGCGCAGGTGAACATCGCGACTAAGTCAGGCACTAACCAATTCCACGGCGTACTTTACGAGTATCTTCGTAACGCGAATCTCGACGCCAAGAATTTTTTCGACCGGCCAGGCACCATTCCTCCGTTCAAGCGCAACCAATTCGGCGCGTCGGCCGGTGGCCCAGTGATCAAGGACAAGACCTTCTTCTTTTTCAACTGGGAAAGCACTCGCGTCCGGCAAGGAATCACTCGAGTCGCGACGGTTCCGACTGCTGATATGAAGCACGGCAATTTCTCAGCACTACTTCCCGGCACCGTGATTTACGACCCCGGATCGCTCAACGCGCAACTGGTGCGCACGCCGTTCTCCGGCAATATCATTCCGCCCGACAAGATCAACAAAGTTGGCCAGGCGATCGCCAACCTCTATCCAGACCCGAACACCTCGGTAGGCACCAGCTCCGGCCTCTTCACATCGAGTCCCGGCAAGTCGGACGACTTCAATCAGTACACCGGCCGTGTCGATCACCGCTTCGGTCAGAACGACAACCTCTTCGTGCGCTACTCGTTCATAAAAGAGGACCGCTTCGATACGTTCGATCCATTCTGCTCCGTGACGAATGTTCCCGGCTGGGGTTGCAACACGCTCAACGGCGGCCAGAATTTCGTTGTCAGTCATGTGCACTTGTTCGGCTCCAACAAGGTGAATGAGCTGCGGCTTGGCTACAATCGCACGCGCGGCGGGATTTTCCAGCAGGATCAGTCTACCGATCTCTCTACACAGCTTGGAATCTTGGGCACCTCGCGCAGCCCCCTCGACTTCGGATTTGTTCGCATTCTACCTTCCGGTTACGATAGCGTGGGCGACGGCGGTAACCTCCCGCAGGATCGTAAGGACAACACTTACCAGGTCACGGACTCGTTCGCCTGGACTACTGGCAGTCACTCATTCAAATTCGGCGGCGACTTCCGGCGCTTCCAGTTGAACCTAAGGTTCGACTCCAACGCTCGCGGCAACGTGACCTTTACACCCTTTTACACCAGGTCCGCGGCTAACACTGGAACCGGTGGAAATAGTATCGCTGAGATGCTGCTTGGCGATCCGCAGGCCTCCGCGGTCAGCCGTTCCTTTGCAGGAGCGACCGGAAACACCGTGACCGCGTTCCGAACGTATTCGTTGAACTACTTCGTACAGGACGATTGGCGCGTCCGCCCGAACCTCACGCTGAATCTCGGCTTGCGGTGGGAGTACAACAGTCCGGTCATCGACAAATACAACCATCTCGGCACTTTCGATCCGAGCGTGTCAGGAAACATTCGCGTGTCGACACCTCAGAAGCAGGATCTGTACGAGGTGTCCAAGAAACAGTTTGCTCCGCGCATTGGAATTGCCTACACTCCGTTCGGACCGAAGACAGTGTTCCGCGCCGGGTACGGTATTTTCTGGGATGACAAGCTGCTTAATATCCATCTCACGCCCGCTCTCAGCCCTCCGTTTTTGATTCCGCTGAACTTCAACCCCAGCACCAACGGCGTTCCAAACATCGACATAGCGAACCCGTTCGGCGGGCAGGCGGCTACGGGCGGATTTGCTGCTTCCACTTGGTTGGAGAATCCTTTTAGGAACGGCTACGTCCAGCAGTGGAGCTTCAACATTCAGCGCGAGCTGCCCGCGGCGATGGGATTCACCATCGGTTACGTCGGCGCCAAGGGGACGCACCTCGATCACCAGTACAACGCGAACCTTCCGCAGCCTTCAGCCTTATTCGTTCAGGCGAACCGGCCCTATCCTACCTTTGCGAACATCACCGTGAACTCGGCTTCTGCATCGTCGGCATACCATGCTTTGCAAGTTTCGCTCGAAAAGAGATTTTCGAAGGGGCTTAGTTTTCTTGCGGGCTACACCTGGTCGAAGGCCATCGACGATGGCTCGGCTTGGAATGCAACAGTCCTGAATGTTTTCAACTTCCACGCCGAGCGCGGGCTGTCGACGTTCGACACTCGTCATCGCTTCGTCGCCAGCTACACCTATGATCTTCCCTTCGGCCGGGGCCGCACCTTCGGCTCGAATTGGTCCGGTTTAGCGAATGAAATACTGGGCGGCTGGCAAACCAACGGGATCGTTACTTTCCAATCCGGCAATCCGCTTGATATTCAAGCCGGACTGACGACGCTCACCGGCACCAATAGCAATACGCGTCCGGACGTGAACGGAAACCCGAATGATTTTGCGCACGATCCGGCCCGATGGTTCAACACTTCCGTCTTCAGCAACAATTTCCTGGGCCGTTTTGGGAATGCGGGAAGGACCTTCGTCATCGGCCCCGGTACTGCTGATTTCGACTTCGCATTACTGAAGCGGTTCCCGCTCTTTAGCGAAAACCGGTATCTGCAGTTCCGCAGCGAGTTCTTTAACCTCGCCAATCATCCCAACTTCGACAATCCCACCGCGAACAACTTGACGGTGGTCAGCCCGACGTTCGGACGCATTACTTCGGCCGGCGCCTCCGATCCGCGGCTCAGTTCGCGCCAGATCCAGTTTGCGCTGCGGCTGGTGTTTTAGCCCTCGGCTCAAACAAACTATTGGAGTGATTTCGAAATGTATGCTGCTGTTTTGACAAACGTGGTCTCCATGTTTGCTTCGTGCGTGCCACCATATTTGAAGCATGAGAATTCCGATCAAGAAGCTACATCCGGACGCCATCCTTCCAACCTATGCACACGGGCCGGAGGAAGACGCCGGCCTCGATCTGTGTGCCATCGAACGCGTTGTGCTGCAACCTGGCATTTCGCAAGCAGTTCCCACCGGGCTCGCGATTGAACTGCCGCCTGGCTATGAAGCGCAAGTTCGGCCGCGCAGCGGGCTCGCGCTGAAACATTCCCTGACCGTGAATTTCGGCACGATTGATCCAGGGTACCGCGGTGAAATCCGAGTTGTGATGTTCAACCTCGGTCGCGCCCCTTACACTGTTGAAAAAGGCGACCGGATCGCGCAGTTGATCGTGGCACGTTATGAAGCCGTCCAATGGCAAGAAGGAGAATTGGGCGAATCGGCTCGCGGGGCCGGTGGATTTGGGTCCTCGGGCCGATAAGACCGGCTCCTGGCGACGCCCTTTGCCGCGCGGGAATGAGGTAGCGCTACGATAGGATATATAGCCTATGATCATTCGAAAGCCATCCGATCTCCCGTATTCGCAGGTTACGCCCAAGGCGGACTACCTGAACCGCCGCCGCTTTCTGGCCGGCTCGATTGTGCTGGGAGCATTCGCTGGTGCGCCCCTGGCCAGGGCCAACACTCAGTTGACCGGCGTCGTAAAAAGCAGCTACAGGGTCGACGACAAGGTGACGCCGTACGAAGCGATCACGGGCTACAACAATTTCTACGAGTTTGGAACCGGCAAGGAAGATCCTGCGGAGAACGCCAAGAACTTCCGCACATCGCCCTGGTCGGTGAAGGTGGAAGGCGAAGTCGCCAAACCGAAGACGCTCGATCTCGACGCGCTCATGAAGCTCGCGCCGCTCGAAGAACGGATCTACCGGCATCGCTGCGTCGAGGCCTGGTCGATCGTGGTCCCCTGGATCGGTTATCCACTGAACGCGTTGTTGAAGCAGGTGGAGCCAACGTCGAAAGCAAAGTACGTGGCGTTTGAGAGCTACTACGACACCAAACAGATGCCGCGTGGAAACTGGGCTGGGATTCCGTTTCCGTATGTTGAAGGATTGCGGCTCGATGAAGCCATGCATCCGCTGGCTTTACTCACCGTCGGGCTCTATGGCGAGACGCTGCTGAATCAAAACGGCGCTCCGTTCCGCTTGGTTGTCCCGTGGAAGTATGGCTTCAAGAGCATCAAGTCGATTGTGAAGATCCGGCTGGTGGAGAAGCAGCCGCCGACCACATGGAATATTGCCGGACCGAACGAATACGGCTTCTATTCGAACGTCAATCCTGAAGTCGATCATCCGCGTTGGAGTCAGGCGCGCGAACGCCGGCTTGGTGAATTCGCAAAACGTCCCACGCTCAAATTCAACGGTTACGGCGACCAGGTGGCGAGCTTGTACGCCGGGATGGACCTTCGAAAGAACTACTGATCCAATGCGCGCGGTCCTGTTGAGCCGCTGGACCAGAGTTGTCCTCTTTGTTCTGTGCCTGGTTCCTCTTGCGTGGCTCGGATGGCGCGGCTACCGCCAGGATTTAACCGCCAACCCGATCGAGTTCATCACCCACTTCACGGGTGACTGGACCATCCGGTTCCTGCTGATCACGCTCAGCGTCACGCCGCTCCGAAAGCTGCTCAATCTGCCGCAACTCGCACGCTACCGCCGCATGCTCGGCTTGTTCGCTTTCTCCTACAGCTGTCTGCACCTGACGACGTGGCTTTGGCTGGACAAATTCTTCGACCCGCTGGAGATGTGGAAGGACGTCGTGAAGCGCCGCTTCATCACCGCCGGCATGACGGCCTTCCTGTTGATGCTTCCGCTCGCGCTAACTTCGACGGCCGGCTGGGTGCGCAGGCTCGGCTTCGTCCGCTGGCAGCGTCTGCATCGACTGATTTACTTCAGCGCGCTGGCGGGCGTGATTCACTACTATTGGCTGGTCAAGTCTGACGTTCGGCTGCCGCTAATGTACTTTGGCATCTGGATGGTCCTGATGTTGTACCGGTTAGGCGTCTGGCTGCGGGCTCAGCCACGCCGCGTCACCATTCCGAATACGGCGTCCCTTCGAGACTAGTCTTATCCGATCCGCTGCGGACGTCGAAGATCCCCGGCTCACTCTGATTCACGGTGTTGGAGGCGTCTTCCATGATGATTCTCCAGGAATCAGCCGTGCCAGTCATCGGGTCCACCGGAATCTGACGAAGGTAGCCGTCGCTGACCAGATCGTTTAACGTTTGCGGGGCTTTCTGCTTGTCGTAGGTGTACTCGTCGATCACGGTGCGCATGGTGAACAGATTGTTCTTGAGCACGCTTTCTTTCGCGCGCAGGATCGCGCGGGTGTAGATGGGAATCGCCACCGTCATGAGGACGGCGATGATCGCCATCACGATCATCAGCTCGACCAGCGTGAATCCCAGGCGCTTCCTGTTCATAAACTCACCATTCCGAGTACGACGTGCCGTCGCGTGCTTTAAAGGTGCTCTTCGAATAGACGTCGAACACGTTCTGCCCACCCCACGCTTGTGCCTTGGGGTCGTCGCGAGTGCTGCGCAGCCCCCACTCGCGCGTGTTGGTCATCGGATCTTTGGGAATCCTGCGCAGATATTTGATTTTTTTGTCCACCGATCCGGTTGCTTTCACGCCCTCTACCAGTTGGTCCAGGGTTTCGGGATAGTTGTCCGAGTCCAGCTTGGCCGGGCCGATTTTCCCGGCGTCCATATCGTCTTTGAACTTGTCGATCGCGGTCCTGATTTCGCGCAGTGAATATACGAGGTCGCGCTCCTTATCGCGCTGCACCTTGTAGCGAGCCAGCGGCACCGCCATCGCTGACAGCAGCATCAAGATGGTGAAAGCCACGATCAGCTCAACCAGCGTCAGGCCGCGTTGTCGTCTACGTCTCATTGCTTCCCTATTGCACGGTAACCGCCACGGACGGAGCCGTCACGGTGATAGGTTGCTGTTTCGAGTTTCTCAAGTTGATTTCAGTCACGGTGATCGTGGTGGAACCCTTCCCCACGGCCATGAACGTAAGTTGGATGAGCGGACCAGATCCGTTCACTCCTGGCGCGCCCGTGATGCGGCTCATGTCGATGGTCGCTTCGCCGCTATCATTGCGAATGTCGAGCGTCGGTGGATTCAAGCCCGGAGCCTGGCTCAGCAGTGTCCCGGCGGTCGCTTGATTCAATCGCAGAACCTTCGGATCCCACTTGATCTTAATCGGAACGGCATAAATGTCGGCCACATTGTCGGCTTGCAGGGTGACGACTACCGGAGCACTCAACGCCACTTGAGGAGCCGGGGTTACAAGCGATAACTTGGCCTCGCCCGCAGGCGCCGGCACGACAGGCGGCGCCGGGCTCGGCGCTCCGGGCGCAGGAGCTGCCGGGGCGGGTTCTTCCTTGCGTGGAGCATAGCTCAGTTTCACCGTCTGATCGGTGCCCGCAGCGACTCCCCGCAGATCTAGCGCGGTGATGCTCGGTGTTCGCACGATATGCGGGATCAGCGCGATCAGCAACTCTCCGCGTGATTTGTCCTTCGAATTCGAACTCAGGAAGAATCGCCCCAGGATCGGAATATTGGTCAGTCCCGGAATTCCGTTCACTGTGTTGGTGTCCTGCGTCTGCATCAGGCCGCCCACCAAGCTGATTTCTCCGTCGCGCACGCGGATATCTGCTTCATTCTTGCGCTGCGAGATCACCGGCTGGTCCAGGCCGCCGATGTTCACATTTCGGCTGACATTGGATACGTCCACCAGAATGTGCATCGTGAGTTCGTCCGATCCGTGCACATGCGGCGTTATCTCGAGATTCACGCCCGTCTCAGCGAACTGGAACTGCGTGCTGACCAGCGGACTGACGCCCACTGTTCCGATCCCAGGCTGAAAGCTTCCCGTAGCGTACGGCACCTTATCGCCGATCTTGAGTGATACCTTTTGTCCATCCGAGGCACGCACCTCCGGCGACTGCATTACTTTCGTAGACGAGTCCGACATCACCGCTTGCAGCAGCGCGCCAGGGAGCGTAGTCGCAAAATCCGCACTGCTTACGCGCCCCAGGTTCGCGAGCGTGAACGCAGCCGTAGAAGCCGTAGTGGGCGTGGTCGTGCCTCCTGACCCGCTTCCCGACCCGCTGCCGGATCCACTGCCCGAACCCCCACCCGCTTGGGGCAGCACATTTCGCGGCGCGAACGTAATCGGCACGGCCAGTCCTGTTGTATTCCCGGACACCAGCGCCGATGCAATGCTGC
>JACXTT010013395.1_pt1 | contig 10801 bp, 5 predicted proteins | sample 9270951 | NCBI WGS metagenome assembly JACXTT01 (sample SAMN15532306, study PRJNA645909) | rock metagenome | isolation source: weathered quartz diorite | place: Puerto Rico | collected 2017-06-21
GGGGCAACCGGCGTGCTTCTTGCACTCCGACACGATCCCGGGCGATACGACGGGCGGGCGCGTCCTCTCATCGCCCCAGCCGCCTGCCGCGACCCCCTTCGGCAACGGCGTCTCGCCCACCAGCTCCGGCGCACCGGCGCTGTCCTCGAGCTCACCGACGCTCGGGAGCGAACTCACGGTCTCAAACGGCTCGTGGGAAAACAGCCCCCTCGCCTACGCCTACCAGTGGGAACGCTGCAACGCCGAAGGCACGAGCTGCACGCCGATCGCCGGAGCCACCAACCCCAACTACACGGTCACTCAGCTAGACGCAGGCACTCGCCTGCTGGCGCGCGTGTCGGCCACGAACGCCGCCGGCACCACCACGGCGGTGAGCGCCGCGAGCACGGCGGTGCCGGCGAGCGGCCCGACCTACGCGGGCGAGATCGGCACCTGGGGCTTTAGCAAACCCGCCCGCGTGGCGCTCGATGGCAAAGGCGACGTGTGGGTCGCCGACACTGGCGACAGCCAGGTCAAGGAGTTCAACGAAAAAGGCGAAAACATCCGCGCGATCCACTCGCCCGTAGGCGCCGAATCTGGCTTCTACCGCCCCCAGGGCATCGCGCTGGACGCCTCCGGGAACGTGTGGGTCGCCGACACGGGCAACAACCGCGTGGTGGAGCTGGGCTCGAGCGGCGAATTCCTGCAGCGCTTCGGCTCGTTGGGCTCCGGGACGGGACGCTTCCACGAACCGGCCGGGATCGCGCTGGACGCCAAAGGCCACGCCTGGATCGCGGACGCCCGCAACGGGCGGATCGAGGAGTTCAGCACGCAGCTCTCCTATCGCTGCGAAACCGAACCCTTCTACAACTGCGGCGAAAAGAGCTCCTACATCGCCAGCTTCGGCTCGAGCGGGACGGGCGTGGGCCAGTTCAAAGAACCCCAGGGCGTCGCCGTCGGCCCGAACGGCAAGATATGGGTCGCCGACAGCGCCAACAACCGCATCGAGCAGTTCAGCGAAGGCGGCGAATATAAAACCTTCGGCGCGAAAGGAAGCGAACCGGGGCAGTTCCTCGCGCCGGCTTCACTCGCGCTCGACGCCAGCGGCAACGTGTGGGTGGCCGACAGCGGCAACGACCGCATACAGGAGCTCTCAGAAGCCGGAGCGCCGCTGGCGCAGGTCGGCCGAACCGGCGCCGCCAACGGGCTCTTGAACAACCCCGAAGGCATCGCGCTGTTGGCGGGCGGCGGCTTCTGGGTGGCCGACACGAACAACAATCGCCTCGAGCACTTCTCCTCCGCCCTGAAATACGCCGGTCAGTACGGCTGGGGCAGGAAGCCCAGGCGCGTCGCCGTCGACGCGCAGGGCAACGTCTGGTTCACCGGCGGCGCCGGCGGTTGGGAGTACTCGAGCGCCGGCAAAGAACTGCAGAGCTTTGGCTCGAGCCAGGTCCATGAAAGCGCCGGCATCGCGCTGGCCCAGGGCGGAGATCTGTGGGTGACTGACCGCGCCGAAGGACGCATCGCAGAGTTCGGCGAAAAAGGCGAATTCCTGCGCCAGGCGGCGAGCAAAGGCAGCCAGGCGGGCCAGCTTTCGAGCCCTGAAGCGATCGCGGTCGACGCTTCGGGTGACGTGTGGGTCGCCGACTGGGGCAACGCTCGCCTCGAGGAGTTCTCGCCCTCGGGCGAATACGAGCGCCAGATCAAAGGCGAAGGACCCAGCAAGCTGCATGGCCCCACGGGGCTCGCGATCGACGCACAGGGTCATCTGTGGGTGGGCGAGTCCGGACGTGTCATGGAGCTCACCGAAACCGGGGTCCTCATCCAATCGTTCAGCGCGTCAGAAGTCTCGGACATCTCCGTCGACTCGCAGGGCAACGTCTGGGTGGCGTCGCTGCACAGCGCCGGCGAAACACCGGGCGACGTGGTCGAGTACAACTCAAGCGGCGAACTGGAGACGCAATTCGGCGGCCCGGGCGTGGGCGAAGGCCAGTTCGAAGGTGTCAGCGGTGTCTCGGCGGGGCCGGGCGGCAGCATCTGGGCGGTCGATGCGGGCAACGCTCGGCTTGAGAAGTGGACGACGCCGGTCGTGAGCGTCGCCGCGGCGAAACCCTCCGCCAGTGGGTGGACTGTCGAGTACCAGGCGCCGGTGGCCGGGAGCGCAGCGCCCACCCAGCTCTCGCCGAGCAAGGTCGCGACCTGGGCCCAGCAGGACGACCCAGTGGAAGCCACGGCGATCTTCCCGCCCGATGAGCCGATGGGATGGCCCGCCAGCGACTACCGCCGCGCGAGCCTTTACTACCGCGACTCGCGCGACCGGACGGTCAACGTCGCCGCGCCGGGATCTCCCGAAGACTCGATCTCCACGGCCGAATACAACGCAACCAACGACGTAGTGCGCTCCTTGAGCGCCGACAACCGCGCGGCGGCGCTCAAAGAAGGCACGAAATCGGCCGAAGTCGCAAAGCTCCTGGACAGCGAGAGCACCTACAACCCCGAAGGCAACCAGCTGAGCGAAACGCTGGGCCCCCAGCACGAAGTGATGCTCGCCATCGGCGTGAAAGAACGCAACGAAAAAACGCTCGCCCGTGCCCGCACGCGCTACTTCTACAACGAAAATGCCCCCTCAGAAGGCGGCCCCTACAACGTGCTCACGAAGACGGTCGCGGACGCCGTGCTGCCCGGCGGCGAAGGACGCGACCCGCGCACCTCCACGACCTCCTTCGCGGGCGCGGGCTGGAAGCTTCACAAGCCCACCTCCACGATCACCGACCCCTCCGGCCTTCACATCTCGCGCGCCGCCGCCTACGAAGAATCGACGGGCAACCAGATCGAATCGACGATGCCCGCCGGCGCCTCGGCCAACCCCGTGCCCGCTTTCTCCTTCGCCTTCGGCAGCTCGGGCACCGGCGAAGGCCAGTTCCAGGCTCCCTGGGGCGTGGCGGTGAGCCCGAAGACGGGCAACATCTTCGTCTCAGACTACGCCGCCGGGCGTGTCGAGCAATTCGAAGCGAACGGCAAATTCAAGGCCTGGATCCCGGCGCCGGGCGCCCTCACCGGCCAGCTGGTCCACCCCGAAGCGCTGGCGTTCGATACAACCGGCAAGCTCTACGTCGGCGACGGGGGCAGCGCGCGCGTGGTCGTGTTCAAAGAAAAAGAAGGCAAATGGGAATTCTCGAAATTCATCGGCCTGCCCACGGGCGGGAGCCAGTTCGGCGGTCCGATCCACGGCATCCTCTACGAACCGACGGCCAAATGGATCTGGGTCTCGGACACGGCCAACAACCGCGTGCAGGCCTTCACCACGACAGGCCTCTCCAAGGGCGAATTCGGCGGCCCCCAGGAAGCAGGCGGAGTCAAACTGCGCGAACCGGCGGGCCTCGCGCTCAGCTCAGGCCACATCTACGTCGACGACTACGGCGAGCACCGGGTCGTGGAGGTCAACGGCGAAGGCAAATTCACCGCCGCCTTCAGCGCCCTGGAAGGCGGCCAGCAGCTCGAATCGCCGCTCGGCCTCGCGGCAGACCCCAAAAGCGGCGACCTCTACGTCTCCGACTACGGCCTCAGTCGCGTCGAGCAGTTCAAGCCCGACGGCACGTTCATCGCGACGATCGGCGCCTACGGCTCGGGCAACGGGCAGTTCGTCAAGCCGATCGGGGTCGCGAGCGCCGCCAACGGCGCGCTCGAGGTGGTCGATTCCGCCAACGCGCGGGTGGAGGTGTGGGCGCCCGGAGCTTCGGGCGCGCACTCCACGCAGACGATCTACTACACGGCGCTCGCGAACTCGAAGCTCGCAACGTGCGGCAAACACCCGGAGTGGGCAAACCTCCCGTGCGAGACGAGGCCCGCCGAACAGCCGGGGACGCCGGGCCTTCCCAGCCTGCCGGAAACGAGCGTCAAGTACAACGTCTGGGATGAGCCGGAAACGACGACCGAAACCTTCCCGGCCACGGTGCCCTACGCGCTGAGCATGCGCACGAGCAAGACCACTTACGACGGCGCGGGGCGCGTGCTCTCAAGCGAAGTCACGGCGTCGAGCGGCACCGCGATACCCAAGGTCACCGACACCTACAACGAAGCGACGGGAGCGCTCGAAAAGCAGACCTCCACGATCGAAGGCACCGAACGGACGATCGAAAGCAAGCTCAACTCGCTCGGCCAGCTCGTCGCCTACTCCGATGCGGACGGCAACGAAGCGACCTACGAATACGACGCGGACGGCCGCCCGCACAAGGTCAACGACGGCCGCGGTACCCAGACCTACACCTACGACGACGAAACGACTGGGCTGCTCAAGACGCTCCAGGACTCCGGCGCTGGGACGTTCACCGCGAGCTACGACCCCGAAGGCAAACTGCTCACCGAGGGCTACCCCAACGGCATGACTGCGCAGTACACCTACGCCAGCTCCGGCGGGCCGGTGAACCTCGAATACGTCAAGGCGAGCTGCAGCTGCTCTTGGTTCAGCGACAAAGTCGTGCCCTCGATCCACGGCCAGTGGCTCGAACAGACCAGCTCGCTCTCAAAGCAGGTCTACTCCTACGACGCCGCCGGGCGCCTCACGCAGGTCCAGAGCACGCCCGCTGGCAAAGGTTGCACGACCCGCATCTACGCCTACGACGAAGACACCAACCGCCTGAGCCTCACGTCCGACGACCCCAACGAAGCCAAAGGCTGCGCAACCGAAAAAGGCAGCGTCGAAGCGCACGCCTACGACCCCGCGGATCGCCTGAACGACGCCGGCGTCGGCTACGACGCCTTCGGCAACACCACCAGTCTCTCCGCCCAGGACGCGGGAAGCGGCTCACCGCCCTCAGCGCTCATCAGCACCTTCTACGCCGACAATCAGACAGCCACGCTGACCCAGAGCAAAGAGACCATCGGCTATCACCTCGACCCGGCGGGGCGGACGCGGGAAACGGTCGAAACGGGCAGTCTGAAAACGGCTGCCATCGTCTCCCACTACGCGAGTGCAGGGAACGCACCCGCATGGACATCCAACTCGTCCGAAGAATGGAGCCGCAACATCCCGGGCATTGACGGCTCACTAGCTGCGGTTCAGACCAGCAGCCGCCCGGAAGCGACGCTGCAGCTCGCAAACCTGCACGGCGACGTCGTCGCGACGGCATATGACTCGCCGTCGGCGGGCGAACTCGCCTCGAAGGCAGACACTACCGAGTTCGGCGTGCCTGCGGTGAACGCGCCGCCGAAATACTCCTGGCTCGGGGCGATCGACCTGCCAACTGCCGAACTCCCCGCCAGCCCGGTTGCGATGGGAGCCCGCTCCTACGTGCCGCAGCTCGGCCGGTTCCTCCAGCGCGATCCGGTGGCGGGTGGCTCGGCGAACGCGTACGCGTACACGTTTGGCGACCCGGTCAACAGCTCCGACCCAAGTGGGGCGTACACGATCGGCAATCCCTCGGAACAGCTCCTCGAAACGGCTGGGCGCCTGGCCGAAGAAGGCGCGGCGCAGCAGGCAGCGGAAAACGCGGCCGCTCGTCGGGAAGCCGAAGAACGTCTTGCCGCGGAACTTGCGGCGCGGGAGGCAGCCTTCGGTGGCGGTGAAGAATGGGGTGAATACGAAGAATGGGAAGAATGGGAAGAAGGCGAAGAATTCGAATACGCGAGCTATCGACCGGGGGCTGGCTACGAACGTCGACATCGTGGAGTGGAACCGGCCGTGCTTTATCAGCCACTCACTGACGAAGGCGCAGCCCCCTGGCAGGAACCCAGCGTGGGCACGCCGCGCGATGCGAACGATATCTGCCACGTCTGGCCTTATTGCGGCGGTTCCCACTCAATTCTAAGCCGCGCGATAAAAAATCGAGTACCGCGTCGGCGGGTGTCTTTCTGTGAACAGCTGCACGACTGCCCCTTCCCGGAACCATCAAACAACTCGTTGGCGAAAGCGCTGTGGAAAGGCGCGAAAAAGCTAGTTACGAACTGCTTGAAAGGGAAATGCTTGGGAGGAGGGCCCGTCGATGAGTAACTCGACGCGCCTACGACTACGCACCACCTACGTGGCACCAAGCCGCACTAACCTAGCCTCGGTTGTGCGTCAAGCGCAGCGTCGATACGCCCAAATCGCACACGCGTGTCCGGCAGTCACCTCGACGGCGCACAGGGGACGCAACCAACGGAGCGGCGGCGCTTTTAACGGCGCCGCCGACTTAAGCGGCCGAGCAGCGTCTCGACCAACATACCCAGCGGCTCGACCGTCCATGCGACAAGGAGTCTAAGAACTCGCCCAACCCTGATGCGCGTGCGCAAGGTCCAGACGATAGCACGCTCCTGCCGGGGCGGGATTCGCCATCCTTGATTCGGCGGCAGCAGACCCGGTGGCCGACACCCACAACTCGGTCGCTGGAATGGTCAGTCACGTATGCGCTGATCGCGTACGCGACGACGTTCGGCGTCACGTACGCGCTGGTGGCGAGCCTAGAAATTGGATTGGGGGTTCGCGTCTCGGTGGGAGCGAGAGTCATGCTCGTAGACGCCGTGATGCTGGCCTCGCTAATTCCGCTGAGCAAAAAGACCGGGCTCGCGCCCCGCGACCTCGGTTTCCGCGCAGTCCCTGTCCGCCGATCGATCGTGCTCGTCACCCTTGCCGTCGCAGCGTACGCCCTAATGGCAGGGTTCTGGGCCACAACACTTCATCGGGAACCTGCTGTCAATGAATTGGCCGAGATCAAGAATTACCGCCCGATCGGCCTGGGCCTCACGCTAGCGGCCGTTCCGTTATTCGCCCCGATCGTCGAGGAGGTCTTCTTTCGTGGGCTCCTGTATCGCAGTCTTCGGAATCGACTTCGTATCTTCCCGGCCGCTTTGATTGGAGGTGGACTATTTGGCTTAGTGCACATCATGAACTACCCGCTCTACACCCTGCCGCTCAAGGCTGGGTTCGGCTTTATCGCGTGTCTGCTGTACGAGCGGGCTGGCTCTTTGCTTCCAGGGATCGGTCTACATTCATTCGTTGACGCAAGCGCGATTAACATTGCGTTCACTGGCGACGACGTGATCGTGGTCGTGATCTTTGCCGCCCTGGCATCGACGACTTTTCTTGCTGCTTGCGTTCGTGCGACGCGAGCGCGTCGACCGTCTTTATAGTTCGAGCCGATACCCGAATCGAAACGGTGACGCGCTCGGGGGTCTTAGCGGCGCGTCGTGCTACCTGCCGGATGGCCTATCTCATGTCGGCTCCATCCCACGGGCATGCCATTGGCTCGCTGCGACATCTCCACCGCAAACCGGGCGGCCCACTAGAGTGAACACCACGTCCTCACTTGCGGGCAAGGCTTTCGCAGCCGGCGCCGCGCGCGTCGCCCGCGATCGTCGACAACGGTGCCTCTGAACGGCAATAAGCGGGGTCGTCACAGTGTCGGGGCACGAGCTTCCGGGTGGCCCATAGGTGGGTCGCTCATCAGCCGACCGCCCTAGCGACCACCCGGCTGCCCGCTCGCTCCCGAGCGCGGGCTCTGCACCTGGCCCGAGGAAGGGGGTCCCCGCCTCTCCGCTTCGCTTCGACCCGGGGACCCCCTTCCTCGACCACACACATCTCCAGATGTATGGGTGAGGCCAGGTGCAGAGCGGACAGCACAGGAGCGAGCGGGCAGCAGGAAAGGAGACTTGGGCTTAGGCAATAGCGTAAGCAGCATGCCGGTATGCGGAGTTGAAGGAGACAGCGATGAGGGTCTGCGGATCAGAAGCGGCGGCGCCAAAGAAGACGATGAGAAGCTGGGGATCAGAAGCGGTGGGGATGTAGGCGAGGAGGACGGCGGCTCACGGGATGAGATGGACGAGAAGGACCTGAGCGGTTAGAGGGCCCTGCAGGAGCAGGAGCCGGCGATGCAAGCAAGGGTCCAGGAGAGAGAACTTGCGGAGCTGGGCAGCGCTGCCGTAGAGGGCTGGCGCTAGAGAGCAGCCGGCGCATCGACTGAAGCGCGGGTGCCGCGGTCATCCGCCATCGCGGCCTCGCCGCCGGCGTCTAGCACGAGCGGCCTATCACGTCCCTCCCTGAGAGATCGGCTACGCCTTCAAGCAATCGAGAATCTCCCCCTGCGGGGGAGCACGGATCGCACATCATCAATTGCTTGACTCTCCTTCCGGGACCTGATCGCAAGAGGGCACGTTCGCAAGCTCACGAGACCGAAAGGACGTAAGCGATGAGCCCTCACCATCAGGCGTCGATCGCCGCCCCGACCCCGACCCAACTGTCGTATCTGAGAAGCCTCGCGGCGCAGACCGCGACGACGTTCGCCGTGCCACGAACGGGAGCCCAGGCCAGCCGTGAGATCCAGCGCATGAAGGCACTGAAGAGTCGCGGCATGCTCGACCCGGAACCTCGCGGGGGCAGCGACGCCGCCGAAGCCCCCTACGCGACGGCCGTTGACGACAGCGAGGTCGAAGGCTACGGCTCGAGCACGACCTGGCGCGTGCGCGGCGGCACGGCCGCCGCGACTCGCTCGACACCGCGGGTCGGTGAGCTGACCGAGCTCGCGCGCTATGAGACCCGCGAGGGCGAGCGCGTCCTCTACGGCCAGCGCGTGGACGGCACCGTACGAATCACTGACCGCCCAGCGACCGGACCGGGCCGCTCCTACCTGGTCGAGCGCGGCCTCGAGCAGGACGGCTACGCGGCACTCAAGGCGCTGATCGCCGACTACACAGCCCAAGCGCGAGAGCTCGGCGCGATCCCGATGGCAACAAGTGCGATGGCTGTGCAGGTGAACGAGAGCGCAGGCGGCTGAGCAGACGCCGAGGCGGTAGTAGCGCGCGCCGTGCGGGCCTGCCCCTTCAGATTTTCGCACGCTGCGCGTGCGCGGGGTCGGGGCAACGGCCCGCACCCGGCGGGCCCTCCAGCAAGGAGAGCCATGAGTGCCATCGCCTCACCTCCGCGTTCACCGCGTACAGCACACACAGCGACGGCCGGTCGCGAACCCGCGAGCGGACGAATCGCGACGTACACGAACAGAGGTTCACTCCGCGAGCTCGTTTCACTGAAAGGCGCGAGCGGAACGACGCTCGTCGTCGACCGCCGCGCGCACGACTTGGGCGACGCGCGGCTTATCGCACACCTTGCCGCCGATGAGTTGCCGAAGAACGGGCGCACCGTGTGTGCGCTCTACCTCGCCGACGCGGATCGCTCGCCGGCGCGACTCCTCACGCCCGCCGACCACGAGCGCGAGTTCGGCGAAGGCGTGCGCGTGCTCGCTCGGCGCTCCGACGACGCGGGGCCAGGGGACCCGATGAACGATGAAGGTGAGCTGCGCGACGCCCACGGTGCAACCTACGCCCTGCAGATCGTCACAGGCGATCGTGTGGTGCGGGAGCTGCGCTGGTGCCGTCGCCCGCCCTGCGGCGGGCGCGCCGAGGCGACCAGCATCCGCCGCGTGCTCGGCGCGCTTGAGAGCTACGCCCCGTTGCGCGAGCTGACCCCGGCCGCGCTCGCGCGCCACTCCCACGACGTCGGCGTCTCGGTAGCGACGCTGCGCTGCGAATACGAGCGCGCGCTGCGCAGCCCGGTGCTGCTCAACGGCGCGCTTCGCGAAGCCGTCCAGGGCGCGGTCGCCGACGGTGAGCTGACGCTTTCAGAGATCGCGATGCGCTGCGGCCGGGTCAAGCGCGACGCGCGCGGCAACGCGAGCGGCGAGACGAGCTGGCTCTCGCGGCGCATCGGGGTGCTGCCCGAGGGCGGGCGCTCGACGCCGACGCCGTGGATTCACTCCGACGTCCTCGCGCTGATCGCCCGCCAGGGACTGGGCGTCAGTCCGCGCGAGGTCGAACTCTGAGAGCGCTTAAGCGCCGCGCCCGCGCGGGCCGACCCCATCGATCGTCGCACGCCTTCGGCGTGCGGGCAGATGGGGATCGCCCCGCACACGGCGGGGCTCGACCTGTGGAGGTATCCATGAGCACCGTCCTTGCAACACCGACACGCCTTGCGCTCGAGAGGATCGCTGTCGAGGACAACGTCCGCGAGCTCGATCAGGAGCACGTGCAGGCGCTCGCGAGTTCGATCGCCCTGCGCGGGCTGATCGTCCCGCTCGTCGTCCGCCCGCACGGCAATCGCTTCGTGCTCGTCGCCGGCCACCACCGCTACGCGGCCTGCAAGAGCCTCGGCATCGCAGAGGTCGAGGTCACGCTGCGCGAGCACGAGGGGCCGAGCGCCGACTCCGCGGCCGAGAACGTGCTGCGCAAGGCGCTCTCGCCGCTCCAGGAGGCGCACGCTGTCAAGCACATGCTCGATGAGGGCTACACCCTCGACGGCGCCGCCGCCGTGCTCGGCTGGAGCGCGAAGCTAGTGAGCGCGCGCGAGAATCCTGGACCTCCCCGAGATCGCACAGGAGCTGCTCGGAAGCGGCGAGCTTCCCGTGAGCGCGCTTGCGGCGCTCGAGAAGATCGCCGCGGTCTCCCCGGCGCTGCTGGACGCGGCGTTGGCGCCGATCGCGCAAGGCGAAGTCCCAGGTGAGCAGTTTGCGCACAACCCTGGCTGGGTGATCGGCCACGCGATCCGAAGCTGCGAGTGCAAGGCCTTCGCCGCCGCCTACCTCGGCTCGCTCGACCGCCACGAGGTCACGGAGCTTCGCCTCGGCAAGAAGGCCGACGCCGCCTATGGCGAGCTGACCGAGATGCACAAAGCGCTCGACCGCTACGCCTACGGCCCGCCGCAGATCCGCTTCACTGAAGCAGAGATCGACCAGGCGCGCGCCGCCGGGGTTTTGATCGAGCTCGACCACGGCACGCCGATCATCACCGACCGCGCGTTGCTGCGCGAGCTCGCAAAGCAGGCGATCGAGCGCACGCTCGATGAGCTGCGCGCGGCCAA
>JACXTT010013396.1_pt1 | contig 10801 bp, 11 predicted proteins | sample 9270951 | NCBI WGS metagenome assembly JACXTT01 (sample SAMN15532306, study PRJNA645909) | rock metagenome | isolation source: weathered quartz diorite | place: Puerto Rico | collected 2017-06-21
TGCTTTTCGTTGCAGATGGTATCGCCGGTGGAGACGTTCTTCAGGCCGACGGCGGCGCAGATATCGCCCGCCAGAATCTCGCTGATGTCTTCGCGCTTGTTGGCGTGCATCTTGAGCAGCCGCCCGATGCGCTCGCTGCGCCCGCGCCCGGCATTGAGCACCGAATCGCCTGATTTAAGCTGGCCGGAATAAACGCGGATGAAGGTCAACTGGCCCACGAAAGGATCGGCCATGATCTTGAACGCCAGGGCGGAAAACGGCTCGCTGTCGGCCGGCTTGCGAGTTTCCTCGTGTCCCGTGTCCGGATTGGTCCCCTTCACTTCGCCGGCATCGATCGGGGAAGGCAGATAATCCACCACCGCGTCGAGCAAGGGCTGCACGCCCTTGTTCTTGAAGGCCGTCCCCACCACCACCGGGAAAAGCTTGAGTGCGATCGTCGACTTGCGCAGCGAGGCGCGCAGCTCCTCAGCGGAGATCGTCTCCCCTTCCAGGAATTTGTGCAGCATGTCGTCGTCATTTTCGGCGACGGTCTCGACCAGCTGAGTGTGGAAGGCTTCGGCTTTTTTCTGCAGCTCGGAAGGAATTTCTCCAGTGGTGTACTCGGCCCCGATCGAGTCGTCTTTCCACGAGATCGACTTCATGTCGATCAGATCGACTACGCCTTTGAACTTGTCTTCCTGTCCGATCGGGATTTGAATGGCGACGGGCTTGGCATTGAGGCGCTTGCGGATGGTGTCGATGGCGTGCTCGAAATCAGCCCCCATCTTGTCAATCTTGTTGATGAAACAAATGCGCGGGACGCCATATTTGTCGGCCTGCCGCCAGACCTTTTCCGATTGCGGCTGCACCCCATGCACCGCGTCAAACACCGCGATCGCCCCGTCCAGGACCCGCAGGGAGCGCTCTACCTCGGCGGTAAAGTCCACGTGCCCGGGCGTGTCGATGATATTGATGCGGATGTCGCGCCAGGTGCAGGTAGTGGCGGCGGAGGTGATGGTAATGCCGCGCTCCTGTTCCTGTTCCATCCAGTCCATGGTGGCCGTGCCTTCGTGGACCTCGCCGATGCGGTGCGTTTTCCCGGTGTAGAAGAGAATGCGCTCGGTCGTAGTGGTCTTGCCGGCATCGATGTGCGCCATGATGCCAATATTCCTGCAGCGCTCCAGGGGGACCGTTCGGGACACAGCTTTCTTCTTCTCTTCCTTGCGGGATTCCTGCTCGCCAGCGACTTTTGCCGGAGTACTCATGAAAACCAGTTTCTAGCTATCAGCCTGCAGCTCTTGCTCTCAACCCCCCGGCCTCACGCACAGGCCTGTGAGCGGTCAAGAGCCTCTTCTTCACCACCGGTAGTGCGCGAAGGCCTTATTGGCTTCTGCCATGCGATGTACGTCTTCCTTCTTCTTGATGGCGGCGCCACGGTTATTGGCGGCGTCCAGTAATTCATTGCTCAGTTTGTCTATCATCCCCTTCTCCGCCCGCCCACGCGAATAGGTGATCAGCCAGCGGATGGCGAGGGAAGTGCGCCGGTCGGCATTGACTTCCACCGGCACCTGGTAGTTCGCGCCGCCCACACGGCGCGTCTTCACCTCGAGCAGCGGCTTGACGTTCTCCACCGCCTTCTTGAAAAGCTTCAGAGGCTCGTCGCCGCCCTTCTGCTGCAGTCGGCTCAGGGCTTCATAGAAGATGCCTTCCGCCGTGCTCTTCTTCCCTTGCCACATCATGGTGTTGACGAACTTCGTTACCAAGTCCGATCCGTAAATCGGGTCCGGCTCCACTTTCCGCTTGGCGATATATCCTTTTCGAGGCATTGCTGCTTCTGGCTCCTGGCCGTTCTGTCATTCCCCATTCATTCAGCTGCTTAGGCCTTCGGCCGCTTGGCGCCGTACTTCGAGCGGCTCTGCTTGCGGTTGGCCACGCCTACCGCGTCCAGTGTCCCGCGCACCACGTGATAGCGCACTCCGGGCAGGTCTTTTACCCGGCCGCCGCGAATCAGCACGATCGAGTGTTCCTGCAGGTTGTGGCCCACGCCGGGAATGTAGGTCGTTACCTCAATGCCGTTGGTCAGGCGAACGCGCGCCACCTTGCGCAAGGCTGAATTCGGCTTCTTTGGCGTCTGGGTGTAAACCCGGGTGCAAACGCCCCGCTTCTGCGGACATCCCTGCAGCGCCGGACTCGCCGTCTTGTAGCGCGGACGCTTCCTCCCCGCGCGAACCAGCTGATTGAAAGTAGGCATAGGTTGTGTTCCACCGCTGCTGCGGCCGTTCAAGCTTCCACACCCGGACACACCCACATGAAGGCCGTTCGTACTCCCTGCATTCAGGGGCTGGAAGGCAGTTTCGCCATCCATGCTGCTCGCGGCTTCACCCGCCGGCGAGAGATTCTGGTTCCCGTTCAGACTTAAGACTGACGACGGTGACATCAGGCCCGGAACTTGGCCCGTCCGGGAGTTGCTCCGTTTCGTCAGAGCGGCCCCGCATAGCTTTTCAACGGGTGAAAAGGACGCGCGGGACGTTTCAGCGAGGGCGCTTCCGGGCTCATCGCCCCGGAAACGAATTACTAGAGCTCAGCTGCATTCCTCGGGCAGCCTCTGCCTCAGCGGAGGCTCCCTCCGTACAGGTAAGCCAGACTTTACTCGCGGAACCCTTCGAATATAACAATCCCCGGCACACATCGTCAATGGGCGTGTGAAGCATCTGAACCAAAAGTCGCCCTGGGGTATCGGCAAAACAAGCAAGATCAAGGAGTATCAGGGGGAGCGTGCCGGGCGTGGTGTACTCTGACTGAATATTCTGGATTCTTTCCTCTACCCGAGATTGCGCTGCAACTGCAGGCGCCCGGCAGAGCGGACAAACTTGCTGAAAAAAGTTTCAACCTCTACACTGCAACTTTGCTTGATCCTACGGAGGCTCGCCCCGTGCGCAGCATTGGGCGGGGAGGGTGCATGGGTAGGCTGTCCGCAGCAGTCCGGTCGTCGTTCCTTGTTTTCGTCCTGAGCGTGATCGCGGTTCTGACCGGCTGCAGCAGCAGTTCACCCACCCGTAATGCTCCCTTTCCGGTCCCGGCCAACATTGCACTTTCCCCTTCGGGCTCGGTTTCCCTCGATGTCGGCAGCTTCACCCAGGCCTTCACCGCCTCGCCGCGAAACAACAGGAATACCGTCATTACCACGCCGGTGTCGTTCCATTCCAGCAACACGGCGGTCCTGACCATCGCCAACAATGGCCTGGCCTGCGCGGGCGCATGGGATTCGCTGACCGCGCCCCAGATTTGCACTCCTGGACCAGTGGGCACGGCCCAGGTGACCGCTACCTCTCACGGCGTAAGTAGTCCTCCGACAACCGTTTACGTGCATCAGCACATTGACCGGATTGAGCTGAGCCCGATCCCCGGCCAAACCCCTCCCGCAGCCCCGTGCTTCTCCAAAGGTCAGGTGTTCAACTATCAGGCCACCGCCCTGAGCCGCGGCCTGGACATCACTGCCTCGGTCGGCCCTTTCACCTGGCAGCAGACCAACACCGAGGTCGCCACCATCGTCATCGCCACGGCGAGTGCCCCGGTTACCGGACTCCAGCCCGGTCAGGTTCAGGCCACGGCTCGCACGCCGGGCACGACCTCCCTTATCGCCAGCGTAAGCAACGTCAACAGTTCGCCATTCGTTTACACCACCTGCGCAGTGCAATCCATCAGTCTCGCTATTACCGGAAGTGGCAACTCCGTCAGCTTGACCCAGGGCAGCGGCAAAACCATCACGGCCACGGTCACCGACACCCAAGGCAACACCATTACCGGGATACCCTTGACTTGGTGTTCGTCGCAGCCGGCGACAGTTGGAGCCGGGGGCACCGCCACCGGCACGACCACCAACAACTGCAGTACGAACAGCAGTGACTCGCTGAGTTTCACGACTGCGAAGGCGGGTGGGGGAACCATCACCGCTTCCTGCACTCCCCCTTCCTGCAACATCGGGTTTCAGCCGCCCTTGCCGATCTATCCGAAAAGCGTGGTGGACGTCGTCGTAGGTCCTTCCAGCACCACGACGACCACTCCCAGCACTACCGTCTTTGTCGCCAGCACGGGCGTTTCGGGCACGAATAACTGCGCCACCGCGGCGGGCTGTGTCAGCACGCTCATCCCCATCGCCGCTCCCAGCAACACGGTTGGAACCGCGGTCGCATTGCCGGCTACCCCAAATTCCCTGGTCTTCGACCGCCAGGGCGCCAAGGCCTTCCTGGGAACCGACTTCGGATTCTTTGGCACCCGCGGCCTGATGACCGTGACCACCGCCTCTCCGCCTGTGGTTTCCGAGTTCAGGTCGGTGGTGGGCAAGGTGCTGGCAGTATCCCCCGACGGCCGAAAAGCGATCGTTTCGGATACCCTCTCGACTCCCAACCTGGTATACGTCTTTGACAGCACCAACGGAACTTCGGTGAACCTGGCGATTACTGGCGCCACGGCCGCCGATTTCTCGCCCGACAATCTGAAGGCATACATCCTCGCGGGCAGCACGCTTTACGTGTATTCCACTCTGGAGGCCTTGAAGACCATTCCCCTGAGCGCGCCTGCAGTCGACGTGTCTTTCCTGGCCAACGGCGCTTACGCCTACCTGGCCGGAGGCGCCGCGTCGGGAGTAACGGCGCGCATCAGCTGCACCAACGGGACAGCCGGGACGGTCGGCACGCCGGCGACGCCAACCTTTCTGAAGACCATCCCCAACGCGACCCAGGTCATCGCCGTGGACTCCCCCGGCATCGACGTAATCAACGTGGACAGCACCCCGGTGGGATGTCCCCCCGGCGCCCCCAGCCACAGCGTGGACTCGTTCAATCTGGGCCAGGGCAACTTTGCTGCGAAGCAACTGCTGCTTTCGCAGGATGGCGCCCGGGCCTATGTCATCGCCAGTAACCTGGGCAGTGTGCTGGTGTTCAACGTGGGCAACCAGACCTCTTCGGCCATCCCGCTGGCGGGAGACGCGATCCCCATCCGCGCCGCGCTCACCGCCGACGGAAACCTCCTCTACATTGCAGCTGCTGACGGCAAGGTGCACGTGCTCAACACCCAAACCGGCGGCGACGTCAATCAGATTTCCTTTACGGTTGATCCCGCCAATTTGCAGGGCGGCTTGTGCGCCGGCGTGACCTTTACTTGCAGTCCGGACTTGATCGCAGTCAGGCCCTGAAGCCGGTGGGTTGTGACGTCAGGCTGACCGGGCGGCCTTTTCCAGGTCCTTGCCCACGCTGTCGAGCACCCCATTGATGAATTGCACTGCCTCCGGGCTGGAGAACTTGCGCGCGATTTCCAGGGCTTCGTTGATGACCACCGCGCGGGGCGTATCCGGAAAGGCCAGAAATTCCGCCACTGCCGCGCGCAGAAGATTGCGGTCGACCGCGGCCATGCGCTCCATGCGCCAGTGCTCGGCGTGGCTCTCGATCAGGGCATCGATTGCGGCGGCGCGCCCGCTGGCGGCGCGAAACAGGTCCTCGGCAAAGTCCCGCACATCCGCTGCTACATCGTCGCGCTCGCGCCAGAAGGTTCCGCGCACCTGGTCGGGAGTCTGCTTGCCCATGTCGGCCTGAAAGAGCATCTGCAGAACCAGTTCGCGGGATTTACGCCGGGTGCCCATTGTTCGTCGTGGTTTTTTGGCCGCGGGATAAGCCACGTCAAGTTTACAAGGTCAGGCGGGGTCGTGGTTTGACCATGTGCGGCCAAGTCCCGTAAGATAATTACCTCAACGGAAACACCAACATCTCTTCAGAGTGAAGGGCAATTATCCGACATGGCAAATCATTTTTCGGCGCTGAAGCGCGCCCGGCAAACGGAACGACGAACCGGCCGGAACCGGGCTAACACCTCCCGCCTGCGCAGCGTGCTGCGCCAGTTGCGCGAAACTATGGCCAAGGGCGATAAGGCTGCCTCTGAGCAGGCATTCCGGCAGACCGTGTCCGCGCTCGACAAGGCGATCCAGAAGGGCGTGATCCACGAGAACACCGCGTCCCGCTACAAATCCCGCCTCAGTGCGCGGCTGAACGCATTGAAGTAGCGGCCCGCGCTCAACCTACACCGGCAGCTCTTCCTGCGACCAGCCCGGAATTTCCGGCTTCACGTCGGCGGTGAGGTCAAGAATCAGCTTCTCCAGGACAAGCCTCTTGCTGGGCGGGTTGGAGCGCAGGGCCAGGTCGGTTTTGGCCACCAGGCGGATGGCCCGCGTCAGTTCGCGCTTCGATTTATACCGCCGCGCCTGACGGATGACGTCATCGGCGGCGAACGGCGGAACCCGGAACCCCTGCCACAGCGCCGCCCACAACATGCGCTGGTCGCGCACATTCCGCTCCAGAATCACCAGCATCTGGCGGAAAGTCTTGGCCAGCATGTAAACATGTCCGATGGCCGCCTCGTCGCCGTCGCCCGTGCTCAGAATCGCATCCAGCATCTGCAGGGCGCGCACCCGGTCCTTGGCGGAGATGGCGTCGGTCAGCTCATAGAGCGACCGCTGCTTTGCGGCGAGCACCATGGTCTCCACGTCGCCCAGCGTGACCCGCTTCTTCTCGCCCGCATACAGAAAGAGCTTTTCCAGCTCATTGGAGATCATCATCATGTCGCCGCCCAGCGCGTCGACCAGCTCCCGCGCCGCATCCGGCTCGATCCTCACGTCCTGGGTGGCGGCATATTCCCCAATCCAGCGGACGGCTTCGTTCTCTTCCACCCGCGCCAGCTCGACGACGCCGCAGCACCGGCCCAGGGTTTCGCGGATGCGCTCGTAGCGATCGCGGTCGTTCATCTCGATGCGGCGGGCGTCGGCGGGAATGCTGATGTGGTCCGCGACGAAGATGAGCACGGCATCGGGGTTGGGATCTTTGCAGTAGGACTCGATGGCTGCCAGCTTGTCGTCGTTCGAGCCGCGCGCAAATAGAGTCTTCACGCCGCGGATGAAAAACACCTGGAACGGGGCCATCAGCGAAGGCGTGCGTGCGCGGTCGAGAACTTCCGCCAGTTCGGTTTCCCCCAGGTCGAATTCAAACAGGCTGAAATCGCGTAGTTCGGCCGGAACCAGATGCTTGAGAATGGCCTCGCGGCAGCGCTTGCGGAAGAAAACCTCGTCGCCCACAAACACATAGGCCGGACGCAGCTTGCGGGCTGCCACTTCGCTCACAAAACGGTCGGCCTGGGCAAACGCCCGCATCAGCAGCCCTCCATTCTCAGAAACCCTCCAGTACGTTGCTAACCAGGGTGCGGGCAAACTTGCGCGACAGGCGCTCCAGAGCGGGAGAGTCCTCCTCGAAGAAGCTCGAGAGCTCGTGCGAGACCTGGTACTCGTCGCGAAACAGGTACGCCGGATTCTGGTAAAGCACCTTGCCCTGGCGGTCGGTCAGCGTGACCTTCACCGTCACCACCACCAGCGCGCTGGAAGCCCGCCCGGTCTGGGAATCATAGGTCAAAGGCGAGGTCGAGGTGCTGGTTACAATTCCGCGCAGGGTGGCGTCGGCTGAGTTGCTGGCCTCATTCACCACGTGGTAGCGCGTGCGCGTCACCATCTCACTCACCACCGCGGCGGTCAGCCTCTGTTCGATCTTGTAAGTCTGCGTCAGGTTGACGAAGGCGGGAATGGCGATCGTCTGCACGGCGGCCGGGAGAGCGTTGCCGTGACCGGCGGCGTGATAACCGCAGCCCGCGGTCACGAGCAGGAGGGCGAGCGTTCGTGCCAGCCGCAACGTCAATCTCATTGAATCTTCCCGCTGGGCCGGGTTGCGGCCATATTTTCCGCACACTCCACCGCGGTTGCGGCGGCCACGCGCAGGTTGTCGGCGGCGGCCCACAGCCACAGCCCATCGCCCTGGGTGGCGTCGGGCAGAACCGCAATCAGAATATCGCCCTGGCCTGCGGCATTGACGTTGCTTGGCAATTCGTCGCCCGGGCCGGTGATGGTCACATGCTCCCCTGCCAGCGCTTTGGAGACGACCTCCACGTCGGCCGCTCCCTGCAATTCCAGGTGCAGGACAAAGGCATGCCCATGAAAGATCGGGGCCTGGGTCAGAAAAAGCGATAGCGGAGGCGCTTCCGCCCCGGCGATTCGCCGGTAGTGCCTCAGCACCCGGGCCTCGACTTCCGCCAGCGCCGGGTCAGACTGGGATCCATAGCGCGCCACCATATTGAAAGCTACCTGCACGTCAAAGACTCTCTTGGGGAGTTGCTGGAAGGAAAGCAGATTGACCGTCTGCTCGTGCAGTTCGTCCATGCCTTTTTGCCCGTGTTCGGAAGCCGGTTCGAACACCGTGGCCACTACCCGCTTAACCGTCGCCGCCTTCTGCACCCGCAAGAGTAGAAGGGCCAGCACGACCGCCGCCGGATGGGCCACAACCGCCGGACCCGGCTGCAGCTCCGGGGTCAGCGTCTGTCCCAACTGCCGCTGGATCCACGGGGCTCGCACGACCGCATCCGGCTCGCCCTCCAGGGCGTAAGACAGATCGACGATGGCGCTTCCCGCCTTCTGCGCGGTTTTCCAGGTCTGCCGGGTGCACTCCTGGTCGGAGGCGAAGAAGGCGAAATCCACCTGGCCAAACTGCTCCGCGCGCACGCTCTGGATGAAAGACACCTCGTCCCCCACCGACTCCAGCTGTCCCAGAGATTCGTTGTCGTCAAGCAGCTTGATATCGATGGAAGGAAAGTTGCGGTCGCTCAGCACCTCGGCCACCTCTTTGCCTTTCAGCGTGCTCGCGCCCACGATGGCCACGCGGTACAGATTGCCGGCCCGGACCGGCTCGGCGTGGGCCACCGACTTGAGATTCGAGCTCATGAAGCGTGCGAGGCCTCGGTATACGGCGGGGGAGGCGGGCTCCCCTTGCGACGGAAAATCCACTTCAGCCGCCAGAACACTCCCGAGAAGAGGTAGAACAACGCGATCAGAAACAACACCCATTCGGAATAGAAGCGGATGGCGGCAAACAGCAAGGCAAACAGAATGACCAGGCGGAACGGCTGGCGGGAGCGCAGGTCGATGTCCTTGAAGCTGTAAAAGCGCCAGGTGCTAACCATCAGGTAGCCGACCGCCACCACCATCAGCATCCAGGTTATGGCCGTCCACCAGGAGGTGATGGGGTCGCCGCGGGAGAAGTGAACCACGGCAGCGATCACTCCTGCGGCAGCCGGGATGGGCATGCCCACGAAATATTTCTTGCCCGGCCGGCCCGGATTGGAAGGCTGGGGATTGGTAGCGATGTTGAACCGCGCCAGGCGGCTGGCCCCGGCCATGACAAACAGGAAGCTGGCGATGGCGCCAAACTGCATCAGCTTGGCGTACAGCTCTCCCAGGTTCGCCGCCGGCAACTGGCGGAACCCCCACATCCAGGCCAGCAGGGCGGGAGCGACGCCAAACGTGATCACGTCGGCCAGGGAGTCGAGTTCCCGGCCAAAATCGCTGCTGGTGCCGGTGATGCGCGCGATACGTCCGTCCAGTCCGTCAAACAGTACTGCAAAGCCGATCGCCTTGGCAGCGTTGTCAAAGCGGGAGGCTTCCGCCCCCGTGGTGCTGATCACCTGCAGGATGGCGTAATACCCGAGGGCGATGTTGGCCGTGGTGAACAGGGAGGGCAGAATGTACATGCCTTTGCGCAGGCGCCGCGGACGGGGGTTCACGCGTCGTCCTTCGCTGACCGGTACGTATGGATCCATCACCAAGCTCCTCGATGGGTCGCCTCGGAACCGGCGACCACTAACGCCTCGGGGGCAAGTCCCACGTAGCCCAGAATGCTGGCCCCGCCCTTCACCCGGTCGCCGACTTTGATGCAGAGCGCGGCAGAAGGATCAAGCAGAACATCAACTCTTGAGCCGAACTTGATCAGGCCCACCCGCTCCCCTCGCTGCACCCGGTCTCCGACCCCCTTGTGGAATACGATACGGCGGGCCAGCAATCCCGCAATCTGTTTAAAGACAACGGTTTGACCATCGCCCTCGACCGTCACCACGTTCTGTTCATTCTGTTCGGCGGAGGACGGATTCATCGCGTTGAGAAATTTTCCCTTGTGATAGCGTACCGCGCGGATCACTCCCGCCTGCGGCGAACGATTCACATGCACATCGAACACGCTGAGAAAGATGGAGATCCGGGTGCTCGGCACGCCGTCCATCAGCACCAAAGACACACTGGTCACCTTGCCGTCGGCGGGCGATACCACCGCGCCCGGCGCATCCGGGACGACACGTTCGGGATCGCGGAAGAACCACAGAAAAAATGCCGCCAGCAGAACCGCCGGCAGAGCCCAGGCTGCGCCTGCCAGCCAACCCATCAACACGGCCGCGGCAACGAGCGCGAGCGCGTAATAGTATCCGTCGTTAACCATTGGGAGATAGCTATCTGGAATTATAGAGCAGGCGGGGTCGGCGGGTCCCCGCCGAGCTAAGTAAAAAGAAAAAAGGCGCTTAACAGCGCCCAATGCCATGCACATTGTACCCGTAGCGGCCCTGGCCGCCGGCTCACGGGAGAGGCCTTAAGCTACCTGATCCGCCTGAAGCACCAGGCGGAATTTCCGTTCAATGGATTCCATCTGGTCCTTGAGGCGTAACTTGAGCTTCTTCAGCCGGACTTCCTCCAGCTTTTCGTCTTCCGTCAGGTAGCGTTTTTGAGTGAGTAGATCGAGACGTTGCGAGTATTGCGAGTGTTCCTGAGCCAGTTTACGGAAGTTTTCGTCACTGGCCAGGAGCTGGTCCTTTGGAGTCATCCAGTAGACCCTCCTGAGGATTTGTAACGGCCCTAACCTATCACAGGGTCCAACCCGGTTCAATCCCAAATTCCATAGATGAGACAAGTCTCACG
>JACXTT010013397.1_pt1 | contig 10801 bp, 7 predicted proteins | sample 9270951 | NCBI WGS metagenome assembly JACXTT01 (sample SAMN15532306, study PRJNA645909) | rock metagenome | isolation source: weathered quartz diorite | place: Puerto Rico | collected 2017-06-21
GCCGATGCGCGCGATTTCCCCGACGAGCCAGTCGACGTACGCCTCCTTCGTCGGAACGAAGCCGGATGGCACGGGCGCGTCGAAGCCGGGCAGGGCGACCGCGATCACGTCGCGGCGCGTGAGGTGGGTGCGCACCCGGTCCCAGAGCCGGTGCGTGTCGGGGACCCCGTGGACGAGGACGGCTGGCATGTCGGATCCTCTATCGGGGCTGATCGTCCGTTGCCACGGGGGCGCTCCGAGAGCCACCTGCTGAGCTCGCGGCACCTGGAGCGGCGTTCGCTTCGGCGGCGGCAACCGTTGGCGCCACAGCGCCCGTGAGGGCACGCGCCCGATCGATGACGGTCGGCGCCAAGGATTCGCCGCGCGCCTGACGTGCTGGGCGCGGCGCGGACGATTCACGCGAACGACATTGCACGCGAGGTTCTCGCGCGCTGTGCTGGCATGGTGCTCGCAATTCGAGCTCCAGGGCTCTGCCCCGCCAAGGAGGTCGACAATGCGCGCTACGCATCCGGTTGCGGTCGTCGTGATGCTCTTCGCACTGCACGTCGCCGTGGCGGACGCTCACAAGAGCAGGCCGATGACCGTGCCATGTCCCCCCGACGTGGCAGCGGCCGTTGCCCAGCAGTGCCCCTGTGATGCGGCGACGAGTCACGGCGACTACGTGAGCTGCGTCGTTCGCTATCGCATCGCGCTGCTGAGGTCGCACTGCCCGAGCGACGGCGGGCGCGGAATGGTGGTGTGCGCGGCGCGCTCGACCTGCGGGAAGCCGACCGCCGTCATCTGCTGCCTCCCCTGCGAGGCGGGTGCGGACTGCAGGACGATGCGGGGGCGTATCGCACGCGACGCGGCGACCTGTACGGCGGCGGGCGGCACTCCCGCGGGACAGGGGAGCGCGTGCGGGATGTGCACGACGCAGCCCCCGCCCGGCGCGCCCACGACGACGAGCACGACCTCGACGAGCACGACGACGAGCACGACGACCACCACCACGACCTCGACCACGGAGACCTCGACGACCACCACGACGACGCTGGCGCCGGGATTCGACTTCGGTAACGACGTCGAGTTCCCGGACGCGAGCGCGCACTCGCCCGACTATCTGCTGGGTGGCTCCTTCACGCTCCCCCGCCAGGGCATGCTGACGCACCTCTGCGTGATCGCGAAGAGCGGCGGCCCGAACGTGATCCTCGCGCTCTACTCCGACATCGGGGGAGAACCGGGAAACCTGGTGGCGTTCACCGCGGCCACGCCGATGACCGTCGGCAGGATGGAGATCCCGACGACACCGACCGCGCTCCTGCCGGGAACGTACTGGATGATGGGTGTCTACGACGCCGACGCGTCGATCGGCATCGACCAGAGCGATCCGAGCGTCCCGGTGCGATACCTTCCGCAGTCCTTCTCGAGCCCGCTGCCGGATCCGTTCGGACCGGCGTTCGGGTACACCGGGCAGAGGTTCAACTACTACATCAAGGTCGAGTAGGCACCGTTCGCGCTCGTTTGCTCGGCCGACGACGGCTGGTGGTGCGCTTCCGGGCGGTGGCCTTCTTCGGGACCGCGGCGACCGAGGCATGGGATCCGTCGATGGCGCGGGCGATCGCGAGCACGGCCGCGACGTATGCATCCGAGTGGTTGTACTGCCGGATGACCGCTCGCTGGGCTGCCGGTGAGGCTCCCCGGCGCCATCCCTCGGCGGCGAGAAAGCGCCCGCACGAGGCCGCGGCGTCGCCGACGTCGAAGAGATCGACCCGGCCGTCGCCGTCGGCGTCGGTGCCGTAGCGAAGGTAGCTCGTCGGCAGGAACTGCGGCACCCCGAACGCACCGGACAGCGATCCGCGGAGCATGAGCGGGTCCACCCCGAGCCGGTCGCCGAGCTCGAACACGGCTCGGACCTCGGGATAGAAGGTGTCCGTCAGGTAGCGGGCTCGGGCGCGGACCCGCGGCGCGAGCTCGGGGTCGTCACCGGCCAGCCGGTCGATGTTCGCCTGCAGGTTCGCGGGCTCCTCCGCCATGGCGAGCCGCGCGAGCCGATAGACGACCGGATTCGATCCGGTGTTGCCGCCGCAGGCGGTCTCGACGTGGAGGATCGCCGCGATCACGCTCGCCGGAACGCCGGTCGCTCGCTCGGCTGCCTCGAACGAGGCCGCGTACTCCAGCCGACAGCGCCTGGCCGCGGCCAGGCTCCGGGGGCGGAGGAGCGGCCGGTAGAGCGCGCGCGGCTCGCGTGTGCCGAGCGAGAACTCGAGGCCGGTGAACGATGGAATTCGCGGATCGGCAAAGAGACGCGTCGCTCGCTCCCGATCGACGCCGTCCGCCACCAGCTTGTCGACGAGGTAGGACCAGCTCTCCGCGCCCGTCTGTGCCCGCGCGGTCGCGGGGAGAAGCAAACTGAGGGCGAGAAGAAGCCGGACGATCGCGTGGCGGGAGGACACGGCGAGATGATGATCCGCGTCACCAGCGTGTGACACAAACATCCCCGGGGCCCCGTTCCCGCTTGCGGAAGCCGCGGCGGCGCACGCGTTCATCGAGAGTCGGCAGGCGTTCGGGCGTGTCGTGCTGATTCCGTGACGAGGAGTGGCGACTCCTCCGGCGTGAGCCTGGTCATGCGCACGCTCTCCTCCCAGAGCACGCGGGCGCGGTCGGCATCGTAGGAAGCATCCGAGGACGGCGCTTCCCGCCACCGCGTGTGAGAGGGGAAGTACTTCCCGGAGACGCTCGCCAGCGCGGGCTCGAGCACCAGCCGCGCCAGCGCCGCGCCCGCCTTTGGCGCCGGGTTGATGCCGGCAACGACGGGCGACAACACTCGTGCCATGCCGGGGAGGACCCGGTTCCACAGGAAGCGAAGCGCGGTCGGATATTCGCGCGCCAGCCCGGAGCCCGGGACGAGGCCAGGATCGAACGCGTTCACGGTGATCCGTCCCAGGCCGGCGCCCTCGAGCCGGCGCACGAGCTCGTAGGTGAACCAGACGTTGCAGAGCTTGCTGTGCACGTAGGCGAGCCGGCCGTCGAAGTCGCCGTCCAGGGTCGCGAGCGCGCGGACGTCGGTGATCCTCGGCTTCGGCATCCCGGTCCGGATCTTCGGATCGTGCACGCCGGAGGCGACGACGACGATGCGAGCGTGATCGTTTCGGGCCAATCGCCGGAGAAGGAGGTTCGTCAACAGGAAATGGCCCAGGTGGTTGACGGCGAATGTGAGCTCGAAGCCATCGGTCGAGCGCCGCCCTTCGCCGCTCAGCTGGACCCCGGCATTGCACACGAGCGCCCCGAGTGGGACGTTTGCCGCCTCGATCTTGAGTGCGAGCTCGCGCACCGACTCGATCGACCCGAGGTCGAGGCTCATCGCCGACACGGCGTCGTGACCGCTCTCCTCCGCGATCCGTCGGGCGGCTACGGCCGACGCGTCGCGGTTCCGGCTCGCGATGACGACGTGCCAGCGTTCGGCGGCGAGCTTCCGCGCGCATTCGAAGCCGATGCCGGAGTTCCCGCCGGTCACGAGGACGGCATTCATGCGCGGGCCACGAGCTCCTCGATGCTTCGAACCTCGTCCGGCTCGAGCTCGAAGTCGTAGACGTCCAGGTCCTCGGCCATGTGCGCGGCCGACGTCGTTCCCGTGAGCGCCGTCATGCCCACCTGGAGCGCGAAGCGGAAGACCACCTGCGGCACGGTCTTGCCGGTCCTCGACGCGATCTCGTGCACGCGACGATGTCGGAGTACCTCCCCGTTGGCCGTCAGCAACGAGAAGCCCTGGTAGACGATGCCGCGCTCGCTGCAGAAGCGCCGAACGGCGCGATCCCAACCCATCGCGGCGAAGCAGCGGTTCTGGACGATGGCCGGTTTCGTGGACGCCCGAGCGTAGAGCTCCATGAGCTGTCCGACGTTCACGTTGGAGACGCCGAGAAGGCGTGTCTTGCCGGCGACGTACAAGCGCTCCATCGCCTGCCAGGTTTCCCAGTCGTCGGCGCTGAGGCCGCGCGCGACCGATGGTCCGTGCAGCACGTAGGAGTCGAGGTGGGCGACCCCCAGGTGCTGCAACGAGCTCTCGAACGACTGTTCGACCTGAACGGCGAGCGGCGCACGCGGGTCGTAGGGGAGACGATGATCCTGCCCGCCGAGATAGGTGAATTTCGTCTGGAGGAAGAGGTCGTCCCGGCGGAAACGGGCGGCAGTCAGGGCCTCGCCGACGGCAGCCTCGTTGTAGTGGCGGCGCTGATTGGCGGTGTCGATGCCGCGGAACCCTGCATCGAGGGCCAGACGCACGAGGTGTGCGGTTTCGTCTTCCTTCCAGGCCGTGCCGTAGATGAAGGTCGGAACGCGCACCTCGCGCACGAGGGTGTATCGCGTCGACTCACGCTCCACGACGAGGCTGCGTAGCACGGCGGACGAGAGCAGTCAGCTCCCTTCACTCTCTCCGGAGAAGATCGACGACGTTTCGAAATCGACTAGGCGGTCCGTGGCGTCGGTGGTAGACACCCTTTGCCGGACGACCGAAGAAGCGGGACGGGGAAGTGCAGCGCGCTACGCAGCTCGAGCGGGAGATCGAAGCCGAGCGCATCAAGCACCTCGTACGGCAGGCACCGATCGGTTTCGTGATCGGGACGCTGACGGTCGCGGCCGTCGTCCTCGTCTTGTGGAACGCCGTGCCCCGGCGCGACCTCCTCCTCTGGGTGGCCTCGATGGGGGTCCTGTCCCTTCCCGCGTTCCTCGTAGTGTGGCGATTCGCGCGCACTCCGCACGCCCCGGGGAAGCGAATCGCGTCATGGCGACGGGCCCTGATCGTCGCCTATGGCCTTGCCGGCGCCGGCTGGGGCGCGGCGTCGATCCTCCTCTACCCGCGGGTGGCGATCGCCTATCAGCTCTTCCTGCTCTTCGTCCTGGGCAGCGCGGGGGTCGGCGCGATGGTTGCACTGGCGCCGGTGCGGTCGGCCTTCATCGCCTACCTGATGGCGACGTTTCTCCCGGTGATCGGCGAGCTGCTCGCCGGAGGGTCTTTCCCGAGCGTCGTCACCGCCCTCCTCTTGCTGACGTTCGGCGTGGCGACGATCGTCCTGGCGTCGGAGCTGCGTGCGCTGCTCGTTCGCTCGGTGAGGCTCGGCTTCGAGAATCGCGATCTGATCGACGACCTGTCGCGGGCGAGGGACGCGGCGGAGGCGGCGAGCCGCACGAAGTCGCTGTTCCTGGCCAACGTGAGCCACGAGCTGCGCACGCCGCTCGCGCTCATCCTCGGACCGACCCGGAGACTCTTGACCTCGGCTGCGGGCGGGGAGGAAGCGCGTCGCGATCTCGAGACGGTCGAGCGCAACGCGCAAGCGCTCCTCAAGCACGTCACCGATCTCCTCGACGTCGCGAAGCTCGAGTCGGGCCGGATGGAGTTCGATCGACGGCGCGTCGACCTCGTCGAGGTCGTGCGCCGAACGGCGTCTCTCTTCGAGGTGGTGGCGAGGGACCGCGAGGTCGCGCTGTCCGTCCAGACGCCGGACTCGCTGCTGCTGTCGGGCGATCCCGACATGCTCGAGCGCGTGTTGCTGAATCTGCTCTCGAACGCGATGAAGTTCGTGCCCGACGGAGGACACGTGCGGGTGGGGTCGTGCATCGAAGGCCCGAGCGCCGTCCTTTCGGTCGAGGACGACGGCCCGGGTGTCCCCATCTCCCTGCGCACGGCGATCTTCGAGCGCTTCCGAACGGGGGACGACAGCACGACGCGGCGCTTCGGGGGAACGGGTCTCGGGCTCGCCATCGCCAAGGAGCTCGTCGAGCGTCACGGGGGACGCATCGAGGTCGGAGACGGCGCGGACGGCGGCGCCCTGTTCCGAGTCGAGCTACCGCTCGCGCCGGAGGTCCCGAGCACCGCCTCGGCCGGACCTGCTCCGGCGGAGCGAGCGGTTCGCGACTCCCTCGATCTGGTCGAGCGGCAGACCATCGCCGAGCTGCGACGGACGAGCGAGCCGGTTGTCGCGACGCACGGCAGCGCTGGCCGGCCCCTCGTTCTCGTGCTCGAGGACAATCGGGAGATGAGCAGCTTCCTGGTCGACTGTCTCGCGCCGGACTACCGCGTGGCGACCGCCTTCGACGGCCGACAGGGACTGGAGAAGGCGCTCGAACTGCGGCCCGACCTGACCCTGAGCGACGTCATGATGCCGGTGATGGGCGGCGACGCGCTCGTACGCGAGATTCGAGCCCATCCCGAGCTCGATGGCATGCCGATCATCGTCCTGACCGCGAAGGCCGACGACGAGCTGCGCGTCAAGCTGCTCCGTGAAGGAGTGCAGGATTTCCTCACCAAGCCCTTTGCCGCCGAGGAGCTGCAGGCGCGCGTCGCCAACTTCGTCATGTTGAAGCGCACCCGCGACGTGCTCCAGGGCGCGCTCTCGAGCCAGAGCCGTGACCTCGCCAGCATGGCGGATGAGCTGGCTGCCGCGAATCGAGCCAAGGACGAGTTCCTCGCCGTCCTGTCGCACGAGCTCCGGACTCCGCTCACGCCGATCCTCGGCTGGTCATTTCTCCTCCGTGAAGGACGGCTGGACGCCGCGGCGACGCAGCGTGCCCTGGAAACGATCGAGCACAGTGCCAAGCTTCAGGCCGGCATCGTCGAGGACCTCCTCGACGTGTCGCGCGCGATCGCGGGCAAGCTGCGCCTGAACGCCCGACCCATCCCGCTCGGGCCGGTGATCGACGCGGCGGTCGACTCCGTACGGGCGGCGGCCGAGGCGAAGGGTATCGTCCTCGACGCCCGGCTCGTTCCCGAGGTGGGTTTCGTCTCGGGTGATCCCGAGCGGCTCCAGCAGGTGACGTGGAACCTTCTCTCCAACGCGATCAAGTTCACGCCGCGCGGTGGTCGAGTCGAGATTCGGCTGGCGCGCGTCGGGGAGCACCTCGAGCTGACCGTCAGCGACAGTGGCCGCGGGATCAAGCCAGCGTTGCTGCCGCGGTTGTTCGAGCGCTTCTGGCAGGCCGACAGCTCGAGCACCAGGGCGGAGGGAGGCCTCGGGCTCGGGCTGGCGGTGGTTCGACACCTCGTGGAGCTGCACGGAGGAACAGTTCGCGCAGCGAGCGATGGAGAAGGGCTGGGAGCCACCTTCACGGTGACGCTTCCACTCCTGCGTCTCGAGAAATCGGCTCCGATCGAGGAAGAAGCCGACGTGACGAGGATGGTCAGGTTTCGAGGGCTGAAGGCGCTGGTCGTCGATGACGACGAGGACACGTGTGAGATCGTCGGAGCGATCCTGCAGCGAGCCGGCGCCGAGGTCCGCACGTGTCTGTCGGCGAGCCAGGCGCTGACCGCGATGGACAGCTGGGTGCCGGACATCCTGGTGTCCGACATCGCGATGCCCGAGGAGGACGGCTACACTCTCATTCGCAAGGTCCGCGCTCGGAAGATCGAAGAAGGCGGAGGCGTGGTGGCGGTGGCGTTGACCGCCTACGCGCGCGGCGAGGACCGGGCGAAGGCGCTGTCGGCGGGCTTCCAGGTCCACGTGGGAAAGCCGATCGAGCCGGGTCACCTGGTCAACGTCGTCGCGACCGTCACGGGACACGGCGCCGGAGCGGTTTGAGGTTCTTCGGACGCGTTGGGTCGAGACCCGGCGCCCGCGTTGCCGAGGTGACGTGCCCGGCGGACTCGTGACGCTACGGGATCGCGGACGGGATGGCACGCGCGGCGGCGTCTCGAGTCGGGCGGCAAGAGCAGCTGGCATGGTCTGTGCTCAAAGAGGCCCCGGCGGTGATCGCATCACGCAAGGAGTTGCTGATCCTCATTGCGGGCACCGCGTGGTTGTTGGTGGTGGCGGCCGGCATGACGATGCTGTGGGGATACTCGACCGCCCCGGGGATCCCCGGCGCTCCGCCGCACGAGTGGCCACGGGAGAGCCGGATTCGACCGAGCCCGGATCTCGCCACCCTGATCCTGATGGCGCACCCTCGCTGCCCGTGCACGCGCGCCAGCATCGGGGAGCTCGACCGGCTGATGGCCCGCGTCGAGGGGCGACTGGCGGCCTACGTTCTCTTCGTCACGCCGATGGACGCGCCCGCCGGCTGGGAACGAACGGATCTGTGGCGCAGCGCGGCTGCGATTCCGGGCGTCGTCGTCGTGCGCGATGCGGACGGGGCCGAGGCGCGTCGTTTCAACTCCCCGACGTCGGGCCAGGTGATCGTGTACGACGCGGCCGGGAAGCTCCGCTTCAGCGGCGGCATCACGCCCGCCCGCGGTCACGCGGGAGACAACCTCGGTCTCAGCGAGATCGTGGCGCTGGTCGAGGGCGAGTCACCGACCGCGATCGCGACGCCGGTCTTCGGCTGTTCTCTCCTCGAGTCGCAGGGATCCTGAGGGTCGGATGGACGTCGGCCCCTCTCCCCGCGCCGAGGCGCTCTTCCACGCAGACCAGCAGGCCCTCTACCGAAGAGTCGATCACTGGTTCGCCTGCCTGATGGCCTTCCAGTGGGTCGCGGGGATCGCTGCGGCGTACTGGATCTCGCCGCGGACGTGGGCCGGCACGGCGAGCCAGACGCATCCGCACGTCTGGGCTGCGCTTGTCCTGGGCGGCGCGATCAGCTTCTTCCCGATCCTGCTCGCCGTCACCCGGCCGGGGCACGCCTCGACGCGCCACGTGATCGCGATCGGGCAGATGCTCACGTCGGCGCTCCTGATCCATCTGACCGGCGGGCGGATCGAGACGCACTTCCACGTCTTCGGGTCGCTGGCCTTCCTCGCGGTCTACCGCGACTGGACGGTGCTCGTCCCCGCCACGGTGGTCGTGGCGCTCGACCATCTCCTCCGCGGCGCCTTCTGGCCCCAGTCGGTCTATGGTGTCCTCTCCGCGAGCCCGTGGCGGTGGTTCGAGCACGCCGGCTGGGTGATCTTCGAGGACATCTTCCTGATCGCATCGTGTCGCCGCGGCGTGATGGAGATGCGTCACATCGCGGAGCGCCAGGCCGAGCTCGAGGCCGCGCACACGCTGGTCGTGAAGGCGAAGGAGATCGCCGAGTCCGCCAACGTCGCGAAGGGCTCGTTCCTCGCCACCATCAGCCACGAGATCCGCACGCCGATGAACGGCATCTTCGGCATGACCGAGCTCGCCCTCGACACGAAGGACGAGAGCGAGCGGCGCGACTTCCTCCTGCGGACGCGCGCCTGCGCGCAGAGCCTGATGGCGCTCCTCAACGACGTGCTCGACTTCGCGAAGATCGAGGCCGGAAAGTACCGTCTCGAGGCGATCGATCTCGACGTACGTGCCGTGCTCGACGGGGTGCTCGACACGCTCGCGGTGGAGGCCGACCGGCGGCGGCTCGAGCTCGTCGGCACCGTCGACGCCGCGGTGCCGACGGCCCTGCGGGGAGACCCGGGCCGGGTGCGGCAGATCCTGATGAACCTCACCAGCAACGCGCTCAAGTTCACCGATCACGGAGAGATCGAGATCAGGATCGAGCGCGACGGCGAGCCGGAACACGCAGCGACGTCGGGCGACGTGATGCTCCGCTGCACCGTCCGCGACACGGGGATCGGCATCCCGCGCGAGAAGCAACGCGTCATCTTCGAGGCGTTCACCCAGGCGGACAGCTCCGCGACGCGCCGCCACGGCGGCGCGGGTCTCGGCCTCGCGATCTGCCAGCACCTCGTCTCGATGATGGGCGGGCAGATCGGCGTCGAGAGCGAGCCCGGCCGCGGCAGCACGTTCTGGTTCACGGTCCGGCTGGCATGCGCCGGCCAGCGGCCGACCGAGGCGCCGCGCGCACTCCACGGTCTCAGGGTGCTGATCGTCGATGGCGACGCGACCAGCCGCTGCGCCCTCGAGCGGACGCTGCGCGCCGCGGGATGTGCGACGCGGTCCGCCGCGGACAGCTCCGAGGCGCAGGCGCTTCTCACGGAGGCGGCGCGGCGGGGCGACCGCCTCGACGCCGTGCTGCTCGACGTCTCTCTGCCGAATCTCGCGATCGTCACTCGCCTGCGAGCGGAAGGGCCCCACGCGGCAGTGCCGATCGTCGCGCTCCGCTCGATCCGGGGAGACGTCGCGGATCCGACGGACGGCGAGTTCACCGCCTCGCTGCGAAAACCGATCAAGCAAGGGGCCCTGCTCGAGGCCGTCGCATCCGTGACCTGCACCGCCCGCGCCGCGCGCAGCTCGGCCGCATGACCTGATCGTCTTCCCTCGGCACGGGGCCTGGTCTATGGTTCCGCTGCCGACGGGATGATCGACATCGACTACTCGGCAGCCGGCGTCCCCGTTCGTGAGGACATCCGAGCCGCACATCGTGCGCTCTGGGAACACCTGCGCGCTCCGGGGACGTGGTGGCCTGGCGCCACACGGGTCGCGATCGCGGCAGAGAGCCGGCAGGCCACGCGGTGCACGCTCTGCCGGGAGCGCAAGGTGGCGCTCTCCCCCAGGGCGGTACAGGGAAGGCACGCAACACTTGGCACGCTGTCCCCGCTGCTGGTCGACGTGATCCATCGCATCCGGACGGATGCGGGTCGGTTGACGCGCGAGTGGTTCGCGCGCGTGGTCGACGACGGGCTCGGCGATGGGGAGTACGTCGAGGTCGTCGCGATCGTCAGCATGCTGGCCGGAGTCGACTTCTTCGCCCGCGTGCTCGGCATCGAGCCATTTCCTCTACCGGAGCCCGTGCCGGGAGAGCCGTCGCGACGCCGGCCCGTGGGCGCGAGACGCGGGGTGGCGTGGGTTCCCGTGATCGCCCCCGAGGACGCCGCAGGACCCGAGGCGGACGTCTACGGTGCCGGAGGATTCGTTCCGAACATCGTGCGCGCGTTGAGCCTCGTCCCCGATGAGGTCCGGATGCTCCGCCGGATGTCGGACGC
>JACXTT010013399.1_pt1 | contig 10800 bp, 5 predicted proteins | sample 9270951 | NCBI WGS metagenome assembly JACXTT01 (sample SAMN15532306, study PRJNA645909) | rock metagenome | isolation source: weathered quartz diorite | place: Puerto Rico | collected 2017-06-21
GAACCTTCAGCAAATGGTCCCGCCAGGCTTCATGATGGGTATGTTCCCCATGGGCATGTTCGGCATGGGATTCCCCGGAATGATGGGCATGATGGGCATGGGCGGCATGATGGGCATGGCCGGTATGGTTGGTGCGCCCCCGCCCGGTGATCCCAACTTCACCGGCGATCCGCTTACTTCCAACTCGATCTCTTACTTTCCGGCTGGCCTGGCGATCGTCGTGAACGCGCCGGCGCGCATCCACACGACTCATATCTCGGTGGTCGGCGGCAGCCGGCCCAAGCTCCCCGGCCCTGCCGGCGCCCTCGAACGCGATCCCAAGGGGAACGTTCTCGTCAAGGTCGAGCCCAAGATCGACCCGAAGGCCGATCCGAATGATCCCAAGGTCGTGGCCAACAACGACCCGGCCAAGCTCTGGAATGACGCTTTCGCCAAGGGAGGCATCAATGTCGGCCATGTGATCGCCACCGCCGACTTCCTTTTTGGCGCCGGTGAATTCAACCACGCGGCCCACTTCCTCAAGGCCAACCTGCGGGCCGGCATTGTCGTGCGGCCGTGGGTATTCGAGTCCCTCGCAGTCGCCCTGGAAATGTCCGGCGGCGACAAGGACGAAATCCGCCGCGTCCGCCTGTCGGGCATCGCGCTCGACCCAACCGACGCGCAAGGCTTCTTGAGCGCCGCCCGCGCCATGGCCGACCGCGGCCAGCATGATCGCGCTCTCGCTTTCTGCAAACAGGCGGCTCTGCTTGAACCGACCGATTACCATCCCTACGAGTTCGCCCTTGCCTACGCCGAAAACGCCAAGGACGCGAAGGGAATGGAATGGGCCGTCGGCAATCTCGTCAGCCAGGATTGGCCCGTCGATAACGTGCTGATCCAGGCGGTGGCGCGCAAACGGCTGTCGTCGCTGGCGTCCGCGCTCAAGTCCGAGAAACGCAGCGACGAGGCCGGCCGTCTCGAAGCGACCCTCGATCGCCTCAACCAGCGCGACCTCACCGTCCAGCTGGTGTGGGAAAACACCGGCGGCGCTTGCGAGCTGGAAATGAAGGTCAAGGAACCCTCGGGCAGCGTCTGCAGCCTCGAGCACAAGCAGTCCCCCGGCGGCGGCGTCATGCTTCCATACAACCTCACCGACAAGACGCCGTCAAGCCAGTACATCGTTTCTCAGGCCTTCAGCGGCGACTACGAAATCGCCATCGCACGCATCTACGGGCAACCGCTCGGCAACCGGGCCCGCTTGATCGTGACCCGGAATGCCGGCACGAAGCAAGAGGTCCGCAGCGTCGAGATCGTTCAACTCGACAAGAGCGTGACGTTCAAGGTGAACCTCAAGGACGGCCGCCGCACCGAGCTGGCGAGCGTGTCCCCCGCCGCGGTGGTGCGTCACCAGGCCGCCGGCGTGCAGCGCGACGTGAACGTCGTCTATGACCTTCGCGCCATCGCGAACCCGAATTTTTACGGCGCCACCGGGCCGCGTGGCAGCGCCGGCACGTCCGGCGCCTCGATCCCGACGGTCGCGTCCCTGGCCTCCAAGGACAAGAACAACGCCCCGCAAGCGCCGATCATGCAGAACGCCTTCAACCACAATGGTGGCGGCGTGCAGATGACTGCCCAGGTTCGCATGAACCCGGACAACCGCAACTACGAAATGGTGATCCGCCCGTTCTTCGACGCCGCCGCCCGCGCCGGCCGGCCCGCCGTCAACCTGTCGGTCATTCCCGGTGGAGGCAACTAGCCGAACCCGTGAAACCTGCGACGGCCTCGCGCTGATTTCATCGCGAGGCCGTTTTTTCGTTTGCGTCGCCGACCCGGAATCGTCACAATCAAATCTCATCCAGGCAAGCGAGAGTTCTCAGCCCAATCGAGGAGTCATGTTGTGCGCGCAGTTTTAGCACCGAAGGTGCTCGATATTAGGAGGACCCGCGCCTCTTTAGGGCTTGACGCCTTGGCGGCGCGCTCTCCCCAGAGCTTCGCCCTGGGCTCTAATATCGCGCACCCTCGGTGCTCCAAGGCAAGAGTTGGAAAGAACCTGCTGAAAGGACTCCTCGTCGCCGGCCTGCTCGCGGCTCTGTTGTTCGCCCACGGCTGTCACGGCAACGAGGACCATGAGTTGTTCGGCGCTTGCCTGGAATGGCTCGGAAAATGAACCTGGCACGCTCAATCGCAATCATGGCACGACTCGGCGCTCTGCTCGGTCAGCCATAGCTCCAGCTCGTCGGCACTCAAGCGGTGCGGCAGCACGCACTCGTGGAGCCAGCCCCCTTCGTTGTCCTGAACGCTCCACATCACGCGGACCAGGAGGGTCTTGGCGCCGCACTCGTGCAGCGGCTCGATGGCCAGCAGCGTTTGCTCTGGCAGCTTGCTTTCCAGGCGCAGGCACAAACCGCTCTCGGAGATGTCGCGGACGCGGGCAAACTCGTCCAGGCCATCAACCTCGCCTTCGGGCCGCACTCGCGCCGGCTTGTCGCACAGCACGCGCGCCGTGGCACGGCGTTCGACCACCATCGACTCCAGATCGACTACCAGCTCCGAACCGCGCAGCAGGTGATGCACGATGCGGTTCTTGCCCGCTTTCTTGGCCTCGTACATCAATTCGTCCACGCGCCGCACCATGGCATCGACGTCGCGTATCGGCTGCGGAAACGTCGTGGCGCCGATGCTGATCGTGACGGGCCATAGCTTCTTCCTCATTTCCTCGGCGAAACGTTGCTGGATGCGTTCCAGGATCGCGATGGCTTCGGCGTCGCCGCATTCCGGCAGCAATAGGGCGAACTCGTCGCCGCCGAGCCGGGCCAGCAAGTCGGTGGCGCGGATGCTGTGGTGGATCGTGCGCACCAGGTTGCACAGCGCTTCATCGCCGGCCGAGTGGCCGAGGTTGTCGTTAAGCCATTTGAAGTTGTCGAGATCGAGATACGCCAGCGTGAGCGGCTGCTCGGTGCGCATCATGCGTTCGACGGTCTGGGCGACGGCTTCGTAGAAGGTTCGGCCATTGGCGGCGCCGGTCAAGGGGTCGGAGCGGGCGAGCTTCTTCTCCAGGAACAGGCTGACGCGTAAGCGCGATAGCAAGCTGGAGGTGATGACAAAGACGCCGAACCGCGCAATGCCGTTCCACAGCTGGATCACCGGGCCGATGCTCGAGCCCTCGGAGATTTCCACCAGCTGCCAGCTCAAGGCGCACGCCATCGACAACAGGATTCCTTGCGCGAACCCGCCCCACCAGGCGCCCAAAGCGATGGGGACGAGGTAGAAAATGGTGAACGACAGCTCCGGCCCGGTGGCGTAATCGAGAAAACCGATGACGGCGACGAGAGCGAATCCCGCGCACGCCAGCAGCAAGCCGCGCCAGCCGTCCACGAACACGCGCGCAGCTAGCTCCGCCCGCTCGTTGCCGAGGATCAGGTGGGAATCGCCGCGCGGCTGGCTCGGTTGCGGCAACATCGGGATCAAGGTCTTGGTGGCCATGGCTTGGGTCCCTGGGCGTCAAATCGGGTCACGCTCCCAACTGAAACATAACACCTGCACGTGAAGTTGGCGGGAATTCGCGAAAAAAGAAGGCCAAGTCTGCGGAATTTGCCGGCTAGACGATGAAAATACGTACACGTGTGTCCGATTCAACCGCAATCCATTTGAAAGCCCAGGAGCGGTCGTGAAACGGGTTGCCCACATTTGACAACTGCCGCAGCGGACGCAACCGACCTTGCTCTTTGCGGCCGCATCGCTTGTCCTTAAGGGAATCGAATCACCCAGGCGTCAAACGCTCTTGACTCCCGAATGCGTCCACGCTATAGCCCCGTCGCAATATTTCCCGAACTTGAATGAAAAATGTCTTTTTGCATTCCGCGGCAGAAACGCCTGGGGGAAGGCGGATCGGCCGGCGACGGATTGCTTCGCGGTTCCGACGACAAAGGAGGCCTGGGGTGGCTACGCACAAGATCAAGATGGTGGGGCTGGCTCGACGCGGCGCCTGGATGGCGCTCGTCAGCGCAATTTTCCTCCTGTCCGTCCGCGCGGGCAGGACGCAGGACGAGACCGCCAGCCCGCTGCGCGCGCTGCAAACCTCGCGGCAAGCAATCGAGCTGTACAAGAACCAGGACTACGAGAAAGCCGCCCAGTACTTCGACTTCGTCCAGCCGCTGCAACAGACGCTGCCGGCGACCGAACGGGACGATTTCGTCAAGTTCAGCGCCGCCAACAAGATCGCGCTGAAGGGCCGGCAGGACGGCGCGGCCCAGCTTCGGCTCGCCGAGGACGCCATCAAGGCGAACCGCACGTCGGATGCCGGCAATCTTCTCAAATCGCTCACCAACAACCAATACCTGGCGCCGGCCGAGCGTGCCCAGGTTGTCGAGCTGAACAAGAAGTACCAGGCCCAATCGAGCACCGCTGCCGTCCAGAGCAAGACCGACGCCAAGTCGCTGCTGGCCGCGGGCCGCACCGCCCTGCAAGCGGGTGATCTTGGGACTGCCGAGTCGCTGGCGACGCAGGCGGACAAGGCCAGCTCGCTGATGCCCGCGTGGATGCAGCCGTGGAACGATTCGCCCGCCAAGCTGCGTCGCGACATCCAGACCGCCAAGGCCAAGCTGCCGGCGCCTGCGCCGACGCCCGTGACGGCCGACCCGCTGCCGAAGAATCCCGAGCCGGCCGCCGCTTCGACCTCGAAGTTCGCGGGCCTGTGGCCTTTCGGCAGTTCCGCCGCCGCGACGCCTGCCAAGAAGGAGCCATCGTCGGAACGCCGCGTCGATGAGATGATGGCGCGCCAGGTCGTCAAGGACGGCTTCTTCTTCCTCGAACAGGCCAACGAGCCCGACAAGGCCGAGTTTCTCGCCAAGAAGGCCAAGGAGATGAACGCCACCTGGGCCCCCGGCGAGCGCACGCCCGATATGTTGTTGCAGGAAATCCAGAAGCGCAAGGGCATCACCGTCGCGGCGCCGGTCGATACGGCCAAGCCGGGGCCCAAGGCGGAGCTGCCGCCCGCCAACGCCGACGCCCGCGTCCTCCTCAAATTCGGCCGGACCATGCTGGAAAAGAAGAAGTACGAGGAGGCCGACAAGGCGTGCAGCCAGGCGCACAGCGCGAACGCCCGCTGGGGCCTGTTCGAGGACACGCCCGACAAGCTCCGCAAGGACATCCAGAAGTCGCGCCAGTCGTTCGATCGCGATGAATCGGTCAGGTTGATGGGCGACGCCCGCAAGCTCTTCGCTCAGGGGAGCCTCGACGACGCCGAGAAGAAAGCCTACAAGGCCAAGCAACTGCACGGCCCCTACGGCGTCTTCGACTTCGGCGACCGCCCCGACAAGCTGCTCGAAGAGATCAACAAGGCCAAGCTCGCCCGCGGCCCCGTCAACCCGCTCGACAAGAAGGCGCCGACCGCCACCAAGGAGGCGCCGAAGAACACCGGCGTGCCGTTCGAGACGCCGCGCATCCAGAGCGAGAACAAGAACCGCGCCATCATGATGGTCGGCCAGGCCCGCGAGCTGGAACGCCGCGGCATGTTGACCGATGCCCGGCAGAAGGCGTTCGAGGCCAGCGCCATGAAGGCGGCCTTCGCGCCCGACGAGGATTCGCCCGACGCCGTGCTGCTGAGCCTGTCGGCCAAGTGCGACAAGCAGATTGTCGTCCACTTGCAGCAAGCCGTCCAGCACGCCGCCGACCCCAACGACGCCCAGCGTTTCGAGAAGGCGCAAATCCAGCTCCTGCAAGCGCGCAAGCTCGCCCAGGCCTTCGAGCTGGACGGCGGCCGCATCGATCAAACCGCCCGGCAAATCCAGCAGATCGCCCGCGGCAGCGACCCCGTGCAAACGGTCCAGCACCTCGTGTCGCCGCCCGTGGACGCCTTGACCGGCGATCCGAAGCTCGATCAGGCCCGCAAGCGCGGACGGGAGAAGCTCCAGCTCGCCCAGCTCGAACTCTCCTACGGCAAGACGGCCCAGGCCCGCAAGATGGCCGAGGAGGTCTTCAACGCCGACCCCGCGTTGCAGAAGGACGCCCTCGCCCTGATCCGCTCGATCAGCGCCGAGGAGTACAACCAGCAAATTCTCGAAGCCAAGCGCAACTTCGACGCAGGCCTCGAGGCCTTCCTGCAAAAGGATCACAAGAAGGCGCTGTTCATTTTCCAGTCGATCGACACCAACATGCTGCCCGATCCTTACCAGGTTCGGCTGCGCGACATCATGGGCACGCGCGAGATCAACCTGGCCCTGGGCGAAAAGACCTTCATCAACAAGACGCCCATCGAGATCAAGACCGGCTCGCCCACCCCGGGCGCCAATGCCGAAAAGCCAAGCTTGCTGGACGAACACAAGGCGCGCGATCTCTTGCAGTACCAGGCACTGCGGCAGCACGGCCTGGAAGCGATGCGCACGGCCCACGATATGTACAAGAATAATCAGAAGGAAGAAGCCATCGACAAGCTCAAGCACTACCTCGATCAGGTCAACTTGGCCCAGCTCGAGCCGCAAAAGTCCAACGAGCTGAAGCGCCTCCCCGACGCCCGCATCCAGCAGTACCGCACCATGATGGCCGAGGAGAAGCTGAAAGGCATCCAGAAGAATGGTCAGTTCACGACCTTCCACGACGAAGGAGATCGCCAGCGCAAGATCAAGCTGCGGCAGGACGAAATCGCGGAGCGCATGAAAGCCGTCACCGAGATGCTCAAGACCAACAAGCTCGAGGACGCGATCGTCGAGCTGCGCAAGCTGCGTGAAATCGATCCCGACAATGTCGCCGTGCTCGCGGGCTTGAATGTCGCCACGATCAAGATGAACCAGCAGAAGTATGACGCGGATGTCCACGGCAATGAGGACGCGTCCCTCAAGTTGCTCAACCCAAGCCTCGGCAAGATGGCATATGACGATGCCCCGGTTCAGTTCGACGCGAAGCGCACCAAGAACCGCGATAAGCAGGACGACGGCTCGATCCTGCACCAGCTGCGCGATCCCAAGGAGCGAGCCATCGAGTACCGCTTGCGGCAGCCGATCAGCTTGAACTTCAAGGACGTGCCGCTCGAACAGGCGATCAAGGATTTGTCGGTCCTGAGCGGCGTACAGGTGCAGGCTGATCACGCGGCCCTCGAGGACGCCAAGGTCAACCTCCAGTCGCCGTTGTCGATCTCGGTGGACAACATCGACATGAAGTCGGCCTTGAAGCTGATGCTCAATCGTCTGCGCCTCAGCTACACCATCGAGAATCAATGCTTGATGATCACGACGCCGGAGAGGACCATAGGTCGGCTCAAGACCGTGACCTACCCGGTCGGCGATCTGATCGTCGTGGTGCCGGACCATCCGCTCCCCGACGTGTTGAACATCCAGAAGGCGATCGAGCGCTCGATGACGCCGAACGGCATGATCGGCAGCAGCAATTACATGACGCCGCCGCCGTACGCCTTCAGCCCCGGCACGCCGGTCAGCGCGCACGGCGACGGCTTGGGGGCCGCATTCGGCGGCGGCGGCGGGCACGGCGGCGGCCGGCAGGGGCCGACTGGCCTCCAGGGCACCCCGTCCAAGGACCGCACCAAGGAAGCCATGGCCGAGGTCCTCAAGGAACTCATCCAGAACACCGTCCGCAAGAATTCCTGGGAATCGATGGGCGGCCAGGGGAACATCCAGTACTTCCCCTTCGGCATGGCCCTGGTCATCAGCCAGCCGCAGGAAGTGCAGGAAGAAGTGGCCCAGCTGCTGGCAACGCTGCGGCGCTTGCAGGACTTGCAGGTGTCGGTCGAATTGCGGGCGGTGCTGGTGTCCGAGACGTTCTTCGAGCGCATCGGCGTCGATTTCGACATGAACATCCGCACGCCGACGTCGAAGCGCGAGCCCGACCTGGTCGCGGGCAACTTCGTGCCGGCCCCGTTCATTAACCGCACCGGCGCCGGTCTGGGCGGTCTGATCTCCGGTTTGACTTCGACCGGCAACCTGACGCCCGACCTCAATATCCCGATCCGCAATAGCACCTTCAACTTCACGACGCCGCAGTTCGGCGGCTACCAGCCCGAGGCCGGCCTGACGCTGGGCCTGGCGTTCCTGTCTGACATCCAGGTGTTCATGTTCCTGGAAGCCGTCCAGGGGGATCGCCGGGCGCACATCATGCAGGCGCCGAAGATCACCGTGTTCAACGGCCAAATCGCCACCATCGGCGGCCTGATGGTCCGTCCGCAGGTGACCGGCGTGCAGCCGGCGGCGCTGGGCAACGGCCAACTCATCATGATCCCGCAGATCAACCAGATCCCGTTCGGCCTGACCATGACGGTGCAGCCGGTGGTGTCGCCCGACCGCCGCTTCATCCGCCTGAACGTGACGCCGCAGCTCGCGAACGGCGTCCAGGACCCGGCGGGGGCGATCGTTATCGCGGTGCCCGGCTCGGTGCCGGCGACCTTCGACGGCGGCGGCGTGCAGCCGTTCTTCGCCAACAATCCGCTCAGCGTCACGATCAACCCGTCGCAAGCCAACTTGCAGATCGCCAATACCACCGTCAACGTTCCCGACGGCGGCACCGTGCTCCTGGGCGGCTTCAAGTTCCTGGCCGAGGAACGATCCGAGTACGGCCCACCCGTCCTGAGCAAGATCCCGTACCTCAGCCGCCTCTTCCGCAACGTCGGCTGGTCGCGCGACGGCTCGACCTTGATTTACCTGGTGACCGCCCGCGTCATCATGGTCGAGGAAGAGGAGCGAATCTTCCTGGGCGAGATCCCGCCGATTCCTGGACGTTAAGCCCACTAGCCCCGAGCCCCAGCGAGGGGATGGCAGCATCACTCGGAAGAACGCGCGTTCATGCCGAGGCGCTGCCATCCCCTCGCTCGCGCTCGGGGTAAGTGTGCGTCGGTGAGGTGCGTTGTCGCGATCCCTTCGTAGTCGAAAGATCTCTGGACGCCGCGAATCCTTCTGGTTATATGAATTCGCCTCAATATCCAACAATCGCAAGCTGGAGTCGTGCCATGAAGCGCTGGCTGTGGAGTTTGGCGGTTCTGAGCATCGGGGTCGGTGTCGTCGTCACGCGCGGGCAGGAGCCCGGCGGCAAGGGGCCGGTCGGTCCCGGCGATGGCGGCGCCGTGTTGCGGCTGCCGGGCATGGAGACGACGCCGGCGCGGCAGCCAGTCGTGCCCGATTCAATGAAGGGGCTGTGGAACCCGGCGGCATCGGCGTATCCGACGCGACCGGGCGGCGGGACCAAGATTGCCGAGCCGCAGTTCAACCAGGTGGAGATCAACAAGGACATCGAGATCACCCCCGCGAGCGGGCAATTCGTCATCGTCGTCATGTCCTATGCCGGCCCCCAGGCGCCCGTGATGGCGCGGGACTTTGTCATTGTGCTGCGTCGCGATTACAAGCTGCCCGCCTACGTGTACAACAAGGGCGCCGAGGAAAAGCGCAAGGAATATGAACGCGTACAAAAGATTCGCCAGGAGCAGATCGAAGCCTTGCAGAAAGCCAACCTGAAAACCGATGTGCCGATCCGGGTGCCGACCATCAAGATTGAGGAACAGACGGCGGTGCTGATCGGGGGTTACAAGACGTTTGACGAAGCAACCAATGCCCTCAAGAACACTATTCGCAAGCTGAACACCGATGCGCTCAAAGGCAAAGTCGATCTGGATGCATCCTTCGTCTCGGCGACCGATTACAACAAGGACACGAAGACAGCGGGCAAAACGGACGTCGCGGGGATCGCCTATATCAATCCGTTCCTGCGTGCCTTCCCGGCCCGCAATCCCGTCCTCGCCAAGGAGCAGGTGAACTCGACCAGCGAAGAGGACCTGGCTTTCCTGCGCAAGGTCAACAAGGGGGAGCCGTTGACCTTGCTGGAGTGCAAGAAGCCCTTCACGCTGGCGATCAAGCAGTTCAACATGCAGCACAAGACGATCGGCAACGCCAAGGAGGCGCAAGGATTCCTGGCCTCGTTCAACAATTTCGGACTTACCTTCAAAAAGGGCGACTGGGAAGACATGGCCGCCCGCAACGCCCACAACCTGGCGGAGGCGCTGCGCAAGAGCGGCTTGCCCGACACCTATGTCCTGCACTGCAAGCATTGCAGTTACGTGACCGTTGGCGGGTTCGAGTCGCTCGAGGACCCGCGGCTCTTGGCGATGCAGAACTTCCTGGAGACCGGCTTCAAGGCGGAAGCGTACCGCCAGCTCGAGCTGTTCCCACGCCCCGTGCCGATGCCGGTGCCGGGCGTATCGATGAGGTAACCCACAAGTAACCGCTTGCGGCTTAGCGCTCGCGTGGCCCCTTGCGAGCGCCAAGCCGCAAGCGGCGAACCAGAGACAACCAAATGCCCGCAGGCTACTCCGGTACACCGCTCGCCAGAAAGCTCGGCTACAAGCCCGGCATGCGCGTCTTCATCGACAACGCGCCGCCAACCTATCTCGCAGCGCTCGAACCGATTCCCGACGGCGTGCAGTTTCTCGACAAGCCCGAAGCTGGCCTCGACCTGATTCATGTCTTCACCGACAAGGCCAAAACGCTTGCCGGTATGCTCAAACGCTATGTCAAGAAAATCAAGCCCGGCGGCACGATCTGGGTTTCCTGGCCCAAGAAGGCGTCGAAGGTCCCGACCGACATTACCGAGGACGTGATTCGCGCGCTGGCCTTGCAAACGGTGCTGGTCGATGTCAAGGTGTGCGCGGTCGATGAAGTCTGGTCGGGGTTGAAGCTGGTGATACGTGTCGAGCACCGATGATCCTCCCCCTAGTGCGTCATCCACGCTAAATCTTCGGGCAGGGAGGTCGGGAGGGCGAGGCTCCTGCCGAGCCGTGAACTCGAGAAACGCCAAGTGTAAAACGCCGACGCCGATGCTTCCGGCTCG
>JACXTT010013400.1_pt1 | contig 10800 bp, 8 predicted proteins | sample 9270951 | NCBI WGS metagenome assembly JACXTT01 (sample SAMN15532306, study PRJNA645909) | rock metagenome | isolation source: weathered quartz diorite | place: Puerto Rico | collected 2017-06-21
GTATCAGGCGCCGTCGGCCTCGAAGCCGTAATCCCGCTCCACCTTGCAGATGCGGGTCTTATAGGCGAGGTACCAATCCCGCCGCCCCATTTGCTGGGCGATCAGATGCTCGCCCACCTGCTTCCAGGCGGCGATGGCTTCCAGGCTGGCCCAGTAAGAGACCGTGATGCCGGTCTCTTCACGGGCCGATTCGACGCCCAGGTAGCCGGGCTGCCGGGCGGCCAGGGCCTGCATGGCGTCGGCCATGGCGCTGTAGCCGTCGTCGCCGGACGCGTGGCGGCGCAGGGAGGTGAAAATCACGGCGTAATAAGGGGCGGCGGGGGTGGCGGCGATGGTCATGGCGCCATTGTGCGCGCCCCGCCCGCGGCTGGCAATGGCTGGCGGGGTGCCTGGAAGGGCCAGCGCGCCCAAGCCGCGCGGCGCTGGCCGTCTTCCTCCACCAGCAGGCTGCGCATGTCGCCCAGGATGGTGGCCGGCTGCAGGTAGGCGGGGCTGTAGATTTCACCCACGCTGCCTTCGCCATCGATCAGGTAGAGCTTGAGCAGGTGCGCCAGCGGGGGGCGGTTGCCAGCGCCGGCCGGAACGAGGTCCTGGCCGAAACCGGCCAGCAAGGGCGCCAGCTGGCGGGAAGACCGGGTGGTCAAAAAATGCCAGCGCAGCGGCTGGTCGGGCCGCGCGGCTGCGCCGCCGTAGCTGCGCATGACTGCGGGCGTGTCGAACTGGGGATCGAAGCTGAGGCTGACGAAGCGGATCCGGCCGCGCAGGGCGGGTTCAAGCTCGATCGCCGTCTTCAGGGTATGCATGACGGCCAGGGCCAATGGGCAACCGCGGCTGTCGGTGCAAGCCGTGTAAACGAAGGAAAACAGTGTGACTTTGCCGGTGGTGAATTCGGCCAGGCGGCGCGCCCTGCCCTCGCTGTCGAGTACGGCCCCGTGCGGCGCGGGCATGATGCGGTCGAGCTGGTAGCTGCCCGGTGTGGGCAGGCTGAGGTCCGGCTGCATCCCGGCCGTGGCAGGCCCAAAAGCCAGGGCCGCCAGCAACATCCACACGCGCATCAGCGCCCCGCCACGGATGCATCGCGCGGCGCCGCGGCCGAAGCCAGGCTGGCCGCGCCGAAGCGCATGTGGTGGGCCCGTCCCAGCTTTTCCTGGTAAAAATCCACCTTCCACGCCGGGGTCAACTGCTTGCCGTCCCAGTTGAACAGCTTGACGAATTGTTCGTCGTCCGCGCCCTTCTTGTCCCACTTGGCCAGGAGCGAAGAGCTGACGTAGACCCGTTTGCCGTCCCAGCTTTGCGACACCATGTTCACTTGCGAGCCTGTGTGGAGCATGTAATCCTGGCGCGGCGCTTCGGGATTGCTGAGGTCGAAATGGCGGGTGCTGCCGTCCATGAAGGTGTTGACCCACAAGCCTTTGCCATCAGCGCTGATGGAAATGTCGACCGGCAGGGGAATTTTGGCGGGATCGCCGATCGTGCCCACCGTTTTGGCCTGCCACACGCCCTTGGCATCTTGCTTGACCAGCCACAGCTGCGAAGTCAGGGCGCTGGCGGTAATGGCCCAGTCGTCGCCCTCCTTGAGCGACCAGCGGATCTCCAGCGGCGCGCCGGGGACATTGAATACCTGCTGGGGCTGCATGGATTTCAGGTTCCACAGCACCATGCTGGCGCCGAACTGTTTCATGGCGCCGCTGTCCTTCATCAGCTCGCCCAGGTCGCGCATATAGTTGTTGTAGCCCGTGAAGCTGGAGCTCAGCATGGCGTTGCGGGCAGGATTGATGGCGATGTCGTAACCGTAGCCGTCGCCGCCGTTGCCGACTGGCATAGCCACCGTGCGCAGGAAGCGGCCCTCGTTGCTGTACAGCGCCATGCCCGTCTTGCCGCCCTTGTCCTTGTTATTTGACAGCGCACCGATCAGCATCCGCCCCGGCATGGCATAAAAGGTGTGGGGTCCGACCAGCCCGGACTTGCCGGCGAAATCGGTGATGGTGCGCACCAGTTTCGGATGGGCCGGGTCGCTGTGCAGGTCGAACACGTAGATGCGGCTGTCGTCCAGCCCGCCCGCCCACAGGTAGCGGCGGTCGTCCGTGAATCCGACGTGATGGGCCTCGCCGCGCCGCCCCACCGAGGCCTTGGCGATCACCTTGCCGTACTGCCTGGAGGCGGGATTGACGTCGATGGTGACCAGCTTGTCCCAGCCATCGCCCATGCCGGGCACGCCCAGGGTCCAGACATACAAATAGTCTTCCTGACCCTTGATGAGGTTGGACAGATACGGCGAATTGCAGGTTTCATCGGCACTGACCTGCCCTGCCACCATTACCCCAAGAATGAAAGCCAGTCCCGCCAAGGCAGTGCGCATGATCGTCTCCAGAGTGATTACCGTCTGCTATTTTGGCGGTGTTCGGCTGGCTTGGACGATGATGATGTTTGATCTAGATCAAATGCAGGCGCTGGCGGAAAGCGGGGCAGGCAGCGAGTGCCAGTCCCCACAAACAGTACCGGGGACTGGCACTTGCTGCCTGTCCCCGCCTTTCAATCCTAACTTTGCATATCAATTTCTATCCAAGTCGGTACATGATCGCTGGGTTTTTCACGCCCGCGCACCGCATGATCCGTCCCGGCCGCCCGCAACTGCGGCGCCAGCGCAGGACTTAACAACAAATGGTCGATCCGCAGCCCCGCATTCCTCCCATACGCATTCCTGAAATAATCATAAAAAGTATAAATCGTTTCGTCGGGATGCAGGGTGCGCAGCGAGTCGGTCCAGCCCTGGGCCATCAGCCGGTCGAACGCTTCGCGGGTTTCGGTGCGAAACAGGGCGTCGTCGACCCAGCGTTCCGGTTTGTAGACGTCGCGCGGAGTCGGGATGACGTTGAAGTCGCCCGCTAGCACCACCGGGGCCCCGCTGGCGACCAGTTTGGCGGCGTGGACGATGAGCCGCTCCATCCAGGCAAGCTTGTAGTCGAACTTGGGGCCGGGGGCCGGATTGCCGTTGGGGAGATACAAGCCGCAAATCAAAATGCCGTCGACGGTCGCTTCGATATAGCGGCTTTGTTCATCGAGTTCGTCGCCCGGCAGGCCCCGTCCCACTTCGATCGGCGCCTGGCCCCGCGCCAGGATGGCGACCCCGTTCCAGGCTTTCTGGCCGTGCCACACGGCGCCATAGCCGGCCGCTTCCAGTTCGGCGGCGGGAAAGCGCTCACTGGGGGCTTTCAGCTCCTGCAGGCAGGCGACATCGGGCTGGGTCTCCTCCAGCCATTGCAGCAGGGCCGGGAGGCGGCTGCCAATACCGTTGACGTTGAAGGTGGCGATCCGCATGCGCGCTCCGGAAGAATTGAACAAGCCGCTATTGTGAACCGTTTTGACAAGGCGCGATGCACGCGCTTCAGCTGTCCCCGGCGGGGCGTTTGAATTTGTCCGCCCGGTGCGCCCCGATCAGGGCGGCGCAGGCCTTGCCGTCGATCGGGCGGCTCAAATAATAGCCCTGGATTTCGTCGCAGCCGTTGGCGGCCAGCAGATCCAGCTGCTCGGGCGTCTCCACCCCTTCGGCGATCACCGTCAGGCCCAGGCTGTGGCCCATCGCGATGACGGCGCGGGCGATCGACAGATCGTGCTGGCCGGTGGCGAGGTCGCGCACGAAGGACTGGTCCACCTTGAGTTTGTCGAGCGGGAAGCGCTTCAGGTAACTGAGGTTGGAATAGCCGGTGCCGAAGTCGTCGATCGCCACCTTGACCCCCATGAGCTTCAGGCGGCGCAGGATGTCGATGGTCTTTTCCGGGTCTTCCATCGAGGCGCTTTCAGTCAGCTCCAGTTCCAGCAGCCAAGGCGCCAGGCCCGTCTCCGCCAGGATCCGTTCGACCAGGGCCACGCCGTGATCGGAAAACTGGCGGGCCGACAGGTTGACCGAGACGGGCAGCGGCGCCAGGCCCTGGCGTTGCCAGGACATGGCCTGCTCGCAGGCGCAGCGCAGCACCCATTCGCCGATCGCCAGGATCATCCCGGTTTGCTCGGCCAGGGGAATGAACAGGCCCGGACTGATCATGCCCCGCTCGGGATGCTGCCAGCGCACCAGCGCTTCCACGCCGATGATCTCTCCCGTGGCGATGCTGGCCTGGACCTGGTAATGCAGCACCAGTTCGTGCCGTTCGATGGCGCCGCGCAGGGCGTTCTCGAACTGGAAGCGCTCGTGCGCATCGCGGTTCAGGGCGGGCCGGTAAAATTCATAGCGCTCGCTCTTGTTGACCATGGCGCGCCGCATGGCCGCATCGGCGCCCTGGTAGATGGCGTCGTAGTCGTCGCCGTCGTTCGGGTACAGGGCGATGCCGATGGCGGGATCGAGATACAGCTCCTGGTCGGCCAACAGAAAAGGCAGGCTCAATTCGGCCAGCACCTGGCGCGCCATGCCGGCGAAATCGTCCAGGCTCCGGCCCAGCATGGCAATGGCGAACGTGCGTTCGCCCACCCGCCCCACCGACACCCCGCCGCGCTGGCGGTGGTCCAGGCGGCCCGCGGCCTGGCGCAACATGGCCTGCTCCGCTTCCAGACCGAGGCTCTCGGCGATCACGCGCAGCCGCTCCGGTTTGATCAACAGCAGTCCGACTTGCTGGCGCCCCGCCGCCACGCCTTCCTGTTCCTGCAACTGGCGCACGCGGTCGCGCATCACCAGGCGATTCGGCAGGCCCGTCAAGGCGTCGAAGCGGCTCAGATAGCGCAGCTTTTCTTCGGCGCCCCGCAGTTCAGTGACGTCAACCCCGGTGCAGACAAAGTATTCGATACTGCCGTCGGCGCGGCGAAACCAGGTGGCCGACCAGATGATGGCGCGCAGGGTGCCGTCACGCGAGCGCCACTGCCCGCTCAACTGGACCGGGCCGCTGTGGGCTGGTGGATTGGCGCACAGCTGTGCCACGCCGGGCGTCCCGCCGTCTTCACGCAGCACGTCGGCGCAGGGGCGGCCCAGCGCTTCGGCCGCGGTCCAGCCCAGCGCCGCCTCGCAGGCGGGATTGAACAGGCGGATGGTGCCGTCGCCGTCGATCATGCAGACCAGCGCGCCACTGGTGTTGACCACGGCCGCCAGCAGCTGGCGTTCACCCTGCCAGGCCGCGGTGCGCTCGCGCACCTGCGACTCCATGCCCTGGTAAAGGCGGGCCCGCTCGATCGCCACCCCAATTTGGCTGCCCACCGTCGCCAGCAGCTGGAACTGCTCTTCATCGAGGTGGGTGTGGGTGGTGGCAAGGCAGAGGATGCCCCGCGTGCCGGCGCCGGTGTCGAGCGGGATGCAGGCATGCGGCTGGTCGAGATGGGCGCAGGAGAGCATCAGCACGGGCCCGCTCAAGGATCCGGCCATCAGGCGCCGTTCGCAGTCGCAGCCGGCGTCGCCGCCATCAGTGCCGCCAATCCAGCCATCGATACCGCGCCGCGCCAGCTGGCGCAGGCGCCCTTGCGCGTCGCCCAGCTTCAGCGAAGCGCCCAGCACCCCGGGGAAATCGAGCAGGCGTTCCAGCGCCAGATCGGCCACCGCCTGCTCGGTCACGGCGGGATTGAGCGCTTCCGCGATTTTGTACAGACCCTCCAGCGACTGGTAGCTGCTGGCGATGCGCTGCTGCTGGGCCTTGAGCTGCTCCGTCATCTGGATCGCTTCTTCGTAGGTCGAAATCAGGAGATCGAATATCTGCTGGCGCTCGGCCGTGATGAAGTGGGTCTGTCCGCCCAGGGTGATGCGCATGCCCATCTGCACCCGCTCACTGGCGCGCAGGGCGCGGTTGGCGAGAATGTAGCGGATGCGCCCCAGCAGATAGGCGTTGTCATAGGGCTTGCGCAGGAAATTGTCGGCGCCGCAGTCAAGACCCCTGATGACGTCGTACAGGCTCGAAAGAGACGTCAGCAGGATCACCGGGATATCGCGCAACAGGGGATCGCGCTTGATCTCCTGGCACAGCGCAAAACCGTCCATCTCCGGCATGGCGATGTCGCTGACGACCAGGGTGGGCACCACGGCGCGCGCGGCGGCCAGCCCTTCGCGCCCGTTGGCGGCCAGGCGCACGCGGTAGCCCGCCTGTTCGAGAATCTGGGCCAGATACTGGGCCTGCGTGGCGCTGTCTTCGACCACCAAAATCTCGGCCGGCGCCGGCTCGTTGCCCCCCAGCGGCGCGGGCCGGCTCAGCGCGCGCTGCTGCGCTTGCGGTGCAGGATCCGCATCGGGGGCGCCAGGCGCGGCCTCGTCAAGCGGTCCGCCCCCGGTCACGATGGCGCTCCGCATTTTTGGGCGGCGGCCTGGCAGCGCGCCGCCAGCGCCATCATCTGGTTGCGCAGGCGGCCGGTCGGCGCGGTCAGCTGGGGCGCCAGGGCCATGGCATCGTCGAGCAGGGCCAGGCGCGTCGTGTTCCAGTCGCCATCGGCGGCCAGGGTTTCGGCGGCGCGGCACAGGTATTCAAGGTCGAGCAGGTCGACCGCGCGGGCAGCGCCGGCCAGGGTGTGCAGGCTGGCGCGGATGGCCTGCGCCGCGGCCGCGCGCCCGCCTTCATCGTCGGCGGCCGACCACACGCCGGCGGCAGTGCGGATGGCATCCAGGTGGACGCCGCACTCGCTTGCGAACAGGGCCAACAGCCCATTGTGATCTGCATCTGCCATCGGTTCCTCATGGCTGCCGCCACGGTTATCAGCGGCCAGAAGCGCGCCCGACAATTTCAACATACATTGATAAAAAAGTCATCTTGTATATGTAAAAAGCAAGACAACCAATTTCCTCAAGGAAAATAAAGCTGATGACTTATCCTACCGCAATTATTGCTCCGAAGGTGGGGCCGGCGCTATCGTGCGCCCCTCGTACGAACGGATGGCGCCCCGCAAAGATTTTTTAGCCGCCATCAAAGGTCCCGCCGTGGCGGCAGAGGGCAGAGACGGGTAGGGAAACAATGTCAACCAGAGTTCACAATTGCCCGCATTTGCAGGCCGCCGCCCACCGGCCCGCGCGAGCGCCCGTCCGGCATCGTCGATCGATCCGCGCTGTCGTTTGCTTGCGTAATGACGGCGTATTGCAGGACCGTTTCGCCTGTACTTAATGGCGGCGATCCCTTATTCTCGGCCTCCCATCGTTCCATTGACTTGTCCGGCCCCATGCCCATGTTTTCGCACCACCTTGCCGCAGCCGTATCGACCGGTCCCCGCCTGCGCGTTCTCAGCGCCTTCGTGATGGCCGCATGCGCTGCCGGCGCCCTGGCGCAAACCGCGCCCGCGCCGGCCCCCGTGTCCGCCACGCAGGAGCCGGCAGCCACCGTCACCGTCACCGGCAGCCGCCCTTCCAACCAGATCGACCGCCAGTCCTACGATGTGCGTTCCGACGCCGCATCGAGCAACGACTCCGCCGCCGACGCCCTCAACAAAATCCCCTCGGTGAACGTCGATCCGGACGGCACCCTGAGCCTGCGGGGCCAGACCAATGTGCAGGTGCTGGTGGACGGCAAACCGTCCGCCATGCTGCAGGGCGACAGCCGCGCCGCCACGCTGTCGGCCATGCCGGCCGACGACATCGAGTCGATCGAAGTGATCAACAACCCCGGCGCCCAGTTCGGCAACGAGGCGGGCGGCGGTCCCATTTTGAATCTGGTCATGCGGCGCAACAAGCGGCCCGGCGGCTACGGCTCCGTACTGGCCAATGAAGGCGTGGCGGGCCGGCGCAACGCCGCCGTCTCGGGCAGCTACAACAGCGGCTACTTCGGCCTGCAGGGCTCCGCCTACGGCCGCAAGGACGGCCGCAATTCCCGCGGCGACGCCGAGCGCAATGGCCTCGACCCGGCCAGCAACACCTTTTTGCACAGCAGCCAGCTGTCGACCACCGCAGGCTTGACCGACGCCGCCGGCGTCAACGGCGCGGCCAGCTACAACCTGGGCGCCAAGAACACCGTCACCGCCAGCCTGGCCTACGCCCACAACGACAACAATAGCCTGGGCCAGGACCGCTATATCAGCTACGGCGCCGACAGCATCGCCGACAGCGCTCAGTTGAGTAACTACCTCAGGACCACCCGCCGCAGCGGCGCCACCGACAAGTACAGCTGGGGCGCGCGGCTCGACCACAAAGGAGAAAAGGCGGGCGAATTGTTCAAACTGGACCTGCGCGTCTCGCGCGCCGACGTCGCCAGCACCAACAACTACGACAACGCCTACACGCTGCGCCCGCCCGGCATGCTGGACACCCGCGCGCGCCAGGACAACAGCAACAGCAACCGCATCGCCGACCTGACGGGCGACCTCGAACAGCCCACTGAAAAAGGGCTGATCAAGGCTGGCTTCAAGACGGCCACCAACAAGAGCAATGTGGATACGGTGTATACCAATATCGATCCGCTCACGCTGGAAGAATCGCCCAACCGCTTGCGCAGCAACCGCTTCGCCTACGAGGAAGACGTGGCGGCCCTGTACGGCTCTTACCAGATGCGCCTGAACGAGCGCTGGTCGGCGCTGGCCGGCATGCGTGGCGAGTACACCCACATCGAACTGGCCCAGATCACCAACGACATCGACGTCAAGAACCATTATTTCAACGCCATCCCCAGCGCCTTCCTCAGCTACAAACTGAGCGAGCTGACCACCCTGCGCTTTTCGTATGCGCACCGGATTCGCCGGCCCGGCGCCGCCGAACTCAATCCCTTCATCGTCTACCGCGATGAATTCAACGTCAGCTCCGGCAACCCCAAGCTGAAACCGACCGAGACCGACTCCTTCGAGCTGGGTTACGAAACCCGCTTCGGCCAGCTCGACACCAATCTGCGCGGCTACTACCGCAAGGACAGCGACCTGATCTCCGAGCGCAAGCTGTTCCTGTCCGATACCGTGGTGCTGACAACCCGCGACAACTCGGGCAGCAACCATGCGGGCGGCCTGGAATTCACCGTCAGCGGCAAGCTGCTGAAAAACCTGGCCTTGAACGCCAGCGGCAACCTGGCCTACAACGAGCAGGTGGTGACCAATGTGCTGACCAACCAGCAGACCCGCCGCAACGCCGAATCGCTGTCCGGCCAGGCGCGCCTGAACTGGTCCGTCACCGATCTCGACTCGGTGCAGCTGGCCCTGCGCGGCCACGGCCGCCAGCTGACCGGACAGGGTTACCGCGAGCCCGACTGGACCGCCAACCTCACCCTGCGCCGACAGCTCACCCCTGCCCTGTCGGCCGTCATCAACATCAACGACATCTTCAACAGCGCCAAGATCTCCACCATCACCGACAACGACATCCTGCACGAGACCAGCGTACGCCGCTACGACGGCCGCCTGTTCTACATCGGCCTGGCCTACCGCTTCGGCGGCGTGACGGGCAATCAGGAGCGCCGCGGACCCGGCCAGGGCGGCCGGGGCATGCGGGGCGCCGGGGTCGGATTCGCCCCCGGCGCGTAGCGACGGAGGGGACTGGCGCTCGCCGCCTGTCACCGTTTTTGCAAACGCTCGCATCCAACGGCGGCGACAGGCAGCGAGTGCCAGTCCCCACTACAACTATAACTTTAGTTGACAAGTACCGCGCGCCGTCCTACCATCAACTAAACATCTAGTTGAAGGCGCACATGGACACCATCTTCACCGACCGCGAAGCGGACGTCATGCAAGTCTTGTGGGACCACGGCCCCAGCCTGGTGGCCGAAGTGCAGGCCGCCCTGCCCGATCCCCTCGCCTACACCACCGTGCTGACGGTGCTGCGCACCCTGGAGGGCAAGCAGTACGTGGGCCACGAGGCGGCCGGGCGGGGCCACCGCTACCACGCCCTGATCGAGCAGGCCCAGGCCCGCAAGAGCGCCCTGCGCCATCTGACGGACAAGCTGTTCAAGGGCTCGGCCGACCTCCTGATGACCCATCTGGTGACGGAAGAAAGGCTGACGGCCGAACAAAGCCGCCGCCTGCGCGCGCTGCTGGACCAGCACGACGAGGCAGAGCGCTCATGAGCAGCCAGTGGATCGTGTACGCCCTGCTGGTGGGCGCCCTCCTGTGCGCCGCCGCCCTGGTGGCGGAACAGTCGCTGCGCCTGAAACGGCGGGGCGCGCGCATGGTGTGGCTGCTGGCGATGCTGCTCACCGTGGGCCTGCCTTTGTGGTCACTGGTGCGAACTGAAACGCCGGCGCCACCTGCTGCGTCAGTGTCGACCACGTCGGTCATCGCGGCGCGGGTCCTGCCATCCCTGACCGCCACCGGCCTGGCATCGGCCGGCTGGCTGCCCGGCCAGCGCTCGACACCGATCGATGCCACCGCATGGCTGAACATAGCCTGGCTGCTTGCCAGCGTCCTTGCTGCGGCCGGGTGGCTGGCCGCGGGGCTGGCCCTGCAGCGGCGCCGGCGCAGCTGGCGCGAGGGCATCTGTGCCAACGTGCCGGTGCTGGTGGCGCCTGACGCCGGGCCTGCCGCCGTCGGCGTGCTGCGGCCCCGCATCGTGCTGCCCGGCTGGCTGCTGGATGCGCCGAGCGATCGCCAGGCTTTGGTGCTCGCCCACGAACAATCCCACTTGGCCGCCCGCGAACCCCTGCTGCTGGCGGCGGCCATGCTGCTGCTGCTGGCGATGCCCTGGAACCTGGCCCTGTGGTTCCAGCTGCGCCGCCTGCGCCAGGCCATCGAGGCCGATTGCGATGGCCGCGTGCTGGACACGGGCGTGCGGCTGGCCGACTACGGCGCCGTCCTGCTCGACCTGGGCGCGCACCATGGCGCGTCAAGCGCTCATGCGCTGGGCGCCGGCAGCTTCCTGGAGCGGCGGCTGCGCCTCATGACGCGGCGGCCGGCGCGCTGGCACCGCTTCGCCGCGCCCCTCTTGCTGCTGCTGGCCGT
>JACXTT010013402.1_pt1 | contig 10798 bp, 6 predicted proteins | sample 9270951 | NCBI WGS metagenome assembly JACXTT01 (sample SAMN15532306, study PRJNA645909) | rock metagenome | isolation source: weathered quartz diorite | place: Puerto Rico | collected 2017-06-21
CGGCGGCCGGCGCGGGTTCGGCGGCCTTTGCCGGAGCCGGAGCCGGAGCCGGAGCAGGGGCGGCCTCGGCAGGCTTGGCGGCGCTGGCCTTGGGCGCGGCGGCGCCCTCGGTGATCTTGCCCAACACGGCGCCGGGCTCGACCGTCGCGCCTTCTTCGGCGGCGATGGATTCCAGCACGCCGTCCGACGGGGCGGCCACTTCCAGGCTCACCTTGTCGGTTTCCAGCTCCACCAGGATCTCATCCTTGCGGACCGCATCGCCGGCCTTCTTCGTCCAGCGCGCCACCGTGGCTTCGGTGACGGACTCGCCCAGCGCTGGCGTCATGATGTCGGCCATAGGGGATGCGCTCCTTCAGATCTCAAACACAAACAAAGTCGACCGGGTGTCGGTCAGGCGAAGGCTTCCGTCAGGAAGGCTTCCAGTTCCTTCAGGTGCCGGGCCATCAGGCCGGCGGCGGTCGACGCCGAGGCCGGGCGGCCGACGTAGCGGGCCCGCTTGGCCTTGATGTTCAGCCGCTCCAGGGTGAGCTCGATCCACGGGTCGACGAACATCCAGCCGCCCATGTTCTTCGGCTCTTCCTGGCACCAGACCAGCTCGGCGTTCTTGAACCGCTTCAGCACGCCGGACAGCGACTTCAGCGGCCACGGATAGAACTGCTCCAGTCGCAGCAGATAGACGTCGTCACGGCCGGTCTTGGCCCGGTGATCCACCAGGTCGAAGTAGACCTTGCCGGAGCAGACGATCACCCGCTTGATCTTGTCGTCGGGCTGCAGCTTGATCCCGCCCACGTCGGCGTCGGCCTCAGCGCCGTCGACCATCACGCGGTGGAAGCTGGTGCCCTCGGCCAGGTTGTCGAGGTAGCTCACCGCCCGCTTGTGGCGCAGCAGCGACTTGGGCGTCATCACCACCAGCGGCTTGCGGAACTCGCGGATCATCTGGCGGCGCAGCGCGTGGAAGTAGTTGGCCGGCGTGGTCGGATTGATGACCTGCAGGTTGTCCTCTGCGCACATCTGCAGGAACCGCTCCAGGCGCGCCGACGAGTGTTCCGGGCCCTGCCCCTCGTAGCCGTGCGGCAGGAGCATCACGAGCCCGCTCATCCGCAGCCACTTGCGCTCGCCCGACGAGATGAACTGGTCGATGACCACCTGGGCGCCGTTGGCGAAGTCGCCGAACTGGGCTTCCCACATGGTCAGCGTGTTGGGGTCGGTGAGCGAGAAGCCGTACTCGAAGCCGAGGACGGCTTCTTCGGACAGCGCCGAGTTCAGCACCTCGAAGTGCGCCTGGCCCGGGCCCAGGTTGCGCAGCGGGAAGTAGGTCTCCTCGGTCAGCTGGTCGACGATGCCGGAGTGGCGCTGGGTGAAGGTGCCGCGGATCGAATCCTGGCCCGACAGGCGCACCGGATAGCCCTGATCCAGGAGGGTGGCGAAGGCCAGGGACTCGGCGGTCGACCAGTCCAGGTCCTTGCCGCTCTCGATGGCTTCGCGCCGGCCGGCGATGACCCGGTCGACGGTCTTGTGGACGCTTACACGGTCCGGGATCGAGGTCAGCTTGCGGCCCAGGTCGAGCAGCTTCTGCTTCGAGACGCCGGTGACGCCGCTCTCTTCCGAGCCCGGCAGCTTTAGGCCCGACCACTTGCCGTCCAGCCAGTCGGCCTTGTCGGCGTGGAAGGTCTTGCCGCTGTCGAACTCCTCGTCGAGGAACTTGTCGAACTCGGCGATCCAGCCGTCGATCTCCTCGCGGGTCGCCGTGCCCTCACCCACCAGCCGCGCCGAATAGAGGTCGCGCACCGAGGGGTGGTCCTTGATCTTCGCGTACATCAAGGGCTGGGTCATCGTCGGGTCGTCGCCCTCATTGTGACCGAACCGGCGGTAGCAGAACATGTCGACCACCACGTCCTTGCCGAACTGCTGGCGGTATTCGGTCGCGACCTTGGCGGCGAACACCACGGCTTCCGGATCGTCGCCATTGGCGTGGAAGATCGGCGCCTCGACCATCAACGCCACGTCGGACGGATAGGGCGAGGAGCGGGAGTTCTTCGGGCTGGTGGTGAAGCCGATCTGGTTGTTGACCACGAAGTGCATGGTCCCGCCGACGCCATAGCCGCGCAGTTGCGAGAGCGCGAAGCACTCGGCCACCACGCCCTGGCCGGCGAAGGCCGCGTCGCCGTGCATCAACAGCGGCATGACGTTGCCGCGCCCGGCGTCCGGCTGCTGGCGCAGCGTGAAGGCCTGCTTGGCGCGGGCCTTGCCGATCACCACCGGGTTGACGATCTCCAGGTGCGACGGGTTGGCGGTGAGCGACAGGTGCACCGAGTTGCCGTCGAACGCGCGGTCCGAGCTGGCGCCCAGGTGGTACTTCACGTCGCCCGAGCCTTCGACGTCCGACGGCAGCGACGAGCCGCCCTGGAATTCGTGGAAGATCACCTGATAGGGCTTGCCCATCACCGCGGCGAGCACGTTCAGGCGCCCCCGGTGCGGCATGCCGATGATGATGTCCTTCACCCCCAGCGCGCCGCCGCGCTTGATGATCTGCTCCAGCGCCGGGACCAGGCTCTCGCCGCCGTCCAGGCCGAACCGCTTAGTGCCGGGAAAGCGGCGGTGCAGGAACTTCTCGAAGCCTTCGGTCTCGATCAGCTTCTTCAGGATGGCGACCTTGCCCTCCTTGGTGAAGACGATCTCCTTGTCGCGCCCCTCGATGCGGGCCTGCAGCCAGGCCTTCTCCTTGGGATCGGAGATGTGCATGTACTGCACGCCGACGTTGCCGCAGTAGGTGCGGCGCACGATCGACAGGATTTCCGCGATCGTCGCGGTCTCCAGGCCCAGCACGAAGTCCAGGAAGATCGGCCGCTCGAAGTCGGCCTCGGAGAAGCCGTAGGTCGCCGGGTCCAGCTCCGACGCGTCGCCCGGCGTGGTGGCCAGGCCCAGCGGATCGAGGTTGGCCTTCAGGTGGCCGCGCATCCGGTAGGCGCGGATCATCATGATGGCGCGCAGGCTGTCGAGCGTCGCGGCGCGGACGGCGTCCACGGAGGCTGTCGGCTGGCGTTCGGCGATCTTGGCGCTGACCTTGGCTTCCACGGCGGGCCACAGGCCGTCGATGGCGGAGAGCCAGTCTGGCCGCGCGGCGGGCGCGCCGGCCTTGGTCCAGGCGGGCTCCTGGGCGGCGCGCTGCACGTCGCCGGCGCTGTCACGCAGGGAGGCGAAGAACGCCCGCCAGGACGGCTCGACGCTGCCCGGATCGGCCGACCACTTCGCGTAGAGGTCCTCCACGAAGGCCGCATTGCCGCCGTAGAGGAAGGAGGTCTCAGCCAAGACCTCGTTGATCAGACCTGCGTCGTCCGCCATGTCGTCCGCTTTCCCAGAGCCGGGACCGCGGAGCTTCTAGGGGAAGGAGCCGAGCGCGGACCGCTCAAACGCTAAATTCGTTACGCGCGACCTACCCGGTCAGCCGCCCTTCAGCACCTCAAGAAGGGTTTCGCCGAGTTTCGCCGGAGACGGGGAGACGCGGATGCCCGCGGCTTCCATCGCGGCGATCTTGTCCTCCGCTCCGCCCTTGCCGCCGGAGATGATCGCGCCCGCGTGACCCATGCGCCGACCGGGCGGCGCGGTGCGTCCCGCGATGAAGCCGACCATAGGCTTCTTGGTTGGTGAATTCTTGATGAACTCGGCCGCGTCTTCCTCGCCCGAGCCGCCGATCTCGCCGATCATGATGATCGACTCGGTCTCCGGATCCTTCAGGAACAGGTCGAGCATGGCGATGAATTCGGTCCCCTTCACGGGATCGCCGCCGATGCCCACGGCCGAGCTCTGGCCGAGGCCCACCTGAGTGGTCTGGAACACGGCCTCATAGGTAAGGGTGCCCGACCGGGAAACCACCCCCACGGAGCCCTTCTTGAAGATGTTCCCGGGCATGATGCCTATTTTGCATTCATTCGGGGTCAGGACGCCCGGGCAATTGGGCCCGATCAGCCTGGATTTCGAGCCGTCCAGCGCGCGCTTCACCTTGACCATATCCGACACCGGGATGCCCTCGGTGATGCAGATGATCAGCGGGATCTCCGCGTCGATGGCTTCCAGGATCGAGTCCGCGGCGAACGGCGGCGGCACGTAGATCGCCGAGGCGTCCACCCGCTCGTTGCGGGCGATCTCGGCCACGGTGTTGAACACCGGCAGACCGATGTGCGTGGTCCCGCCCTTGCCGGGGGTGACCCCGCCCAGCATCTTGGTCCCGTAGGCGATCGCCTGCTCGGAGTGGAAGGTGCCCTGGGCGCCGGTGAAGCCCTGGCAGATGACCTGGGTGTCTTTGTTGATCAGGATCGACATTACGCTGCGCCTCGCACGGCCTTGACGATCTTCTCGGCGCCGTCCGAGAGGTCGTTGGCGGCGATGACGTTCAGGCCGCTCTCGTTGATGATCTTCTTGCCGAGCTCGGCGTTGGTGCCTTCCAGCCGCACCACCAGCGGGACCTTCAGCCCCACCTGCTTGACCGCGGCGACGACGCCCTGGGCGAGGATATCGCAGCGGGCGATGCCGCCGAAGATATTGACCAGGATGCCCTTCACGTTGGGGTCGGCGATGATGATCTTGAAGGCCGCGGTGACCTTGGCCTCGTCGGCGCCGCCGCCCACGTCCAGGAAGTTCGCCGGCTCCGCGCCATAGAGCTTGATGATGTCCATGGTCGCCATGGCCAGGCCCGCGCCGTTGACCATGCAGCCGATCTCGCCGTCCAGCGCGATGTAGCTCAGGTCATACTTGGAGGCCTCGATCTCCTTGGGGTCCTCTTCCGTCTCGTCGCGCAGCGCCTTGATGTCCGGGTGGCGGAACAGGGCGTTGTCGTCGAACGACACCTTGGCGTCGAGGACGCGGAGCTGGTCGTCCGCCGTGACGATCAGCGGGTTCACTTCCAGCATCGCCATGTCCTTGGCGACGAAGGCTTCGTAGAGCTGGCCGATCAGCTTGCCGGCCTGCTTGGCCAGGTCGCCCTTCAGGTCCAGGGCCGCGGCCAGCTTCAGGCCATGGAAGCCGCGCACGCCGGTCACCGGGTCGATGGAGAAGGTGATGATCTTCTCCGGGGTCGAGTGGGCGACCTCCTCGATGTCCATGCCGCCTTCGGTGGAGGCGACCACCGAGACCCGGCTGGTCTCCCGGTCCACCAGCAGCGACAGGTAGAGCTCGCGGGCGATCGCGGCGCCTTCCTCGATGTAGAGGCGGTTGACCTGCTTGCCCTTCGGCCCGGTCTGGTGGGTCACCAGCACCCGGCCCAGCATCTCGGCGGCGTTGGTCTTGACCTCGTCGGCCGACTTCACGACGCGGACCCCGCCCTTGGCGTCGGGACCCAGGCCCTCGAAGCGGCCCTTGCCGCGGCCGCCAGCGTGGATCTGCGACTTCACCACGAAGACCGGACCCCCCAGCTTCTTGGCGGCCTCGGCGGCCTCGTCGACCGTGAAGGCCGCATAGCCCTTGGGGACCGCCACACCGAATTCGGCGAGGACGGCTTTGGCTTGGTGCTCGTGGATGTTCATTGAGACTCTGGCGCGCAGGGTGCGTGGGATACGCCGCGCCCAGGCGGCGAGTGGCCGGGGTTATAGGCGCCGCTCAAGGTGAAGACAACCGCGGGACGGTCTTAAAAGATGCTCACCTAAGGGGAGCTGTCAGCGAAGCTTACGGGGCGTTCAAGCCTCCCTGCGGGGACGATCTTCTAGCCGGCGCCCTCGAAGTCCGCGGTGGCCCGGCGCTCCAGCTTGCCCCAGCCGACGCGCGCGCCATGCAGGGCCGCGTCGATGGACTTGACCACCACATAGTAGAGCAGCTGGCGGTAGCCGAAGCGCTGGACCGGCAGCCAGATCATGTCGCCCCAGGGCGCGCGGCGCTCCAGGGCCATGCCGATCGCGCCCGCCGACAGGTCCAGGAACACGAAAGCCGCCCAGTAGAACATCGGCCGCGACAGGTCGGTGGGCGACCACTCCAGCGGGTGGAAGGCCCAGGCGTAGGCCGCCGAGATCAGCGACCAGATCACCGCCAGGTCGACCAGCGGGGCGATGGCGCTGAGCACGATCTGGAACAGCCAGATCTGCGGCAGGGCCACGAAGCCCAGCACCGGATGCCTGGTGTTGAACAGCCCCTCGCGGTGCTTCCACAGGCACTGCAGGGTGCCGAACGACCAGCGGAACCGCTGCTTCAAGAGGCCGCCCACCGTCTCCGGGGCCTCGGTATAGGCCCGCGCCTGGGGATCGAACTCCACCCGCCAACCGGCCCGCTGGATGGCGATGGTCAGGTCCTGATCCTCGGCCAGGGTGTCGTCCGGATAGCCGCCGAGCTCGGTCAGGGCGGAGCGGCGCCACGCGCCCACCGCGCCCGGCACCACCGTCACGGCCCCCAGCGCCGCCAGCGCCCGGCGCTCGAGGTTCTGGGCGGTGACATATTCCAGCGCCTGCCAACGGGTGATCAGGTTGACCCGGTTGCCCACCAGGGCGTTGCCGGCCACCGCGCCCACCCGCGGGTCCACGAACCAGCGGGCCAGGCGCGCGAGCGTGTCCGGCGGGAACAGGGTGTCAGCGTCCAGCGCCACCACCACGTCGCCGCTGGCCTTGGTCAGGCCCTTGTTGAGCGCGCGGGCCTTGCCGCCGTTCTCGAAGGCCATCAGCGTGACCCGCGGCTCGTCGGCGAAGGCCTTGCGGACCACCTCGGCGGTGTGGTCGTGGCTGCCGTCGTCCAGCACCAGCACCTCCAGCCGCGCCCAGTTGGACGCCAGGATCCGCCGCACCGAGGACTCGATCACCTTCTCCTCATTGAAGCAGGGGATCAGCACGCTGATCAGCGGCTCCTGGTCCTGCGCCAGCAGCGGCGGCAGGGTCCGCGCCACGATGAACCGGTGCACCAGGGCCAGCACGCCCAGCAGCAACAGCCGCGCCACGCCCAACGCGATGGCCGTCACGAACATCGCCGTCAGCGCGATCTGCAGCCCGTGGAAGAAGCCGAAGCCCATCCGGTCGAGCAGCAGCTCGAAGGAGTTGCGGCTGGTGTCGGGCATCACCTCCGCCTGGCTCATGCCGGCGAGCTGGCCGATGGTCACCAGGGTGTAGCCCTGGGCCCTGAGCGTATCGATCAGCTTGGGCAGGACCTCGACGGTCCGCCTGCGGTCGCCACCCGAGTCGTGCAGCAGCACCACCTGGCCCGGCCGCACGGTGCGGTCCTTCAGCCGGGTCGTCACCACGTCCAGGATCTTGCCCGGGGTATTGGCGTCGGGATGGTCCCAGTCGCCGGGGTCGATCCGCAGGCCCACGGTCATGTAACCCTGCCGTTGCGCGTCCAGCAGCGGCGCCACCTCGCGCGGCGTCGACGGCTCGGCGTCGCCGAAGTAGGGCGGCCGGAACAGCCGCATGGACTTGCCGGTGATGGTCTCGAACAGCCGCTGGGTGGCCGACAGCTCCACCGCGGTCTGCGCCGCCGAGACCTCGGCGATGTTCGGGTGGGTCCATGTGTGGTTGCCCACGTCGTGGCCCTCGCGGACCATCCGCTCCACCAGGCCCGGCTTGGCGGCCATGTTCTTGCCGATCACGAAGAAGGTCGCCGGCGCGTGCTTCTCCTTCAGGATGTCGAGGATCTTCGGCGTCCAGCGCCCGTCCGGCCCGTCGTCGAAAGTCAGCGCCACGAAGCCTGGGTGGAAGCCGAACCGCTGGATCACATAGGAGGTCGGCATCACCTCATAGTTCACGCCTGAGATCAGGCCGGTGTCGGAATCGATCTCCAGCGAACGGCGGCCGGGCGTGGGGATGTTCTCCACGTGCAGCACCTCGCCGTCGCCGTCGAAGTCCACGTCGACGCCGGGCTTCAGCACCTCCAGCCCCTCGGGCTTCACCTGGCCGTAGTTGTGCCTGAGCACCTTCCAGTCGAGCTGGTCCTCGCCGCCCATCCGCCACAGGGCATAGCCCAGCGGCCGGAAGCCGTCGGCCACCTTGATCTGGTTGAACAGGGTCGTGGCGTCCAGGAACCAGACCACGTGGTTGTAGCCGCGCTCGTCCACGTAGCTGAACGTCGGGTTCAGCGAGTTCTCGTCCATCTGCGCCGAGGCGTCGGCGTCGTGCGCCCGCTGCGTCGCCTCGTTGAACAGGAAGGTGCAGGCCGGGTTGCAGGTGGGGTCTGGCGGCTGCTTGTTCTTCGGGTCCGGCAGCATCCAGTTGTAGCCGTAGGCGCCCAGGGCGAGCACGGTCTTGGCCGGATCCAGCGTCTCCATCCGCTTGGCCAGCGTCGCCTCGAACCAGTCCTGACCAGCCGGCGGCCCGGGCTCGCCGCCGCCCCAGTGCTGGTCGTAGGCCATCAGCACCACCGCGTCGGCGGCGTCCTGCAGCGGCTTGATCGGGAAGTCGTCGTCCGCGAAGGGCGTGGTCACCCACACTTCCCGGCCGGTCGGCTTCAGCGCCGCGCGCAGGTCGGCGATGAACTTCGGATAGGCCTTGGCCGCCGCCGGCGACAGGTCCTCCAGGTCCACCACATAGCCCGCGTAGCCGCGCTTCGACGCCTGGGCCACCAGGTTGCCGATCAGGGTCTTCTTCGCGGTCGGGTTCAGCAGCACCGCATTGCCCTGCGCCCCGTTCCAACTCCGGGTGGCGGTGGTGAAGTTGAACACGCCCGGCAGGATCGACGGCGGCCGCTTGGCCGAGGCGATGATCGCGCGGGCCTGCGGGTCGGAGGTGATTGAGAGCTGCCCGGCGTTGCCCGACAGGGCGATCCACTGCGGCGAGACCACGTCCAGCTCGTTGATGTGATCGGCCAGCGACTCCCGGCTGCTCTCGTCCCACGAGACGTAGAAGCCCACCGACAGCGGCCGCGCCGGCCCGCCGGTCCCCGCGCGCGCCCTCGGGTGCGGGATGCGGTTCCACTGGCCCTTGCCCTTGAGCTTGGGCGCGGTCTCCTGGTGCAGGGCCGAGAGCACCCGCGGGTCCTTCAGCGTCACCTCCGGCAGGCGCGGCGCGAAGGCCAGGGTGGCGAAGAAGGCGGCGACCAGCAGGGCGGCAAACGCCACCACCAAGCCGCCCGCGAGGCGCACTCGCCGCGCCCGGCGCCCCGTCGGATCGTGGAAGATTAGGTCGGCCATGGACCCCGGGGGTGGACGATTCGTGCGCTGACTTATGCCCCCGCAACTTGGCCGAAGCTAGGCGGGGCTCGGTTGACAGGACTCCACGGCGCGGCGAACACCTGCAACGGGCCGACACGGCGGGCCCTTACGAGACGCCTATGGCCCGACTGCCTGCCTTCCTGCGCTGGGGACCCTACGACACGCCGGGCGGCTGGCTGCGGGGCCTGGCGATCATGCTGGCCAGCGCCGCCTTCCTCGCCTCGGCCGGCGCCTTTGGGGCCACCAGCGGATCGTTGCCGCTACGCTTCGCCTACTGGATCCTGCTGATGCTCCTGGGCTGGGTCTGGGGAATCTTCGTCAGCCGCTTCTTCTTCAGGGGCCCCGAACGGCGCACCAACACCTGGCTGCGCGTCGCCCTGTCGTCCCTGGTGATCGCCCTGCCGTTCTCCGGCGTCGTGGCCCTGGTCGGCCACCTGGTGTTCGGCAACCAGTATCCCTTGAGCGCCATCCCGCAACTGGTGGGCTCGGTCCTCGCCGTGACCCTGGCGATGGTGACCATCAGCGTGCTGGTCGACCGGGGCATGGACGTCACCACGTCCGCCTCCGTCGAACCCGCCAAATTCCTCGAGCGCCTGCCGCTGAAGCTGCGCGGCGCGGAGATCTGGGCGGTGGAGGCGGAGGATCACTACCTGCGCCTGCACACCTCCAAGGGCCAGGACCTGATCCTCATGCGGCTGGCCGACGCGGTTCGCGAGCTGGAGGGCATCGAGGGCGCCCAGGCGCACCGCTCCTGGTGGGTGGCCCGCGACGCCATCACCGACGCCGAGCGCGGCGACGGCCGCGCCACGCTGACACTCAAGGACGGCTCCCAGGTCCCGGTGAGCCGCACCTACGCCCGCCTGCTGCGCGAGCGCGGCTGGATCTAGCGCGCCCTATTGGCCTTCCACTCCTCGGCCGTCTGGCTCCAGACCTCGGCCACCAGATCCTCGAACGGCGGCGGAATCTTCGCGGGGCCCTTCAGGGTCGAGCCGAGCCGCTTGGCCAGCGCCTGCGAGGCGACGTTCTCCGGGTCGATGGTGTGGATCACCTCGCTCCAGCCCAGCTCGTCGAACACATAGTCGATGGCCGCCGTCGCCCCCTCGCGGGCGTAGCCCTTGCCCCAGGCTTCGCGGACGATCCCCCAGCCGACCTCGGTCCCCGGCCAGCCCTCGGGCTGCCACGGCCCCAGCCGCCCGATCCACCGGCCGGACGATTTCTCGATCACCGAGAACCAGGAGAAGCCGCGGATCGGCCAGGCGCCCGCCGCGGCGCAGACCGAACGCCAGGCCACCGAGCGCGGCTGCACGCCGCCGATGTAGCGCATGGTCTCCTCGTCGGCGGAGAACGCCATCCAGGGCTCGAGGTCCGCCGTTTCGGGCGGCCGCAGAATGAGGCGATCTGTCTCAAGAATTGGGCCTAGCGTAACCGTCATATTTCAGGCTCTTATTAGAGGGGGAGAGAGCGAGTTGGGGGCTTCGACCTTAGCCGTGGGCGCGGCTGGGCGGCCAACATATCGTTGAGTCGAGGGATCCTTGAGGCTGGGGATCCACCCGATGACCTACGACCCGAACGACCAGGCCCCGTACCGACAGATAGTGCTGCCCGACCGCGAGCCAAGGGCGCGCCGCGGCGGCCGCGCCGTGCTGCTCGCGGGCGTGGCGGGCGCCTGCCTGCTGGGCGTCGGCG
>JACXTT010013403.1_pt1 | contig 10798 bp, 12 predicted proteins | sample 9270951 | NCBI WGS metagenome assembly JACXTT01 (sample SAMN15532306, study PRJNA645909) | rock metagenome | isolation source: weathered quartz diorite | place: Puerto Rico | collected 2017-06-21
CAACCGGCTGCAGCGCGGACCGCTCATCGGGCGCATCTTCGCCGCCGCGCTCATCAACGAGAAAAGCCCGCGGGAGGTGATCCGCGACGCGGTCGAGGACGCAGGGCGCGCGGTCTCGCTCGAGCTCGAGCGCTTCCTCAACACGCTGGGCACCATCGCCACGATCTCGACGCTGCTCGGCCTCTTCGGGACCATCGTCGGCATGATCGAGATATTCGGCTCGCAGAATCCCGCGGGCGGCGGCAACCCGGCGCAGCTCGCGCACGGCATCTCGGTCGCGCTCTACAACACGCTCTTCGGCATCGGCATCGCGATTCCGTCGGTGATCTTCTATCGCCACTTCCGCAACAAGGTGGACGTGCTGGTGGTCGACATGGAGAGCCAGGCGATCAAGCTGGTCGAGATCATCCACGGCGAGCGCCGCGCATGAACTTCCGGCGCGCCCACGCGCGCGAGGATCCGGACATCAACCTGATCCCGCTCATCGACATCCTGATCGTCATCCTGATCTTCCTGTTCCTGACGACGACCTACAGCCGCTACGCCGAGCTGCAGATCAACCTGCCCGAGGCCTCCGCCGAGCGCGCGACCGACAAGCCCTCGATGCTCACAATCGCGGTCGATTCGAGCGGCAAGTACGCGATCAACGGCGTCGCGACGCCCTTCGGCAGTCCCGCCAACTTCGCCGAGGCGATGAAGGGAGCGGCGCGCGGCGCGAAGGAGCCCATCGTCGCGATCAGCGCCGATGCGGCCGCCACGCACCAGTCCGTGATCAACGTGATGGAAGCGGCGCGGCTCGCGGGCTACAACCACATCTCCTTCACGACGCAGACGCGGCGCTAGCCGCGCCCCCACGCTCCATGCGCGAATGGCTCGAGCGCGAGTGGCAACGCCGCGGCGGCGGCGCGCTCATCTTCCTGCCGCTCGCCCTCGTCTTCGGCGCGCTCGTGTGGCTGCGCCGCCTTCTCTACCGCGCGCGCGTGCTGCCGGTGTGGCGCGCGCGCGCACCGGTGATCGTCGTCGGCAACATCACCGTGGGCGGCTCGGGAAAGACGCCGCTCGTGATCGCGATCGTCGAGATGCTCGAGCGCCGTGGGCGCAAGCCCGGCGTGGTCGCGCGCGGGTACGGGCGCGTGCCGCGCCGCGAGCACGATCCCCTGGGCGTCGTGCGCGTCTATCCCGATGTCGCGACACCGGAGCACTTCGGCGACGAGCCGGTGCTGATCGCGCGGCGCTCGCGCGTGCCCGTGTACGTCTCGCCCGATCGCGCAGCCGCCGCGCGCGCGCTGCTGGAAGCGCACGCGGAAGTGGACGTCATCGTGAGCGACGACGGGCTGCAGCACTACGCGCTCGCCCGCGACGTCGAGATCGCCGTGGTCGACGCCGAGCGCGGCTTCGGCAACGGGCTGCTGCTGCCTTCGGGCCCGCTGCGCGAGCCCGTCGCGCGGCTCCGCGAGGTCGATGCGGTCGTGATGCACGGAGAAAAATCGGGGTCTGTCCCCGGTTTTTCATTCGGGCGGCGCAACTTCACGATGCGGCTGGGCCATGAGAGGTTCAGCGCGCTCGCGTCGAACCAGGAGCTCACGCCGGCGGAATTCGCGCTGATGACTCGGGGAAGGCGAGTCGTGGCGATCGCCGGCATCGGCAATCCCGATCGCTTCTTCGAGCACCTCGAGCGCCTCGGCATCGCCGCGCGCGGCATGGCGTTTGCCGACCACCACGCCTACCACGCGGCGGAGCTCAAGCTTCCCGGCGCGGAGGTCATCGTCATGACCGAAAAGGATGCCGTAAAATGCGCCGCATTCGCCGACGCTCGCATGTGGTCGATGCGAGTCGACGCGCTGGTCGATACCGAGCTCGAGACTTTCATCGCGGAACGCCTCAAGGCATCCAGTGGATCCGAAGCTGCTTGAAATCCTCGTCTGCCCGCTGTGCAAGGGGCCGCTCGTCTGGAAGAAGGACGCGCGCGAGCTCGTGTGCAAGGCCGACCGCCTAGCCTTCCCGGTGAAGGACGACATCCCCGTCATGCTCGAGGACGAGGCGCGGCAGCTTCCCGCCGGCGAGGAAGTCTAGGCGGCGCGAAATGTCCCTCTCCCCGACCCTCCGCCCTTCGATTCCTGCCCCAGAGGGGACCCCGGGGGGAGGGAGCACGGAGTTCACGGTGATCATCCCGGCGCGCATGCGCTCGACGCGCCTGCCGGGAAAGATGCTCGCCGACATCGGCGGCAGGCCGCTCGTCGCGTGGGTCGCGGAACGCGCGAAGCAGAGCGGCGCCGCGCGCGTCGTCATCGCGACCGACCACGGCGACATCGAGAAAGCGGCGCTCGCGCACGGCTGGAGCGTCTGCCGCACGTCCGAAGGCCACGCGACCGGCACCGATCGCATCGCGGAAGCCGCGGTAAAGCTCGGATTGCCGCCGGACTCGATCGTCGTCAACGTGCAGGGCGACGAGCCGCTGATCGATCCGGCGCTCATCCGCGAAGTCGCGCGCCGGCTCGCGGCCACGCCCGGCGCGGCGATCGCCACCGCCGTCCATCCGCTCGATTCCGTCGAAAGCTTTCTCGATCCGAACATCGTCAAGGTCGTGCTCGACGTACACGGCTTTGCGCAGTACTTCTCGCGCGCGCCGATTCCGTATCCGCGCGACGCCTTCGCCGCCGGCCGCACGCGCCTTCCGCCGAGTTTTCCCGCCTACCGCCACATCGGCATCTACGCCTACGGCGTGGAATTCCTGCAGCGCTACGCGACGCTCGCGCCGACCGATGCCGAGCGCCTGGAGGCGCTGGAGCAGCTGCGCGCGCTCGGCCACGGACATCGCATCGCGGTCTCGATCTGGAGAGGCGCCGTCGAAGCGGGCGTGGATACGCAGGCGGACCTCGAGAGGGTGCGAAAACGCCTCGCCGCAACGCTATAATCCCGGGCTGACCAAAAAAGACCTGCGGAGGGCGGGCGATGCGCCTGATATTGCTGGGTGGGCCGGGCGCCGGGAAGGGTACCCAGGCCGGATTCATCACCCAGAAGTTCGGCATTCCGCAGATCTCCACCGGCGACATGCTGCGCGCGGCGGTGAAGGCCGGCACGCCGCTCGGTGTCGCGGCGAAGAAGGTCATGGACCGCGGCGAGCTGGTCTCCGACGAAATCATCATCGGGCTCGTGAAGGAGCGCATCAAGGCGGCCGACTGCGCGAACGGATTCCTGTTCGACGGGTTCCCGCGCACGATCCCGCAGGCCGAGTCCATGGCGACCTCCGGTGTCGACATCGAGCACGTCGTCGAGATCGTGGTCCCGGACGGCCTCATCGTCGAGCGCATGTCGGGCCGGCGCACGCACCTGCCGTCGGGCCGCACCTACCACGTGAAATTCAATCCTCCGAATGTCGAGGGCAAGGATGACGTCACCGGCGAGGCGCTCGTGCAGCGCGACGACGACAGGGAAGACACCGTGCGCAATCGCCTCACCGTGTACCACAAGCAGACCGAGCCCCTGGTGAGCTACTACGCCGAATGGGCTTCGTCCGGCGACGAGCATGCGCCGAAGGTGCATCGCATCGGCGGTGACGCGAGCGTCGACGTCGTGCGCGACCGCATCCTCGCGGCACTCAACTCCTGACCGCCATGCCACGCAACGCCTTCTACGCCCAGTCGGGCGGAGTCACCGCCGTCATCAACGCGAGCGCCGCGGGCGTGATCGAGACGGCGCGCAAGCACCGCAAGCACATCGGCAAGGTCTACGCGGGGAAGAACGGGATCATCGGCGCGCTCACCGAGGACCTGATCGACACGAGCAGGGAGTCGGCCGCCGCGATCAAGGCGCTCACGCATACCCCGGGCGGCGCGTTCGGCTCCGCGCGCTACAAGCTGAGGGGCGTCGAGAAGGGCGGCCACGAGTACGAGCGCCTCATCGAAGTCTTCAAGGCGCACGACATCGGCTATTTCTTCTACAACGGCGGCAACGATTCGGCCGACACGTGCCTCAAGGTCTCGCAATTGAGCGAGAAGATGGGCTATCCCATGGTCGCGGTGCACGTGCCCAAGACCGTCGACAACGATCTGCCGATCACCGACACGTGCCCCGGCTTCGGCTCGGTGGCGAAATACGTCGCGACTTCGATGATGGAGGCGGTGCTCGACGTGGAATCGATGGCGAAGACCTCGACCAAAGTCTTCATCCTCGAAGTGATGGGACGCCACGCGGGATGGATCACCGCGGCGACGGGGCTCGCCTCGCAGAAGCCGGGGCAGGGGCCGCACATCCTGCTCTTTCCCGAAGTGCCGTGGAACGAGGAAGCATTTCTCGCGCGCGTCCAGGAGATGGTGAAGCAGTACGGCTACTGCGCGATCGGCGCGAGCGAAGGGCTGCAGGACAAGGAGGGCAAGTTCCTCTCCGAGTCGGGCCTCAAGGACGCCTTCGGCCACGCGCAGCTCGGCGGTGTGGCGCCGATGCTCGCCACGCTCGTGCAGTCGAAGCTCAAATTCAAGCAGCACTGGGCGGTCGCGGATTACCTGCAGAGGGCCGCGCGCCACATCGCATCGAAGGCCGACCTCGAGCAGAGTTACGCTGTCGGCAAGGCCGCGGTCGAGCTCGCAGTGAAGGGCATGAACAGCGTCATGCCGACGATCGTGCGCACCTCGAGCCGTCCGTATCGCTGGAAGATCGGCGTGGCGAAGCTCTCGGAGGTCGCGAACGTCGAGAAGAAGATGCCGCGCGACTTCATCACCGAGGACGGCTTCCACATCACGGCGAAGTGCCGCACCTACCTCGAGCCGCTCATCGCGGGCGAAGCCTTCCCGCCCTTCGAGCGGGGACTGCCGCGCTACGTCCGGCTCAGGAACACGCTCGTCCGCAAGAAGACGGCGACCGAATTCAAGCTCTAGAACGAGGAGAAACGGCAAATGGCGGCACAAAACGGATTGATCTTCGCGCTGGTATGCGCGGTCTTCGCGCTGCTCTTCGGCGGCTGGTCCACGAAGTGGATCCTCGCGCAGCCGGCGGGCAACGACCGCATGCGCGAGATCGCGCACGCGGTGCAGACCGGGGCGAAGGCGTACCTCAACCGGCAATACACCACGATCGCGATCGCGGGACTCGTGATCTTCCTCGTGATCGGCTTCATTCCCGCGCTCGGCTGGATCACCGCCTTCGCATTCCTCGTGGGCGCGGTCTTCTCGGGCGCGGCGGGCTACATCGGCATGAACGTCTCGGTGCGCGCCAACGTGCGCACGGCGGAAGCGGCGCGCGCGGGATTGAACGCGGCGCTGAACGTTGCGTTCAAGGGTGGCGCGATCACCGGGCTTCTCGTGGTCGGCTTGGGCCTGCTCGGCGTCGCGGGTTACTTCTTCCTGCTCGAGGGCATGGCCGCGCACGGCACGCCGATGGCGGAGGTCGTGAAGCCGCTCATCGGCCTGGGCTTCGGCGGATCGCTCATCTCGATCTTCGCGCGTCTCGGCGGCGGCATCTTCACCAAGGGCGCGGACGTCGGCGCGGACCTCGTGGGGAAAGTCGAAGCCGGCATCCCGGAAGACGATCCGCGCAACCCCGCGGTGATCGCGGATAACGTCGGCGACAACGTCGGCGACTGCGCCGGCATGGCGGCGGACCTCTTCGAGACGTACGCGGTGACGATCATCGCGACGATGGTGCTGGGCGCGCTCCTCATGCCCTCGCCGACCGTCGCGGCGAACGCGGTGGTCTATCCGCTCGCGCTCGGCGGCTTCGCTATCATCGCGTCCGTCATCGGCACGTTCTTCGTGAAGACGCGGGAGGGCGCGAAGATCATGAACGCGCTCTATCGCGGCCTCGCCGTCGCGGGACTGCTCGCGCTCGTCGCCTTTTACTTCATCACGTCCTATCTGATGGGCGACGTCGCCGTGGCGTATCCGGGTCTCTCGGTGATGCGCCTCTGGGGCGCATGCATCGTGGGACTCGCGCTGACGGCTTTCCTGGTCTTCATCACCGAGTTCTACACCGGCACGCAGTTCAGCCCGGTGCAGCACGTCGCGGAAGCCTCGACCAAGGGTCACGCGACCAACATCATCGCGGGCCTGGGCGTGTCGATGCGCTCCACCGCATGGCCGGTGCTCGCGGTGTGCGTGGCGATCTTCGCCGCGTACACGCTTGCGGGCCTCTACGGCATCGCGGTCGCCGCGACCTCGATGCTCTCGATGGCGGGGATTATCGTTGCCCTGGACGCATATGGCCCGATCACCGACAACGCCGGCGGCATCGCGGAGATGGCGGGGCTGCCGAAGGAAGTGCGCAACATCACCGATCCGCTCGACGCCGTGGGCAACACGACGAAGGCGGTGACGAAGGGCTATGCGATCGGCTCGGCGGGGCTTGCCGCGCTCGTCCTCTTCGCCGACTACACGCACGCGCTCGACGCGGCGCACAAGCTTCCGTCCTTCGATCTCTCGAGCCCGGCGGTCATCATCGGCCTCTTCGTCGGCGGCCTCATCCCGTATCTCTTCGGCGCGATGGCGATGGAGGCGGTCGGACGCTGTGCCGGCGCCGTCGTCGAGGAAGTGCGGCGGCAATTCCGCGAGATCAAGGGAATCATGGAAGGGAAAGCCAAGCCCGACTACTCGCGCGCGGTCGACATGCTCACAAAGGCCGCGATCAAGGAGATGATCGTGCCGTCGCTCCTTCCGGTGCTCGCGCCCGTGCTCGTCGCGGTCGTGGTCGGCTTCCTCATGGGCAGGATGGGCGGCATTCCCGGCGCCGGCACGCAGGCGCTCGGTGGCATGCTCCTCGGCACGATCGTGACCGGGCTCTTCGTCGCGATCTCGATGTGCACGGGCGGCGGCGCGTGGGACAACGCGAAGAAGTACATCGAGGACGGCCACTACGGCGGCAAGGGATCGGATGCGCACAAGGCGGCGGTCACCGGTGACACCGTCGGCGATCCCTACAAGGACACGGCCGGCCCCGCGGTGAACCCGCTCATCAAGATCATCAACATCGTCGCGCTGCTGATCGTGCCGTTGTTGTAGCGGCGCGGCTCAGGCTGCGGTAGTGGGGGCGGACGGGCGCTGCGACGCGTTGCGGCGCGCATCGGCGAGCGTCTTGCCGCGCGCCGCGGCGATGCGCAACCATTGCGCGAGCTGCCTCGCTTGCGCCGGCGTGAGGCCCGCGTGAAGGGGTATACGCTCAATGCCGGCACCCGGATTCGAAAACCGAACGATCCCCTGTCCGTCGTGGTACGTCACACGCACTTCGAAGACGCCGACGCTGGCGACGAGCTCGCCTTCGCTCAGCTCGGCCTGAACGCGCTGCCAATGACGGAAGGCGAAGACCACACCGACGATCGGAATGGCGATCAGAAGCCATTCCCACCACCGCAGGTCCATCACGACGACACCTTGCTCGCCGCGGCCTCGAGCGCGTCGGCCAGGCGCAAGGCTTCGGCGCCCACGAGGCTGTTGAGGGACATGCTCCAGCCGACCCGGGCTTTGATCGATACCGACGCGAAGTCGCTCTTGCCACGCACCCCGCGCCGCACGGTGAGCCGTGTCGAATCGGGTCCGGCACAGCGCATCGACCCGACGACTTCACCTCCACTCCACGCCACCGCGGCGAAGATCGCCACGACGATCACCATCATCGTCGCGAATGCGACAAGTCCCCAGTCCATCGACCGATTCTACCGCCGCATCCGCGCGGTAACGCACAAGGGCACGAACGCATGAGGATCCTCGTCCTCGGAGCGGGCGTGGCGGGCGTCGCCAGCGCCTGGTACTTCTGGCGCGACGGTCATGAGGTGACCGTGCTCGAGCATAACAGCGGTGTGGCGCTCGAAACGAGCTTCGCCAATGGCGGGCAGCTCTCGTACAGCTACGTGGCGCCGCTCGCGAGCCCCTCGGTTATTCCGAAGATTCCACCTTGGCTCTTGCGGCGAGATGCGCCGCTGCGCTTCATGCCGGAGCTCGATCCGCGCCAATGGCGCTGGATCCTCGAATTTCTCGCCGCGTGCAACCAGCGCACTGCGGACGTCACGACGGAGCGGCTCCTGAGGCTCTCGTTCTACAGCCGCGACCTCATGCACGAGCTCGTCGCATCGCACGAGCTCGATTTCGACTATGTGCAGAACGGCAAGCTCGTGGTGCACACGCAGCGCGACTCGTTCGATTCCGCCGTGCGGCTCATGGAATTCCAGCGCGCGCTCGGCGCCGAGCAACAGGCGCTCGATGCGAAGGCGACGGTCGCCCTCGAGCCCGCGCTCGAAGCGATGTCCAAACGCATCTGCGGTGCCATCCACACGCCGAGCGAGGATGCGGGGGACTGCTACAAGTTCTGCAACGAGCTGAAGCGCGTCATGACCTCGGGCGCGAACCCCGTGCGCTTCCGTTTCGGCGTCGAGGTGCGCCGGCTTCTCGGGGTCGAGCGGCGGCTCCTCGGAGTCGAGACCAATGAAGGCGTGCTCGAGGCCGACGCATACGTCCTCGCGCTCGGCACCAACGCGCCGGCGCTGCTCGCGCCGCTGCACATCCACGTGCCGGTGTATCCGTTGAAGGGCTACAGCCTCTCGCTGCCGATCACGAACGACGGCGGCGCGCCGCGCATCAGCGTCACCGACTTCAAGCGCAAGGTCGTCTATGCGCGCCTGGGCGACGAGCTGCGTGTGGCCGGCATGGCGGATCTCGCGGGCAAGCACGCGGTCATCGATCCGGAGCGCGTCGCGCAGCTCGTGGCCGAAGTGAAGGCGGCTTTCCCGAACGCGTCGGACTTCAGGATTCTCAAGCCGTGGTGCGGCATGCGCCCGGCCACACCGAAGGGCACGCCGATCCTCGGTCCGACGCGATACGCCAACCTGTGGCTCAATATCGGCCACGGCGCGCTCGGGTTTACACTCGCGCTCGCCACCGGCCGCGTGGTCGCGGACCTCGCCGCCGGTCGCACGGCCGCGGTTCCGCTCGCCGGCTTCACCCTGCACTGAAAGGAAATCAGGCAATGGCACTCGACTTCTACCACGGGCACGGCTCGCCCTTCTCATGGCGCGTGTTCCTCGCGCTCGAGCACAAGAAGATTCCCTACACCCTCAAGCTCCTCTCGTTCCAGGACAACGACACGACGAAGCCCGAGTTCGTCGCGATCAATCCGCGCCACCAGGTGCCGACGATCGTGGACGACGGCTACGCGCTGTGGGAATCGGCCGCCATCCTCGAATACCTGGACGAGCGCTTCGCGCAGGGCGACAAGCTCTTTCCCGCCGACGCGAAGCAGCGCGCGCGCGTGCGACGCCTCGTCCGCGAGGCCGACGAATACGTGTACGCCGCGGCGGTGAGCCCGATCACCGACGAGTATTTCTGGAAGGGCGACCAGCCCGCCGACGAGAACGTCGTCAAGGCGAAGCGCGAGAAGCTGGGCGAGGAGCTCGAGTACCAGGAGAAGGAGCTGCGCGGCAATTACCTCTCGGGCAACGCGCCGGGCGCCGCGGACTTCGCGCTTTATCCGTACGTCGCGTACTGCAAGCGCATCACCTTCCGCAAGCCCGAGTCCAGGCTGACGGACATCGTCCCGGCGAAGATCGCGGAGTGGGCGAAGCGCATCGAGTCGCAGCCGTACTTCGACAAGACCTACCCGCCGCACTGGCGTTGAAGTTCCGGCTCCTCGCAACCGACGGCGAGGCACGGCGCGGCGAGCTCACGCTCGCGCGCGGCGCCGTGCAGACGCCCGCCTTCATGCCGATCGGCACCTACGGCACGGTGAAGGCCATGACGCCGCGCGAGCTCGTGGAGCTGGGCGCCGAGATCGTGCTCGGCAACACGTTCCACCTCTGGCTGCGGCCGGGCATCGGCGTCATCGACGCGCACAAGGGCCTGCATCGCTTCATGGGCTGGGAGAAGCCGATCCTCACCGACTCGGGCGGCTTCCAGGTGTTCAGCCTGGGGCCGCTACGCACCGTGAGCGAGGAGGGCGTGCGCTTCCAGTCGCCGGTGAACGGCGATCCGCTCTTCATGACGCCGGAAGTCGCGATGCGCATCCAGCGCTCGCTCGACTCCGACATCGCCATGGTGTTCGACGAGTGCACGGCGTACCCGGCGACGCTCGACGAGGCGCACGATTCGATGCGGATGTCGCTGCGCTGGGCGGAGCGCTCGAAGAAGGCGTTCGAGGGCAGCGCCAACGCGCTCTTCGGCATCGTCCAGGGCGGCATGTACGAAGCGCTTCGCGACCAGGCGCTCGAAGGCCTCGTCCGCATGGGATTCGACGGCTACGCGATCGGCGGCGTCTCGGTCGGCGAGTCGAAGGAGGACATGGCGCGGATCGTCGCCCACACCACGCCGCGCATGCCGCGCGCGGCGCCGCGGTATCTCATGGGCGTCGGCACTCCCGAAGACATCGTCGAGGCGGTCTCGCGCGGCATCGACATGTTCGACTGCGTGCTGCCGACGCGCAACGCCCGCAACGGCTGGCTCTTCACGCGCTACGGCGACGTCAAGATCAAGAACGCGCGCCACCGCGAGGACACGGGGCCGCTCGATGCCGACTGCGCCTGCTACACCTGCCGCAACTTCTCCCGCGCCTACCTGCACCACCTCCACCGCACCAACGAGATCCTCGGGGCGCGGCTCAACACGATCCACAACCTGCATTACTACCTGGAGCTGATGCGCGACCTCCGAGTCGCGATCGCCCACGGGGGTCTGGGCGCTTTCCGCAGTCGTTTCGAGTCACAGCGGATGGTAGAATCGCAGGTTCCCTAGAGAGATCGCACGAATTCCAAACCATGATCGGCATCGCGCACGCCCAGGCGGCAGCCCCGGCGCAAGGCGACACGCTGATGGGCATGCTGCCCATC
>JACXTT010013404.1_pt1 | contig 10798 bp, 18 predicted proteins | sample 9270951 | NCBI WGS metagenome assembly JACXTT01 (sample SAMN15532306, study PRJNA645909) | rock metagenome | isolation source: weathered quartz diorite | place: Puerto Rico | collected 2017-06-21
CCCTCGGCAACGCCACCACAGCCGCCAGCATGCTGAAGCCGTTCAACCTCTGAACCACATGCCCGAGACGTGCGCGCACCGGCACCGAACTGTCGTGGCGATATCCCGCCAGACCGGGCATTATGCGTGCGCGGCAAGGCGGTCAATCCGTTACACGCGGCGTCGAGAACCTTGGGGGCGAAGTGAAGTGGTCAAGCTGGCTCACATGGCTTGGGGCGGCTATCGCGCTCGCTGGAGTGGTCATCGGCGTCTGGCTGCAGTTCGCGATCCCCGACCTCGGCGGCTCGTTCAATGCTCAGCAGCGTTTGGACTATGTGGCGGTCGGAGTCGGCACGGTTGCCTCCGGGGCGCTTCTCGCCGTTGCCGCGCAGATCATGGGCATGATGCAGGCCGCTCGGGATCAAACACGCGCTCCGGTCCCGGGTCAGCGCGAAGGGTCCATTGCGCTCGATCGTGAGCCTTAGAGCAGCGCTCGCAGACACGCCATATCTGCCGATCGGCTCGCGTCGCGGTATGCGATGCTCAGGCGCGGTGGCCGTCTTGGCCGGTAAGGAGCGGAATCCGGTCTTCCTGCTTCGGCGGGTAAGAGAAGGGCCAAGAAGTAGACCCGGTTCCCTCGCCACCGTGACGCCATATCTGCCGATCGGCTCGGCCTCTCTAGAGACTTCTGCGGACTCTCGGGTGCGGCTCGTGCTGTCCGGTGAGCGGCATGCGTGGCCTGAGTGAAGCTGGCTGAGCAGCTCAGGCAACGGTTCGTGAGGCTCTGTCGGCAATGGGTTGGTTGGCCGGTGCATGTCGTTGATCTCGCTAGCACGGTTTGCCGAGCGATAGATCGGCGTGGGTGCCACGCGGTGTCCCGCGCTGGGTGATGTCGACGCGGTAGCAGCCGGCCTCCTTTGCCAGGAAGTAGCCCGTGAACTGGGTTTGTGGGTGTTCGCCGAAGGGACTCTGGCCGGGCCGGCAGGCTTGGAACGTCGTCGCGCGCTGGCCACTGGCGAAGTCGTAGAAGCCATCGGGAGCGTCGGGCGTCGACGGTGCGTAGAGGAGGCGAAGTCGGTCGCGCTCGGAGTCAGGGACGCTAACCGTCACCGTCGCGCCTAGGTCGACAACGACGAGCACCTTGGTGGGCCGAATCCGTGAACCGCGACGTTCGCCAACCGGTTGGACCTTCGACCACGAGTCGACGAAGCCAATCGGGCCTGCGCGGTTGACCGGCGTGCGCCCGAGATCGCCGTAGGCGGACGATTCGCACCCGCGCAGAGGAATCGACGGCGCCGCAGTGGTTGTCGGGGCCCGCGCCGTGGTGCGCGTTCGGCGCGTGGAGCCACCACCTGAGCAGGCGCCGGCGAGGCCGACGCCTAACACCAGACGGAGGATCAGCGAGGCCCGACCCACACGCAGACTCTCGCGCCCTCGCATCACCTCGACGATGCCGCAGTCGACCCGCGTCGAGTCGCCACCGCGTCAACTCGACCGCTCGCTGCGATTCACGGGACTCACGACCCGCGGGACCTCGCATCAGTAAGGGACGTTGGGGCGGTGGCGGACCTCTGCCCTGAAGGTGCGAGCGTCTTCACCCATGCCGGGATCATTCTTCCGTTCCGGCAGTCCAGCGATCACGGATCGGTCGCGTGCCTGGTTGACCGCAGTTCTCCCAGACTGTGGTGTCGACGCGCCCGATGAGCAACTCGAAGGCGGGTCCGTCCGCTTCGACATTGACACCTGCCTCGCGGCACGCCACCTCGAAGAGATGACGATCGACCGGATCGCCGACTTCGACTGCCTGCGCACGGATCACGAATTCTGCGTCGGCCTCGCCGGGCAAGGCGTGGAGCACGCAGCGCGGATCCCGACGCAGGTCCCATTGCTTCGGCGACGACGGTCCAATGCCGACGAACAGACGCCCGCCGCCGACGATAGGACAAACGGGATGAATACGCGGTCCCCCGTCGCTGCGCACAGTGGCTAGATACGCAATGCCGCAAGGCGGGAGAAAGCGAAGACCGACTTCCGCGAGGTCGGGCCGTGCGCCCGCGAACTGGCTCCAAGTCGCCATCTCGATCTTGCCCTTCCGCTGGGGCGGGGACCGAGGTCGCGCAACCGCGGTTGGCGCACCCCTGCGAGTCGCCCGCCCGGCATTCATGCCAACCTCAAGAGACATTAGCGAGGACTCGGGTGCGAATACTGCGCTGGTGAAGCATGCGCGTTCACTTGGGAGAGGCGGTCACCCTTGTGGCAACGAGCACGATCTTGCCCGCTGAGAGCGACCACCTCGTGGTTGCCCTTCCGCTGGGGCAACAGGTCATGTCGTTCGGCCCGTACCAGTATTCGGAAACCACGATCGTGCCGGGTCTGATCGAAGCGATGTTGGGAAGTGTGGGAAGCACATGCTTGGGCTGGTGCTGCGGCGTGATCAGCCCGAGGTAGGTCGGCTTGCCGGTGTGGCCCGAGTAAACGGCGAAGCTATCGAGCAGCAGGCCGTCAGCCGTGCCCCCATTGTTGTTGCAGTCGAGCGGGACAGCCGCGTCGTCGTGTCCGTCGCCGTCGAAATCGCCGTAGGTCACGCGTCCTAGTTCGAGGTCGTCGTAGCGGACGCCGTTGCTTCCGGGCTTCGTCGGGTTCCCGCGGGTGTCGTCGCGAAGTAGCGCACGCCCGTTGTGAAGACGGATGTCGTGAGCGCGAAAACATGACGCGCCGGGGACCGCGATGTTGCTCCAATCGACGGTGTGGAGATCAAGGCTTCCACCCAAGTTCTGCGCGGTTGTCGTCGCGGTGATCTCAGGCGCGGATGCTTGTGTCGTTGTTGGGATCGGTTCGGACGATCCGGAGTGGCTCGCGCACGACGCGACCAGCAACACGAAGATCGTCGTCGCCCGCGCCGATCGGGCGTCCACACCAATCACCTTCAGCCCTGCTGCCATGAGAATTGGTTCGTGCAGGAGACATTAACGAGCACTGGCGCGTGGGTGACCCTCGTCTTGTTGGTTCTCGGCGTGTTCGCGATCCCTTGGGTATTCCTCTTCGACCGCCCGGAACGGATGCTGCCGCCGTGGCCGCGAAACGAGCGAGGGTGGCTCGCCGATCTTTGGTGCGCAACCGGAGTGGCTTGCGGACGCTCGGGGTTGGCCGCGCCCTCGTCGCCCAGCCGTTCCTCCTGCACTCACGTGGAGGAGTGCTTCCCGACGAAGCAAGCCGCGAGGATGTCAAGCGCCCATGACGCGCATTGGGGTACCTGGCGATATCACGCCTCGGCGGTCACCATTGCGTGCGTGGATTTGAGCGATGCGCGGGTTGGTTGGGAGGCGGACGGGTTCGTTGTCATGCCGCGCTACCTGTCGGCGGAAGACGTCTCGGCGGCCGTCCGGGATATACGTGCGCTCTTCCCCACCGCTGACGAGTTCCACACCGACCCCAAGACGCCGACCTACGCACATCTTCGTAGTGAGTTCGGCGGGATTGTGGAGTTCCCATTTGCGGGTGTGGAGCTAAGTCTGCTCAGCGTGCATCCAGCACTCACGAAGCTCGCTGGCGTCCTGCTCGGGACCGAAGACCTTCGGGTCTATTCAATCGAGGCGTGGGCGAAGTACACCGGCGCGGCGGATTTCGATCAGCACCATCATCGGGACTTCTTGAATCACACGCTGCTCGTGCCCAGCGGCGACGTGCGCTACCGGCAGGTCGAGATGTTCGTGTACCTGAGCGACGTTCCACCCGAGCTGGGTCCACCTGCGTTCGTCCCTCGGCGGTATACGGAGGACCTCGCCGCGATTCCGAACTGGTTGCCACGCCAAGCTGGCGCGCCGCAGGACGAGGAACAACATCGCTGGATCTCGCCAGACGAACATCAGGAGTTGTATGACGTTGAGGTCTCCGCGGCGGGACCTGCGGGCACCGTCGTTGCGTACACGAACGCCACGTTCCATCGTGGGACCGCCCTCACGAGGCCGCGCGCAGTGCGCTACACCCTGCACGTCAACTATCGACCGGCGGCAGTCGAGTGGGCCGCACGTCACTCGTGGGTCGAGCACGCCAATAGCCAAGCGTGGCACGACTTTGTCGCGCGGGCGTCACCCCGCCAGCTTGCAATGTTCGGTTTCCCACCGCCGGGGCATCCCTACTGGACCGCGTCGACGCTCGCTGACACGAAGCTGCGATACCCAAACCTCGATCTCACACCATGGTCGACGTAATGCAAGATCGTCTCTTCTCGAGGGCGCCAGATCTGCCGATCCGCGCGCACGTGATCGTCGCGCCGCCGCCCGATCGCACGAACGAGCCACTTGAGGCCCAACCGGACGCACGCGAAACGACCGCCCCGCGAGGGCGGCCGTTCGGCGTTGCCTTCGGGGAGGACCTTCAGAACAAAGTTTCCATCTCCGTCAGCTGTCGCATCCCCTCCTCGATTGATTGGGACGGGATCACGCGAACCCGGTTCCACTGCGGAAGGCGCGACTGCACCAGAAAGTCATCGATGCTCTCGACGCGGTCGGCTTCGGCGATCGTGACCGTCATGTGCTCACGGTTCACCCACGGACCCGAGACGAGGGTCACGCCGCTCTGCTCTGCGATGCTGGGAATCTTTGGGCCCATATCGAGCAGCATGGCTCGGGTCTTCGCGTTGCTCGTAGGGCACACCTCGGCGGAGTGTTCTGCCAGGATGACGAAGTGCATGCGATACCTCCTAGCGTTGGCGGTACTCGGGAGTTTCACGAGATGGTCGCATCGCGTCAATAGTTCACGCCATCTAGGCCAGCATCGACGGCGTGACGCGCCGAGGGCAGGCGATGCGCCCGACGGGTCGACTCATGGCACATCTGCCGATCCGCGCTCGCCGGCCTGCGCGAGATCAGGGCATCATGCGTGCGTGAGGGGCGCGAGACTGGCAGCAACCGCTGCCATTGCAACGGTCGGAACGACGTTGGCGCTTTCGGCATGTTCGTCTGGCACGAAGCAGGGCGCCGCGGCCCCATCTCAAGCGAAGGTTTCGACGACTACGTCGTCGACCGTGCTGACACCGTCGTCGCTCTGCCATGACATGCTCGTCATGGGACGAATTCATGGCACGCAGGTACCGGTCCTGCGCGCCGCCGCCGCACAGTACCGAAAGGTTGCAGCTGAAGCGCCAGCCGCGGCGAAGGCTGATCTTCTTCTTCTCGCTGATGATGAAGACAAGGTCGCGGCCGGTAAAGCGGCACTCGTCGACAACGGCGAGGCAGAGGCTGCCGCGCGCCGCGCGGATGCGGTGATAGCTCCGTTGTGCGGGGGTAGGTCGGCGCCATAACTGCCGAGCGCCTCGCCCGGTCCGGGCCGAGGACGCTCGGGTGGCCGGGATCGGGTGACCGGATCGCCAGGTCTGGTGTGTAATTGGAGTGTGAGGGGTGAGGTGCGACGCACGCGGCGACGGGGCGTCTTCGCCAGTGTTGTCGCTGCGCTCGTGTGTTCGACTGTGGGCGGTGCAGTGCGCGCCTCGAGCCCGTCTTGGGCGGTTACTCCGAGCCGGAATCCTGCTGGAGCGAACAAGAGTGAACTGTTGAGTGTGTCGTGTCCGAGCGCGACGTTCTGCGTCGCGGCTGGCGACTCGACGTACGTGCACCGCGAGAGCCTGGTCGAGCGGTGGAACGGTGGGGCCTGGGCGGTCATGCAGAGCCGCAACCCGGTCGGGTCCACGTTCGCGACGTTGCGCGGGGTGTCGTGCCCGAACACGACCAGCTGCATCGCGGTCGGTGGCTCATCAACGTCGGGGATCGACGAGACGCTGATCGAGCACTGGGATGGCCGTCGCTGGGCGATCATGCCGAGCCCGAGCCCCGGCGCACGGCTCGGGACCCAGATCGACCTGAGCGCCGTGTCGTGTCCGACCACAACGAGCTGTGTCGCAGTCGGCGGCGTCTCGACGTTCGGGATCGGCAAGCCCGTGATCGAACATTGGAACGGGACGTACTGGACAGTCATGACCGCCGCGGACCCGCCCGGTCCGACAGCCGTCAATCTGCTCAGCGTGTCATGTCCGAGTCCGACGAGTTGCGTCGCGGTCGGATCATTCGGGGACCCGAGGAACCACATCTCCTCTTCTCCTTTGGTTGAGCACTGGAATGGTCGTGGCGGCTGGTCGATCATGACGGCGGACACACCAGCGCCCTACACCCAGCTCCTGGGGGTGACCTGCCCGAGCACGACAAGTTGTTTCGCCGTTGGGAGCTTCTCAAGCATCGTGGACTTCGGAAGTCTCGTAGAGCACTGGAACGGGCGAGGCGGCTGGACTGCCACATACCCGTCTCTCCTGTCGACCTTGGCCGACGTGTCTTGCGCGAGCACGGCGAAGTGTTTCGCCGTAAGCAACGAGTCGTCAGACTTCGAATACTGGAACGGGACAAGCTGGTCCGACGTGACCATGAACCACCCGCCGATCAACCCCGCGCTGAACGCTGTGTCGTGTCCCAGCACAAGCCGTTGCTTCGCAGTCGGCCGAACTCGACACCACACAACCCTTGTCGAGCGGTACGCCTAACCAACTTGAACGGCCATGGCCGAGGCGGACATCTAGCCCAACCTTCCCATGCCGCCGACCAACGTGTCTGACGCTCGTACCGGGCCACTGCGCCGATCCGCGCTCGGAGTATCACGCTGGATCTGTGACCTCTGCGGGTTCGGTTGGGCAGCGATGAGTGCGAGTGCAGCGAGAAAACGCCACTCCGCAAGGAAGCACTCCTTCGACGACGGCCCGAAAGAACGCCGCGAGCGAACGCGCCGCTGTCGCTCAGCACCGCCGGTTCAACGAGTGCACGACAGCGCGTCGCGTCTTTGCGGGCGCATCCCGGTCTGTGCAACCGTTTGCACCCACTGGGGTCGGGGCACCGGGACAGGTCCAAGCGAGGGGACATGAGGCGGGGAATCACACTTCGTGTCGGTCGGGCATCGGTGTTGCTGTTCGGTCTTGCCGCCATGGCGGCGAGCTTCGTGCTATCGGCGGCGACCCAGGCGGGCGGAACCCTGAACGTTGGGGTGACCTATCAGCACTCCGCTGGGGAACGTCGGTCGTGCTCGGACCGCAATACGCGCCAACGACGATCACGACGAGCAAAGTGCTGCCCGTCGGGACCTATCTGATCACCGCGAATGTCGGGGTCGTGATGGGCCCGCTCACCCAAGGCACCCAGGACGGAGCAGTGTGCGCGGTGAACGACACCGCGGGCGTCGCCGGTTCGATCTTCGGGTGGGCGGGCAATGGCGCCTTGCGCAGCGGCACCGGCCCGAACGGCATCTACGGGACGGCCGTCATGGATGGCACCATGACGATCACCCAGCCCGCCGACCAGCTACGGATCGTCTGCAACGCCACCGACCCCGGTCACGGCACCTACGCCGCGGGTTACGTGCTCGACGCCACCGTCATCCCCCGAGTCGTCAACTACTGACCCGTAACCCATCGCTCGGACCTCGCAGGTTCCGGGCGCGTTGAACCGCGCCATCTCTGCCGATCCGCGCTGGTCAGGCCACGTCGGGTCGGGAAGGATGACATCGTCGCGGCCGCCTTGTCGGCAGAATCTCTCGATGTGTAGGGAGCGCTCGCATGTATGCACGATTGGTGCGGTTCTCGTTTGGCGAAGGGCAACGAGCCACGGCGCAGGCACTCGCGGATGATCTGGTCCCGCTGATCGCCTCGCAACCGGGATGCGCAAACGTGACCGTGTTCGGCGACGATGCCGACGGTCAGTGCGGGATCTTTGTCTTGTGGGACACGCAAGCGAACGCCGACGCGGCAGCGATGCTCGTTCGTCCAAAGCTTGATCAACACCTCTCGGGTAGTGTTCAAGACCCACCCGAGACCCGACTCTTTCAGGTCTTCGCGACGCGTTGAAGCGCCACATCTGCCGATCCGGCGCTCGCCACGCCACGCCGGACGAGACGGTTCAGTGGATCAGGCGAGGTGGGCCAGAGCCTCGGACGCGAGATCGTCGGTCGATCGGGAATGCGCGTCGGAGATTGTCACGAGGTCGTAGCCGGCAGCGATCATGAGCCGAGTTGTGATGTCTCGTTCGCGGCGAAGGTGAGCGATGGCGCCTTCGAGATCGCGTATCGGCGGTGTGACCTTGTAGGTAGCGGCCTTCACGAGGAAGTTGTCTAGCCACGCACTGCCGCTACGCCCCGCGGCGCGTTGAAGCGCCTCGGCGGGATCGCCATCCAGATACAGGAACACGGGGTCGAGCGGTTCGAGGATTGTTCGCAACTGCACGAGAAACGCTTGGATCGTTTCCTCGTCGTAGCCCCACGCCACTAAGGACGGAACGAACGGGAACAGGCTGTCCGTTAGGACGACGTCGTACGCCAGCGCGGAGGCAACGAATCGCTCCGACGCGATGAGTAGCACGTCGAGGTCGACCGTTCCCGTCAACCCGAACTGCGCGGCGACGGTCTCGAACTCGCGACGCGAGAGGATCTCCTCTTCATCGAAACGGTCAACGTGCCCAGTCTGGCCCGCTTCCGTCGCGAGGCGTCGCGTCAGGGTTGTCTTACCGATGCCGGGCGACGTACCGGACACAGCGATGAGGCGGCTCACCAACGCCATTTTGGCCGGAGGCACAAGCATCGCCGCGCCATAACCGCCGATCGGCACTCGCACGCGCGAGCCGGATTGGGCAACCTAGGCGGCGTGGCCGATGATGATGCGGTGGGCTACGTGCTGCACAACCTCGACACGGCTGATGCTCTCGCACGCACGCTCACCCTTCGGCGCACCTGTGCATTGGGCTGCTGGGTCGTCCTCGCAGTTGGGGCGCTGGGTGCGTGTGGCTCGACAACGCATGGTTACTCATCGACTGGGACCCACCGCACGGTCCCGGAAGCGTCGAGCGTCGTCACGGGCTTCATCGAGCCGTGCCTCGGTTTCGGGAAGTTGGTGCCTACCGTTCCGACCGCGGCGGGCACCGTCACCGTCTATCGCCTGCCCAGCGCGTCCAGTACGGAGCCGTCGCCTCGACCAAGCGATGTCGTAGCACGCGAGCATGTGAAGAAGAAACAGCCGTATCGGTTCTCGCTCGCACCCGGTAACTACTACTCCCTCGGCGCGGCACTCGATGAGAGTGGCGTACGCGCGCCGCCTCTCGTGACGTTCAAAGCGATGCCGGGGGTGACGCTGCACCTCAATACAGGGAACATGTGCCAGAGAAGCGGTGATTAGTCCATGTGCCGTGTTCGCATAGCGGGCATCGCAAGCAAGCGCCCTCACTGCCGTCCGGCCTCGCCGGACAGCGCCGCATGGGTCATCATGCGCCGTGCACGTCAGTCAACGCTGCGCCGTCTTTCTGACCCTGGTTCTCGTCAGCTGCGGCAGCAGCCAAGCGCCCCGTGCTCATCACACCACCACATCGGCACGTTCGACTGGTACGACGAACTCCGGCGTCCACCAGATCATCGTCACACCTAGCGGTGGCAAATCCGGTGCTGCCATCTCAGTTCAGGGTGAAGGTTGCGTGGACGCAACCGGCGATCACGCCGGGGTGATACTGAACCTGACGACAACAGATCGGCAGTACGGACTCGATGCCCAACATGTAGCCGTGCGTTCGGATGGAAGCTGGGTCGGGTCCCTGGCGATCGGCGCTCGCAATGAGCCGACTGTTAGGCGGGTTGTATGCGCATGATCGCGTCGAGGATCCGTTCGATCTCATGATCCTGTGCCTCCATGTGCTGCTGTATCTCTAGTGCAGTGTGGAGTACCGCATCGGCGTCTTCGTACGTCGCCTGTGCTCGCGCGTCAGCGGCGGCGCTTTGCACGTTCTGGCCCACGATGATGATCGACAACAGCACGAGTTGAAGGAAGGTTTGCGCGATCCAGGTAATCGTGGTCGCGAAGCCGCCTCGGATCGCCGTCGGGAGACTTACGAGCGCGAGCAGCGCAAATGCGTACGCGCACCACATGGTGCCGACGGCCGCAGTGATCTTGAGCGCCAGGTACGTGTTGAACCGGTTGACCGCGTTATCGCGAGCGAGCTGATCCGCTACTCGGGGCGCCCGCTTCGCTTTGCGCAGTTCAATACGCGGGTGGGGTACGTGCGTGAAGAGTTTGGGCATGCCCGCATGGTCTCACCACCTGTGCAGGTCCGGCACCAGTCTGACGAGCGCACAACACGCGAGCCCTGTTGGGTGCGATGTGACCGGGTGCTGACGTCTCGTGAGGGTTGTGTGATTGGCGTGGCCGCCGAAGGTGTATGAGCGAGTTCGCACCATCCCTTCTTGATCCCTTCTTGACTGAATCTTGGCGCGAATGGATGGCGCCGAGCGCTTCGCGGGTAGGAGGCTGCGTCGCCTCGTGCCGTGAACGCGGCTGATGCGTTCTGATGAGTCAGGGAGGATTCTGGATGGTCTTACGGCGTGTTCTCGTAGTGACCGCGGTGTGCGCGATCGCCGTCTTCGGGATGGCGACCGCGAGCAGCGCGCATGACCGCGGCGGCGATATCTGTTCAGGCGGGCCGATCGCGCCGGGCAGTTACCACTCCCTCACCGTAACGGGCTTCTGCGCGATGGGTGCGGGCAAGTACGTCGTCAAGGGCGGTCTGACGATCGCGCCCGGTGGTGGTCTCAACGCGACCGACTGTGCGTCGCAGGTGATCGTGTCGGGCGGTCTCGACGTGCAAAGCGGAGGACTCCTTGGCTTGGGCGCTTCGGCGACCGGGCACGGTGGCGGGTCGTGTCCGGCCGACACCACTGATGTCGTGAAAGGCGGGCTCAACGCGACCGACGCGACGGCCGTCATCATTCACGGCACCACGATCGACGGCGGGCTGTCCGTCCAGGGCGG
>JACXTT010013405.1_pt1 | contig 10798 bp, 9 predicted proteins | sample 9270951 | NCBI WGS metagenome assembly JACXTT01 (sample SAMN15532306, study PRJNA645909) | rock metagenome | isolation source: weathered quartz diorite | place: Puerto Rico | collected 2017-06-21
TCAGATCGGTCGCAACGCGCGGGCCGACTACCTGCGAAGGCACAACACCGGTCCGATTGAGCAAAGTCCGCTCCTGCAAGCGGCGCAAGAGATTACTAGTCCCGAGAGCCAGCGTTTGTACGTGCATGACGGACCGCAGCCTGTCTTGGTGGTCAATGATCTCAAACAGAGGCAAAGCCGGGGGCAGATTGCTTTGTGGATTGGACCGGGCACGATCGCGCACTTCGCCAACCTGCGCGTATCCAGGTGAAAGGGACTTTTATGAACGACACGCAGAACTTTCCATACGAAACGCGATTGAACCTTTATTACGAGCCGTTGCAGGTAGTGGACGAGAAAGCCCTCTCCGATGCCTGCGAGTACAAGTGGTACAACCAGACGCTTTGTCATGTGAATGGGTCGGTCGTGCGACTCGGTGTCATTTCCGCTGTAGTTGCTCACCCAGGTAACCGGTCGTCAAATAATAAACACCGAGCTCGCCTGAAAAACCGGCAATCTTCTCATAAGAGTGCTCTCGGATGTCGGATTGAGTGTCGATCGAGTCTTGGCGAGTCTCGAGAGAGATACTTGGAGCGGCAAGAGGATACCTTGAACACGAAACGGCGTCACTTCAACAGTGAACGCCCTAACTTTAACCAGCAGGGTCTCAACGAATTTTCCTCAGCGTTCTGCGCGGACCATTCGCGGGCGACACGTTGTGCGACTCCCTCGACACTTGAAGCGTCGCGGGCGAGACTTTTTCAGAGGGGCGTGACAGTTTTACAACACCAATGTCACTGGAAATGAATCGCGCTTCGATGCCGGCGTGAGGGGCGAGCCACTTAAAGTAAGACGATTGTCGTTTGAACAGACGCGAATCTCACTTCAAGGCACGCGATTGTCGCAAAAAGTGTTGCGCACGAAAGAAAATTGGAGGTCGATGCGTGATGAAGTGAGGCGCTTCATGTTTGGAGTGACGCGGCTGGGTTAACGCGGATGACGCTTCAGTAACTGACCGAGGTCGAACTCTTCCACCCTCCGATACACGGCCAAGCTCGCGAACCTTGCGCAAGAACCCAGTGGGCTGACGTTTTCCGGATAGCTCCTAAAGCTGCGCAGCGAGTTGCGATCGGGGCTTTGCGCAACAATTTGGGAACGGTGAACCGATGTGTTTCAGATACCATCAAAACGGGACAACTAACAGCAACGAGACAACAAAGACACAGTATTTTAATTTTCATAAAGGGAATTGTTTTCGCACCGAAGCCAACGGTTACTTCGAATTCTTGCAAACTCCTAAGAAATTCCGCAGTCCAACGTCTACCAAATAGAACTCTTTTTCAAAAACCATCTCGCCCCCAGGGAACGTTAGCTTGAAAGGTCGAGGGACCGAAAGGAGAAAGTGCATGAAACCCATCGTACTCGGAGTATCTATCGCGTTGCTTATCGTTAGTGCCACGGGAGCGCAAAACAACAAAAAGCCGCCCAAACCCGCAGTAGCCGTGCCCGTTGAGACTGCGGTTGAAAAGGGAGCGCGTTGGCTTGTTTCTGTTCAGGGAGCGGATGGCGGTTGGGGTCAGGACGGCGGCGAAACCTCCTACGTTCGCCAGGGTGAGCATCTGGAATCGAACGGCAATGACGTCGCCAATACAGCGGTCGCGGCGCTGGCACTGCTAGAGGCTGGTAGTCCGTATCGCCCGAACGTTGACCGTGCGCTTGATTTCATCCTCAAGCAAGTCGAAGCGAGTTCTGGGGACGGCCTTGAGATCACCAATGCCAAGGGCACGCAGATTCAGCGAAAGCTGGGACCGTACATCGATACGTTCTTGACTTCGATGCTGCTAGCGAAAGTGGATGGGACACAGTCACAACCCGTGCGGAACGCCCGAATTCGGTCGGCGCTGGAGAAGTGCGTCGCCAAGATCGAGAAGAATCAGAAGTCCGATGGAAGTTGGAATGTTGCTGGTGGCTGGGCTCCAGTGCTCGGAACGTCGATGGCATCGCGCAGTTTGTTTGAGGCGCAGCAAAAGGGCGTAAGAGTAGATGATCGCGTCATGACCAATGCTGAGAGTTATGCCCTGAAGGTATCTGAGCTTCCTACCGTGAATGCTGAAGTCTCTACAAGTTCGGCCGGCGTAGCGCTTTATCAAAGCGCTCAAGTCCTAGAACAGTTGAGCCGCACGGAAAAGGATCGCAAGAAGAATGCGAAACAGATTGCGACGATTAACGCGCAACTCGGTAATGCGACTTTCGTAAACGGCTTCGGCTCGATCGGGGGTGAGGAATTCTTTTCCTATCTCAACATCGGCGATAGCTTGAAACGAACCGGCGGCGCCGAGTGGACGAAATGGCATTCGGATATCACGGAAAAAATTCTGAAGCTGCAAAACAGCGATGGAACCTGGGCAGGAAGTCACTGCATTACGGGGCGGGTTGCGGTAACCAGCGCAGCAATCCTCAATCTGACCAACAATCGTGCAAATTAACCGGCGCACATTTCTCTTAAGTGCCGTCGCCGCGGCGGCTTGTTCCCGCCGCGGCGAGTCTAGTCCGCTGGAAAAAGCTGTGCAGTATCTGTGTGCGCAGCAAGCGGACGATGGCGGATTTCACAGCGCCACTTACGGACTGCTGCGTTCCGGTCAGTCGTTGACTCCATTCATCCTGGATACGCTGTTGGATCTGCCCGATGCTTTAGTTCCGCGAAAGCGCGCCGTGGTGGATCGAGGGATCGAATTCATCAAAAGAAACACGAACGGGGACGGGGCGCTGGGTCGTATGGACGAAACTGTAGACGATTATCCGAATTACGCGACAGCACTTGCCGTGAATGTGTTGGTGAAAGCGGGCCAAAAGAGTGATGCGAATCGGATGGTCGCTCACCTTCGAGTACAACAGTTCACAGAAGTAAACGGTTGGCTTCCAAACTATGCGCCATACGGTGCGTGGGGAATGGGCGGTCCGATCCACAAGCCGCCGGACACAGGGCATGTCGACCTATCGATGACACGTTACGTGATGGAAGCGCTTCGTCTCGCCGGTGCAGCCCACACGGATCCAGCGATCGAGAAAGCTCTCATGTATGTGAGTCGTTCGCAAAATCCCGACGGCGGATTCTTCTTTTCCAATGTGAATCCGGATATCAACAAGGCAGGCGAGAGTAATGGTGCGTTCCTGAGCTACGGCACACCAACTGCCGATGGCTTGCTCGCTCTGCGCGCAGCTGGCGTTCCCGAACATGATGACCGGATTGTCAAAGCGATTGCATGGCTCAAGCAGCACCACGTCCCCGACCGGGCGCCAGGATTTGAAGGAACCGCGCGTGCGGCTTGGGGAGCGGGTCTCCGCTTCTACTACGCCGGTGTCATCTCGCAGGCAGCGCTTGGCCTCAAGGTTCTGCTGCCGCCGCAAGCTCCCGATGGCAGCTTTCGGAATTCAAACACAATGGTGAAAGAGGATGATCCGCTGATCGCGACGACGCTTGCCATTCATGCGCTGCGAGTTTAGAAACCTGCCTGAGCAGCGGCACGGCGTATAATTCTGCGATTCGCAGTCAGCAAGCAAATTCCAATTTAGTGAACCAGAGGAGTGTGCGATGAGATATCCGATCAAGGAGTCACTACTGAGTATTGCTCTGGTGTGCACGCTAAGCTCGACGTGGCATGGCCAGGCACCCACGCCCACGCAGGCAAAGACACCCACAGTAAAAACGCTGCGAACCGTGTCGAACTTCGTGCCGGTGACCGACCAGATCATGCGGGCGCCCAAACCGGAGGATTGGCTGACCTATCGGGGCAACTATCAGGCGTGGGGCTACAGTGCGCTCGACCAGATCAACAAGACGAACGTCAAGGCTTTGCAACTCATCTGGGCGCGCGCCATGGAGCCCGGCATCAACGAGGCCACGCCCCTCGTATACAACGGCGTGATGTTTCTGGGTAATCCTAACGATGTGATTCAGGCAATCGATGCCGCCAACGGCGACCTCCTTTGGGAGTACCGGCATCCGCTGCCGCCAATCTCGTCGTTCCCCGCCAACCACGGACAACGCAAGCGCAGCATCGCGCTCTATGGCGACCACATCTACTTCGTGACCTGGGACAACATCGTCGTCTCGCTGAATGCTCAGACCGGCGAGCAGGCCTGGCAAACCAATCGGGGCGGCGACCTCTACGTTAGCAACTCCACCGGCCCGATTGTGGCCAACGGCGTGGTCGTCGCGGGCAGCACGTGCCAGGTGGCTGGCCATGGCTGCTATGTCACCGGTCACGACGCCAAGACCGGCAAGGAGCTTTGGCGCAATGAGATGATCCCGCGGCCCGGCCAGCCCGGGGACGAGACCTGGGCGGGGTCGCCGTTCGAGAACCGTTGGATGACCGGAGTCTGGGGTGAGCTCACCTATGATCCCGAACTCGATCTCCTCTACTACGGATCGAGTGGCGTTGGCCCCGCTTCGGAGGCACAACGTAAGATGCCCGGTGCAACCATGGCGGGCACGGACACACGCTTCGCAGTTCGGCCAAAGACCGGACAAGTAGTCTGGAAGCACCAAGTACTGCCGCGCGACAACTGGGATCAAGAATGCACTTTCGAAATGATGATCATCAATACGCCGGTCAATCCCGACGCGGCTAGCATGCTGTCTGTCAATCCGAACGCGCGTCGAGGTCCACGCAAAACACTGACCGGCGTGCCGTGCAAGACGGGCATCGCATGGAGCTTCGATGCCGCAACTGGCGAATTCCTGTGGGCGAGGCAGACCAACGAGCAGAACATCGTCGCCAGGATCGACCCGCAAGGGCTCGTCACGGTAAACGAGGACGTCGTGCTCAAGGAGATCGGCAAGACCTATCGCGTGTGTCCGACCTACAACGGCGGCCGTGACTGGCCGAGCGGCGCCTACAATCCGAAATCCAACGTCATGTTTATCCCGCTGACGAACCTTTGCATCGACTCGACGGCGCGCGCCGGCGGTCCCGCGCCGGAGCTCGTCTACAACACGACCAACGTCGGCAAGTTCCCAACAGGCAAAGACAAGATTGGCCGCATCGACGCGATCTCGGTCGAGACCGGCAAGACTCTGTGGAGCTGGGAAACGCGGGTCTCGAACTACTCGCCGCTGCTTGCGACCGGCGGTGGGCTCCTGTTCAACGGCTCGATGGACCGTTACCTGCGAGCCCTTGATATCGACAACGGCCGCCTGTTGTGGCAGACGCGGCTTGCCGCGCAAGCCGTCGGCGGCACCGTGACGTATTCGATCAATGGCCGCCAATACGTTGCCATCACGGCGGGCGGCGGCCCAATAGCGGCGATCGGTGTCGGCATGACGCCCGAGGCGGACACACCAAGCGGCAGTAACGCTGTCTACGTCTTCGCGCTTCCCCAATAAATAGGTCAGCGTATCCAGGTGAAATGTTATGAACGACACCCAGAACTTTCCATACGAAACGCGATTGAACATTTATTATGAGCCGTTGCAGGTAGTGGACGAGAAAGCTCTCTCCGAGGCCTGCGAGTACAAGTGGTACAACCAGACGCTTTGTCGGGTGAATGAGTCTGTCGTGCGGCTCGGTGTCATTGAAGGCGAATATCACTGGCACAAGCATGACGAGGACGACGAGTTCTTCTACGTCGTGGAGGGGCAACTGCTAATTGATCTTGAGGACCGCACTGTCGAACTTAATCCGAGACAGGGATTCGTGGTGCCGAAAGGAATTGTGCATCGTACGCGGGCGCTCCATCGAACCGTGATCCTGATGGTAGAAAATGCAGGGATCATCCCGACGGGCAATTAACAGCTACATTACTTCGATCGCAAATCTGAAACTCCCTCAACGCGAGTCGTGAGATCGGCCTTTGAATCGTTGCGTAAAAACTTATCGAAGAATGCGACGCTATAGTGCGTGATTGGACTCGTGTATTGGGTGACGAGGTTCGTCCATGCAAAATGGCCTGCCTTATCGAACTCCACGAAATAGGCCGGAGAGGGAGTTTTCGCGTAACAACCCTCGCCAAGTTTCTTCACCGTGGGTGTGACACCAATGTCTCGAGTACCTCCTTGATACATCACCGGGATCTGAATTCCTCCAAGGCTTCCATGCAATGTGAATGGGTCGCAGTAGGGCGAGAGTGCAAGCACTGCTCGAATCGACGGCAACTTCCAAGTGGGCCAGCCTCCAGCCAAACCCAGGACGGTATAACCGCCCAGCGAATGGCCCGCCAAGCCGACTCTCGACCAATCGATTGCGGCGCTCCACTGACGATCTGTGCGAAGAGCGTCGATCAGCCGAACAATGTCATCAGAGCGATCCTTGTATGTCTTCTCGGACCAGGCGGACGGATTTCTAAAAGGCTCCTCGGCTCGAGCGAAAAGCCCACTTCCTCCTCCACACAACGCGTCCTTGTGGTTTGGCGCAACCACGAAGTAGCCCGCTTTCGCCAGAGCTTCCATGAGGAAAATCGTCTGCGTGTGACACCCGTGATAGCCATGGGAAAAAACGATGAGTGGAGCGCCGCCTGAAACGGTGCGCGAAGGCTTCCAAAACGCCACATCCAATCCGGCGATCTGATGTTTCTCGACATCGCCGGAAGCAACGCGAGCACCACGGCCGCGCTGCAACCCTCCAACAAGAACAAAGGCACTGACAAGCAAAACCGGCACTCGTGATGTCATATCAAACGTTTGATGAGAATAATTCGAGGTCCTAAACATCACAAATAGTTACAGTGGATTGCGATTCGAGCCGATGAATATAAGAGGATGCGGAATCTAGGCCGGTACGAAATCATCGAACAGATTGGCGCAGGCTCCATGGGAGCGGTCTACAAAGCTCGAGATCCCCTGATGGGCCGCGATGTCGCAATCAAGACGATACTCGCGCAAGCGATCGAAGGCCCGAATGCCGAAGAATTTCGCGAGCGATTTTTCCGCGAAGCCAAAGCGGCCGGCAGACTTGTGCATCCTTCGATTGTAACCGTCCACGATGTCTCGGAATCCGAAGGTACACCATTCTTAGTGATGGAGTACGTTTCCGGCCGGACGCTGCAGTCGATACTGCAACAAGGTGAGCGATTAGACCTGCAGCAGGTCCGCGAAATTGCCATTCAGCTCGCCGAAGCGCTGCATTACGCACACCAGAACGGCGTCATCCATCGCGATATCAAGCCGGCGAACATCCTCGTCACGAGTGGCAACCGAGTAAAAATCGCGGATTTTGGTGTAGCCAAGCTGATGGGCTCCCAGGTGACCAACACCGGGCAACTCCTCGGCACGCCAGCATTCATGTCGCCGGAACAATTCAGCGGCGTGCCAGTTGATGGACGCGTGGACATATTCGCTGTGGGTGTGGTGCTTTACTGGATGGCTACCGGTGACAAACCATTCACGGGCGATACGGTTTTATCCGTCCAGTACAAAATCGTTCACACCGACCCCGTACCACCGCGCAAATTGAATCCGGCGATTCCGGCAAATCTTGAAGCGGCGATTTTAAAGTCCCTGCAAAAAGATCCCGCCGAGCGCTATCAGTCCGGGGAAGAACTGGCGCGCGATCTGAGGGCCGTACGCGACAGCGTGTCAATCGCACCGCGTGCGGCAGCGGCCGCATCGAGTGACGCTCCGACAATTCCGCCGGCATCATCACCACAGAAACGCCGCCCATTGGACAAGACCGTACCGACGCTTGTCGTGCGCGAAAAGAAAGGTATGAGCCGAGCACTCTTCGCCGCGCTTGTTACCGTCGTCTTCACATCCCTCATTGTTGTCGGCTTGATGAAGGCCTTGCGACAGAAACCAACGGCGCCACCGAGCCCACAGGCTGCTGCTGTCGAATCCCCACCCACGCCACCGCCAAGCGGCACACCCACTGAAAAACAAACGACCGTGCCCGCTCAAAAGAATTCCGTTGCACCATCAATCGAAAAAACTGAACCCATCGCGGAAACGCCTGGTGAAGCGCCCGCGCCGGCCGCAGAATCGCAGCCCGCAACTCTTCCGCCGCCACCAACCCAGTTGGATACCGCTCCCGCTCCGGATAACGAATTTGTTGCCCGCGGCAATCGAAACGCACTTGGTTCGGTATTACGTCAGAGACAACTCGCCCAAGCCGCCGACTCTGCCAGGCTGCTGATCACGAGCCCCAAGATCGCTGAATTTATGACTATCGTTGTACGCGTGGACAACCGAGTCCTTTTCCGCAGGGACGCCACTGCCCCAGTGCCGGCAAGCCTTGAGGAAGGTCGAAGACGCGGCCAGTTCATCGGCATTTCCACGATTCCCTTAGCCGAAGAACGCTTGATTCCACCCGGAGAGCACATGCTTCAAGTGAACATCCTGTTGGGAGCAAGGCGGCTCGGCGAGAGCGAAGAAGTCATCGGCCAATTCAATCCCGGTCAGCGCCGCACATTAGACATTGAGTTCGTTCCTGAACCTCAACGCCTCGGCAAAAACGTCAGACGTTTCAACGTCAGTCTGAACTGAATCCGGCTGGAATTCCGTTAGCGCTCCTGTTAAGCTGCGCCCAATCGGTATTCCCGGAGAAAGCTGATGGAGATTTACGACACTATCCGTGAGGTTTTAAAGAGGAAGGGTCAGGAAGTGTGGTCTATAGCTCCCGATTCCACTGTCTATCGAGCGATTGAAATGATGGCCGATAAACGCGTCGGTGCTCTCGTGGTGCTCGACGGTGACAAACTGGCCGGCATCGTTTCCGAACGTGATTACGCGCGCAAAGTCATCCTGAAGGGCCGATCCGAAAAGGAGACTCAAGTTCGTGAAATCATGACGAGCCCTGTGATTTCCGTTGAACCGCATCAATCCGTCGATGAGTGCATGAGAATCATCACTGACAACCGCGTTCGGCATCTACCGGTAGTAGAGAATGACAAGCTTATCGGCATTGTCTCAATCGGCGATGTTGTGAATTGGATCATCGCGGCGCAGGATCACACGATTCAGCAACTGCAGAACTACGTCTCAGGAAAATACTGAGGCACAAAAGGTCTAATTGGGGACAGTCCCCATTTTTCTGAAGTACAAGAAAAATGGGGACTGTCCCCAATTAGACCTTTCTGTGCCTTTGTGATTTCCACGTTGCTATTCCACTAGTGACTGTATGACCGCGTTCTCGAAATCGCGCTGAATTTCGTTGTTCGAGGTCTGAACCAAATAGATCGCAATCATCTTCTGCTTTGGATCTACCCAAAAGTGCGTCCCGAATGCGCCGCTCCAACCATAGCTCCCATTCGTCAAAGGACTGTTTCGCAAGACAGCGTCGCTCACGACACGAACACTCAAACCGAAACCTTCACCGCGAGCTCTTCCAGGCAGCGTGTCCGGCGCGAAGACTGACCCCATCAATTCAACCGACCTCGGGCTCAGCAGACGCTTTCCGTTCAATTGACCGCCATTCACCAGCATCTGTGCAAACAGCGAATAGTCTTCGGCCGTGGACCTCAATCCCCCGGAGCCTGAAAAGTATTTGGTCGGACCCGGGTCCGGTTGCTTCTCGAGTCCCTTCGCGGTCTTCTGGTAATTCGATGCTACTCGCGACATGCGATCTTCCGGCAATGAGAAGAACGTATCCTTCATCCCGAGCACGTCGAACACGCGTTGCTTGAGGAACTGATCGAACGTCTGCCCCGAAACAATCTCAACGATGCGGCCAAGGGTATCGAAACCGGCGCCTGGGCTATAGCTCCACCTTGATCCGGGTTGGAACTCGAGAGGCACGGATCCCAGGCGTGGAATGTAATCCGCAAGTGTCTCCGTGGGCTTGCGCGCTACCTTTCCAGCTTCGGCAGTACTGATGGGCCCGCTGACCAATCCAGAAGTGTGAGTCAACAAATCCCGGATCGTAATTTCACGCTCGGCGGGAACGGTATAAAACTGTGCCGGAGCAGCACCACGTCCGGCCGGCGCTGCGCCGGATTTGGGGACGGCCACTTTCAGGTCTTTGAACTCGGGTATAAATCTCGATACGGGATCCGTGAGCCGCACTTTACCTTCTTCTACCATCATCATGATGGCCACGCCGGTAACAGGCTTCGACATGGAGGCAAGGCGGAAAATGGCATCCTTCGCCATGGGCTTTCTCGTCTCGATATCCATCAACCCATGCGTTTCGAAATGCGCAATGCGTCCATTGCGCGCGATTAGAGTTACAGCACCGGAAATATCACCGGCATCGATGCGGCGCTGAAGCATCTGGTGAATTCTCTGTAAGCGCTCAGTGGACAGACCAACTTCCTCAGGTTTTGCATTTGGTAACGTCGCTGCGATTAGTGGCACAGCTACGAGCGTCAGTAACAAAACTACTTTGGCGGACGATCTGCTTGCTAAAGACATGGCGTTCTCCTTGGATGTGGGAAGCAGCGTAAGCCAGAAGTGGGGTCGGCGCAAGCTTCAGTCGTAATGTCTCAGTTTGAAACTTACGGCTGTTTTTTGCCCCTCCTTCGAGGAGGGGCGGCCGCGCCGATCAAACAATTGCCTCGCTACATCACAATCGGCGCGGCCGGGGAGGTCCGACCCCTCCTCGAAGGGCAATGACATACTTGAGTAACCAACTATTAGGTCATGTGCGTAGGCGCGGCTTTACGGGCGTGTTGCCCAACGCAGCCGCGTAGCGGCTAGACAATTTTAGCCACGGGCGTCAGCCCGTGGAATCGATCCAAGATAGCAGGACCAGTCCCGTAGGGACGACACCGCACGAGTTCTCGCGTTGTGCCGTCCCTCACGGGACTGGATTTCGTTGGCATTTTGGACCACGCGCTGACGCGCGTGGCTAGAATTGTGGTGCTCGCTTCGCGAGCTGAGTTGGGCAAC
>JACXTT010013406.1_pt1 | contig 10797 bp, 9 predicted proteins | sample 9270951 | NCBI WGS metagenome assembly JACXTT01 (sample SAMN15532306, study PRJNA645909) | rock metagenome | isolation source: weathered quartz diorite | place: Puerto Rico | collected 2017-06-21
GAACTTGCGATCGCCGGCTTCGAGGAGCCGCCGGATGCTGTCTCGAATGATGAGAGTGCCTTCACCGATCGTGATCCGGCCGCTGATGTCGAGGACCACGACGTCGTCGAGCCGACGGGGTTTCAACAGCATGCTCATGATCCGTTTTCCTGCGGGATGCGCTTGACCATGCGGAGCCTGCTGCCGCCGCCTTCCCGGCGGGTGACGTTCACTTCATCCATGAACGACCGAATGATCAGAATGCCGCGGCCACTGGGCTTCAGCAGGTTTTCGACATTGGTCGGATCGGCGATGTCGTCGAGAGTGAAGCCTTTACCCTGGTCTTCGACGATCACTTCGAGAGCATCATCGCTTCTGGAAATCCGGAGCGTCGCCTTCTTGGAGGGATCGCATTTATTGCCGTGTTGGATCGCGTTGATCATGGATTCGCTGATGGTGAGTTCGATCCAATGAGCCAGGTCTTCGCTCAGCTCGAATTCCCTGATCGCCCTTTCGACCAGCTCGTGCACGGCAGTCATCTCTTCAAGCCGGCTCGGTACGGTCAGCTCAAAGCTACTAGGCTCGTTCAGAGGCATGACCGTTAGTAACACGATGCTTTTTATAAAGTCAATGCGACAGGGAATTTGGGAGCCGATAAATTCATCCCGGCTTGACACAATTTCCACGACGGTAAAGATACCCCGCGCTGCGCGCAGGCGCTTGCTAAAGCCAGCGCCTGCAACCGCGATCTATAAAAACAGCCGTGGTACTCTGACGACATGGAGATCAAACCGTCGGCAAGGATTCTCGGCGACATCACCTTGCCGGGAGATAAGTCGATTAGCCATCGTCTTGCGATGATCGGCAGCATCGCCGACGGCGTGACCACCATCCACAACTTTGCGGCCAGTGCAGATTGTCATTCCACTCTCAAGTGTCTGGCCGGGCTCGGTGTTCCGTTTGAGGAACGCCAATCGACCGTTGTCATTCGAGGTCGCGGATTAACCGGCCTGCAACCGGCGTCTACCGCGTTGGACACGGAAAACTCCGGGACCACCGTTCGATTGCTTGCAGGGATTACCGCGGCGTGTCCATTCGCGACCACATTTGTGGGCGACAGTTCCCTTTCCCGCCGCCCGATGAGACGGGTGATGGAACCTTTACGGCTATTCGGGGCCAATGTTGAAGCCCGTGAGGACAACTTTCTCCCCATGACAGTCCGGGGAGGCCCGCTGAAGGCGATCGACTACCGGCTGCCGGTCGCCAGCGCTCAGGTCAAGTCCGCGGTTCTGCTCGCCGGTCTGAACGCGGCCGGAACGACTCGAGTGATCGAACCTTCAACCACGCGAGATCACACCGAAATTGCATTGCGTCAATTCGGCGTGGAGCTGGAGGCGGAGGGCGGAGTGATCGAGATCGAGGGCGGTTCAACATTGCGCGGCCAAACGGTCACCGTCCCCGGTGATGTGTCGTCTGCAGCATTCTTTGTCGCTGCCGCACTTGGAGCTTCGCAGGCCAGACTGCGCATCATGGGAGTTGGGTTGAATCCCACGCGGACCGGCTACATCCATCTTCTGGAAGACATGGGCGCCAGGATCACCGTGGAGGGACTCTCGCTCGGTACGGGTGAGCCGGCCGGAACTCTGGTCGTCGAAAACTCCGATCTGTCTGGAATGGAGATCCGCGGGCACTGGATCCCGAACGTCATTGACGAAATTCCGATTCTCGCGGTGCTTGGTGCGCAGACTCGACGGGGCATCCGAATACGCGACGCCGCGGAGCTGCGAGTCAAGGAGTCGGATCGCATTCGGACCGTCGCCGAAAATCTTCGGGTACTTGGTGTGGAGGCAGAGGAGTTTCCCGACGGTCTATACGTTCCAGGACAACAGCGGATTCAAAGCGGAACAGTCGATTCCCAAGGCGATCATCGGATCGCGAATGCAGTTGCCCGAACGGGTCCTTTTTGCACCCGTACGGTTTCACTCGCGAAAGCCCCAGGTCGTTATCTTCCGTTTCCCCCGGTTTTTTCGAACTGTTGCACAGCGTGCGTGACTGATGATCAGCCCTGAGCCCGCCCCCGAGGTTCGACACCTGCAGGTTCGAGCGTAACCAGGCGCTTCCTGAGGCGGACTCGCATGATGCGACGACCGATCATCTGTTCGACCCGAAACACATTCCCTTCGAAATCGACTTCTTCGCCTTCTTTCAATAACCGGCCGGACCTGGCAAGCAGAAACCCCGCGAGCGTGACGTACTGACCGGTTTCAGGAACGCTAATTCCTAAACGCTCATTGAATTCATGCACCGAGATACTCGCATCGATGACCGTGCTTCCATCTATGTGCGGCACAACCGAATCCACTTCGACATCGTGTTCGTCCTGGATCTCACCGACGATCTGCTCGATCAGGTCTTCGAGTGTGACAATGCCTTCCATCCCGCCGTGCTCGTCCACGACGATCCCCAGATGCGTTTGCGCGTTCTGAAGCATCCGGACCGAGTTGTTGAGCCGCGCCGTATCGGGTATGAAGACCGGTTTGCGGAGCAGTTGGGATAGGCGAAACGTCTTGGGGTAGTGCAGATAAGGCATCAGATCCTTGCCGTGCAGAATCCCGACCACATTGTCCAGAACGCCCTGATAGACGGGGAATCGCGAATACCGCGTACTCTCGACGACAAGCAGAATCTCGTCGAGAGGCGTCGCGATGTCCAGCGCGGTGACCTCCATTCGCGGAACCATCACGTCCTTTACCTGGCGCTCCGAAAATTGCAGGACGCGCTCGAGCATTCGGGCGCCTTCTTCGCGATTGCCGTCGATCATGGCGCGCAATTCAGCCTCGGTGGCGACGGGTCCGCCGGCCGGTTCATGCCGCGTCTGAACGCTCCGGAAGAAAAACCCAGCGAGCCGGACTCCCCGGTTCGTGATGGGATAGAACAACTTCATGCATATTTCGACGGGGATCACGATACTTAGGCTTATCTTCTCTGGACGGCGCGCAGCCAGCGCTTTTGGACCGAGTTCGCAGAACAAAAGGATGACAATCGTCAACACCACCGTCTCGGCGGCGAGCGCCAGGTCGAGGTACTGTTGCATGACCCATCGGGCTACGAGCGAAGCCGAGACCGTCGCCGCACCGATGCTGGCGAAATTGTTTCCAAGAAGGATGGTCGCCAACAGTTTTTCCGGGGAGTCCAACCAGCTGGCCAGCGTCTGGGCGCGCCGATTCCCCTGTGCGGCTAAATGTTTGATCTTGTATCGGTTGCTTGAAAGTATCGCGGTTTCGGAAAGGGAGAAAAATGCGGATAAACCGAAAAAAACAAGTAGGGGCAGAAATAGAAACCAACTGGACATGAAGAAGTTGGCTTAGGCCACTGGAACTTTACCGCACCCCTTCGTCACCGTTTTTTCGATTCGCTCCTCCACTTCCAGCTCCTTCAAGTTCATTACTGTCGCAAGCTCGGAAATGAGCAGGAATCGTGCACGGTCCAACATACGCTTTTCGCGGAAAGATAATGGCTTGACCCGACTTAGATAAACCAGGTTTTTGAACACCTCAGCGACATGGAATATCGAGCCGGAGCGCATTTTCTCGGAGTTTTCCTTAAACCGGTCTTTCCAGTCGCGTTGTGTGAAGAATTGATTACTGCCCAGGAAGGTGATGAGCTGATCGACGTCTTTTTTCTCGATGATTTTGCGCAACCCGACGTCACCCGCGTTCGCGGTGGGAACCATCACCAGGATGTCGTTGGAACAAATTCGCAGGAGGTAGAAACGTTCGAACTTACCGGAAACCAATCGATTCGAAATTTTTTCAATAATCCCAACACCATGATTGGGGTATACAACCTTGTCGCCTATTTCAAATTGATCCATAGCCCACCGATAAACTCTTGTCATTGTACGGATAAGGCGGCGTGAAATCAAGGGGATGGTCGTTCAAAGCCGCGTCAATCGTGGCTTTCGCGGCATTGGGATGATTCGGACGTGAAGATACTGGTGATTCGTGCCTGCGGTGTGGGCGACTTTGTCCTGAATCTGCCGGCTTTACAGGCATTGCAAAGCTGTTACAAGAACGCGACATTCACCCTTGTCGGTTATCCGAGCACGTTGGAGCTGGCCCGCGACTTTCTGGATGTGGCCGCAGTCCAGTCGGTCGATTCGGAGCCGTGGTGCCGGCTGTTTTACGAGCCGATCGCCGAATTGGATTTCGATCGAACGGTCGTTTGGATGAAACCCTCCATCGTCGCGGAAAACCTTCGACGCTCAGGACTTGCGAACGTGCTTCACGCCAAACCGTTTCCCGAAACCGGGCATGCATCGTCACACCTGTTGCAAACCTTGTCGCTGCCGCCGCCGGACCTCCCGGACCGGTGGCACGCCACCACGGATCACGTGATATTGCATCCCGGAAGCGGCAGTCCTAAGAAGAACTGGCCCCATTTCATGGATCTGGCGAACCACCTGGCGGCGGCGGTTTTCCTCCTAGGTCCGGCGGAATCGGATTACCACACGGGCCGGTTTCCGCGGTTGGAAAACCTGTCGCTGCGAGAAGTCGCGGGGGTCCTGGCTTCTTCGAGACTATACGTCGGCAACGATTCGGGAATAACCCATCTGGCCGCATACCTCGGTGTTCCCACCATCGCCCTGTTCGGGCCGACAGATCCGGCCGTATGGGGTCCGATTGGCCGTCGAGCTCAGGTACTGGTGAACGCCACGCTGGCCGACGTTACGTCGGAAGCCGCCGTCCAGACCAATTAGCTACATAGGCAACGCTCTGCCTTACTTCCGGATCAGTTCGGCGAACTTCCTTGCAGCCAGATCCAGCCGGGGGCCCGGTACGAGCATGTAGTCCTCGGCGAGGACGTAGACTTTCCCGTCCGCGACAGCGGGCAATTTCCTGAGCATCAGCCAGTCCTGACGGCGCTGCTCGATCTCCTGTGGACCGGCGGGAGGCGGAATCGTCTCAATGATCACTTCCGGAGCCCGGCGAATCGCTTCTTCAAGCGTGGGCTGCAGGACTTCCTGATCCTGATCACCGAACACGTTGCGTCCGCCGCCGATCTCGATCAACTCGTGTTGAAACGCCTTCGCGCCAACACTGTAAAAGGAGCCGAGCAGTCCGGCGCCGCGGCTGTGCACCAGCAGCACGGTTGGCCGCTCAGCCGGAGCGGTTTCGCGAAGGTCTTTGAACGCGGTGCGGATTCGATCCTCAAGTTGCCGTGCGCGCTTTTCCTCGCCGACGGTTTTGCCGAGCTCGATCATGTACTCGAGCGTGTGATCGATGCTGCCGTGCGTAAACGGGTACAACCGAATGCCAAGCGCACTCAGCCGATCGCGCAGCACATCCTGAGTGCCGTAAGTCACCACAAGATCCGGCTTCAGCTCGATGATCTTCTCGATGTTCGGATTGAGCAATCCGCCGATGCGAGGTTTCGATTCCACTTCCGGCGGAAACCGGTCGTAGTCGCCAACAGCAATAACTCGATTGCCCACGCCGACAGCGAACAGCATTTCGGTCGCTGTGGGGACAACCGAAACGATCCGCTGCGGAACCGCAGGGGCTCCGGCGGGCCGCTCCGCCGGAGCGCATCCCGCGACAAGCAACGCGATCAGGATAAAGACAATCGTCATCGCTCGGAGCCCAGACGCACACGAACCCCAACTACTGCGCTTCGGCCGAGAGCTTGATATCCGAGAACCTCCTGGTACGACTTGTTGAAGATATTCTCAAATCGCACGTACGCCGAGACGAATCGAGGAAAGTCATATGTGAAAGCCGCGTCCGACGAGCAATACGGCTCGTTGCTGAAGAGCGGCCGGGAGAACGTAAAGAAGTCGCTGTCGGCGCGGCGCCCCACAAAGCGAGTCGACCCGTGCGCCGTCCATCGGCGGCCGGTCCACGTCACTCCCGCATCAGCCGAATGCCGCGGACGCCGCAGCAGCGGATCTCCCGGCCGAAACGGAAACGACGTTTGAGTCGACTCCTGGACGTGCCCGTCGATGTAAGTGTAATTGGCCTGCGCGCTCAACTGCCGCACTCGGGAGCGCACCCGAAATTCGGCGCCACGCGCGATCGACCGTCCGATGTTGTTGTACCGGGCAGTGAAATCCGGATTGGTAACCAGTTCGATGAGATTCCTGAACCGATTGTCGAACCAACCAAGGTCGGCGGTTACTCTCTCACGCCAAACCGATCTCTCGACGCCGACTTCCCAGCTTCGCGATCGCTCCGCCCGAAGATCCGGGTTGCCCCGGAAGAACGGGTTCGTGCTGAAGTTCTCGATGAAGTTCGGTTCCTTGATGCCGGTGCCCGCATTGAACCGGACGCGAGTCCCAGGCATTACTCGATATGAAACCGCAATTCGCGGCGTCGCTGCATTCTCGAAGGTCGTGTTGTGTTCGAACCGAATTCCCGCCGTCACATTCAACCGGTTTGCGGCCGAGAACTGCTGCTGGACGTAGTAGCCGGAGTTGTTGCGGAAGTGACGATCCACAGCCACCGTCGCGTTCTCACGATCGTAGTCGACCCCGTAAGACAGCGTGCCGGCCTTCGGCACTTCAACATCACCGCGATACTCGAGGCGATGCCGCGTGTGCAGAATCGTCGAAACCCCGAAAGCACTGTAGAAATACTGATCGTGATCGTAAAGGCGATAGGCAACATGCTGCGTCGTGCGAGAACCGACGAACGCGCGATACGCCAGGCCTCCCGCCCGCTCTAGTCGGCTCATACGATTGTTCGGTCCAAATGAAGTGAAGCCTGCGGCGTTCACTCCGGGTGTTCCGGCCTTCACGCTGCTGTACATCAGCGTCGCGCGCAGCGATTGTCGTGAATCGGGCGTGTATCCATAGTTTCCGAAGTAGCTGCCGTCGCGATAGTCGTTATTGCGTCCGATGTTATCGGTATCGAAACGGCTGACCGCATTCGAGAAATCAAATTGCTTCCAGGCGCCGCGCAGCGAGGCTCGTTGATCGGTGGTGGCGAACGATCCGCCTTCGGCACCGTACTCAAATTCGGGAGAGCCGCCGCCGGGCCTGGTAAAAACCTGCACCACGCCGGCGATCGCGTCCGATCCGAACAGCGCGCTCTGCGGGCCGCGCACGATTTCGATGCGGCTGATGTTGTCGGTCGCGAGGTGGGACAGGTCGTAGGCGCCGCCGGGTTGGTTGACGGGTATCCCGTCGACCAGAATCTTGGTGTAGTCGGACTCGCCGCCGCGCGTAAACAGCGACGTGATGCCGCCGATGTCGCCGCTTCGCATCACCGCAAGGCCGCTGACATTGCGCAGCAAGTCGACGGCCTTCGGCGCCTCGGAAGCCTCAATAGCTGCGCGATCGATAACGTCAACGCTTGAACCCACTGTCGTCGTAGGCGCCGGCGTCCTCGTCGCTGTAACGACAACGACATTTTGTAACGGTTGGATTTGCAGAACCGTCTTGTCGAGTTGCACACTGCCTTCGACAGCCACTTCCCGTTCAAACGGTGCGAAACCTTCCGCCACCACGCTGAGGTTGTAGCGTCCGCTTGAAATTCGAGTGAAGTCAAAGCAGCCTCTCTCGTCTGTCTGGATTTGAAACCGCTTTAACGGCTGTGTTTGCGTCATTGTGACTGTGGCGCCGCCAATCGCCGCGCCGCTGGAGTCTTCGACGCAGTTCGAAAGGGATGCGGTGGATTGAGCGCAAACGGTGACGGCGGAGACGGCAAAAACGGAGACGACGTGGCAAAGCCACGTCCAACGTGGATTCTTCATGGGGTTCCTCTCCCGCGAAAGGTCTATTCCTCCGGGAGGTGTCTGACTACGCGACGGCATGTCGCTTTACAGTTGCGGGGCAGTAGCGGATTCTCACCGCTTTCCCTCATCGGAGTACGGTTAAATTTTCGAAACGCGGCACATGATACCATTTTCCCGATGAGCGGAGCGAATGCTAGCCCGACGCGAAGCGCAAACGCGGTAGCGCGCAGCCTTAAAGAAAGGGCGCAGCCATAAAAAAATATGGAAAACTTGATGGAGTACGTCGGCCGCGATGAACTGGAGCGCCGCTGGGCGCGCGTCCGGCGCTACATGGAGACCGACGCGTTGATCGTCCTTCAAAACGTCGATCAGTTCTATCTCACCGGCACGCTCCAAAACGGCGTGCTGTGGTTTCCGCGAGAAGGCGAGCCCGTCTTTGCAGTGCGGAAGAGTTATGAAAGAGCGCGGATCGAATCCCCCTTGAAGAATATCATGCCGTTGAAATCGTTTTCCGAACTTCCCGGCTTGATTCCGAATCCAGGCAGCACGCTGGGTTTTGAATTCGACGTTGTTCCGATGGCGCTCTTCCAGCAAATCACGAAACAATTTCCGAACCGCAAACACGTTGACGGCGGAAAAGCCTTACGCGAAGCACGCGCGGTCAAGACGTCCTATGAAGTCGGATGCATCCGTCGGGCTGCCGCGATGCTCGACAAGGCGTTTCTGGATATTCCGTCACAGCTTCGCGAAGGTATTGCCGAGTTCGAGCTGGCGGCACGGATCGAATACGTCATGCGGATGGCTGAACATCAGGGCCTGCTGCGGGTCCGCCGCTTCAACATGGAGATGTTTTACGGCGCCGTCTCATTCGGCGAGACGTCGGCGTATCCGCACAACTTCGACGGTCCGGTGGGCGTTCGCGGCCTGTATCCGGCCGTTCAGTCGATGGGCAGCCGCCGCAAACTGAAGCCGGGCGATCCCGTGATGGTTGACGTCTGCGGCGGATATGCCGGCTACATCGCCGACGGGTCCCGAACTTATTCGCTTGGGGAAGTGTCGCAACAGATGCGTGACACCCATCAGTTCATCCTCGACTTGAATCGCTGGATCGAAGAACAGATCCGGCCTGGAGCTATTCCGAGCGAAATCTATTCGAAAATCCAATCACGCGTTGCGAACACGTCATTTGCGACTCATTTTATGGGCGCCGGGGAAAACCAGGTGAAGTTCGTCGCACACGGCGTTGGGTTGGAGTTGGATGAAACACCCGTCATCGCGCCAAAATTCGACACGCCTCTCGAAGCAGGTGTCGTGCTCGCCGTCGAACCGAAGGTCTTCTATCCCGGCCTCGGCGGCGTCGGCGTCGAGAATACCTATCTCGTCACCGAAACAGGCTGCGAACGCCTCACCACGTCTCCGCAGGAAATCAATTGCAGGACATTCGCGTGACGGGCAGCGTCCAACGCTGAAAATATCTGACGCGGCCCCGCTTTGCTTGTAGTGCTAAAGGCGAACCTGGACTCGGGACAACGAACGATTGACGACGGGAGCCAGCAATCCGATCTGGTCCATCAATTCCCCGAAAGATTCCGGCAATAAAGCCTGCGGTCCGTCGGAGAGCGCATTCTCCGGCTGATCGTGAACTTCGATGATCAAACCGTCGGCGCCGACGGCGATCGCCGCGCGGCTGAGAGGCGCGACCTTGTGGCGCTTGCCGGTACCGTGACTGGGGTCGACCAGAATCGGCAGGTGAGATATTCGTTTGACGGCGGGGACGATCGAGAGATCCAGCGTGTTGCGAGTGTGGTCGGCAAAAGTGCGGATGCCGCGCTCGCACAGGATGACCTGGTAATTCCCTTCCGCCATGATGTACTCCGCGGCGAGAAGAAAGTCGTCGAGTGTGGCGCTCATGCCGCGCTTGAGCAAGACCGGCTTTCGTGCCAGGCCTGCAGCTCGAAGAAGACTGAAATTCTGCATGTTGCGCGCGCCGATCTGAATCACGTCCGCGTACTCTTCGACCATTTCGATCGTTTCCGCATCGATCGCTTCGGTGACGATCGGCATTCCCGTGTACTCACGAGCTTTCGCCAGAATCTTCAAACCATCGAGCCCAAGTCCCTGGAAGCTGTATGGAGAAGTCCGCGGCTTGAAAGCGCCGCCGCGGAACATGTGCGCGCCGTTAGCGCGGACTTTCTCGGCGATGCGCAAAGTCTGTTCTTCGCTCTCGACGGCGCACGGTCCGGCCATCACCACAACGTCCTGACCGCCGATGACGACATCACCAACCGTGATCTCCGTGTTGTCCTGCTTCAACTCACGGCTGACCAGCTTGTAAGGGTGCGTGACCTGGATCAGCTCGACCACGCCCGGCATATTTTCGAAAAAGCCGGGCTCTACCGGACCCGGATTACCCGTCAGACCGATCGCGGTGCGGCTCGCACCCGGCATCGGATGCGCCTTGAACCCCAGTTCCTCGATTTTTTGGCACACCCTCTCCACATCCTGCGAGGTGGCATGCGCTCCCATCACGATTAACATAGGGTTGGAATTCTAACACGCCCTTCGCCGGAGCGCCGCGCCGAACGGCCTGAAACCCGCACTGGCCGTGCCTCTTTCAACGTCGGGAAGCGAGGCGACCGTGGATAGCTGCTACACTCGCAGCCTGGTTTTGCAGTTCTCCGCAGCTGGTCTGTCGTTAATGAGTGAGTACGAGGACGAGGAGAACTACTATTTCGATGCTTTCAAAAAGTGATTCGGCGTTGAACCAGACGCCTCGGTCGCAAAGAATGCTTTCGCTCTGCTTGCTCCTGCTGAGGGGACCTCTGTGCGACTAATATCGCGTTTCGCGCGACTTTCACGGATCTGCAGAGACCATCTATTGATGCCGTTACGTTTGGGAATGGCCTAAGGATTGCAGTTGCTGTCCGGGATTGTGGCGTGCTGCTGGACGATCTGAAAAACACGATTCGAGTGCGGCATTACAGCCGCCGGACTCAGGAAGCCTACGCAGGTTGGGTGAAACGCTTCATTCTGTTTAATGGAAAGCGCAATCCGCGGGAAATGGGTCCATGCGAGAGTCCAACA
>JACXTT010013407.1_pt1 | contig 10797 bp, 4 predicted proteins | sample 9270951 | NCBI WGS metagenome assembly JACXTT01 (sample SAMN15532306, study PRJNA645909) | rock metagenome | isolation source: weathered quartz diorite | place: Puerto Rico | collected 2017-06-21
AATTTGTTATTCTTTCTCATGGCCAATCTCCTGATTCATTGGGCTTCAAGCCCGTGAGTTTGTTTACTGGAGACCGTATCGGTACTCCGCGAGATTGGCCTTCTCATACCATCTACCAAGCCTTAGGCTTTGGTGTTCTTTGTGTTAGCCTTGTGTTTACAGCGATATTAGCGGAAGGGGACCCTATCTCTTGGACAGAGCCTTATAGTAGTCCTCCACCTGTTTTCGGTACGACTCTGGGATATCTTCGTCCTTAGCTAGGTGAATATTTTCTCGGGTGAACTGTTGTTGCAGATTCTTGCTTAGATCCACTTCCAGTTGGCGAAATCCTTCGATCACGCTACTGCTCAGTCGTTCCAGTTCCTTGTTGTCCTGGAGGAACTTCAGAGAGTTCATCTGCTTCATCCGTTCCATTACATTTTTGACTTGGCCAGCCAGATCAGGCTGGTCGGAAAGATGTTTCCCAATCTCTTGGGCTTCCTTGACCCGCAGCTCGTACTCCCTTTCGAACTGCCGTCTCTCCTCGGGCGTCATCGACGCGGGTGCTGGTAGTTCGCGGTCCCCAAAGTTGACTGCAGCATTGCCGAAATTTGTACTTCCGTAGTACTGGTGTTCGGTATCGTCGCCATTGGCTTGTCGGCGCTCGCCTTCCGGACTCGTGCCTCCCAGAGCAGAGCCGCTCGACTTTCCATCTGTCTGAGCGGAACGAGACGACTCCCGGCCTTGTCCCTTAGACTCCTGTCTGCCGGCATTGGCCGCTCTGCCAGGATCGCCTGCTTGTGCATCCGAAGACGGTTCTCCCGGCTTAGCATCTGTTTTGCTCTTTCCGGCAGAAGATGGAGTCGAGCGCTTCCCATCGGGCTGCGATCGGGAAGCCTGAAACTGTTGCAAGCGTCGATTAAGCGATTCCAAACTTCCTATGAGATCTCCAGTCTGGCTCAGTGCCCGGCTCAGCTTTTCTTCTCGAGTGGGAGCGGTTCCTGAATTGGCGAGACCCTTCTCTGCCGAAGCGATTTTCTGCTGGAGAGCTTCGATGGATGCTTGGATGTCCTGTTCCCTCTGTTTGGCGCCATCCAACAAGCCGCCGGCAATTAATTGGCTGGCCTGATCGATCTTTTCCTGAATCCGGTTGTCCCGGATGGAATTACCGGCTGACTGGAGCTTCTGCGAAGTCGACTTCTGATTGACGGCCGATCTTTTGGCCGTGCTGAAGAGACTCTGCTCCATATCGTTCAGTCCCTTTTTGAGTTGCGATTTGTCTTGAAAGATCTGACGCTTCTTGTGAAAGTCCTTTTCCACTTGCTCGCCAGCCTTCGGAGTGGGGTTCGGCTCCGTACCCGAAGAGCCGCGGGCCAGTTGATCGAGCTCTGACTGAATCTTCTCCTGTTGCTGTTTCAATTGTTCGGCGTTCGCCTGAATGCGTTGGAGCTCATCAGAAAGGCTGTTCTTCTGCTGATTGTCGAGAAGCTGCTGCGCATCGCTCATTCGGCTCAAGGCTTGGAGGCCTCGGTTTTGGGACTCGGCACCACCACTTCTTGAAGTGTTGCTCATCTCCTGAGCCGCCTGCTTCAAACGCTGGCTCGCTTTGAGCAGTTCTTCGTTCTGAGTTTCACGGGAGAGTCGTTCCAATTGACGGGCGAGCTTTTCAATCTCTGCCTGCAGCGTCTGCTGCTCGGAATTTCCTGAGCTGCTACCCTGCGAAAAGCGGGAGGCGGGAAGCTGGTGCTGCCGCTCGTTTAGTTGCTGTTGCCGCCTGGCCAGTTCTTTTAACTTACGGCTCAGTTCATCGATCTCTTCGCTTGCCTGCATCGAATTGCGTTGCTGCAAGGTTTCGTATTGGTTCTTGAGCTTGTCCAGTTCCAACTCAAAAAGCCCTTCCAGCTCTTCTGCCCCGAGGGAGTTGTTCTGTCCGCCGGAAGCATTTCCGTAGGCGACTTGAATCTCCCTAAAATAGGCTTCGGCTCTCATGAGGTACTGTAAAGAGGTTTGTTCCGGGCTGATAGCTTCCTGAGGCTTCTTTTCTGAAAGACGCTCCTGAGCCGGGGCCATGGCCTCAACAGCTTTAATCAGGTTCTCCGAGAGTTTCTGGAATTCTTTGTCACGAGTCGCAAGCGCCCTGCGCTGAATCCGTTCTGACAGAGTCTGAGTTTGCTGCCGAAGTTTTGACTGCGAATCGGCCACGACCTTCACGTTGTCGGAGTACTCTTTTGAGCTGAATGATTTCTTTTCGCGAATCAATCTGAAGGTGGCAGCTAAGATCTCTTTTTGACGCGCGGACAGCACTGACCCGATGTCCGAGGGGTTGCCCATCCCACCTGCTGTCTGAGCCTGCGAGAACTCTTTGCCGAAAGGTCGTACTTCCAGGAAATAAATGTCACTGGTAGTGGTAGTGCGGGAATCCGAAGCTTTGGCGAAGTAGCTGATAAAATCACCTGGTTGCAGATTGTATTCTTCGAGGAAGAACGTATGCGTTCCTGAGATCGATTTAGGAGTTGGTCCTGATTCCTGCCCAAACAGATCTATTACATTTTCCTTGCCGCCGTTTACGGTGAAATGAAGCTTCAAGGAGTTCACTCCGAAGTCATCATCGGCCTTCACCTCCGTGAGTACTTCTTCCAGTTTGGTTGCCCGCCTGTCCCGTCCCGGCTTGAGGAAGGTGACCGAAGGGGGTTGATCATCGAGTGCGGTAATGGGGTATTCGTGGGAAGCGATGGCAGCCACATTCGCAGAATCTGTCAACTCAATTTCGTAAGTGGAATTCTTGGTGACTTCAATCCGCCCTTGGAACGTCTCTTTAGCATTCTTTTGCATGGGAATTGAAGTGCCATCGTCCAAGAGGACTCGGGCCGAGGCCGCATCAATGCTGGTGATCGCTTCAACATCCACTTGCGTCCCTTTGAGTGCGGTAATTTCCCCTCCATCCTCTTCTCTCTTAACGGGAAGAGCCGTATAGCGGGGAAAATGATAGGTCAGGTTGATCTTCTCTACTTGGGCCAAATCGGCAACGGAAATTGCGAATTCGGAGGACTTCACATTCCCTGCCTGGACGTAGTAGCGGACTTTTTCGTGAATGTCGAGAAAAAGAAAAGCGAAAGCATTCGAACCTTTGGCCGGCTCCATACGGTTCCGCTCCCAGCGATCTTTACCTTGATAGAGGGAAAACAAGCTGACCTCTTGAGAGTCGAACCCGATGAGTCGGGCGGAAACCAACTGGTCGGAGCCCTTTCTCACCTGAATGTTGCCCGGGCAGACGTCCAGCCGATACAGAGACTCGGCCTGTGGGATAAGCCAACTCGAGTAAAGCTTCAGTGTTGCATAGGGGAAAAAGTGAGGCCCGAAAAGCTGCAGCAGGATCAAAAAAACGATCAATGCCAGGGCGACGGATCCAGACAAATAGGGTTCTCGAGGATCAAAGAGAGATCGGGCTTGAATAGATTGACTGTGACCCAGCGCGTCGCGGACAAGTAAAGGCACAAACGGATTTTGCTCAGAATCTTTTCCGATCTCAACAGCAGTGACGAGTCGGTCTTGGAGCGCGGTATTACGCTCTTCTACGTACCGCGCAATTTGAACATCTCGAATCTTCCTTAGAAGGGGACGGCCGAGGAAACAAAAAAATGTAGCGAGTATCAGCAGTATCGAAAAGACCCTCGCTGTCAGGAGCGATCGGTCACTATAGTTCCAGTGATCGACCCACAGGATGGCGACAACCAAAACTGCGAGGGAGAGCGCCAGAGAGAGGGCCAGTCCCTTTGCCACAACAATCCATCTGAATCGTCGCCGTACCTCGTGAATCTTATGCAGTAATTGTTGGTATTCCGACGTCATGTGATTGATTCGTGGAGCTGTGTGGATCGTACTGGCGATGACTTATTGGCCTACAAGCCGACGGCTGTGGCAACCCCTCACCCCTGGCCCCTCTCCCTGTGGGGGCGAGGGGTGAGTAATATTAATTTCTAATTCTAGACTCTCGGTCCCCATCCCCCAGGGCTGGAGCTCCGGATTTCTTGAGCGCCAAGGCAAATTTGTCGTAGGCCGATCCCGGCCAGACCAATTCGGGAAGGTGTCTCGATTGCGTCTGCTACTGCTCAAGCACATCCTTATAATAGCGGTTGGCCAGGAAACTCTCAACGAGCAAAATCGAGAGCGCCACTACAACCAGAAACCACCACAGGCGCTGCCGGGCCTCCAGGGCAAGACGCTGATCTGCAGAGACCTGGAGTGGGCGGCTGGAGGGCTGTGGTTGCCTCGGATCCGTTCGAATGGCCGAGAGAATTCGTTGCGGGTCGATTTTTCTCAGATCAGATTCGCGGGAATCGACATTCACCGCAATCCAATTCCTGAAGTTTCGTACTGTAGTCTGATAAAAGCCGGGTTCCTCCAGAGTGAAGGAGGGAGACTGGAGTAAGTCCCTGTCATTCAATTCCGTCTTCTCTCCCGAGGGCTTCTCGACGCTCCAGGACTGACTAAAGGATCCGGTATCGCCTGGAATCTTTTTCAGGAGCTTATCCAGGAGCGGATTCAACTTGCTCAAAGGTGTCACCTCTCCCACAGAGAACGAGGTGGGAGTCTCCTCAAAATTAACAGAGTACTTAGCCAACTGTTGACAAAACGGCAGAAAGACTGATTTCAGTGGTAGATCGTTCCAGTCCATATTCAGAGAGGAAGCGAAAAGCAACGAACGGCCTTTGCCGATGCCAGCTTCAACCAGCAGAGGGCTTCCATCCTCGAACCGTGCCAAGACGTGACTTGCTTCGTGAGGAACGCATCGAATGTATCCCGAGAAGGGCGTGCCAAGGAAATAGGAATAATGGACCGCTCCAAAGATATTGAAGATGGGATGCTGCTTCTGCATTTCTCTCATCGTGAACTCCCTTTTTCCACGCTCCGCCTTGTAAACGTTTGCCAAGTGCGCTGGCAGAATCCTTTCAGCAGGGCCGGTGAGCTGGACCGGATTTACATGCTCGCCAGCGATAAAGATGATGCCGCCACCATTCTTGAGGAATTCATAAAGCGGCGAAGCCCAGCGGGTGGGAATCGCAGGCACATTGTTCAGCAGCACCGCACCGTACCCGTTTAGCTCAAAGGGGGAACTGGCTCCGATGTCCTGGACGTCCACAGTGAATGGAGAATCTGAGCTTCCAGCCAGAGCCTTTGACAGATAGAGGTTGTTGCGAGCGCCACTTTCTCCCAACAATAGTAGTTTTTGTGCTTTGCGCGGGTTCAGCACAAAGTGATACACATTATCCAGTGCGAGGAGATCTGTGTATGTGAAAACGATGCGTCCCGGCGTCACTCCAGGCGGCTGATTGAAAGGCTCGAACTCGATGTCTTCTGAACCATCTTTTCCCAGTAACAGTGGCCGTTCCTGAATGGCTTTGCCGTTGATCTCCAGCTTAAGCGTAGCCGGCGCCGGTTTTGCCAGACCCGAGGACGAAGCTCTGGCACGAATCTTCAGTAGCGAATTCTCCTGATTGCGAGTCTGGCTAACCTGAACTTGGCTGACCCACGCATTGCCCAGTTCAGTGCTGGCGACGTCATGGGGCTCAATCCTGATCTGTTGATCCAAAGTGAAGTCCTGCTGTCCATCGTTCCATCCGCTATATTGAAAATCACTGATCCAATGAATCTCACGCGCTTCATTTGCCGCAGAGGTTAACAGCTGGTTTGCCAACTTCAGCGCCTGAGCATAGTTTGTGCTTCGGTACGAGGGGCGCAACCCTCTGATGAGCGTCTGGACACTTCCATGATCCGCTTGAGGACTATTTAGTACCTCTGACGTATCTGAAAAGACAACAACCTGAACAGAGTCTCCGCTGTTTAGCCCATTCACCAGTTGGAGGGCGAGATTTTTTGCTTTCTCAAACCGATCTCCAAATCGCATACTGAACGAATTGTCGAGTAGGATTACCACAGACCTGCTTTGCGAGGTTCGCACGGCCGGAGATGTTTTCGACGTGAAGAAAGGCCGCGCGAAAGCCAGAACCAGCAAGACCAAAGCTACTATTCGCAAAGTCAGGAGCAGGAGGTGTCTCAACCTCTGTTTGCGCCACGACTTCTTGGGCATCCGGTTGATGAACATGAGTGAACTGAAAGGGACTTTCCGAGCTTCTTCCTTGCGGACTAGATGAAGCAGGATTGGCGCGACAATTGCCAACCCAGCAAACAGGAATAGGGGATTGAGGAAGTTCATGTCCAACGTCCAAGGTCCAAAGTCCAATGCCCGATACCTGCGACGTTGGACGTTGGACCCGAAGGGATGCTACATCGATTTTTGGCGCGTATAAAGATAGGAATACAGCGCATGATCCAACGGCTGCGAAGTGTCGAGCAACAGGTAATCTACGCCGAGCACGCCGCATTCTCTCTTGAATGTCTCGATATGCTGATTCATAAGTTGCAAGTACTCTTCTCGGACGGCTTCCGGCACCATGATCACCTGGCGTTTGGTTTCCATATCCTCCATGCGGAATGATCGTGAGAATTCAAAGTGACGTTCCTGGGGGTCCAGAATGTGACAGACGAGCATATCGTTTCCTTTGAACCGGAAATGTTGCAAACTACCCACCACGTCTTGCGGCGGGGCGTAGAGGTCAGAAATCAGAATAACGATCCCGCGCTTGCGCAAGGTGTCGGCCAGAGCCTGAAGAGGCCTTCCAAACTCGGTCTTGGCAGTCGGTTTCACTTTATCGAGGATGTGTAAGAGACTGTTTAGATGGCCTAGGCGGCAGCGAGCGGGGAGTTTGTCCACCAGGTGATCATCAAACGTTACCAGTCCTACGCTATCTTTCTGCCTTTGCGCAAAATAAGCTAGAGAGGCCGCCAGGTAGGAAGCGTATTCCATTTTGGAAACGGATGCTGACCTGTACCCCATCGATCCACTCACGTCGAGAAGCAGATAGATGTTGGTATTGGTCTCGCCCTCGTACTCCTTAACATAGTATCGATCGGATCGCGCGAAGACCTTCCAGTCGATTCGCCGGATGTCGTCTCCGGGCATGTATTGTCTGTACTCAGCGAAGTCAACACTGAAACCCAAGTAGGGTGACTGATGCAGGCCGGAAACAAACCCTTCCACTACCGTTCGCGCAATCAGCTCCAGGTTGCCGATCTTGGAGAGAATGGCAGGGTCAAGAAATCGGGGCGGGGAAGAAGTCGTAGTCATAGCTGACATGTCCTGTGCTGAGATCAATGAGGCGAAAGGAGCGCCCTGGGTTTCCCTTTCCTCTTGTCTCTTTCGCCTTTCGCCTGCCTCGCTCGAGCTACATTCCCGATCTTGGAGCCGGCACAGCGTCAATAAGTTTGGCAATAATGTGATCCGCGTTGACTTGAGCCGACTCAGCATGGAAATTGGTCAGCAACCGATGCCTGAGTACTGGCGGCGCCAGGTGCCGGATGTCGTCGACGGAGACGTTATAACGGCCCTGCATGACTGCCCTGGCTTTCCCTCCCAGAATCAGAAACTGCGAGGCTCTCAAACTGGCCCCATAATTGACCCAGGACTTGATGAAATCTGGAGCGGTCTTGTCAGTGGGCCGTGAAGCACGAGCTAGATTGACGGCATAACGCGTCACTGACTCTGAGGCGGGGATTTTCCGAACCAGTTTCTGAAAATTCAGAATGTCTTGTCCGCTGATCAAGCGTTCGTAGCGAACCTCCTGGTAGGAGGTTGTTGCGTTGACGACTTGGATCTCCTCCTCCTCTGAAAGATAATCAATCAGAATATTGAACATGAATCGATCCAGTTGAGCTTCAGGCAATGGATAAGTGCCTTCCAATTCGATAGGGTTCTGAGTAGCCAGCACGAAAAAGGGAGGCTCCAAAGGATAGGTCACTCCCTGTACGGTGACGCTGTACTCCTGCATGGCCTCAAGCAGTGCAGATTGAGTCTTGGGGGGTGTCCGATTGATCTCGTCAGCTAAGAGGATATTCGCAAAAATCGGACCCTTAACGAAGACGAGCGTGCGGCGGCCTGTTGTGTGGTCTTCCTCAATGATATCTGTACCAGTGATGTCCGCTGGCATGAGATCCGGAGTAAACTGAATCCGTTTGAATTTCAAGTCGAGAACATTGGCAATGGTCTTGATCAACAGGGTCTTCGCAAGCCCCGGCACTCCGGTAATGATCGCATGTCCGCCCACAAAAAGAGAGGTCAGCACCTGTTCAACCACACTGTCCTGCCCGACAATCTCTCGACGAATTTCGCGCAGAATGAGCTGATGCGCCTTTTGCATCCTTTCCAAAAGTTCCACTTCGGAAGAAGCTGTGGTCGGATGGCGACTTTCGACCTCAGCAGGCCCGTTTTTGTCAGTAAGCATTCGATCCACCTCGAAATGTTTGCTACCAACCCACTTCAAATTTGAAGCAACTCCCTCTCCCGTTCGTGGGGAGAGGGTGCCCACAAGGGCGGTTGAGGGGTCAGCGATTGACGGAGATCAAAACACCCTGCGGTCGCTCTTGCATGCCAGCGGCTCGCCATTCCCCGAGGGACCACGAACTGTCCACCATTACCGCAAAAGCGCGGCAATCGTGGCTACCCGATCCAGGATAAGTTGGCTAATCAACGACCTTCAACAACAACTCTTGTGCCGGCTCGAAGCCTGGGGCGATCTCCAGGGCTGCCAGTGCCTCCTTCCTGGCGTCCACCTTCTTCCCCATCTCAAGTAGGACGCTGCCAACATGGAAATGCGCGGAAGCTTTGTCAGGCGGGTCGAGAGCCAACAATGCCCGGTAGGTTCGCAACGCGAGCGGGAGATCCTTTTGTCTGAAAGCGAGGTCCCCTAAGAGTTCGTGAACCGGCTGGTCGAAGGGATCGATGTACATTGCACTCTGCAATGTCTCGGTGGCCTGCGCGGGTTTGCCGGCTTCAACCAGCCACTGACCTAGCTGTTTGAAAGACTCGAAATCATCGTCGTTTCGTCCAGTGAGGGCTTGCAACTCTGCAATAGCATCGGCCAGGCGGCCCTGTTTCTTGTAGATCTCCGCCAACTGCTTGTATGGATTGTCGCGTTCAACGTAGCCGGGAAAAACCGCCTTGGCTTTAAGGAAACAGCCAATGGCCTCGTCCAATTGACCTTCATCCCGATAATAGCCCGCCAGCTTTAAGTTAGCAAAGAAATTGTCCGGTTGTTGCAACAGGAGAGCTTCCAGCTTCGGTCGTGTATCGACACCCTCCTTTCGATCCAAGACCTTGAAATCGACACTCCTAAGAGTCTGGGCATAGGAGGATTCCAAATAACCCTTGAACTTTTGGTCAAATTCAGGCGGAGACCATTTCAAGGCCAACTGCAAGACTTGCTCGAGCGAATGACGCCTCTTGAAAAGCTGCATCATTTCCAGAATTTTCTCGAAGCCGAAATTCTTCTCGATAAATTCGCAGGCCTGTCCGGCCTGGAAATAAGACTGTGGAACCTGACCGGGAAATTTTGGGCGCGTAAACCCGCTGTTCAGCTCAGTGATGGGAAGGAGTTTGTCCTCCTGAATGGCCTTGACGTTATCAGCGGATAAGTCGTCACCCCAGCCGGGTTTGGCCTTGTGTTCTTCCATCACGGATATTCCCTCCGCAAACCACCGCGGAATTCGATGCTCTGTCAACCCTAAGGTAATGACATGGGTAAATTCGTGCCACAGGGTACTACCCCAATTGAAACTGCTCTTCGGCCGAGCGCTTGGGGAGTCCATCACCATGCCGGGACCGAAGCACACGCCCAACGCACCCAGACCTGGCATTCCTAACGTGCGCACGGCAAAGTCCTCGTGATCCGGGAACATCTCAAGATAGATAGGTCCGGACGGGTAATACTTGAACTTCGCTGAGAGCGTTTGATAGGCCTGCTCGGCCAGGATCGGCACATAATTTTCCAGAAGGCGAGATTCCTTTTTGTGTAGCTTCAAAACGAAATGGGTGGTCTCAAGGCGGTCGAAGTTCTCATAGCTATCGATGAGGCGAAGAGTGTTGACAGTCCATAAATTGAACGGGTCCTTCTGATATGCTTTCTCGAGAGCGGCTTTAGCCGAATGCTCCTCACCCAGGCGCAGGAGATTGATGCCGAGACCGGAATAAGCCTTCCAGAAAGTAGGATCGACTTCAATTGCTTTTCGGAAAAACTGCACGGCCTGCTGGTAGAGCCGTTGGGTCACACAGAAATTTGCAAAACGCAGATAGATTTCCCCGTAATGAGGGTTAATGGAGAGGACTTCCCGAATTTGTACTGCAGATTCTTCTTCGCGGTTTCGAGCATAACTAAGAACGGCGTTCAGCGTCAGTGCCGGCAAAGATTTTGGATTTGTCTTCAGACTGCTCTGGACTTCTCGCTCGCATTCCTCAAATGCTTCGGCTTCCAGAGCCATACGTCCCAGCGCGACGTGAGCCTCTTCCATATTTGGATTGGTTGCCAGTACTTGTTTGAGCAGCTCCTGTGTCTGCAAGCCTTGGTCCTCTCCCCGACTCAGCGCGATGCCCAGGAGCGCCTCAGGATGATGAGGGTTGGTTTTTAGGACATCCGCAAATACCGTTGCAGCTTCTCCGGGGTTATATTTTTCGAGGAAGAGATTTCCCCAGGCGATCCAGGTCTCATGATCATTGGGGCGGGCACCCGTCGCCTGTTTAAAGAGAGCGTTGGCCTGTTTATACTGGCCCAGATGCTGTGCTGCTACCGCCGCAAATCCCAAGCGAGAAGCTGGTTCACCCATGACGCGCTTGTACAGCGACGAAAAATCCGACTGACTCTCTTCGATTCTCCCGGTCATCTCCAGCAGCAGGGCATGATGGAGTTGAGCTTCATCTTGGAGTGGCGG
>JACXTT010013408.1_pt1 | contig 10795 bp, 8 predicted proteins | sample 9270951 | NCBI WGS metagenome assembly JACXTT01 (sample SAMN15532306, study PRJNA645909) | rock metagenome | isolation source: weathered quartz diorite | place: Puerto Rico | collected 2017-06-21
GTGAGGGCCGCTTCGTAATCCGTACTGCCAGTGATCGCTTTTTCAAAGATCGCCGGGTTCGACGTCACCCCGCGCAGGCCGTCTTCTTCTATCAGTCGCCGCAGCTCACCACCGGTGAGGAGGCTGCGGCGAATGTAATCTAACCACACGGACTGGCCGTATTCCTGCAGCGCCTTGAGGGGATTCTTGTCTGTCGCACCCATGGCTTTTCTCCTTTACAATGACGAGAGACTTTTCGATCGCTTCATCGACTTAGGCGTTGTCAAAAAATAACTTCCCAATTATATAGCACTGCTGGACAAGCCAGCAGTGGCACCCGATTAGCAAAAGCAGGAAGTAATACTTTAACACGACCTTAGCCTTTCGCGTGTTTTGCTATCTGCTCCTTCGCGGCCGCCACGACACGTTCCGGCGTGAAGCCAAACTTCTGTTGCAAGTCCTTTAATGGGGCAGAGGACCCAAAGGTATGCATGCCGATGATCTGACCCTGAAAGCCAACATATCGCTCCCAACCCAGGGTAGACGCTTGCTCGACCGCGACCCGCGCGGTGATCGCGTGGGGGAGCACCTGATCGCGGTACTCCGGACTTTGTTGCTCGAAGAGTTCCCACGAGGGCATACTCACTACGCGTGCTCTGACGCCTTCTGTCCGTAATTGCTCATACGCATGAATGCACAGCGAGACCTCGCTGCCGGTAGCAATCAACAAGACTTCTGGGGCGCCCCCTTGCGCGTCAGCCAGAATATACCCCCCTTGCACAAGGCCTGCAGCGGGCGCGTATTTCGAGCGGTCTACCGTGGGGAGCGCTTGCCGAGTGAGGACCAAGGCCGTCGGCTGGCGTTGCAATTGCATGATGAACCGCCATGCTTCGATAACCTCATTGGCGTCTGCCGGTCGCAGAGTAATCAACCCCGGGATGGCGCGTAGCGAGGCCAATTGCTCCACGGGTTGATGGGTCGGACCGTCTTCCCCGACTCCGATCGAATCGTGGGTAAAAATATAAATAGTGGGAAGCTCCATGAGCGCGCTGAGTCGAATTGCGGGCCGGGCATAGTCGCTAAAGATGAGAAATCCTGATCCATAGGGACGCACTTTTGCTAGAGCCATGCCGTTCAGAATAGCGCTCATAGAGTGTTCACGGACGCCAAAGTGAAAATTGCGACCGCTCAAATTCTCGGCTGAAAAATCACCGGCTTCGGGGAAGGTCAACCTGGTCTTTGTCGAGGGGGCCAGGTCCGCGGACCCCCCAATAAGCCAGGGGATATTTTTCGCAAGAGCATTGAGCACCTGCCCCGATGAATCCCGAGTCGCCACTCCTTTCGCATCAGCGGGGAAGACAGGGAGATTTTTGTCCCACCCTTCCGGCAACTGACGACGGAATATCCGTTCACTCTGGTCGGCGAGTTCCCCGTATTGCTGGCGGTAAGCGTCGAACATCTCTAACCAGGTTGTGTGCAATGCCGCCCCGCGTTGACCGATACCGGCCTGAAAATGTTCGCGCACGCCTTCAGGCACGAGGAATTTTGCGTCTTCCGGCCAGCCGTAATTCCGCTTCGTGAGTTTGACTTCCTCTTCTCCCAGGGGTTCGCCATGCGCCGCGCTTGTATCTTGCTTATGCGGCGCGCCGTAGGCGATATGGCTCTCGACGATAATGAGGGTAGGGCGGTCAGGCGTGTCCTTAAAGACTTGCAAGGCGCGCTCAGTCAACTCAAGGTCGTTGGCGTCTTGCACCCGCGTAACCTGCCAGCCGTAGCTGTGAAAGCGGGCTGCGACGTCATCGCTAAAGGCCAAGTCGGTATTTCCCTCGATACTGATCTTATTGTGGTCGTAAATCCAACACAGATTGGAGAGTTTGAGGTGACCCGCCAGTGAGGCCGCCTCGCTTGAGATTCCTTCCATCATGTCGCCATCGCCACAGAGCGCATAGACATCGTAATTGACCACCTCAAAATTGGGGCGATTGAAATACTCCGCCATCCAGCGACCGGCAATCGCCATACCGACGCTTGTCGATACTCCTTGACCTAACGGTCCCGTGGTGGTTTCTACCCCGGTCGTCCAGCGATACTCCGGGTGCCCAGGACACTTGCTGTCGAGCTGACGGAAATGCTTGATATCGTCAAGTTTTACTGAAAGCTCCCCCAAGACTTCATACTTAGGGTTGACTGCTTTTACGCCGCAGAGATGGAGGAGCGAATACAGCAACATAGAGGCATGGCCAGCCGACAAGACAAAGCGATCGCGATTCGGCCAGATCGGATGTTCAGGATCGAAGCGGAGCGCGTGTTGCCACAGGCAGTACACGATGGGCGCCATCGCCATAGGCGTCCCTGGATGACCGGAGTTCGCTTGTTGCACCGCGTCCATGGATAACGTCCGGATGGTATTGATGCACAGCATATCGAGCTGTCTCTGGTCTACCGACGTACTCATGTCCTTCCTCCTACCACGAAGTTGCATCCAAGAGAAAAATCAGAGCGTGTATGTGGCAAGCAATCACAAGATCCTCATTGGTCGGAATGCCTCGCACCGTGCAGGGACTTCTGGGTAAACTAACAAGATCAGCATGCATGGTGTTTCACTCTAGATCAAGTCGGATGCCTATTGGCTTCCAGTTCTCTCGCCCTGGGTCCACCGCAACGGGTACCAGCGGCGCCAATCATATATGTGAGCCCTTTCGACTTCCGGTTCCCTCGCCCCTTGGGGGAGAGGGGAAGTCTACAGCGATCACCCTCTCTGGAGAGTTGCATTCCCAGGCAGAGCCTGGGAATGAGAGTGTTAACTTTATTCCTAAGGGAGGTTGGCGTCCTCTGTCGACGACACTTCTTGTGCTGCGACAGCAACAACGAGTTTCCCACGCCCACGCCTCTGCTGCACTTTTCCTGTGTACGCTGCGGAGGCCTGAGTGAGCGGCAGCACAGCGTCCACGACCGGATGGAGATCTCCCGCCTCCAGCAGGACCCCGATCCGGGTCAACTGTTCCTGGTTCGGCGCCACGATAAAAAACGCCTGTTTCACTCGGTCGTCAGTAGAGGTTTCGCTATCCGCAGCAATGGTGATCATTCTACCCCCAGGCTTCAGTACGTCCCAGGATCGTTGCAGAGTTTCACCGCCGACGGCATCAAATACGACATCTATATCACGGACAATTTCTTCGAAGCGCACCGTGTGGTAGTCAATAATGTGTTCAGCTCCTAACTGCTGTACAAATGCAAGATTACGTGTGGATGCAGTAGCCGTCACATGGGCGCCATGAAGCCGGGCCAGCTGTATGGCGAAGACGCCCACGGCTCCTGCTCCACCATGCACGAGTACACGTTCTCCAGCCTGAAGCTGCGCGCGGTCAAACAGTCCCTGCCACGCGGTCAACGCTCCGATAGGAATTGAGGCGGCCTCGACGTGCGTCAAACCGGGCGGCTTTGGGGCAACACTGGTTGGTTGCGTGAGGCAATACTCCGCCATGGCGCCGTCGGAAAACCAGTCGTTCATACCGTATACTTCCTGGCCGATCTCGAAGCCGGCAATATCCTCACCTACAGCCGCAATGACGCCGGAGAACTCATGTCCTGGCACGGCGCGGCTACGTTGCTCGCCGTTTTTGCTATGCGTGGTGGGATACCACAGCAGCTCCGTCGGAGTCACGCCAGCCGCATAAACGCGGACCAGCAGTTCACCGCGCTGAGGTTGCGGTTGAGGAACCTGTTCTTCGACCAGCATTGGTGATTGCGCAGAGTCAGACAAACACATGCTTCTCATGCTTCACCTCTTTTCGCTCGGGTAAGAATAGTCGGCTTTCCTCCTATTACAAGAGAGCGTCAAGAAAAAAACTAGCTTCGGAAATCTATACGCTATGGGCGTACGATCCTACCAAACACCAGCGGAACAGTTCTGGAACCTGGCTGTCTCGATCATATAAAGTGACAATATCGCCCGTCTTCAACTGAAATGTTCAAGATGGAGCCCGCCGCTCGCGTCGATTGTGCATTACGAACCTGGAACTGTTCTGCATTCGATACTTCGTACGATTCGCCGTCGTCACCGCTATCTTCACTGCTCCGGGCGCCTTTCTTTCTGTGCAAGGACAGCGAGTGCTGCGGCGATCTCACCGCTGAGCCTTGCCACCGTCCGACTCAGCGCCGCCGCCAGGGTGCTGTACTCCTGTGACCCGGCGGCTTCGGTAAATTTCGATTGTCGACTGGCCAGCACCTCTCTGCCGTCTGGGCCCAGTACGCGCCATAACGCAACGAGAGACACGGAGCCATTCAGTGCGCCTAAGAACTGTGTCACTTCCACTACCACTTGATAGTCGATGGGAACCGAGCCCCTCCAGGGAAACACGGCGACGCGGTCGGTTCCAAGCAGCACTGACAAATTGTTTGCTAACACGCGGGTAAAATTCGTGGTGAGAGGCTCGGCCCATTGCGCAAACGCCGCCTGTTGAAGTTCGTTGCCACTGTCACCGGTGACGATCTGGGGTCGGTCTACATACTCAGGCAACCTCACCGGCCCCACGGCCAGAGCGACACCGGCAGCACCTGCAACTCGCTGACTCTTGTCGGTCTCTGGCAAGGCGGTTAACACGTACAAGCGAGTGGGCGGCGATTGGCGCCCGAGGCTGCAGCCGCCCCAGAGCAGCGCCAGAGCAAGAAGAGTACAAACAGCGAGAAGGTGGGAGCCCGGGCGCCTCATTGCGTTTTCACCTCGGTTCTGCCGAACAGAACAGCATTGGGGTTCCGCTCGAGAAAATCCGCGAGCACACGCACAGCCCGGGCAGCCTCGGAGAGCTCACGCAGCGTGTCCGCCAGCTCGTAGCCCATGGGCGAGTTCGGCGCGGTCATACCATTCACATTCTTCAGCATCTCCTGGGCGCTTTCGAGGGTGACGCGCGCCGCTCCTACGGTTTCTTTCAGGCCGTCGGTCAGTGTTGTCACATGCCCGTCAGCATTGCGCGCGAGTGTCCCGATGTCTCCCATCGCGCCTTTCACACTGCCCATCGCTTCCGTAGCACTCGCTGTTACCGGAGTAACCTGTTTGTCGAGATTGCGCACCAGTTGCCGTACGTCCGTCAGTGTCGTGTTGAGGTTGCGGATTGCTTCCATTAATTCGGGCGCAGTCATCAGTCGATCAACGCTCTGCAAGGTCGTGTGAAGGTTATTAAAGATATCTTCGAGCGGCAGCTCGCTGATCTTCTCGAACGCCTTCCGTATCGTTTGCTCCACCTGCTGCCTGGTCGTCGGAACCGTGGGGATCTCTGGCAGCTTAGTCAGCGGGTCGATCCCGAACTCCGCAGCTGGCGCCTCTGGATGAAAGTCTAGTTGAATGAACAACTGACCAGTGACAAAGCTCTCTAACTGTAGTTGCGCCCGCACTCCCTGTTCCACCAGTTTCTGTATGGCCTTTTCCCCCTCGGGGCGCGGTGTCACAAATTCAACCGTGTCAGGATGTAATTCCACAATGACCGGAATTTGTACCTTGACATGCTGGGGATCGATCGCCGCCTTGATCTTTACCACCGTCCCGATCGGCACCCCTTGGAAATCGACCGCAGCACCCACCCGCAAGCCTTGCAGATCGCCGGGGAAATACATGACCACTCGATCAATGTTGGCAAAAAACCTCCCCGAGCCGAAGACGAGAATGCCGGCAACCGCTAACACCAAGGCGCCGACCACAAAGCCGCCAATGACAGCCGGACTTGCTTGTCTACTCATGGATGTTCCTTTCCCCGTGTGAGAAACTGCCGCACCTTGGGGTCTTTGCTCTCGGCGAGCAGGACTTTGGGGTCGCCCTCGGCAATCATGGTTTTGCTGTCGGCATCGAGGAAGACCGAGTTCATGCCGATGGCGAAGATACTGGCCAGCTCGTGGGTGACGATCACCACGGTTGCCCCTAGGCTGTCCCGGAGTTCCAGGATCAAATCGTCCAGCAGTTTGGAGCTGATAGGGTCAAGCCCTGCCGAGGGTTCATCAAAGAACAAGATCTCTGGGTCTAGCGCCATCGCCCGCGCCAAACCCGCGCGTTTTTGCATCCCGCCGCTAATTTCGGAGGGATAGTAATCCTCAAACCCAGCCAGACCGACTAACGTCAATTTGAGGGACGCCAGTTCGCGGATCTGACTCGGGCGGAGATTCGTATACTGCTCAAGCGGCAGCGCCACATTCTCAGCCAAGGTGAGCGAGGTCCACAGCGCCCCTTTTTGGTAGAGAATGCCAAAGCGACGCATCAGGCGCTCGCGGTCGTGGGGCTCGGCGCGCCACAGATTATGTCTGTCAAACAAGACCTCACCTTTGGCCGGCGCTTTCAGCCCAATCAGATGCTTTAGTAATGTACTTTTCCCACACCCGCTCCCGCCCATGATAATGAAAATGTCCCCCCGCCGAATGGTGAAAGTGAGGTCGCGCTGGATAACGAAACTCCCATAGGCCATGGTGAGGTCACGGATCTCTATGTGGGCAGTCGTCGACTGGTCCTGGATGTTTTCCATTGTCATGGTTTTTACACTCCCAAGACTTCGTAGATCACAGTGAGCAGGGCGTCGGTCACGATGATCCATACAATGGCCGTCACCACCGCTGAGGTAGTGGCCTCGCCCACGGCAGCGGCGCTCCGGCCACTTTGCACGCCGCGCAAACAGCCGGCGAGGGCGACGACGACTCCAAAGACGGCGCCCTTAATCAGCCCTAAGAGGAAGGTGGTCAATGAGAGCGCTGCTTGAGTCTCGTTGTAGTATTGTGCGATGCCTAAGTCCAACATGCTCACGCCAATCAGCGCCCCACCAAGAATTCCCACTAGGTCCGCATAGAGGCATAAGAGGGGCACCATGAGCATCAATGCCAACATACGCGGCAAGACGAGAAACTCCATAGGTGGGAGGCCAGTAGTAGACAAAGCATCAATCTCTTCGTTGACCATCATCGTGCCGAGTTGTGCGGCAAAGGCCGCCCCAGTTCGCCCGGCCATCACAATGCCAGTCATCATTGCTCCCATTTCCCGCGCCATGGCGATGCCGACCAAATCGGCCACATAGACCTGCGCGCCAAACTGCCGCAGTTGCACGGCGCCGACAAAGGCGAGAATGAGACCCACGAGAAAACTAATCAAGGACACAATCGGCAGGGCCTGCGCGCCGCACTCTTGCACGATGAGGAAGAAGTCGGGGCGGCGAAAACGGGCTCGGCCTTGCAGCAACTGGAAGAAGGCGATCGTCACCTGGCCCAGGAACGTTAGCAGTTCCTTTGATGCAGCAAGATGGTCTTGGACACGCACGCCAATGCGAGCGAAGAACGGCTCCGCCACGCTTTCACGGCGAGCGCCAGAGCGTTCAGGCACAGCAGTAGCAAGGCGCAAGAGACGCTGGACTCCCTGGGGTAGGCTCAACAGGTCACAATCGAGCTGATGCTGACTACACAACGTTACACATTTCAACAGAAACGGCAGCAGAGTGCTGTCCCACGCCTGCAGTTCCTGGGTGTCGAAGGTCAGGCGTCTCACCTGAGGTGAGGATTCCACCTGTTGCGCCACCTCGCTGATCACAGGGAGTTCCTCTTCTCTTGTCCAATTCCCCGAGAGCCCTACACACAACGTGTCTGCGTTTGGGTTGTGGAAACGCAACGCCGGGGTCGTCGATATAGGAACAGGAGTATCTCTCTCAAGAATGTTTGACATTGGAGCCATAGCATTGGTGATGTTGTTTGCCGTTGTGGATAGGGCAATTTTTATTGCAGTGCGGTAATCTCCCTTCAGGGCGCGCGGCTTTCCTGCTCAAGGTCCTCTACCGTTCCTCTGCTCTTGAGAAAAAATGAACAGAAGCATCATTAGATTGAGTCGTCATCGTCTGTCAATCTTTGGTCCTCTCATTCCCGTCTTGACTGAATTCACGTGTCTTAGCTGCGTGATTCGCCGAGCCTGGTCTGGACTAATCGCTGAATGACGGCATACAGCAGAGCGGTTGACACGCCAAACATCAGCATGCCGTTGGCCGCTTCAAGCGGCGCCAATAATCTCCACGAAGGCGACATGACCATATCGGAATCGCCTAGCGTCGTGTAGTTCATGCCGGAATGATAAACAGCCCTCGCGAATTGCGAAAATTCGCCGCAGAAGATGAACACGAGAGCCCAGGCGGCTATCGCTACCAAATGGGCTGCAAGTGCGACCAGGGTGACTCCAGTTACGATCCCCACGTCCTTCCAGAATCGGACACCGGCACGACCAAGCCTCAACTCGTAGCGAACGAAGTAGACGATCGGCATCAGGGCCAGCGCTTGAATGATGACCGTGGCGAAGGTCAGTATCACAGCCACGCCTAGAGGCAACAAAAGAGCTATATGGTCAGGGGAAGGGGCCATATCGTCCTAGTTCGTCTCACGTTGCTTCGCCTTCTCATAACGGCGCCCCTGCTCATGTCACGTTTGAACGCACGGTCTACTCCTTGTCGTCCGCTTTGCTTGTTTGTGCCGGAGGCGCGGCTAGGGTGGCCTGGATCAGCTGTGCCCGCTCCAGATCCACGTTGGTCTTCAACACCGTTCCGCCTAGCCCGCGGATCGTGTGCAATATCACGTCCATATCTCCCTCATTGTCCAGGACAAAAAGGGCGGACGTCCCTGGCTTCATCAGGCCTTCCACCTCCCGGACGAAGTCGTCCTCGATGCCAACCGAAACCGACATGGCGCTGCCAGCGCCTCCCACCATGGCGCCGATGGTCGCGCCGACGAGTGGCGCGCCGAGAACCAGGCCCGCGAGAAAGCCCACGACGCTGGTCCCCAGGACGTTGGACGCGGCTGGGAACGCCTCTCGATTGAGTATGAATGATCCATCGGGGCGCCGCACGACCACGGCCACGTCATCGAGTAGAAGATAATGCTTGTCCCACCCCAGGCTGACGATTTCGTCGCGGACCTGCTTAGCCCGCTCCATGTCAGCGTACCCAATGGCCCACAAGTTCCCAGATTTCGTCATGGTCGATGCTCCTCTTCAGTAGGAATTTTTAATTGGCGCGAGTTTCTCGACTCTCAAGGAACATCTCCCTGTGCGAAGGGAGACTCCTGTGTCCGTCTTGTTCTGTATGCAGCGATTCCAAAGAAAGCCGCTCAATGGCGGCGATGAGTGGGCGGTAGAGAACGAGTCGCCTGGCAATGGGTGCAGCGGTCCATTCGTCGACCGCAGCCATGCCCACGATGGAGTACTCAAAAGCGTTTAGCGCACCAGAGAGATCTGATCCCGCCATTCTGGAACTGCCAGTTACTTGGATAGCCATTGCTTCTAGGGCTCCCACCACCGCTGTATCGAGATTAACTGCCGACGTCTGAACGAACTCCGGAAGGCGGGTCGGATCAAGTCGCTCGCGAGCGAGCGAGAGCAACAGAATAAAGATGAGCTGAGCGTCACCAGTATATTGCTGGAGTGCGTCGAGGTCGAGTGAGCCCAACTCAAACTTGGAGGACTCAATGAGGCCTTGCACGTCCTCTACCTTCTGGGAGATCCGTTGTCGCCAGGAATCGATGTCGTCCGTAATCACCGCCAACGGCTTAGCGCTTGTTCCCGACCGGGCAAGATCCGCCAATAAGCGCAGCATTTCGACCAAGCGCACGCGGAGCGCGTCTTGAGAACGCACTGGCCACAGGACCTGCTCTACGATGCCGAACACCACCAAACCGAAGAAGACGCCAATCAGACGATCGCGAACCACTGTGGCGCTGAGAGCCGGGCCAAAGCCCTGCAGGATGGCCTTGTAGAAAGCGAGGCCGATCTGATAGCCGCCGTACGAAATGCGGGGTGTCCCGAAGTTCACCCACGCGGCCACGGCGGTTCCGGCGCCAAAGATGAGCCAGAAGCCACCGATAGTCTCCACGTTGGGAAACAGGTACACCAGAGCAACGAGACCCATACCCCCGCCAACAGCAGCGCCGCCGAAGCGGAGGAGGCCCTTTTGGTTACTCGCCCCAATGGTCGACAACGACACGACGAAACAGGTGATGACTGAGGTGTAAATACCTGGATAGTCAAAGCCGATGAAGAAAACATAGCAGATCAGCGCGGAGAGGGTCCCCTTGACCGAGAACCGGATATATTCGGGATTGTCGAAAGCGTCAGGTAAAAACAAGCTCCGCTTTTCGGCGGATACAGCACTGGATGCATCAGCCTCACTGAAGCGGCCCGGGATAGCCAGAGCGATCTCGTCCAGCGTACGCTCCATGTCGGTCAGTGGAGACATCGCGCCCGCAGTCTGCTCGGCTGCCAGCGTTACCCACTCGCCGGGCAACGGTAACCGCATGTCCCCGAACGCCTGCCGCAGCCGCTCGCAACCTGCTGCCACGGTCAGCAGCCGTTCATGTTGCGTCCCCGCAGCCGTACCGGAATCGAGCGCCTGGAGTGCTGTGGCAGCGGTCACTAATCGGTCCACCAAGGTAATGAGTGCAGCCAATTCCTCATGGCGAACACGCGCCCACGAGTGGACAAGCGCGGCCGTTTTCAGGAGTGCGAGAGGACGGGACATGCCCGCAGTGACAAGAGAAGACAACGAGGCGCCTTCTGGCTCCGGCTCATCACTGTCAGTGAGGAGACGAAGAGACTGTGCAACGGCATGTAATCGTGCGTCTAGCTCGTGCTGGAGCAAGAGCAGAGGATCTCCCGGCGACAGGAGAAACTGCACCGCCGCGTTCACCAGGAGTCCCAGCGTCACGCACCACCAAATCCAGAGGACGAACTCGACCAGGATCTCGGGCTCTGGTGGGAATATATCGGGAATGATCATGACGAGTGCTGCTGGCAAGCCGATGGCGGAGCCGAGCGCGC
>JACXTT010013409.1_pt1 | contig 10795 bp, 11 predicted proteins | sample 9270951 | NCBI WGS metagenome assembly JACXTT01 (sample SAMN15532306, study PRJNA645909) | rock metagenome | isolation source: weathered quartz diorite | place: Puerto Rico | collected 2017-06-21
GAGGGTAGGTCTACACTACATCCACTTTTGTGATTGCCGTCGCTGACCGCCAATCACTTGCGTCAATTCCCAGCACGAAAAAAAACGAAAACACCGAATCCGTGACGAACTTCGGCTAGTGTCATCGTGCGATGTTGACCACGGGTGCAGTCGCGTGGTGTCTATAGGAGCGTTGCCGGATTCTTCGTGATCACAGTCGGTTGAATACGGTGTGATGCTGATTATTGAAATTGGTTCTTGCCTGGAAATTGATGGCGAGTTCCGTATGCGTCTATCTCACCGGGCGACACGGCCTGGTCGGCCCTTCTGTTTCTGGCTGGTGGACATTTGGTGGCTAACGCGTCCTAAACAAAGACTATCTCGTCTCTAAGCGATTGGGAACACCAATGGCAAAAATTAAGTTTCGTCAAAACCCAGACAATCTCAGTTGATATCCTTCCCGCACAGGTCAAGATTCGTGGCCAAACTTTAGGGGGCATCTTGGTGGGCATTTAGCGGGGCAACAACCTCCGAACACCACCCAAAACGAGGCAAAACCAAGCACGTAAACGGTTGAAAAGACAGCACGGGCAATTGTTAAGCTCTCCTCCGGAACCAAAGGTCAGAGGTTCGAATCCAGTCGCGGTAAAAACTAATTAATTGCGAAGAGTAAGGATTTGTATCGGTAGCAAAAGCGCTTGTTCGCGTTTCGCGGGCAAACCAACCTCGTCATAATTGACGAAGCGACGCTGTTAAGAGCCCCGCGACGCATCTTGTCGTGCGACGAACCCGACTCAGCGGAATTTCCATTCGACACTGTGCTTGATGAAATAACGGGATGTGATCCATCTATCAATCACTGACTATGTCTTTGCACGTCCTGCCAAGTGCCCCCGTTGATTCCGACAAGTTCGTCTGAGTACGCTTAGGCTGAACGAAGACGTGCGACTTCGGCGACAATGCCATCCAGGCGCCGTAGTATCGTCTCGTAGCGGAGGTCATCGGAGGTTGGTTGCTTAGCGACAAAGCAAATTGAACCACCAGGTTCGAGGATCGCACGATCTATCGCGTCGAGCGACGCGAAGCCTTGCTTATGGGCAGCCTCCTCGAGTTCCGAGAGAGTGATCAGTTCTTTTGCCAGCGCCTGCTTTCTCAGTATGCCCTTGTCTATGAGCACTTCCGGTTCGCCCTCGATTAGGCGGTCGAGAGGTTCATGGAAATATAGAAACCGGACGACAATATAGTTCACGACCAGCAGCGTAGTCGCGCCGATAATTCCTCCGGTAACGGAATTGTCATTGCCGATAATTGCATTCTGCACGGTGTTCGAGAGGGTTAGTAGCACAACGAGATCGAATGCGTTAAGCTGCGCTAGTTCTCGCTTTCCGGCCAGACGTAGGCCGATAATTAGAAATACATAGACAAGAATCGGACGAACGATTTTTTCGAGAATCGATATGTCGGGGCGAAGCAGGTCACGCCATAGAGCCGGATCCATAGAGAGTCTCCTTCCTGGAAATGATCACGCTTAATCGTGAATTGTACTGGGATTGTCATAACCGACTCCAAAACGAAGATGAAAGCGTCAGGAAAACTTGATGGGCTTGCAACGTTAAGTGGCCGAGTTTGTCACACTATAAGAGAGACCTCGCGCCCAAAACAAAGCGTTTGTGTTGGATCTTTTTAATAGCGTGACAAAACTCCGGCAGCTGCTGAAGCCCCAAAAGGCAGCGGAATCTCCTTTCGACGCCGTGTTCGATGACCTCTCGGTTTGAGGGAAGAGTCCGGAGCGATTCACATTTCACGGAGACATCGCCCAAGTCCTGCCGAAGATCGCGAACTTCAGGGGTAATGGACCATTTCAAGAGTTCGCTTCCGCGTGCCAAACGAGGTGTACCGCTACAACCGTGAGCGTAGGCTTCGCTCTATCGAGGAGGAAACTAGACACTTCAACGGGGCATTGACGAAGAGCAGAGGAGGTTAAGGGCTTTGCAGAATCTGCGGATATGATCTTCGACCCGCGGCCTGACTTTACGAAACTCGACCTGCTTGACGTGAACACCACACGCCTTCCGTAATCGTTGGCGCTCTGCGCTAAGGCGCACGGCGACACATCAACACCACATCTAACCCATCGTTACCGTACTTCTCATGCCTGCGAGCCAGAAACGCCGGAACTTCATCCGGCCCAACCTCAACGAAACCACCTTGCGCATAAAACGAGGTATTGTGCCTACATCAACTGACAAAATCGGTTTTAGTGGCGGCACCTGCGCTGCGGTCGCAGCTACGCAGGGCGCGAGGAGAGCGACGGGCACGAATAAAGACTTGAGCGTTGTTCGCATGCGGACAGAGTAAACTTTATAACGAAAGCGCCGCACGCGACGGAGGGTTCATGAACATCATCGCATTCCCTCTTTCCGCTATTGTCGGCCTCACGCCGGAAGGCGCTGCACCAATACTTCAGGCGGCTGATGAGCACGCTGATATTTATTCAATCTATTCCTTAATGATGACGAATCCCACGACCAGCCACGGCCCAAGCACTGACGATGTGTATTTAATCGCGGAGATGACTCGTGGCGCCGTTCCGGCTGAGCCGTGCGTAAGAGTGCCGACACCATACGAGGCTGGATATCAGGAAATCTTGGATGAGTACCACCGGCGTAAAGATGAGCCTGTGAAGTTAGAACGGGCTTTGAACATCGCGAAGCCATACGAATTGTTGAATGCCGATGATGTGAGCGAGTATGTGGCGATACATTCTGGCTATTTGCGTATTCCAGATCCGAATCCCAAAGAACTTTTGCGCAAATCCACGGATCTGTTTTATCTCGGCGATGTGTATTTCGATAAATCCCACAAGCTCGCGCTTACGGCAATCTCAACATATTGCGGCGGCCTCTGCGGACAGATGCTTTGGAAGATGTTTGAGAAGTCATCGACGGGCCAATGGGAAGGACGGCCTTGGGTTGCTTGCAGCGCCGTCGCTCGCGTGGACCAGCGCCGCATCCAGGACGCAGGATTTGAGCGTGTTACGCACGCCTAATTCTCAGCGGGCACCTTCTCAGCGTGATCAACAACGAGAACATCTAAAGGGCCGTCCCGCGCTTCCAACTGTAATCCCAATTGTTCTTGCAATGCGGTATTTAGCGATACATCAGTGGGTAGGCCACTGACGGACGCTGCTGCGCCATCTTGGTTTATGCCGCTTCGCATCGCTTGGGTCATCCATTGAAGATCCACGGCGAATGGTCCAGCTAGTCCCGTCATATCAATGACCGTCTGGCGCTCAAACCTGGACAGAAGTGTGGCGAGAATCGCCATCGGCATTTCAGAATGAACGATGCGTCCCGGAATCAGAGCATCTGCCGCGCTTTCTGGCTTCGCTGGAGGGAGCTTTGGACCATTCTTCGCCACGACAAGCGCCATGTACGGCAGTTGCCGTCTCTCTTGATGAACAACGAGCTTCAATCTGTCGGCAAAAAGATTTTGCGTCATCATACGAATCCGGTCCTGCGAAGTGCCTCGTGGCGCGTGCGCGGCAATATCAAAGCGAATGTCTCTCGATTTGATCCAGTCCGGCCCGACGATCAGCGCGTCTGAGACCATGCCATAGGCAAACTGGATGCATTCGCTCAGCGTCGTGTTTCTGAACATAACGAAACCGCCACCCAAACTGATGTTTGAAGGCGCACCAGGCGGCATCTGAGCGGACACCTTTAGAGCGGCCACTTCAAACTGCGGCTGCTCCTGTGCGCTGACGATGCCAACAACCGCTAGGGTTAACAGCAGACTTTTCACGATAGGTTTCATCTGGAGCTTAGACACTGCTTGTCACGGGAATGTTCCACCTTTGGTCGTTTTCGTCGTAGCCTCTCACCTTAGTTTAAGACAATGACGCTGACAGCGTTGGAAGAAGCGCTGCTGCAAAAGTTTTTTGGAAGGTGAAGAACCTGCCCTCGCCATCCTTCGGCAACAACTTGAAGGAATAAGAGTGAGCCGCAGGGAATTTACTGGAGTCGGATTCTGGACTTTCTTGGAGGTAGCTCCCTCTGCGCCACGTATACCGGGCGACAAATCATTTGAGCTTAGCGTGCTAGGCGAGATTGAGGGCCTGCGTCTTGGGGCATGTTTCGTCTTGTTTGTGCGGGATGGCGTTTTGAAGCAATTGGAAGGATCTACCTACGGCGACGAGATGTGGCCGACACCGGCATTCAAGCTGGGATACCACGTTGGAGGTCAGATGGAGAAGATTCAATACTCCTCAATCGCGATTTATGGGACGGCTGCTTTGATGTCGTTGATTTACAGGGTAATTTATAAGAGGAAATATGGGCGATCACCGTGGTAGCTCCGCCCGGCCCAGGCTGTGTTGAGGAGACAAGCCATTGCCTCGTCCAAAGCGTGACGGAATAAACGACCAAAGTTAGACTGGGCTAAAAAATGGGGAAGCCAAAACATCCCAACGTGATCAGGACCTGGAAGGTGGAGCGTATTCGCAAGCGCGGAGCGCGGAAGAAGCGCGGCAGAGTAGCAGTGGCCGAGAGGGATAAGGTTTAGTGTGATCTATTTGAAGAGCATTCTGGCTGGCGTAGCCGCCTTAGTGGCCACTGTGATCATCTCAAGCGTGGCGGCGATTTCCTTCATGGCACACTACCCACAACTCGCCCAGCGCATCTTTCCCGCGCAGCAGTTTGACGTTCAATGGGGTGCATTCTATTACGTGAACTTTCCTTTGTGGCCTATCCTGATTCTTGGCTTGCTGGCATTCGCCATCACTGTCGGGTGGATGGTTAGAACAGCATCCGCTAGAACGAGACCCGCAAGATGAACAACCTAAACAACACCACCAAACCCATCCTGCTCAATCAGATATTCGTTCAGCTCGAAATTGTTCAATATCGTTCATGGCGGGTGAACAAGTAATGCGCAGCAGATCACACGAGGATCGGCATTCATAACCGCGAATGGTTCTCGGTCGGCTGGTCGCCAGCGCCGTAACAGCAAGCGCTCCGTCCTAAATTCATGGGCTACACGCATGGCGGTTTCGTCCGTAGCTGCGGCTTTGTTCGGGATTTGAACTTTGAATCATTCGTATCGCAGCGCTTCCACTGGCTGAAGCTTCGAAGCCGCGGTGGAAGGATAGAGTGTCGCCACAAAGCTATCAAAACCGCCAGCACGGCGATGATTGCCGAGTCTAGAGCCGCTGCCTTGAATGGAACATACGCGATGGAATACACGTCGGGAGCAAGACTAATGAGGTGGTATTTGTCCGCGATGCGACTGACCGTCTGTCCGATCACAACGCCCAATGTTGTGCCGATAGCGCCGATGATCACGCCCTGAAGGATAAAAATGCGTCGAACGTTGTCCTTCGTTGCGCCCATTGACATCAAAATCGCAATATCACGGGTTTTCTCCAAAACCATCATGATCAATGTCGCCACGATGTTCAGCGCGGCAACCCACACGATGAGTCCGATTGTGATCATCGTGACAATGCGTTCCAAACGAAGCGCTTGAAATATGGACTGATTAGTTGTCATCCAGTCCGTAAAATCGTAATCACCACCGAGGCGGTTAACAATCTGTTGACCGATGACTTCAAATTCTGGCAGATATTTCACCATTCCGTTCACACGGTCCAAAGCCCCATTGCGCAGCGGCAACACCATAAATTCATCATAAGCCCTGTACTCATTCTGCAAGCGATAGTCGGCTGCTCGCGAAAATCCGAAACGGGAGTAATAGCTCGGATACCCGAGGAGGACCACCGCGTCATAGCCATTTTCCTTGCACCGTTCCAATCCCTCGCGGATCAGTTGTGAACCAATACCTTTTCTCTGAAACTCCGGCAGCACAGCAACCGGAGCCAATCCGACAGCATTGAAAGTATCAGGGCAGGTGGTGATGGTTACCGGGGAGAACAGGATGTGGCCACCCACTTTGCCATCATTCAACGCGACAAGTGAAATAAGAGCCCTCTTCCTCTCGCAGATCAGTCGGACCAGTTTGGCCTCCGTGGGACCACCAAACGCTTTCAAATGAACTTCCTGGATTGCGGCGCTGTCCTCTGGCCTCTCGGTGCGTATTTCCATCAAGACTTTTGTTAGTTCTCCGAAGGCCGTTCAACGTGGTCAATCACGAAGACATCCACAGCCGTCTTGCCAGATTCCAATCTCAAGCCAACGTCCTCCCTTAAGGCTGTAAATAGATTGGCCCCTTCTGTCGGAGATACTTCTGGTTGATCAGTAGGTTCCCGTGGCGAAGCATCCATTGCAAGCTGAAGTCGTAGTACTTATCTAAGCCCGTTCTGTCCACAACCGGAGCATGTATCCGCAAATTCCAGCCGTATATCGAATAATCCTTTCAGGCCGGTCTTATCAAATATTCGCTGCTGTACTCGCGCTTGAAGAAAAGCGATGATATTTGGCAAAGGTATAGCCGTACCCGTCAGCAACATCCCTGATGGAGCAGGCATCACGGAAAATACGCCGCGAGGCAAGTCCGGCGCTTCGCCGGGGCGCGGCGGCTGACGTGGTCCGGTAACCGGAGCGGGCGGCGTCTGATCTTCCGAGAGCTTGAGCTTGGGACCGCCCTTCGCAACCGTGAGTATGTAGACGGGCAAGTCTCTTGTTTCATAACGTGCCTTCATTTGAAAACGATCTTCCAGCAACGATTGCAGCATTGACCGAACTTGTTCTACTGGGATTTGCTGGCTATTATTTTCGGCCTTTGCTTCGATGTCAAAGCGGTCTGTTTCAATCCAGTTCGGCCCACCAATAATCTGGTAATTTAAGAGCGGGTTGTTGGGTCTGAAATAAGCGAATTGTACAAGCGCCTTCAACGTGGCATTTGTCGCAACAAATCGGTCGCCACGCATATTCATTCCACCTCCCCTCGCGTCGGCCTTACTCCGTTTTACGGAGGTGACGTCAAACGATGGCTTGGACACTGCGGTGATCGGGCTAAGAGCGGAAGCGCAGCGATTAATGCGCAGAAGGAAACCATTTTTCGCATGGTAGTTCCGTCCTTCGGGTGTTTTCTCTATACAAAGACATAAGACGGAGGCGAAAAGTTCACAACCACCGGAGAGCAAAGTCTTTTGGTGGCATTGTGATTCCACTGGCATTAGAGGGGGGCGAAGCCCGCTCCGACCAATACGACCTTACGGCTGAGGTGGCGCATATCTTCCTTAGTGGTCAGAAGTGAATGACTTCAGTTTGACTCCGAGCCGCTCGTGCGGGTAGTGAAAAAAGATTGGTGATTAGCGGCATTCGCGCTTGGTTTTTATTGTGAGTCGACGACATGCAACCACGAATCGTGATTAGAAGAGCGACGGTCAACGATGCAGGTCCAGTGGCCGACGTTATCAATGCCGTCATCTCAGAAGGCAAATACACACTCTTCGATAGACCGTTTTCAGAAGAGGAAGAGAGGGCATTCATCTCGTCGCTCTCAGATCGAAGCGCAATGTATGCGGCAGAGATCAACGGAAAGATCGTCGGTGTTCAATCCATTAACCTATTTTCCGGCCTCTCCGAATCTGTCCGGCACGTTGCAACGATCGGCACATGGCTGCGCTCTGACTTTCGTGGGCGCGGCATTGGGCGGCTGCTCGCTGAAGAGTCCTTCAAGTTTGCGCTCAGCAAGGGCTACACAAAAGTTGTAATCCAGGTTTTGGCTGACAACGAAACCGCGCTCCGTTTTTACCGAGGGCTGGGTTTTCAGAACATTGGCATCGCAAGGCAACACGTTAGATTACGCGGCAAGTTTCACGATGAAATGTACTTGGAAAAGTTGCTTGAGGATGTGGAGAAAGCCACATGAGGGGATTATCCACACGGCGCAGTAGTTGGAGTCAGTTCCAGCAGCGGATCTTAGTGCAGCAGCCAATACGCGACAGCAAGAGTAGCGAAAGAAGTTCCCAACCAAAAAGGCCAATCTGAGCGGCTTGTTCGCCGCAGAGTCTTCAATGCCGTCCACGCACGGCTGAAGTCGGTATCCATGCAGGGATTATCCGTCGCCAAGACGCCACTCGCCAAATCAAACCGCATTGCAGAGACGCGAAGCGACTGACGCTCTGACACCACCGACGGCCACTTGCATATTGTTTATTTCTTCTTCCCCTCCTCCAAAGAAAAGAGATAAGAGAATCGCCGTCAGTGCGTGTCAGTTGGCCGACTGGCAGACGGGTTTGACACCGCCACTTCTTGCGGCATCAACGACCAGTCGGATTCCTTGTACGACAATCTCCGGCGCGTCCAGTGCCATGACGTGACGCGCATGCTCCTCACGAATTTGACAGCCCAAGTCCGACAACGAGGCTTGGTCCTGTTGCGTCTCCTGCCAAACCGCTTTCGCTTGCGGAGTCTCGTGCGAATTTCCTGCGGTAAGCACTACGATAGGTATCTTGAGCTTGTGACGACCTGCCTTCACTTCTGCGGTGCTTTGCCCCAAATGCAGGTATTCATCTACAACCGTGCGCCACGCATTGGTGCGGAAGCCCACATCAGCGTACCTGCGGAGGGATCGTGGTAAGTTGTCGCTCTGTCCGATCGAGTTGCCGGTCAGCCGCATTATGCCGAGCAATGCAGCCACAGGAACGGCCCGTGCGTACCAGATGCGTGGTTCCGGCGCACCGGCTGCGGCATACCGCGCCCCTTGATCCTCGTGTGACGCATCGACCAAAACAAGGCCGGCGCTACGATCCGCATATTCGGATGCGAAGATTCGCATGTTGTATCCACCGAAGGAAGCTCCGACGAGTGCGACGTGCTCCCGTATGCCTATTCGACCTAAACGTTCCCGTACCACAGTTGGCATGCGTCGCGTTGTCGAAAGCGTTGGGCCAAGGTCGCGGAAACCCATCCGGGCGCTATAAAAGCAAAAACACAGAGTGAACTTCGCGATTTCGGGTTGGACAAATCCCCAATCAAGTAGCGTTCCGCCAAGTCCGGGGTCCAGAATCACGGCAGGCGATCCTTCGCCCATACACCAAATATGTAGGCGGTATCCGCCAATATCAACCAATTCTCCAGGCGGAGGATTCGCCGCCAGTTCGCGTCTACTGGCAATAGCTTGATAGGTCGCGCCGGTTATTCCGGCTAATATCAACACGACAATGAGACTTGCAAAGATTCGCTTCGTCCATCGCCGCACTTGTACCTCCAGATCGACAGTCGTGTTTGGTTATCGAACACTGTAGACAACAGATCGGAGAAAAAGTTCCCGACGAATCGGAACAAACTTCAGTTTGCCGGTGTCTATAACTCTCTTCCGGCCCTGCTAATCAATGGAGGACATTCATGAGACGCAAACGAATCAAGCTCATCGTCTTATGTGCATTATCGTTCACCATCGTCGGTGCATTTGCTCACGCGCAGATAACCCCGCCGCCGGGCAGTACTACTCCTACCTTCATTTCTGGAAATGATCTCGGCTTCCGAGTTGAACATCGGCGGGGCGACCATGTGACTGGCACGCTGATGGTGCGGATTAATGGTGCTTGGCTAGTGGCGGAGCCTGCGCCAGGAGCGAAGGCGCTTACTCTTAAGTGAAGAGCCTAAAATCAGAAGGAGCATTACTGTGTCCAGAAGAAATGGCGATAAGTCTCGCTATGGCAGACAACGGAAAGAGCAGATTCACCGACGTGAAAGAATCCGCGCACTTCGCGAGCGGTTGATGAATGCTAAACAGCCAGATACGAAGTCAAAATCGCGCTAGATACCGAGCTTGGATATAAGCTGGATCTGCATCAGCCGAATGGTGCATTTTGTAAGCTCAAGCCGCATGGCGCGAAACTCGCATCATCTTATTGCCGCCGCGCTGAAACTCATATGGGACGGTGTCTACGGAAACTTCATATCCGGCCCTTATGAGCAATTGTTGCAGAGGCTCAACATATGGCGATGGTTCTGCTTTGTAGGTCAGGAGCGGAAAGATTCGTGCCTCTCTGGCAACGCGGCACATTCCTTTGATTGCCTCTAGATGAAATCCGAATGAGAGTTGAACTGAATATAGGAAGAGAAAGTGAGAACAAAGCGCAATATCAAACGTGTCTGCCTGGAATGGTAAATCGGGTAGCTCCCCGATGAGATATCGTCCGGCTCGCCTTCCGCCTTCATAATCTGCCAGAAACGTCTTCATCGCCGTCATCCGAATAGTACCAAGCTCGTCCGGCGACTTAATCAACGACCAATTGAATTGCGCTTGGTTTTCCCGCATTTGGCGCATCACATCGTCGTAAGTTGAGGCAATTCTGCCTTCAATCTGCCACGATGCCAACTGATAGAGCGGATCGCAGGATACAACCCTGTAGCCGCGTCTGAACATCTCAGCATTGAAACTCGCCGGCCCGTCTCCACAGCCGATTAAGCGCAATTCCAAATCCGCATCCGAGAGCGCGAACATGCGCGTATATTCTTCAAATGATCTGCCCCACGGAACAACCTTGCTGTATTCAAACGGCATTTGGACCAACTCCGTTGGCGCAGAATACGCCGAGGTAACCGAGGTTTTAAATAAAATCACTAATTTATATCCGAGGTACTCGGGCGAGGTGGTGGCGAGGTAACCGAGGTGACTCGGTCGCCTCGGATGTGCCTCGGCAACTACCCCGGGGCTAAGGTGTTGATTTGAGAAAATACCTCGGAAGCCTCGGCGCTTCGCGTCAGGGCGATGGGACGACTGAGCCTGCTGGGCCGCTTATCTCGATAGAGGCGTGTTCAATCTCCGCCAGCCACCTTTAACCATTGGCCATCGTAATACCAAACCAGAAATGCTTTTCCGTTGTACTGATCATTGATGCCCT